>Ga0326727_10008837_pt1 | contig 25263 bp, 20 predicted proteins | sample MB2enrmetagenome_FD_207643 | JGI IMG/M metagenome (GOLD analysis project Ga0326727, IMG submission 207643) | Lab enriched peat soil microbial communities from McLean, Ithaca, NY, United States - MB29MY | ecosystem: Environmental > Terrestrial > Soil > Wetlands > Peat | place: USA: New York... | reverse complement strand
ACTGCATCACGATGAAGGGCTGGCCCTCGTGCTCCCCGATGTCATAAATCGTGCAGATGTTCGGGTGATCGAGCGCGGACGCAGCCTGCGCTTCGCGTTGGAACCGTTCCAGGGCTTGCCGGTCCTTTGAGAGTTCTTCAGGCAGGAACTTCAGGGCAACGGTGCGCTTGAGCTTGGTGTCTTGGGCCTTGTAGACCACGCCCATGCCGCCGCCACCGAGTTTCTCCAGGATTCGGTAATGGGAAACAGTTGCGCCGACCATGTGAGCCAACCTACCTTCGCCGGCATTCTAGGCGGCAGCCATGGGCAAGTCAATACGCTACTGCAGCGGGAAGGTTATGTGGCGCAGGAGGTCCTGGAAGCGCGGGGTAGGAGTGAACCAGTGGAAAAACTATAGCTTAGCGGACCTCAATCCGCGGTCTCACTTACAGGGGGCTTGAGAAGGCAACATCTGTTTTAGCGCGGCGGCGGCCTTCCGGACGATTAGGCCGAACCCTTGAGCCGCAGCTTGCCTTTCAAGAGCCTCTAGCCGCCTGCGCGCCTGGGCTATATTGCCAGACTGCAGTTCGATTTCCCCCAAGGCGAGGCCCGCCTCGAGCTCGTAACCGAGGAAACCGGTCTTCTTCGCCTCGTCGAGGACAGCCTCAAGGCTCTTCGCGGCTTCCAGCCGATCAGAGGGTCTACCCGAAGCCTGGCGGACACGGGCAGCGGTGATCCGAAAGGAGAGGTGCGCGTCGAGGTTCTCGCTCTTATTTAACAGTGCCTTTGCGCGGTCAATGGCTTCTTGTGCGGCGGGGTACTTTCCCTGCTCAAGAAGGGAGCGCGCCAGGACGATGTGCGCTGAGACTTCACTATCAGTGGCTCTCTCCTGGCGAAACTCCTCGGCCGCTTCCCTTGCGGGCGCTTCGGCCGACGCTGGATGACCACCCTCAATGGCAAGCTCCGCAAGCGCGACGCGAATCTCCTCCGAAGCTCCCTTCTCACCAAGTTGGTTTTTGATCGCCAGGGCTTCCTCATGCTTCTTTTGGGCGCCGATCAGGTCTCCCCGTGCAGCGAGGACGTCACCCAATCCCTTCAGGGCATTCGCCCGGTAGCTGTCTTCGCCGATCTTTCGGCATAACCCCAACGCCTCTTCGTAGGTCGTCGTAGCCCCAGCGAGATCCCCTTGTAGGTAGAGGGTCGCCGCGATATTGATCAGCAGAGCTGCCACGCCGGCCTCATCGCCGATTTCCCGTGAATCCGCCAGAGCCTCACTGTAAATCTGCTTGGCGCTCGCGAGGTCCCCTTGCTTGCAACGCACAACCCCGAGGTTGCTCAGCGCCACCTCCATCACGGTCTTGTCGTTTGTTTCGCGAGATATCGCCACCGTTTTTTCGTACGTCCTTTTCGCGGCGGTCAAGTCTCCTTGCGCCAAGAACACGCCCGCGATGTTATTTTGCGCAGCCGCCATTCCGCGTTTGTCACCTATCCCCTGCCAGATTCTCAAGGCTTCCTCATACATCTTTCTTGCGCTCGCAAAGTCCCCTTGGTCTGAGATTATATTCGCGCTGTTATTCACCGACCAAGCTGCACCCCCCCAGTCTCCTGCGGCAGCGTAGATGCGTTTGGCGCCGTCGAACAGGGCAAGCGCCTTTTGGAGCTCCCCGAGGTTATAAAACGCCAGGCCTTGAGAGCGTTTCGCTCGCGCCGTGAGGAGCCCGGCCCCGAGCGCCTCGGCCTTGGTAGCGGCGCTTTCCGCTGCAAGCTGCTCGCGTTTGAAATCTGCGAGGGCATCGGCGGCTCTCGCCTCCGCCAAGTCAATTCGTGGATCGTCACGCGCGGGCGGCGGCGCCGCGCGAAGGCCCTGGATTGTCGCGAGCGCATCCTTGGCTTTGCGCGCGGATATTTGGGTCTCGGCCAGAAGGAGACCATAATCCAAGTTATCGGGGGAGAAGATCCAGAGAGTCCTGTAAATCTCAACCGCCCTCTCCCACTCCTTGGCAGTTTCCCAGTAGCGGCCCTCGATCCAGAGGCGGTCTTCGCGGGGGAGGTTCGTGGAAAGATCAAAGGCTTTTTTCGCTTCCTCCGTGGCTTTGGCGTCGTAGCCCAGCGCCGACCAGGCAGCCGCCAGTGCCGAGTGCGCCAAGGCATGCTGTGGATCGGCCAACACGGCCTTCTCCAGCAGGCCGCGCGCCGCCAGCGCGTCAAACAGCCGCAACTTCGCCAGCCCTTCCGCGTAGAGTCGCGTCGCCTCGGGGCTGGACGGCAGCGAGGCCTTCACCACCCTTGCCTCCCCTGCGGAAACCTCTCCTAGCCCCAGCTTGTCGCGCAAATGCGCCCCCGCCTGCGAAACCAGCTCGAAGAGTTTGGCTTCCGTGCCGGTTTCCGCCGTCGCGGCGATGGTCTCCCCGGCCAGCGCGTCCTGAAGGCGCAGGTCAAGACGAATCTGCCCGCCGGACTCTTTTCCCAGGGCAAGGTACGAACCGAGCACCACCAGGTCTGCCCCCAGGTTTGTCCGTATCCGGGCGAGCGTTTCCTTCGAGTAGCTGTCCGCATCGGCGAGGGAGAGGTTGATCTTCACCTGGGCGATGTTCTCACCGGGGATGGTTCGGAGTTTCTCCCCAGCAGCGAGTTCGGTGGTCAGCATTTCGGAGAGTGCCGTGGAAAGCCAGGATGCTTCCGCACGCCCTGAAAGGTTCTTGAAGCCAAGAACGGCAACAGAACGACGCACCTTGACAGGCGCGACAGGAAGAGCGGCGGTGGTGGGCCGTGCCCCTTCCTGAATTCTTCGCGTGGCACGCAGGTAGTAGATCGCCGCCGCAGTGAAGAAGATGACGAGTAAGGCGCCAGCTAGGGCGAGCCGAAGTCGCTGAGCTCGCTTTCCCGGTGTCACGGTCTCGCCGCCCAGCGCCTTCACCACATCCCCAGCGCTTGCAAAGCGGTCGGCCGGGTTGCGCTCCAGGCAGCGCAGGATAGCAGCGTCCCATTTGAAATCCAGTTCCGGTACAAGGGAGTGTGGGGAAGGAGGGGCTTCCCTCAGGCGCTTAACTGCGGTGGAGAGGGGTGTGTCGGCCACGAAGGGCAGAGCGCCTGTCACCATCTCATAGAGCACGATGCCCAGCGAGTAGATATCTGAAGCCGCGGTGACCTCTCCGCCCTCGACCTGCTCCGGAGCCATGTAAGCGGGAGTCCCTGCGATCCCACCGGAAGCAGTTGATAGCTCTGTCAGCCGATCGGAAGCGGCGGAGGCACGCGCCAGCCCGAAATCGGTGACCACGGCGCGTGTAGTTTGCTGACCTTCCGCGGAAGGCACCAAAATTACGTTGCTGGCCTTCAGATCGCGATGAACAATGCCCGCCCTGTGGGCCGCCCCTAGCCCTGCCGCGATTTGTGTGGCCAGAGGGAGGGCCTCAGCAGTGCTCATCCGCCCCGTCCGACAGAGCCGCTCAGCAAGGGTTTCGCCAGCAAGGAGCTCCATGGTCAGGAAGGCAATTTCGTCCCCGGAGGGCGCCCTGCGGTGATGGCCGAGGTCGAAGATTCGGCACACGTTGGGATGCGTCACTTCTCTGGCGATTCGTATCTCCCGCTTGAAGCGCTCGATTGCCTGCTGGTCCAGTGCGATCTCCGGGCGCACAGTCTTGAGCGCCACACGCTGCCGCAGTTCCAGGTCATTAGCTTCGTAGACCTCTCCCATGCCTCCCCGCCCGATGAAACGCACGATCTTGTAGCGGTCGGCAACCAGCTCGTTATGGATGAAGGTAGTAGAGCAGGCGTTGGTGCCGCCTGCTACGCCGGGCAAGGGTAGTGTCGAACGGTTTTCCAAGGAATTCTCGATTCCAGCCTTGTTTTCTCTGAGGAGCATACGCCAGCCCCCTCGTCAACTCAAGCTTGAATCACGACGACCTCGTTTGAGTAGCATCGTGAGTCACCTGGAGCCAGCGTGAATCTTGCTCTGCCAACTTGGGGCTTGGCACCTCCGGAGGTGGTGGCGAAGGGAGCGGACTGGGGAATGGCTCGTCAAGGCTGCAAGTGTCGCCACTACAACAACACAGCGAGACCGATCAAATAGATGTATCGTGAGCCGCAGTACAGAATCAAGAATAATACCATTTCATCTGTTGCGGGCAACTAGCACTTGACTAGGCATCGATGGCCAAGTTTTTGTCATGGAGCTCCCAAATGAGCCACTCGTGGATTGCCTTGACATACTCGCAAACCCGACGGTCAACTTCCCACATGCTGCCTCCATCCCTGATCGCTGCTAGGGGACACCCGCCACCGCAGACAGCGATCGCTGGGCACGCACGACATTTCGGAGTATTGAGCGTTGTTCGATTTGCCCATTCGCCAAAGAGTGGGTGATCAGTAGGCGACCGGTCAAAATCCCGTTCGACGTCCAACGGAAAGTACTGCTTTGACCCTTGTAGCCCCTGACAAGGTCCTACGGTTCCGTCAGGAGCTACAGCGATTTGCTGGCCAACACCAGGACAATCCGTGAAACGGAACTTCCTTTTGGTGAACGCCCTGACTCGTCGCATAACCCTGTCTTCGTGGATCCCCTTACGCCGAAAACACTCGTGAGCTCGAAGCAGCGCCGCGCCAATATGGATGTCTTCAGCATCATACTCGTTTGACTGCATCGGTCCGGGAAGCAGCACGTTGAAGTCAATTCTTTTGAATTGGAGTGTATCACTCAAGAACTCAGTAACTTCGTCCCACTGCTTCAATGCCTTTGGGGTTATCGTGACCGATGCTGCAGGCTCGATGCCAATATCCCTGAGAAGCTCCACCGCCCGAGTGACCCTGACAAAAGATGGTTGGCCGCCCCTGGTTCTCCTGTACCCATTGTGAATGAATCTAGGGCCGTCTATGGAGACCGAAACATTTATATCCAGTCTTTTCAATCCTTCGGCAACAGCGCGATCTAGCGAATAGCCGTTTGTGATTAATAACAGATTGAACCTGCCCCCTGAAACCCTGCTAGATTCCAGCCGACGAGCTTCGCTTGCCGCCGCAAATACTGCCCTCTTGTTAAGGAGGGGCTCTCCACCATAGAAGACAATCCTCGGCTTGGACTCACCCTGTGAGTGTCGGTTGAAGTAGCGCACTGCCTGTTCGGCGATCTCAAGTGTCATCTCAGGGAGTCGGTAGCTGGCGTCGATGTAGCAATAGGAGCAGGCAAGATTGCAGCGTACGGTCGTCAAGAGATACATCTGCCAAATTGGCAGGTCTAACTCTTCTTGATGACGGCGGCCTAGATCATTGAGAAGGGCTTCATCCCCTGATTCGTCGGCAACCAGCAGTCCCTTTGCTTTCAGGTCTAGAGCAATATCACTAGTGGCTGTATAGATCGCCGAAGCATCGCCCGGACCATCTTTAGCACCGGGGAACGAAAGGAGGAGGTCCAACAGCTTGCCGCCTCCGAATATGACTTTGCCCGACAGGGAGTGAAATACGCACACGTCCTTCCCCCGTTGGTAGTAATGAGCGAAGCGCGAACGGTGCAACATATTTGATCCTTAAATCGCCGATGTTTTCTCCCGGCCATGTGAAAACCAACCCGGGTCATTGTTATCTTGGACATACTGGCTCACGCCATCATATCTATTGACGGTGGATATTCGCCAATCGTTTGACGGAGAAGATGGTACTGTTTCTCTCCCGGTACCTGGCCTGAGAATACTTGTTCTCCCCGAAGGGACCGAACGTATTGTTAGGAACCGGAAAGAGAGAAAGCATCCCGCGCCCGCCTGATCCGAGTAGTTGATACCGTAGTTGCTGAAGAACTCGCTCAACCGCCCTATTGGAACGAATCCGAAGGGAAAGTGTTTTGCCGGCCACGCCAAGCTCAATTCACTCGTCTGCCGGCGACCATCTGTCAAGACCCTCGTTTAGGGGTGCCACCAATGGGCTTGCAAGGCAAGCGAATTCAGGGATTCAAAGCGTAATCCGAACGTTGTGTCAAGCACCGGGTCTTGCGTGACGAGGCCCCCATGGATTTGACTAGGCATGCACTGAAAGGCGCTTATCCGACCGACAAGAGGATTCAACATGAATAGACAATACGACCATGTGTTCTCTTAGGCATGAAGCACATAAAGGGACCTGCCTCGGACGGGTCGCGAGATTCAGAATGACGATCCAAAACCTGGTGACGGCATACTCTTTCGCCCGAGACCCTCAAAGCTATGTCGGCATAAGGCGTGATCGAGAAGCCGCGGTTACCAGCATCATATAACATTTTACCTGGACAGAGGCAGCTAGCGATCCCCCTTTATCAACTCCAGATATCGTTTGTAGCTCAGAACAACCGCAACAGGGCGGTTCTGTCGATTGACGACAAAAGCTTGGCCCTCCACCGAGGCGCGGTGGAGCACTTCGCCGAAGCGGACTTTCGCATCAGTGGCGCTGATCGCCTCAAGGTCCTTGATTTTGACTCTTGTCATAATCCGCGGTCCCCTACGTATTGACTAAATTGATTCTTCTTGAACCATACAACCTTGCTCGTGCGGTGTCAATACGCCTGTCACGCGAGTGACGGCCGCGTCAGGGTTGTTGGATATGCCGCAAAGCCTCCGATCCCTCCAAGCCTCTGCTCTCTTGCTGCGACGTCTGATGGAGTTGGCCGTAGTATAGATCCCCAGGGTGCAGGCGAGCGCCTATAGCATTGCGAGACATCATGCGCGCAAATGCTGAAGAGGACGGAGCCTTTGGAGCATTGCCTTTCCGGAGGCGAGCGTAATCAGGACCGTTGCGTGCCTTCCAGGCTGGCTTCGACCTTGGCCCGTAAGAGCCCGACTGCGAGATAGTCTTGAAACTGTTCCAGCGAGATCTGATGTGAACGAAGCCATCTTGTCGTGTCTTCTGCCTTGTTCAGACCAAATGTAGCCCGGAAGCTGTCTGCTGCATTCTGCAATTCTCGCTTAGAGATCCTCACATCCTTCTTTCTGGCGGAGCGAAATATACTGCTCTTCTCTTTGGCCGTAAGGGGCAAAGAACTGTATTCTTTCAGGGATCGAATCAGGTTAACGATTACCGCTTCGGCTGCTGTGTCACGATTGCCCAGGGAGGTGGGAAGTGGCGTCTTGCTCTGTCGCCGGAGAATCGGGCGCCTGAGGCCTCTGTCGAACTCATTGAGACAACACTGGGGATCTTCGGCCATCATGTCTCCGTAAACCGCCAAGGCCATACCCCGGCAGCCCCCACAGACCCCCAAGCGGGAGCATGATTGGCAGCGATGGCTCAAACCCTGCCTGTTTCGGATCTGAGGCAAGGTCGCGCTCGTCTGGAAGATGTCAATAAGGCTCTCACGGAACACATTGCCCAGGACGATACCCGATCTGCGGCATACATACACATCACCGTTAGATTCGACAATGACTAACGTCGGATATCGACTGAGATAGTCGCAACGGTAGCTGCCTTCCATAAAGAGGTGCGACCAGTGGATGTCCCGGACGGAAACAAAATTCCTGTCGGATCGCCCCTGCTGGCAATAAGTGAAGTAGATTCCTTCCAATACCTCCATCCATTGGGCGGGCGACAAGACTCCCAAGCTCTTGTCATGCGGGATTTGTCTCAAAAAGGCGGTGTGGTCCACCTTGGCTCTGCAGGTTTGAACCACGTCATCCACCTGCCTTTAATTGAGCGGATGGAGCGTCGTCTGGTTTATCACTGGAAAGCCCATCCGTCGGCATATCTCCCAGGCTCTAAGCACTTGGACCCAAGAACCGTTCCGGATGTCGTTGTGCGTTTGCCTTTTGCCTTCGATGCATATCTGCGCCCTCGTACATCCAGCTTCCGATATCCTCCTCACAAGATCTTCTGTCATGGAGGTGCCGTTTGTCAGAAGGGAGATCCTTCGAAAGCCCGCCTTCGAACACTTCCTGATGCAATCGTACAGAATCGGGGAGAGAGTCGGCTCGCCGCCACAAAAGATGGCTCTGCCCGGAACCATGGCCGTATGCTCCGTGAAGGCTAATACCTGGCTCAGTATGTGATCAAATTGTTCGTGATTGAGATAAGTTCCGCAGTTTGTTTTGTAGCAATGCAGGCAATGCAGATTGCAATCATCTGTCAGGTGTACTTGGAATCTTAAACGAAAAGACATCGCCACTCCCCGCGTGTATTCTCGCTGTCTTCGTATCGAGGACACGGTACGGCAGACGAGATGCTTTTCGCAGAAGAGCCATCTGACTGCAGCAACTTGGGACCAAGCGGCGGTTTGATCCTTACCCCACGATTACAAAGTATTGGCAGACTGGGATTGCGGCCCTATTAACTGCGCTTCATGCCCTGAATTGCCGGCCCCGCGCACCAACCGTCATCCATCGGGTGCCATAAATTCAAATCGATTTGACGAGGGCACACCTCTAACCGCGGCGCGGAGCCTTCTCGTCACGCAAGGCTCCGCGCCGCCGTAAAGCCAGAAAAACAGCTACAGTGGGCAATGCTCCAATTATCCCCTCACACCACAGACACCACTGCCGCCGTCGTCGTCACCACCGCCACCTCCCCCCAAAGTGGCCCAAATCTTGCCTACAATTGAACTAAACGACCCTCCCTGAACCTTCATTAGATCCTCTTCGCTTACCTGAAGGTCCGCGGGGAGATCTTCGATCTTGATTCGCTTCTGCTTCTCTTCCTTCTTCTCCATGATGTCACCCCTTTGTGTCCCGAGCCTCGGCTCACAAAAATCAATCTACTCCGGCTCGATCCAATTTGACCATTACGATCATTCTACTCGTAACGATCAACATTGTCAAGTATTATTTTTTCAGCCATGCCGGCGACGGCGCCTTATTTAAGGCTGGCGTTCACCCAATCCTGATAAATCAGATCCCTGACAAGCTTGCGGACCTGCGGGTGATCCAGATACTTAGCTCTGTCCGCCTTCTTCACGAGCTGATCTTTGAGCTTGCTGACTAGGATGCTGGTTTCCAAGAAATCTTCAAAGAGCTCCAGAGAAATGCCGTTGCGAGACATCCACTCTTCGGTAGCTTTGGCCGAGCTCAGGCCGTTGACGTGCCGAAACGTGTCGGCGCCTTGCTGGAGTTCTTGGTTGGTGGCCTTCAGCCCACATTCCTTCGCTGCATCCGCTGTAAATTTCCTCTCAACAACATCCCGTAAATTCGGCATGAACATACCCATGAGTCTGCTGTAATCCACGACTTCCTGCATCTTGATCGAGACTTTATCTTTTGCAACCATGGCTAAGCTCCTCTCTTGTCTGATATTTGGTTGGCAGATGCCAGCTTGCAAAGCCGAATCGGCGCGGGGCGATCATGATGGCAAATGTGTTACTGGACGGTGCGGGGTACGAGCCACACGCTCAGGCACCTATCCGGCTCTCAACTCTTCATATTACTTTCACTGCGATTATCTTGGTGTGATTAGAACTCAGTCCATCGGCAATGTCAAGGAGATAGTAATTCGCTTTTCCCAGACGAGAAGAGGATTGCGCCTACGCCTACTAAACAGCCTGTCGGGACTGAAGCCACGGCGGTTATGGATTGCTTGTGACAGAACTCTAGATGCAGGATGAGTGCGCCGTTCGTTGTGTCCAGGTGTAGCGCCCCCCCTCAAATCTGGACACCCAGGGCCTGGTTTTTTAAGTCACTTTCAAAGTTGACATACACCTCCCGAGAAGTGCGGTCCCGCAGTCCTCGATGCGGCCCGTCGTGATTGTACTTCTACAGATAGCGGGCGATGTTTTCCCGCGCGTCCTCGAGGTTCCGGTATTCGGCCAGTCCGACTTCCTTTTCTCTCAAGCTGCGATGGAAGCGTTCGATGTGGTTGTTCCCTTGGACACTGTCCTGGAACGATGAAATCCTCTTCTGAAACTTGACGCCGGGGCGGATCATTTTCGCGAGATGTAAGATCGGTCCACGCCCGACACTTCAGGGAATCCTATACTAGTTGGCGCACTCATCCTACTCTGTGGCGGTGCCAGTAGAGGCCACAACAGACCTAACCACCCGTCCAGGCTGCGAGCGGAAAATTTTGTTTCACAGCTATTGACAATTATGATCGATTTGATCTAAAATGATTTATGTGGTAACTTTGCTCTGTTACTCAGAGGAGGCTTTTCTATGGACAAGAAAAAGGAAACGCGAATCAAGATCGAAGACCTTCCCAAAGATATGCAGGTAAGTGAAGAAGACCTGAAAAGGGTGGTTGGCGGTGTTGTTGGCTTCAAACAACCCCAGCCGGGGGAACCGGGGTACCCGCCGAAGACCTTTCCACCGGTGTTATATTGATCGCACGAATCACAGAGGCGTGCAGCGACAGCAAAGCTCTTGGCGCACACCTACCTTGACCAGCGAAGGGGAATAGCCAGAGGAAGGAAGGCACGGTTCGGCCAACAAGGGCTAGGTCCTCGCGCGTTGCTTCTTGGAACGACCCTGAGTATGGGCTTCGCGGATGCGGTTCGCCGCGATTTGGGGTGAGAAAGCTGGAGCAAGCGAAAGGTATTTCCCGTCTTCGTGGAACATCAGGCGCCGCTCGCCCGCCCACGTGAGAAAACCTGCCAGTTTATCGTCTGAGGTGTCGGTTGCATCGGAGAACTCCTCACGCAGTTTGCAGAGTTCCGTGATCTCCATGCAGCGTAGGTAGATGGCCCGATCCGTACCTCGAAGTACATGGACCGTGGTTTCCCCCGACCGCGCGTCCACGATTCTGAGGTAGGATCGGCCATCTGCGTACAAAAGCAAGTGTCTTCGATACCTGGGTCCATCTGCAGACTTATGAGCCCGTTTCCAGTGCTGAACGACGCATCTGAGCGGGCTCCAATCCGCGTGGACAGAAAAATCTGCAGCACGGTCAAAGAGGATGAGCCGTTCATAGACCTTATCCGGCAACCCGAACCTCCAGAGATCCGCGTTACGCAAATTGGCCGCGCCGAATTCCGCGCGCAGCCGATCGACAGTTGAACCCTGTCCAAGTCTGAACTCTGAGATGTTGAGGGGCTGAAACGCCAACGCGCTCTCGAGTATGACTTGGCAGGTTTCGGTGACTTCATACTGCTCACTTCCTGGAAAGTCAACCAAGAGATTCCCCTGATTGTCGATTCCGAGCTCATAGGCCGTTTTCATTGCCTGGAGGTTCTGGATAGTGGTTGTGCCTTTTCCGATACGATGTAAGTACCGGTTCGAGAGGCCATCAATACCGATCTCGACAACCCTCAGGCCCGCCTCCCACAGGCAAAGCAGTGCATAGGGCGTTATGTTCGCCCGAATCTCGTAGCCGATCGCATAGTCTCTCTGATGGGACTTGAGCGCCGTGGAGAGCTTATCAATGTCCTTGAAACGGATGATGTTGTCAAGGAAGACAAGGACCGGATTTCCATGTTTCTCGGAGAGATAATCCACTTCGCGACTGAGATGATCAAGTGTTTTCTCTCTGTACTGATTCCACTGAACGTTTAGACTGCAAAAATAGCAAGCGTTCCGTGGGTTGTTCGTTTGCTTGATCCGATCCCACCAACAACCTCGGGATCCTTCAATGGGCAAGCTCCAGAGGATATTTGCAGCGTCGGCACGCTCTGCAAAACCGGAGTAGTCCGGAAACGGTAGTTCGTCGAGATTGGGCATCTCCCATAACGGAACACCGTCGGGGTTCGTTCCGGCGTTCCTTCTGGACAGTACACCGGGAGGCTCTTGCGCCGAACAATCCGCGTGTCGAATCCTCTCAACGATTGCGGTCAGCGGAAGCTCACCCTCTCCTTGGACGATGTAGTCGATCATGGGGTATTCTTTGATAATCGATGGTCCTGCGGCCCCCGAAACCGTCGATCCTCCGAGTACGACCGTGGTCTCCGGCGAAAGCTCCTTCAGGTGCCGGGCAAAACAGAGATTAGCGAAGAGCTGATTGAAGCAGGTTGTAAGTCCGACCAGGTCGGAACCTGCAATGCTCCTCGCGGCGTCCTTGAGATGGGCATCGAGCGTCACGAGGAGCTTTCTCAGGATTTCCGCCCAACTCACAGCATTGCCCCTGAAGCCTGGATCTAGCAGATTGGGGTCGAGGGGATTAAGGCTCTTGCTCTCAAGCAACTCTCGGGAGTGCTCTAGGACCTCGCGGCGTTTTTGGGGGTAGAAGATACCGGCATAGAGCAGATCTCCCTCCAAATCGGAGCGAGCGTATACATCGTAGAACTTGCGGCCGACCTTCTGCATGACATCGAGGAAGGCATAGAGAACCTCTACTCGACAGTGCGATACGGCCTTGCGCAAGTACGGCGCGAGCACTGCCAGCGCCGCCGGGGGGTGATCAGCCGCGGGCCAGGGGAGCGCGACCAAGCGAATCTCCGTCTTTCGCATCCTCCCTCCTGAACTAGCGGTCTGTCCCATTGACTGCCCGCCACAGTGGCGAGGAGTTCGTTGCCTTCCTGACGGACATCGTCAGGCACCCACCGCACGGACGAGAAATCCATATCACTGCTGACAATCTCTCCCCGCATAAGACGAAGCGCGTCCAGCAGTTTCTCGGCGATCATCGGAACGTTCACATCCGCTACACACCGACCTATTCCTCCTGGCTTAACCAGGTCGAGATCTGGTTCTCCAAGTTGGAGCGAGATGTGATTGCGCGTGGCATTTTCACCTCAGTGAACGATCTGAGCCGGAAGATCATGCGGTTCATTCGCCACTACAACAAGACAGCGAGACCGATCAAATGGATGTATCGTGAGCCGGAGTACAGAATCACACTTAATACCATTTCATCTGTTACGGGCAACTAGGTTGCCCTCCCAGAGTTCTTCCCGGCGGATTGGGCTGCCAAGCGCTTGACGATCATGTCAAAACGCATGGAGGCCAAGGCAGTATTCTCCAACATCTCAGCCGGCAATTCATCGAGATCTTGCCGCGAATCCGCGTCTTCCCATTTGGGGCCTTTGCTCAGCCGCGCGTCTGCCACGCGAAGACGATCCGCGAGAAATGTCGCCAAAGACAGGTAGAACCGCGAAGCAAATTTAAGATCCTTTTGGAGCTTGGCGCGGAGCGCGGCCTTGGGAATCGCCAGAACTTGGGAATCGACTGCCGCCTTAACACTCGCCGAGGGAGGCCGCGAGTCGACGAACGAAATTTCTCCCACGATTTCGCCCGCCGACAACCTGGCAATCTCCACACTTTCCGAGTAGACTTGGAGTTGACCATCAATGACGATAAACACCGAATCCACGGGGACACCTTGCTGGATGATTACCGTCCCCGTAGTGACCCATCGGGCTTTGCCCGTCGTAGCTAGCCAATTGGCGTCACTGTCGTCGAGAATGCCGAGGATATATAGCGCTTTTCGCATGATGTCTCCTCCGAGAGTTCAACTGAGTTGGCGCTTGGCCAATTGGGTGAAGAGTCCTCCTTGCCCCATGAGCTCATCGTAAGTACCGCTCTCCACGAGGGAACCCCTGTCGAGGACGCAGATGCGGTCTGCGTGCATGACCGTGGAGAGACGATGAGCGATGACCACGCGTGTGGCATTCAGGGCCTTAAGGCTCTGGGTAACGATGGCCTGGGTGCGGTTATCGAGAGCGCTGGTCGCCTCGTCGAACAGAAGGATGCGGGGTTTGCGCACGATTGCGCGTGCGATCAACAACCGCTGGCGCTGCCCACCGGAGAGCCCACCCCCACCCTCACTGACGATGGTGTGCATCCCCATGGGCATCCCTTCGAGATCCTCCTCGAGACCCGCATGTCGCGCTGCCTCCCAAGCATCATCGATCGTAAGCGTTCCGCTTTCCACGATATTTTGAAATATACTGCCCGTCATCAGTCGGGCATTCTGCAATACCACCCCAATTTGTCGTCGCACCGCCTGGAGATCCAGTTCCGCCAAATCCTGCCCATCGTAGTAGATCGCGCCGGCCCCGGCCGTCTCAAAACCCATGAGCAGCCGAAATAGCGTGGACTTCCCGCTTCCCGAAGGCCCGACAATAGCCAGGAACTGACCTGATGAGATGCTGATCGATACGTCGCGCAGGACCAGGGGGCCTGTTTCTCGATAGCGAAAACTCACGTGGTGAATATCGATGCTACCGGTTAGTTCGCCGGGATCGGTCTTGGCGCTCGTGACTTCGGGCAGCGAGGTGAGGATCGGCTTCGCGCGCTCATAGAGTGGGACAACGTTGAGTACCGAGGTCAGCGCGGAACTCAAGTCCAGCGTTCCGGTGCTGAATTGCCCAAACGCCGCCAGGAAAGCCAGGAATTCGCCGGTCGTCAACGCTTGACTGTCCGGCGTTCTCATCAGTGTGATCGCAGAATAAAAGATAACGCTCCAGGCAAGTACTGGTAATGCCGAATTGAAAACCGAAACCAGGTTGGAGATTTTTCTGGCTTTCATCGAAAGGAGCCGTTGTTTCGCAAACTCACGCGCCCATACTCCAAAGACGCGGGCTTCAGTTCCAGCCACGCGAAACTTCGCAAGGCCGTTGATGAATTGCAGCGTCATTCCCGAAATACGCCCCCCAATTTCGGACACACCACGCAAGATTCTCACTTGCAGCCAGCTGCAAAGCACAAATACTAGGAAGGAAAAGAACACCAAAATGGCGGCAATCAGGGCCAAGCGCCAACTGTAATAGAACATCAGTGCGCAGGAAGTGACGGAAAAAATTCCTGTAAAGATCGAGGCCAGCGCGGACCCGGTAAGCGTCGCGCGAATCTGGCTTATTCCCAGGCTGCGCTTGGCGAGATCTCCTGAGGTAAATTTCCGGAAGAAGGGTACCGGCAAAGCCAGCAAGCGGTCCCACACGGCGGCCTGGACTGAGGCTTCCATCTTGCTCTGTAGACGCAAGGTGGCCAAGCTGCGAGTAAGCGTGAACAAGACCATCGCAACGGCGCTGATCACGAAGAAGATGCTGAACTCCACCAAGCTCCTGTGCTGGGCGCCCGGAATGATCGTGTCAAACATAATGCCGGTAAGAACCGGCGTGACCATGCCCAGCAAGCCAGCCCCGATGCCCATGAGAATGATAGTGGAAGCGTCTCCCTTACAACCCCTGAGCCCAAAAGAAAATATATCCGCGATAGTTAATACCTTAGGAGGAAAAGGCCGATAGAAGACGTACGCAAACCCATGGAGCTTGCCGGCGAGTTCTTCATCGACGGGTATCTTTCTACGCGCGGCCGGGTCATAGAGTTGATATCCTCGACGCCCAGGCAACAGTGCCACCGGCCGCTTGTCTAGCTCATAGAAGCCGACCATGGGAGCGCTTTCCAAGTCCCACCATTTGCCCTTCAGTATCACCCGACGCGTCCGAATGCGGGAGGCTTTTGCGATGGCGTTCACCGGATCCTGCTGTTTGATGAGCTCCTGGACACGAAGGATCTGGGGAATTTGAACCCCGGCGGCATTACCCACAAGCCGGCACACCTGAAGCAGGGGATCGAGCGCGCCAGCCTCCACTTCTAGAGGTTTCTCCTCCCCGCCGCGCAACGGCTCGGCCAGCTTGTACAAAGCAGCTTCAAAAAGCCTTGCATCGGTTTCCCGCACTGCCTGCAAACGCGCCTGCTCCCTTTGCTCTTCGCGGCGTTGCTCGACCACGAAATAGGCAAAGAGCTGATCTTGAAACTGCCGCAACCCCGACCACTGCCGGTCAGCCTCTAGCCAGTCTGGTGTGTCGAGGCAAGTCACTCGTGTCTGCGGAGCGCACAGGAGCCATGCCACGCGGCTTACCGGGAAGAAACTTCCCGGAACGAGCGGTGGCAACCGGCTATTCCCGAGCAGGGTGGAATTCCCTTGTAGGTGGCGTACCCACACAACGCCTGTGAGCGGAAGGATCGCTGCGGGCTTGTCCTCAATTGCAACCTCTCCGCCAGGCGCTAGTTTCTGGAAGTTCTTGGGAGCAGGCTCGCCCGCCACTGCCGAGCCCAGGTTCTCGACCCACCTATCAATTAAGGGAATGATAGTCTCCGGCGAGTAGCCTGCGGACTGCTGAAGCTGCTTCAGCTCTAGACAAAGCACCTTGGAGCCGGCTGCCGGGTTGGCGATCACTCCCACAGCGGCATCGCACGGCTTGTTGAATCCGATCACAGGATCGCCGGTTTCCACGCGCATCAAGTGATGACGGGCACCCGCTGGCTCCCCATCGCGCATCTCAACCAGAAACAGGTCGATTCTGCCCCCAAGCACCAACCAGATCTTGTCGGGCTCTTGGATTGAGAAAGGTACTCCCGGGCGCAGGTTCAGGACTGTCCCTTGCTCTTCCAGCCGGGTTATTTGCGCGATGTCCATGTCGTACTAAGAAGCTTCAGTGCCGACCTTTAGGTCGGTGCTACACAAGCCCCTACACCGCTTCGATCAGCCGCCGGTACGGCCCATCCATCCGGATCATCTCCTCGTGCGTCCCGCGCTGCACCACGTCACCGCGTTCCAGGACGATAATCTCATCGGCGTCGCGGATCGTACTGAGACGGTGGGCCACAATCAGACAGGTGCAGCCGCGCCGACGCAGGCAGTCGTCCACGTGCTTCTCGCTCTGAGCGTCGAGCGAACTAGTGGCCTCATCGAGGATCAGGATTCGCGGGTTGTTCACGAGAGCGCGCGCGATCTCCAGACGCTGCCTCTGGCCGCCGCTCAAGTTCCGCCCGCCCTCTTCCACGCGGAAATCGTAGCCGCCCGGCAGGCTGGTAATCTCATCGTGAATGCCTGCGTCACGTGCCGCCTGGACAAGCGCTGATTGCTCAACTGTGAAGTCCCACATCGTCAGGTTCTCGCGCAGGGTTCCATCGAACAGGACTATCTCCTGGTCCACCATGGCGATGGAGTTATTCAGCACGCCGCGAGGAATCTCTCGGCGCGCCCGGCCATCGAACAGCACTTCACCTGACCACGGCGCATAGAGTCCGGAAACGATCTTAGACACGGTCGACTTGCCGCTGCCCGAGGCTCCCACCAATGCCACGCGTTGCCCCGGCTTCAGGCTCAGGCTGAAGCCGGTGATGAGGGGTGGCTCCAAGCGGCTGTAACCGAACGTGACGTTCCGTAATTCCAGCTGTCCGGCGAGGCGCTCCCCGGCAAACTGGTCCTGCTTCGCCAAGCTGGCAGAGTCCAGTTGGGGATCCATCCGGTATTTGAGAGTGTCGTCCAGGCGATTGAGGTCGCCTTCGATTTCCTGTATCCTGCTGCCCAGATTCACCAGTTTATTGACGGGATCGATGAAACTCGCCATGAGGTTCTGGAAGGCGATGAGCATGCCCATCGTCAAGAAGCCGTTCATCACGCGCAGGCCCCCTAGGCCAAGCACGGCGGCAGTGTTGAGACCGGTCAGGAAAGACGGCACGGCCGAGAGGAATACCGAGGACTTTCCGAAGCGCTGTTCCGCATTGACGACCTTGGCCTGATAACCTGCCCAGCGAGCAAAGTAGTCGGACTCGGATGCAGAGGACTTCAGCGTCTCGATGATTTGCAGACCACTCACCGAGACGCCCAGCAGATAGCCCTGCTCCTGGAGTAAGTGGCGGTTTTCGTCCACGCGCCGCCGCTGCACAATGCGGAGTGCTGCGATATTCGTCGCGGCGATTAGTGCGCCGATGAGCGTCAACAAGGGGTCGTACTGGATCAGCAAGGCTGCGTAAGTTCCGATGAGCAGGATGTTGACCAGGTTCGTCGCCACATCCCCGGAGAGAAGGGTTGCCACTTGGTCGTTGAGCTGTAGCCTCGAGGCAACTTCCCCTGCGTAGCGCTGGGCAAAATACTCCGTGGGGAGTCGAAGCACGTGCCAGAAGAACTTTGCCGAGGAAGTCAGCGCCAGTTTCATCTCGACTTGCATCAATGAATCTTGCTGAAGGAACGTCAAGAGGGCTTTCACCACCGCCGTGATGCTCATCGCCAGCAGCAGCGGGTTCAGCCAACTAGCCGAGCCGCCTACGAGAAGGTTATCGACATAGGTCTTGAAAAAGGCAGGAATCACCAGGTTGGGAACGGCTAAACCCAAAGTGGCGAGTACCAGATACAGGAGGGGCAAGTAGCTTCCCGAAAGTCGCGCAGCCAGCAGTTGGAGGACGGTAGGCTTCTCCCCGCCTTTCTTGAAGGTGGGGTCTTTCTCAAAAACCAGTACGATTCCGGTGAAGGACTCATCGAACTCTTGATCGTCCACTATCCTGCGCCCCTCAGCTGGATCGTTGAGGTAGACCTTACCGTCGCCGAAGCCTTCCACGACCAGGAAGTGGTTGAAGTTCCAGAAAACGATCATGGGAAGCGGCAAATCCCGAAGCTGCGCAGGTTCTTTCTTGTAGCCCTTGGCATTCAGGCCATAAGCCCGTGCCGCCTTCAGGAGGTTACTGGCTTTGCTGCCGTCCCGCGAGACGCCGCAAGCAACCCGTAACTCTTCCAGTGTAACAATCCGGCCGTGGTAGGCGAGGATGATGGCCAGTGCCGCCGCTCCGCACTCTACGGCTTCCATCTGGAGGACCGTAGGAGTGGTTACACGACCACGGCGCCGCCAACCCAAAAGAGACTTGAGTGCAGCACTTGGCTCGGAACTGATGGCGCTCGTGCCCATGCGATTAACTGAGGCCCAGTTTGCCCTTGATGAAGGGGAACAGCAGGCTCGCCGGCCGCTGCTGGCGTGTGATCACCTGCACCGTGCAGAGTGTGCCGCTCGTAATCGTGATCTTCGGCCCTCTGGACGACGACCACTTGTACGTGCTTGGGGTCCCCGCATCGTGCTCCAAGGTGACTCTCAATTCCGTCACCGGGCCACCCGCCATAATCGAGCGGACCAATGTCTCGTTTTGAAAATTCCGCATCAAGGCGTCGATACTGGCGGGAAACTCTCCCACGTAGGTCACTCTTCCGCGGATGAACCCAAACTCTTCCCGCTTGACCGTGGAGGGAGAAATCTCCGCTTCCATTCCTGGCTGGACAGCCTTGGCTTGGAACGAACCAAGATAAACCAGCACCTCCAAGGCGTTTCCCTCCGGTTGGATGGCGAGGATCGGGCCGCCCGCGGCGACCAAGCCTCCGGGTACTGCCTTCATTTCGATGACTTGCCCTTCGTAAGGGCTTACTACGCTGGAATTGATCTCCATCTCCCGCTCCAGACCCGTGAGGTTCCGCTGCAGCTCTGCGATGCGGGCCTGCATCTCCTCATCGAACCGCTCCGGGTCGGTTCGGGCCGTGTACTGGTCGGCCTCGATCCTCTTGATCTTCGCTTTGAGAGACTCGATTTGCCCATTGATTCCCACCAGCTTCTGCTGGTCCTGCAGTGTTTGCTGGCGAGTGATTAGTCCTTTGGAGAGGAGTTGGTCGTCAACGCCAATCTGCTCGGCAGCGATTCTGGCCTGCTCCTGAAGCTCCTGAATCTCGCGCTGGGCGTTGACCTGGTCACGGCCCAGCGCTTCGACCTGAAGCTGCGCACCCTGCTTGCGCACAAAAAAGTCGCGTTCCCTTCGTGCTCGCGCCTCATCAACGGCAGCGCGGGCGAGGCGTATTTTCTCCAACATCGCAGGTTCCGAAACTCTCGCGACCACCTGATTGGCTTTCACCAGATCGCCCAGATTGACACTGATATTGGTCACGAGTCCCGAGCCCGACGTGACTACGTTCAGGACCGTTCCGGTCCGGACGATAATGCCGGTTCCGCTCACTTTCGTATTGATGGTCCCTGCGTAACCCCACACGATCGCCACTCCAAGGATAAGGAACAAACCCGCCAAGGCAAGCCAGCGCTTGGGCCCCGTCACGTGCATGATGACGTCCAATTGCTCCGGAGAAGACAGCCGCTCCAGGGAAGTTTTTCGGAAAATGCGCGAATCCATATCATTCCTTCCCGGCCGGCATTTTCTGGCCAGCCGGATCGGGAACCGTGAGAAAAACCTCACGGTCGACTGATTGAATGGTTTTGTCCGGTTCGATGATCGTGCCAGTGGCGAAACGCAACTGCGCAAGCGCCAGGGCATAGCCCAGCTGAGTTGCCACCTCGGCCTGCTCCGCGACCGTCAGCTTGTCCTCAATGGTCAACACATCGACGAGTTGCCCCACGCCCAAGCGATACTTTTCGCGCTCACCCTCCAGCGCTGCCTGGGACGCAGCCACGGCCTCCCGCGCTTTCTGCAACTGGAGTGCGGCGTTCCGTACGCCGGCGACAGCTGTCACTACCGAAGCCATAATGTTTTGCGACGTCTGGAGGGTGTGCAGCTCCGCTTGGCGAACGTTGGACTGCGCGAGCATCAGCGCCCCGAAGGCGGCATTGTTGCTGGGTCGAAATTGGTAGGTGATGCCGGCGCCCACGTCCGGCCCCCGGGGTGCCCGTCCGGGAGCGCCGAAGTAGTTAACGAAGCCGGTGCCCTCCTCCAAGCTCGAGTAACCCGAACTCAGGCTCAGGTTGAGTTGCGGTAAAGTGGCATTCCGTGCCGGCGCCAGCAGCACTTTTTGTTCCATTTCCCGTTTCATGGCGGCTAGGTAGTCCGCGCGGCGTTCCAGCGCCAAATCAAAGAACTCTTGAAGGGAATGGGAGTTCAGGACGGCCAAGCCTTGGCGGTCATCTTTCGGGAAGTCCTCCATGGGCATTCCCACGCTCGCCATCTGGTCCGTGCTCAAACCCATTGCCAGGGCGAGTTGTTGGCGCGCCGCGATGAGGTTCTGCTCCGCGGCGATCCGCGCGGCCGACCTGGTCGCCAGATTGGCGTTGACTTGATGGATTTCAGCCCCCGCCACACGCCCCGCAGCAATCAGCGTCTGAACGTTTTTCACGTAAATCTTGCCGCGCTCTTCCGATCCTTGAGCCACCTTCAGGTTTCTCGCCGCACTCACTGCATTCCAATAGCTGGATGCGGTATTCCACAATAGGCTGCTGATTGTTTGGTTGAGATCCAGCAAACTTGCCTCGACCTCGATTCCCGCCGCGGTCTCCGTAGCCGCGACCACGTTGCGCCCGCGTCCCCGCAGCAACGGCACGGTCACTTGGAATGCCAGTGTGGATAGGTTTACGCCCCCAATATCATAGATGTTGTCAGTCGTACGGGTGGTCAGCAGACTGGGGCTGATCGTCACGCCATTGCGGTATTCCTTGGTGGCCCCGATATCCAAAGAGGTCACGTTGCTGACTTGGTTGTTGGTTATGATCCCCAGCAAGCCAGCCTCTTCCTGGTTGAAGAGGGTGAGAGGATTGTTGATGCGGGACTGGGAGAGGGTGGTTCCTACAACCGTATCGAATTGACCCCTGGCCTGTTGGCGCACGGCTCGGCTGGAAACAACTTGCTGTTCCTGAATGTGTACCGCTGGCTGGTTGGCGAGTGTTGACTGCAAAACGTCAAGAAGACGGAGTGACGGAATGGAAGGCGCGCTCGATTGGCCCAAGGACCACAGGCAACAAACCAGTAGAATGGCGCCGGCAGCGGGTGCCCGTCGCCGGCAATGCAAGTTGCTCATGGGTATGATTTTCTCCTGCCGATCTCTTCTCTCTCCCGGGCTGGCTTGCGAGCATGTAGCTGCCGGAGTTTTGCCATGCCTGCCATCCTCGTTTTGTGAATAACCTACCTAACGCTTCAATATGCCTACGGAGACTCTGTCCAAATCTTGCCCCGAAGTCTCATCCTTCTTGTCTCCGGACGGCTTTGCGGTTTGCCGGCACTTGGTCCTTGGTTCGTTCTTTTCTTCTGCTATAGCTGTTTCTTTCTCACCAGTACTAGGGAGATAGAGACGACTTTGAAACCAAAAGGCTAGGCGAGCCAACGACCTGGCGCAGTGGGTCGCAAAGCCCTGCGGCAAGCACCCTGTGCATCGCACGTCCCGAACCCAGTTGCGCACACAGGATGTGCGCACTCACCGAGGGGTGGGACACGACTACCTGATTTCCGTGAAACAATCGCGCCTTACCGCCTCCGCATTTGGCCCAGACGACGTGCGAGTCTTTCGAACAACGCGCCACTTGCCGCGAGGACGGGGCGAAATCGCTCCTTCTCCCAGTATATCGGCGGCATTTTAGCACCGGAGATTATCCAGTCAAGGACTATGTTTGAGAGGACGTATCCGTTTTCTTGTTCGTGCCAAACTAGGAAGAGTCGCAACGGCGGGGTGTCGGGGTGCGTGTCCCAGGTGGGCGGTCAAGTTTGCGAGAGCGCTTCGCGGATGCTTTCCGCCAGTGCATAGAAGGGGAGGGGTAGGATACCCAAAAAAGCGCAGCGAAATGACCGAGAGTTTTTCCGTCAGCAGCCGCAGTTCCACTTTTTCCCAAGAAGGTGGCCGCGAAGCAGGCTGCCGCCTCCACCAGCGCCACAAGATTCCGCAATCGCTGCTTGCACCTGAAAGACTGCTACCCACAACTCATTGAGTTGCAATAACGGTGCATGAATAGCACGTTGCGACGTTGCCATTGGGCCGAAGCAGAAAGACTGTGTTACTGCCGTCCGAATGGTGGTAACATTGACGCCGAGGTTGTGGGCGTTACGCCCTCCGGCTCCAGTGGCCCCGTAGGACTGCCCACAGCAAAGGTCCAAGCTCCCATGGTCCAGACTTATACAACCGACGTCAAGGGCGACAACGTAATGGTTGACACAGGCTCGTTACAGCGAGTCCATCAAGGCTCTCGGTTGGCGTTTTTCAAGCCTTCCGCCCCCAGCACGCGAGCGGGGGTTATTGAGGTTAGTCAAGTCATTGTTGCAGGGGACTGCCGCGCGGGGATCGCTACCCCGAACACTGGTAGACGGCTTGGATTCTCCGATGTGTTTTGCGTAGTATAGTCCGACCACCCTCATGGCTCGATTCGTCATAACCGACCCTTCGAACCAAACTCAGATCTTCGAAATCAGCGGGTCAACGGTGAGCATCGGACGCGCCGATTCCAACGATCTGATGCTCCAGCACCCCAGAGTGTCCCGGAGCCATGCCCGCGTGACCGTGTTGCCCGGAGAGACGGTTCTAATCGTCGACCTGGGGAGCAGGATTGGCACATTTGTAAACGGCCAGCGGATCCAGGAGCACCGCCTCGCCGACCAGGACCGGATAAGTATCGGCGTCTTCGAGCTCAAGTTTGATGCAGCCACGGCACTTCCTTCCTATGTCGAAGCGGGCCGTGATGCCGGCAGGGATATCACGCGGCTGATCAGCGGCGACACCCTGAGCGCCGGGTTGCACCCGGAGATTGAATCTGGCGCATCGAAGGAAGCGGCCAGCCGCGATCGGCTAACAGTTCTCGAGCAGGAAAACAAACTGCTGAAGCTCCTGATGGCCGTGGGCAAGACTCTTTCTTCAGTGTTGACCCCTGGCGAGCTGATGCAACAGGTGATGGAGCTTGTGTTCCAGATGGAAAACGTGGAACGTGGCTTCCTGATGCTGCGAGACGAAGAGAAGGGGTTCCAGCCGGCCGTCTTGCTTTACAAGGACGAGCGGCATAGGACCGACTCACGCGGCCCCATACTCTCGAAAACGCTCATCGACCGTGTGATGACCGAGAGAGTCCCGCTGCTAGTTCACGACGTTCCGAGCGACCAGCGATTCTCCGGTAGCGAAAGCCTTCGGATCTCCGGCATTCGCTCTGCGATGTGCGCTCCCCTCATCTATAAAGACAAGGTATTTGGCCTTTTCTACGTGGATTGTTTGAGCAAGCCCTTTGCATTCTCGAAGGAGGAGCTGGACATCTTCTCTATTGTTGTGGCGGAAGCTGCGATCAGCTATGACCGCGCCCATTCCCACGCCGAACTCTCCCGCCGCGCCATCGAACGCCAGGCCCTGGAGCGGTTCCTGAGTTCTGCGGTCGTAGAGAAGATACTGGCCAAACCCGATGAGATCCGCTTGGGGGGCGAAAACCAGATCGCCACTATACTATTTTCGGACATCCGAGGGTTCACGCGACTGTCCGAGCGCCTGCCTCCGCAACAAATCGTCGAGCTACTTAACGAGTACTTCAGCGAAATGACGGACCTTATTTTTGAAAATGGCGGCACGCTGGACAAGTACCTTGGCGACGGAATAATGGCACTGTTCGGCGCTCCTTGGCCCAAGCCCGACGACGCCCAGCGGGCGGTGAAAACCGCCGTCGAGATGCAACGTGCCTTTGAAAGTCTCAACTGTCAATGGCAGGCACACGGTCAAGAGCCCTTACAGATGGGGCTGGGCATCAACACCGGACAAGTGACCGCCGGGAATATCGGCTCCTCAAAGCGCATGGACTACACCGTGATCGGCGACGCCGTGAATCTGGCTTCCCGACTGTGCGCCAATGCCGCGGGAGGCCAGATTCTGATTTCCGAATCCACCTTCGGTGAAATTCATGGCTACCTCCCCACCCAACGACTGGAAAGCATCAGAATTAAAGGTAAGGCCGCCCCGGTGGAAATTTATGAAATTCTCTGGAAACTTCCCAGGGCAGAGCAAGCGCGGAGAGTGGGTCGCCTTTAGGTACATCAACGAGAAGTTTCGCCGAGCGGGAGCGCTGAAGATAGCGGGTTCGTTCAAGCCGACTTACCAGCCAAACGGATTGTGAGAGGTGAACGTTACGCCGTTGATCGTGGGTTATCGGGCCGTGCCTCTCGTTTCCATTCAGCAGCGAATGCACTTACGGTGGCAGGTTCATGCGGCGCAGGAGGTCCTGGAAAGGGGGACCGGAGCGCGGGCCGGGGGGGAGCTATCCGCTACGGGAAGTCCACGTCGAGAGCATAGATTTCCTGCGTGCCTGCTTCGCGCGCGATGAGCGGCGAGCCGTCGGGAGTCACACCGCGCCAAGGAAAGCCCGGAACGCCCTCTGCCAGTTGGGCGTTTCCCAATCTCACGACCTCCTCGGTCTTGCGGGTGGCAACGTCGACCCGATAGAAAACCGGTGGCCCCACAGTTGCCACATCGAAGAACACGTACTTGCCGTCTTTCGACCAGTTCGGGAAGGCCGCTCCCGGCTCGCTTAACTTCTCCCACTTTTGGGTCTTGAAGTCGAAAAGCATCAGCTTGTTGTCTCCGGAGGTTAGCGCGGCCACGTAGCGGCCGTCCGGCGACCAGCGGGGAGAATAAATCCCTTTTGAGCCGGGCAGCTCTGTGAGTCTGTGGGTATTCAGATTCAGCACATGGATGCTGGAATCGGGCACGTTGCCACCATACGCGAGTACCAGCGAATTCCCATCGGGAGACCACGTAGGGTCGCCTTCGTTGTGCTCTCCCGAAGTCACTGCCTCGGGAGCCCCGCCATCGGCCGGGATAATGTAGACCTTCGAGTGGCCGTCCGCAGGCATGTCACAGAATGCGAGGCGCTTGCCATCCGGCGACCAGCGCGGCAGGAAGACCTTCATGGGAGGGAAGGTAAGCTGGAGCTGGTCGCTTCCGTCCATCTTCATCCGCCACAGCGTGCCTTCCGGCAGC
>Ga0326727_10008836_pt1 | contig 25264 bp, 24 predicted proteins | sample MB2enrmetagenome_FD_207643 | JGI IMG/M metagenome (GOLD analysis project Ga0326727, IMG submission 207643) | Lab enriched peat soil microbial communities from McLean, Ithaca, NY, United States - MB29MY | ecosystem: Environmental > Terrestrial > Soil > Wetlands > Peat | place: USA: New York... | reverse complement strand
GACGGTCTCCGGCCGGATGGGGACAAAGTTTCCCTATGGGACTTTCGTCATCAACATCACGGCCTGTGTGATCATCGGATTCTCGCTGACCTTTCTGGCACGGCGCACCTCGTTGAACCCGGCGTGGAGGTTTCTGGTGCCCATCGGCTTTGTCGGCGCTTACAGCACCTTCTCGACGTATGAGTGGGAGACCCTCTCCACCCTGCGCAGCGGGGCGTTCCTGGAGGCTTCGCTGTACGCCTTCGGCAGCCTGTTCCTAGGGCTGGCCGCCACATGGGTTGGAATCATGATTGCGGATGTCTTCTGAAGGAGGACGTATGTTGAGCGCAGGAAAGGCAGTCAAAGTCTCCATCTACCTGAGCGAGGGATCGACGCATCATGGTGTTCCAACTTACTCCAGCATTCTGGACTACCTCTTCTATCGCGGTGTCTCCGGCACAACTGTTCTGAAGGGGGTGGCGGGGTTTGGCGCGGACCACCACATGCACTCCTCCAGCATCGTGGAAATATCGGACCACATGCCACTCAAGATCGAGTTCATTGAATCGCGGGAGAAGGTCGATGAACTTCTCGGCAAGTTGGAAGAACTGGCCGGGAGCGGAATGATCGAGGTGCAGGAGACCACCGTAGCCAAGCCGGCCCAGCTCTCCAAACAGAAAACTTCCGCCGCGGTCACACCGCCTTCGCACCTGAAGATCGAGGGCAAAGCCAAGCTGATGCGCATCTACATCGGCGAATCGGACCGCTGGAAGGACAAGCCGCTACACAAGGCGCTGGTGGAAGCGATGCGCGCCAACGACATCGCCGGCGTAACCGTATATCGCGGCATCCTCGGCTATGGAGCGCACCGGCGGATGCACAGGGACAAGCCGCTCTTGCTTTCCCGCGATTCCTCCATCGTGCTCTCGGTCGTCGATACGGAGGAGAAGCTGCACTCCTTTCTTCCTCTGGTGGAGCAGATGGTGGAGGAGGGATTGGTAGTTCTGTCGGACGTGGACATCATCAAGTACTCGCATCGCGCCCTGGAGATCGACCCGCCGCAGGCTCCGACCAGTCGGGCAAACGCTTCGGCATGAACGGAGAACGACCATGAAGGAACAGTTTTCAGCTCGCATGCTGCGCATCCACTTCGGGGAGAACGACAAGTGGCAGGGCAAGCCGCTGCACGAGGCAATCATGGCCAAAGCGCAGGAGCTGGGCCTTACCGGCGCCATCGTCTACCGGGGCATCGAAGGCTATGGCACCAGCACGCGGATACGTCACTCCAGTCACTGGACGTTCTCCAGCGATGCTCCCATCATGGTCAGCATCATCGACACCGAAGAGCAGATCGCCAGGCTGCTTCCCCATCTCGATACCATGGTGGAAGAAGGCCTGATCGCCATGTCCAGCGTGGAAGTCATCCGCTACTCACGGAGTTCCGGGAGTGTCCCGCCTGGGCCATGACCTATCCTCAAGGCGCACTGGACGGCAACAGACGGCCCACGGTTGCTGCTCTATGTTCGACTGGGCGGCAGTATTCCAGCGCTGGGTATACCACCAAAGTGTGATCGTGGTACCTCGAACGTTCGCGTAAAAAAATCTTAGGTGGGATGGCGATAAAGACAATTCCCCTTGATAGTTTCTATAACGCCCGAGAGTGATGGCGGGCGCGGCCCACATATCATCCAGGTCCTTACCGGCCCGACTCGGCCCCCCCAAACTGCCGAGGGAACAGAAGGAGAACGTACTATGCGGAATGCGGTAGCTTTGGCATTTATCGTTGTTGCAGTCGCTCCCCTCATCGGTATCGGTTGGGGACATATGTGGGCGAAGGCCAATCGCATGACTCTGCGGGCGACACCCCCGTCAGCCGAGCAGAGCAACCAGGCCGCATAGACCTGTCTCAAAGGGTGAAGAGCAGCAGGAGGGTCGCCAAACCGGCGCGCCTGCTGCTCTTTGCTGTTTGCCCCCATACGCCTTGGATGCAGTAATCCACTTGCCAAAGTCATCGGCGATCCGCAACGCCGCGCACTTCTTTTCGCCGCAACTGCTGAACGAATCCGCGGAACGAAGTATTCTGTAGAGTGTGAGCAAAGATCAGATTCAAGTCCAGCTTCCCGACGGGTCACGGCGCGAGGTTTCGCGCGGGACTACCCCCCTAGAAATCGCCAACAGCATCTCGCCCCGGCTGGCCGCCGCGGTGGTCATCGCGCGCATCCGTCCGCTAGGCGCGGCGAGTCCCACTCTTGGCGGTGAAACGGTCACGAATGCGGCGTCCAACGCCAGCTCGGACTCCGAAGCCGCGATGTACAGCACGACTGGCGCAGGCAACGACGGTGCGCGCCTGGTGGACCTCACGGCCCCGCTCAACGAAGACGTGGAGCTGTGGCTGCTGAAGGAGGCCGACGAGGCCGCGCTCAAAGTGCTGCGCCACTCCGCCGCGCATGTGATGGCGACTGCCATCCTCGAGCTCTTCCCCGAGACCAAGCTCGGCCATGGCCCCGCCACCGACAACGGCTTCTTCTACGATGTCTACCGCGAGACTCCGTTCACCGAGGCCGATCTCGCGGCAATAGAGGCGCGCATGGCCGAGGTGGTGGCGCGCGATGAACCCTTCGTGCGCGTGGAAGAACCCCGCGACAAAGGGCTCGGCGAGTATTCCGCGCAGGGCGACTTCATGAAGGTCTACTTCATTGAGAAGTTCACCCAGCCGGGCGACGCAATCTCGCTTTACAAGAACGGCGGTTTCACGGATTTCTGCCGCGGCCCGCACCTTCCCTCCACGGGCCGTGTGAAGGCTTTCAAGATCACATCCATCGCGGGCGCGTACTGGCTGGGCGACGAAAAGAACCAGCAGTTGCAGCGCATCTACGGGACGGCGTTCTTTTCGAGCAAGGATTTAGACGCGCACTTCAAGCGGCTGGAGGAGATCAAGGCGCGCGACCATCGGGTGCTGGGCAAACAGCTCGACTTGTTCAGCATCCAGGAGGTCGCGGGAGCAGGGCTCATCTTCTGGCATCCCAAGGGCGGGCTGATCCGCAAGACGATGGAGGACTGGATGCGCGAGGAGTGCGTCCGGCGCGGCTACGATCTCGTCTTTACCCCGCACATCATGCGCCGCGAGCTATGGAAGATCAGCGGCCACGAAGGCTACTACGCGGAGAACATGTACCCGCCAATGGAGTTGGACGACGCGGAGTACCGCCTGAAGCCGATGAACTGTCCCGGTCACATCCTCATCTACAAGTCCAGCCCGCGCAGCTACCGCGACCTGCCGCAGCGCTACGCCGAGCTGGGCAACGTCTACCGCTACGAGCGCTCGGGCACCATGCACGGCCTGCTGCGCGTGCGCGGCTTCACCCAGGACGACGCCCACATCTTCTGCACGCCGGGGCAGATCGAGGACGAGGTGGTGGCATGCATCGATTTTGCGAAGTCGGTGCTGAATACGTTTGGCTTTTCGGAGTTTAAGGTTGAGCTTTCCACCTGGGACCCCGCCAAGCCGATGGACTATACTGGCTCGGCCGAAAACTGGCAGAGCGCCACCGACTCGCTGAAGCATGCTCTCGATCGCCGCGCGATTCCCTACCGCACCATCCCCGGCGAGGCGGCGTTCTACGGCCCCAAAATCGACATCAAGCTGGTGGATGTACTGGGCCGCATGTGGCAGCTCTCCACCGTGCAGTTCGACTTTAACCTGCCCGCGCGCTTCCAGTTGGAGTACAAGGGCGAGGACGGCGAGCTGCATCAGCCCGTCATGGTCCATCGCGCACTCTTCGGAAGCATCGAACGCTTCTTCGGCGTGCTTATCGAGCACTATGCCGGAGCGTTTCCCTTCTGGCTCGCGCCGGTGCAGGTAGGCCTCGTGCCCATCAGCAGCGACAAACACCTGGCCTACGCGCAACAAGCCAAAGCCGCGCTTGAAGCCGCCGGTCTGCGCGTCGAACTCGATGCACGCAACGAGAAGATGAACGCCAAGATTCGCGACTTCGGCCTGCAGAAGGTCCCGTTCATCCTCATCCTGGGCGACAAGGAGTCCGCCAGCTCGAGCGTCAGCGTGCGCACCCGCGGCAAAGGCGACGAAGGCAGCGTACCGCTGGATGAATTTGTCGGACGAGCGCAGAAGCTGGTGGCGGACAAAGGAACAGATTTGTGAGCGGAACCATCTGGTTTTTATTACTCAATCGGCACGCAGCGGGTACTGCCGGTTCTCCGGCCAGCCACGTTCGTTATGTTTATCTATTTACTCTCTCTCGGCCGCGTTCCCTACGCTAAAGCGCTGGATATCCAGCGACGCGTCGTTGCGGCGCGCAAGCAGAACCTCATCGGCGACACACTTCTGCTGCTGGAGCATCCGCCGGTGATCACGCTGGGGCGCAACGCATCGCGCGCCAACATCCTGGTCAGCGACGAGTGGCTGGCCAGCCACGGAGTTGCGGTGCATGAGATCGATCGCGGCGGCGACGTCACCTACCACGGCCCAGGCCAACTGGTCGGCTACCCCATCGTCGATCTGCGTGGCGAGTGGCCCGGCAAGCGCGGCCCCCATCTCGGACCCGTCGACTTTGTCCGCCTGATGGAGGAGGCTCTGATCCGTACCTGCGCCGACTTCGGCGTGATGGCCAAGCGCATTCCCAAGTGCACTGGTGTCTGGACGTTGGGCGGTAAACCCACCCGTGACGATAAAACCGTCACGAATGGGGCACCCAATCCCTCGGTAATTCGAGAGAAGAAGCTGGCCGCAATCGGCGTGCATGTATCGCAAGGTGTCACCTCGCACGGCTTCGCTCTGAACGTCACCACCGATCTGCGCGACTTCGACTGGATTGTTCCCTGCGGCATCAAGGACCGCGGTGTCACCAGTCTGGAGTTGGAGGCTGCCGCCGGCATGGAGCCCACGATGGATCATGCAATCCACGCCACGGCGCGCAACTTCGGCCGCGTTCTGCAGCGCCAGATGCTATGGTGCGACTCCCTTGAGCAACTCCTGGCGCTGGCGGGCAGTCGCGTGTAGAGGACGAAAATATGAGTGCCGATTGCGCCCTGGCGAGCATCTATTCAGTGCGGCCCGCGTTCCCGGTTCGAGCGAAACACCGGCCTCAAGCCTTATAATCCAAAGGCGCAGGACTGCTCTAGCAGCGTCCACCAACACTGGAAGGAATCCCATGCCGATTGAAGTAGTTATGCCCCAGATGGGGGAATCGATCACCGAAGGCACCCTCACCAAGTGGCTCAAGAAGGTCGGCGACAAAGTGGAGCGCGACGAGCCGCTCTTTGAGATATCCACCGACAAGGTGGACGCCGAGATACCCTCCCCCGCGGCAGGTACCTTGCAGGAGATCAAGGTCGCCGAGGGCGCCACGGTGCAGATCAACACGGTGGTCTGCATCATCGCGGAGGCGGCAGGCAGCGCAGCCGCGCCCACACCCACAGCAGCGGCTGCAACTCCCACGACCGCACCGGCCGCAGCACCCTCATCCACGCCCTCCGGCGCACCCGGCACGGACGTGCCTATGCCGCAGATGGGCGAATCCATTACCGAGGGCACCATCACCAAGTGGCTCAAGAAGGTTGGCGACAAGGTAGAGCGCGACGAGCCGCTCTTCGAGATCTCCACCGACAAGGTGGACGCGGAGATTCCCTCTCCCGCGGCGGGAACGCTGACCGAGATTAAATTTCCCGAAGGCTCGACCGTCGGGATCAACACCATCGTCGCCGTCATCGGCGGCGGCGCCGGTAAGCCGGCGCAAGCACCCGCTGCTTCCGCTGCCAGCACGCTTGTACCTGCCGCCGCAGCTCCAACCCCAGCTGCGACGGCAACTCCAATCCCGTCGGCAGGTGCAGGCGAGCGTCCGCGCTCCTCGCCACTGGTGCGCAAGATTGCCAAGGACAACAACATCGATCTGAATCGAGTATCCGGCACAGGCCCCTCCGGACGCATCACCAAAACGGACATCCTCGGCTATATCGCGAGCCCCTCCGCTAAGCCCGCGCCGGCCGCCGCAACTCAGGCCAAGCCCTTCACCCCAGCCCCCGCACCCGGCACTCTCGTCCCCATGACCAAGATGCGCAGCATTATCGCGCGGCGCATGGTCGAATCCAAGCAGACCAGCCCTCACGTCCACACCGTCTTCAAGGTGGACATGACGCGCATCGTCCGCCTGCGCGAGCGGGAGAAGTTGAAGTACGAGCAGCGCACCGGGGTCAAGCTGACCTATATGCCGTTCATCACGCGCGCCACCATCGCCGCGTTGCAAAAGCACCCCATCGTCAACGCATCGGTCGAGGGCGAAGCCATCCGCTACAACAAGAACATCAACATCGGCATCGCCGTGGCGCTGGAGTGGGGCCTTATCGTTCCCGTCATCCATCAGGCCGAAGAGAAGAACTTCCTGGGCATCGCCCGCGCCATTGCCGATCTTGCCGAGCGCGCGCGCGGCAAGAAGCTTTCACCCGACGAGGTCCTGGGCGGCACCTTCACGCTGACCAACTCAGGCATATTCGGCGAGCAGTTCGGCATGCCGATCATCAACCAGCCGCAGGCCGCCATCCTCGGCATCGGAGGCCTCAACAAGGAGGCCGCGGTGCTCACCGACGCCGACGGCAACGACTCCATCGCCATCCGCTCGATGCAGCACTTCAGCCTGGGCTTCGACCACCGCATCGTGGACGGCGCGGACGCCGGCAAGTTCATGGCCGACTTCAAAGCATATTTGGAGAACTGGGACGAAGAGATCGGTTAGTTGGCTCGGAATAACTCCACTAGAAAAATGTTCCAGTACCCTAGGAATGCCGCACCCTTGTTCTTATAACTCATACGCGGTTTTGCGCAGCATTCCCAGCCCCAAACCACACGCAGTCAGCAGCGCGCAGAAATACGCGAATAAATCCCCATACTCGGAATAAAAAGTGACATCGTGCTCATAGTTGAATCGCACTCGCAGGCTTGTGCGTATATGCCGCGGAGCAGAAGCTACGACGCGGCCATAGGGATCGATCGCCGCCGTCACCCCGGTATTGGTGGCGCGCAGCACCCAGCGATGGTTCTCGATGGCCCGCATGCGCACCATATTCAGGTGCTCCCAGGCCGCGCTGGTGTCGCCATACCATCCATCGTCGGAGATATTCACCAGCACATCCGCGCCCATCTGCTCATACTGGCGTATCTCGTCGCCAAAGACCGACTCATAGCAGATAAATGTGCCATAGCTGTGTCCTCCGGTTGTAAATACGGTCCTGTGTTTTCCGGGATCGAATAAACCCACGTCCTGCAGCAGGCTCCCGGCGAAGAAGAACAGCTTCTTGTATGGAACATATTCTCCGAATGGCACCAGGTGCATCTTGTCGTAGCGTCCTGCAACACGGCCATCCGGCGCAATAAAGTCCGCGGAATTATATTCATCGTATCCTCGCTGCGCCGCGCTGTCCGCGTCGATCCCGATCGTGCCCACAATGATCGGAGCCTCGGCCGCGCGCGCCAGGCTGGAGATCGCCGCGTGAAACTCCTGGCTGGAGACGGCCGCGCGCAACGACGGATCGATCTCATAAAAATCGTTCGGGGCCTCCGGCCACACAATCATGTCCGTCGACTGTAAATAGCGCGTGCCGCCGGTGTCTGCGCCCTGTTGCGCAGGCGCAGGGCGTGAGCAATGAGTTCCCGGCAGCTCAGGAATTCCGTCGCATATTTCGTCCTTGGGAGGAAAGAGACTTAGCTCCGAAAACATTCGCAGTTTGTCAGTCTGTGTAAGTGGAGGCCCAAAGCTATTCGCCTCTGCGCCTACTCCCAGGTTCTCCTGCAGCAGAGTAGCGCTGGCCGAAGTTCCCTCACGCGCCGGCTCCTGCACGCGCCGCTGAAAAACCACGGCCAACAATAGGATCACCAAACAAGACAGTATCAGCGCGGGCCGCGTATAGCGCCGTTGCTTCAGCTTAACCCGCACCAGCCATAGCGCATTCACCGCGGCAATCACAAACGAAAGTCCATAGGCCCCGAGATAGGGAGCGAGCCGTGTCAGCCATAAATTGTCCACCTGCGTGATGCCCAGCAGGTCCCACGGAAACCCTGTAATCCGAGCCCGGGCCAGTTCCACCGCAACCCACGCAAACGGACTCAGAAGAAGCGCTCCTTGCACTCCCAGGTCTTTTCCCCCTATATGAGATCGCCGGAACGCGGCAATCAGCGCACCGAACAGCGCATGATAGAGTCCCAGATAGAGACAAAAGAGAACCAGAATCCCAGCCGCCACAGGCTTAGCGATCTCACCGTAATGGTGCATCGTGGCATAGATCCAGTAACAATTCCCCAGATACCATACAAATCCCGAGACGTAGCCCAGTGCCGCACCCTGGACCGCGCGAAGAGGACGCCCGTTGGCATCCTTGCCGGTAAGCGCCCACAGCAGCGGAGTTATCGCAACCCAGCAGAACGCCGTTCGCCACAACGGCACGGGGCCCGCAATGGGAAACGGTAGCACCTGCAGCAAACCCGAGAAAATCGCCAACGCCCATAGCCGCAACGAAATCAGTTTCATTGCTATGCAGTCTAACATCGCAATGCCATCGCCACTAACTCACACGAATTACACGCTGCGCAGCGGCTTCCTCCTGCGCCCAATCACAAGCCCAATAACTGCCTTCGATTACTTCTCAGTAAATACTGACTGCTAAATAACTGGAAAATCTCTCATTTTGATTTGCAAGACTGTTTCTACTTATGTATTCTTTTCATGGCATACTTAATATCCGGCCTATATCTAAGTGAGCGGTCGCGAGCCACAGAAGTATCCCGGACAACGCACCGGAAGAATGCGGTTGGGAGAGTTAATTCCCCATCGCAACAAGGAGGCAACACGTGGAAGTAAGCCGTATACTTGAGGAAATTGACGCCCAGATTGCGAAACTCCAACAGGCACGCGAACTGCTCTCAGGCACCGTCGTAAAGACCGGCAAGGGCCGGGGCCGTCCCAAAGGAAGCAAGAATACCAAGACCGCGGCGAAGGCCGCTCCTCGCAAGCGCAAGATCAGCCCCGAAGGCCGCAAGCGCATCGCCGAAGCCATGAAGAAGCGCTGGGCTGAGCGCAGGAAACAGGCCGCAGCCGCAAAGTAAATTCACCCCTGACCCACCGCCAGTTTCTCTTGGTTGCGGGGCGCAGCGCTCTCTCCATTTGCGGGCGCTGCGTCATTGTGCTTTAAAGAAATAATCCAACAATCTTTCGCATGCGGACCCTTCCCCTGCAACCGGTCCTAGCGCGTAACTATGACCTCGCGCATATTGTCTTTGGCCAGGAAGAAATGAAAGCCCTTGAACGACGCTAGTAGACGTTCAATCTGGCGGTTCGTATAGTTTGCCAGTTGCGGATACTCCCCCGCACGCTGCACGTCCACCAAAGTTCGATCGGTCAGGTGATAGCGGTGGAAGTCCGCCTTCGCTGTTCCCGGCGTAAATCCTCCCGTCGCAGGATGAAACATCGCCAGCATCTGTCCTTCCGGCACCATCACCGCGTGGATGCGCTCGATCACGGGCGACAGCAACTCCGGGGGAAGATAGTCCGCCGTGTCCCAGAACAAGACTACGTCGAATCCACGCCCCGAAAAATCCAGGTGCGCAGCCATAAACCGGTCTACATCGAACTGCCCAGCCCCGCCGTCTTGCTTGGGAAGGGTCCATTCGTGCTTGGCCGCATCCTCCACCAGGTTTGCCAGGTAAATACTGTGACCCAGCGAAGTGATGAAGTTGATGTTGGTCGACGACGTAGGACCGATATCCAGAACACGCAGCGACTCTTCGCCACGCAGCCGCTGCAGCAGTTGGCCCCATCCGCTGGAATGCCTTGAGACGCGTTCGTTCTCCACCGTCGCACCACCCACTTTTTCTTTGCCGCCAAAGAAGCTGTTCATCTCTCGGCCTCCTTCCGGCTTAGGTCAGATCCAGAACCGTTGCGTCCGTCGCAGGGTCCTCGGTGCCCGGCAGCCGCCCCGTAACCCCGATCGTCACGGTCTCCGACAGACTCACACGGCCTCTCATGTTCGCGTTCTCTTCAATCGACAATCTGGCCGCAACGATGTCTCCCTCCACCACCGCCGACTCACGCAACTCAATCCTCCCCGTCGCATGCAGGTTGCCTTCGACCAATCCGAAGATCACCACCTCCCGCGCCTCCACATCCGCCAGGACGCGCGCATTCGGCCCCACCGTCAGCCGGTTCTCCGGCAATGCGATGGTTCCCTCCACCACGCCGTCCATGAACAGATCCTCTTTGCCTGTCACATCCCCGCGAATAGTGACGGACCTGCCAATAACGGTCGAACCTTCAGATGGCTTCATCAGTTTGTGCTCTCCCCGCTGCAATAATGGTACTTGTACTGCAACCATAATACTTGGCGAACTATATCCAGCCCAGCTCTCCGAGGTAACCCGTCGCTTACTCAGGTTAAACTCAGGATGGCAGAGTCAAGCCGCAACCTTCGCATCTGTGTGAGTAAATCTTTACATCCATTGCCCACATCCAACCATACGACGGCAGGACGCATTCGCCGCAAACGATGAAACCAGCATCCTCGGCCGCCCAACTCGCAACCCGCTCCCCAATGACTCCTGCACATCGACGCGCATCGCGGCATCGTCGAGCGGCGCTCTGGGTTCTGTTCAGCGCATGCGCCCTCGTGCTTGCATCCGTCATCCCGGCGCGCATCCCCGCAGCCGGCCCGGAGGTCCTGCCGCAGTCTGCCGACGCCTCCTTGCCAGCCTCGCCCGCCCGTTCCTGGGCCGTCGATTGCGCCAACAACGAAGCCCTCGTCATTCAGCATCCCGGCTCCACGTTGCGATATCGCTTGCATGAGGTCGACGAAAGAGGAGACCAACTGCGCGACCAGATCGAGACCCCCGAGGGCAGTGTGGCCCGGCTCATCCAGCGCGACGGCCGCCCACTCACCCCGGCCGAGGACGCCGCGGAACGCCAGCGCCTCAACGACCTGCTCGTCTCGCCCGCCAGCTTTGCCCGCCACATCCACCGCGAGCAGGAGAATAAGCAGATCGGCGTCCGCCTGCTCAAGCTAATGCCCGACGCCATGCTCTGGAGCTACGCCCCCGGCCAGCCGCAACTCCCCAATCAGCCGTCCGGCGACCCCTCCCTGGTTGTCCTCGACTTCAAAGCCGATCCTGCGTGGTCGCCGCCAACGATGGAATCCGAGCCGCTCACCGGCCTTCAGGGCCGCGTCTGGATCGACCCGCGCACCCGGCGCATGGTCCGCCTGGAAGCGAACCTCTTCCGCGCCGTCAACCTCGGCTGGGGCTTTGTCGCCCACCTCTATCCCGGCGGCAGGGTCACCCTGCAACAGGCCAACCTCGGGGACCAGCGCTGGATCGTCGAACACATCGACGAGCAGCTCAACCTGCGCGCGCTTATGGTCAAAACCGTCCATCAGCGTTTTGTCTACGACACCGCCGGCTACCAGCCCGTCCCCGCCATGCCCTACCAGCAAGCCATCAAGGTCCTGCTCGACACCCCGCTACCCGCTCGCTGACATCCCAGTGCCGCCAGTCGCGCCATAAGCCTGCCCGGCAGAGGAATCCGTGACGCTGCGCCGTGAGAGGTGAGAAGATAGCGGAGACATGGAAGAATCGGGTTTTGCAGTAGCCATCATGGCCGCGGGCAAGGGCACGCGGCTCAATAGCAAACGGCCCAAGGTGCTGCACGAGGTGGGCGGATGCGCCATGCTTCTGCACGTTATCCGTGCGGCAGAGACGCTCGTCCCCGCCCAGGACATCTTCTGCATCGTCGGCCATGAAGCGGCGCGCGTGCAGGCCGCGGTGGCGCCAACCGGCGTACGCTTCGTGCTGCAGGAGGTCCAACGGGGAACCGGCCACGCCATGCAGGTGCTCAAGGCATGGCTGGAGCTATCCGGCGGCCCGCTTCCCAAACACCTGCTGGTGCTCTCCGGCGACGTGCCTCTCATCCGCCCTCAGACACTGTCCGCGCTCTGTGAGCTGCACCTGCAAGAACGCGCCGCCATGACCATCCTCACAGCGCTCCCCGAGGACCCCACCGGCTATGGTCGCGTCCTTCGCCTCACACCCGGCCAGTCCGAGGTGGTCGCCATCGTCGAGCAGAAATCCCTCACGCCAGCCCAGCTTGCCGCACGCGAGATCAACTCCGGCATCTATTGCTTCGAGACCGCTGCACTCTTCAGCAAGCTCGACCTGCTCTCCACCGACAATGCCCACGGCGAGTTCTACCTGACGGATGTCGCCGCCCTGCTGGTGGCCGGTGGACAGCGCGTGGTGGCCCTGCAGGCCGAGAGCGTGGACGAGGTGCTGGGCGCCAACACCATCGCAGAGATGATGCACCTGGACGCAACCATGCGCACCGAGACCGCGCGCCGCCTGATGGCCCAGGGCGTCACCATCTTCCGCCCCGACACCTGTGTCATCGACGCCGAGGTCAGCGTCGGCCCAGACACGGTCATAGAGCCGTACGTGCAACTGCTGGGCGCCACGCGCATCGGCTCGGAGTGCCGCATCCGCTCCTACTCGGTGGTCCAGCACTCCATCCTGGGCAATGAAGTCACCGTGCGCAACGGATGCATCCTAGACCGCGCGGAGGTTGGCGACGGCGCCGTCCTCGGCCCCTACGCCCACCTGCGGCCCGAAAGCAGGATCGGCGAGAAGGCCCACGTGGGGAACTTCTGCGAGACCAAGAAGACCACGCTGGGCCGCGGTTCCAAGGCCAGCCATCTCACCTACCTGGGCGATGCGGTCATCGGCGAGGGAGTCAACGTCGGCGCGGGAGTCATCACCTGCAACTACGACGGCGAGCATAAGCACACCACCACCATCGGCGACAGGGTCTTCGTCGGCTCCGACTCCACGCTGGTTGCGCCGGTCAGTCTGGGCGACGGAGCGTACGTCGGCGCGGGCTCCTGCATCACCCAGTCCGTTCCTGCGGGAGCGCTGGGCATCGGCCGCGCTCGCCAGGTCACCAAAGAGGGCTGGGCTGCCGCCCGCCGTGCCGCCCGTGCCACGGCGCGCGAGGCGGCGAAGAAACCCTGACCGGCGTCCGCAGTCCAGTCATTCTCCCAGAACAACCGCCATCGCGAAGCCGTCGTATCCTTTACAGCCCACCGTCTGCAGAGCCGTGGCCGAGAGCCGCGGTTCCGTGGCAAGCAGATCAAACAGAGCACGCGTTCCCTGTACCCCCGGGTCCGTACTGGCAGGATCGACAATCTTCCCTTCCCGCACCACATTGTCGACGACGATCAGCGATCCGCGGCGTGCCAGCTTCAGCGCCCACTGCAAATAGGCGGGATTGTTGGGCTTGTCCGCATCAATGAAGATCAGGTCAAATGGCTCCGCACCCTCTGCTTGTAGCTGTGCCAGCGATTGCGTCGCGGGTCCAACGCGAATTTCAACCCTCTCCGAGACTCCGGCGCATTCAAGGTTGGCCCTTGCGACCGCGGCATGCTTCGGATCCAGCTCCAACGTCACCAGGCGGCCGCCCGCAGGCAGGGCCCGAGCCAGCCAGGTGGTGCTGTATCCGCCTAGCGTGCCAATCTCCAGGATCCTGCGCGCGCCCTTCGTCAGGGCCAGCAGATGCAGGAACTTCCCCTGCAGCGGGGAGACGCCGATGGAGGGCAATCCTGCTGCTGCATTCGCCTCCAGTGCGGCTTCCAGTGCAGGATCGGCGGGCATGATCCGCTCCGCAAAGTAACGGTCTACCGCCGTCCATTGGTCTTGATTCATGGTTATCTGCACCCTGTTGATATAGTTTTCTCTTGATTATATGCGGCTGATGGAACACCCCGCATTGCCGATAGATACAAGAGAACCGCTCGCGCTTCGATCGGTCGCATGACGGCATCGCCCCCGATCCGCCTCGAACTATGGAGCGATCCTGGAGAGCAAAAAAGCCCCCCTGAACCGAAGGGTGGCGGAGAGCATTGAGCTATGCAGCAGGAAACAATGCTCACGCAGCAGGGATTCATGCCGGCGCAGCTTACAGCCATGCAGCAGAAGGAAGTCGACCCCAAGCGGCAGGAGCACATCCTGGTGGTCGATGACGAAGATTCGGTGCGCGGCGTTCTGGTAAGGATGCTTGAGATCAGTGGATACGACGTCAGCGCCGCCGCCAACGCCGAACAGGCCCTGCTCCACCTGCAGGACGACCCCGGCTGCGACGTGGTGCTGACCGACGTCATGATGCCCGGAGCCAACGGGCTTTCCCTTCTCGACGTCATCTGTCGCGACCATCCCGGCGTTCCCGTCGTCATGCTGACCGCTGTGCACGACATCCACGTTGCCACCAATGCCTTCCGCCTCGGCGCCATCGACTACCTGCTCAAGCCCTTTGATCGCACCCAACTGCTGGAGGTCGTGGTTCGCGCACTGGATCACGGCCGCCTGCTCAAGCAGAACGCCGCCTATCGCCAGAACCTGGAGCAGATTATCTGCTTCCGCACCAGCCGTCTGCGCGCCACAATGCACGACCTGGAACAAAGTTACAACAGTACCCTGGAGGCCATGGGCGACGCGCTCGACCTGCGAGACACCCAGACCGAGGGCCACTCTCGCCGCGTCACCGCCTACACCATCGCCTTGGCCCGCGAGCTGGGCCTCGAACAGGAGGCGCTCAGCAACATCGCGCGCGGCGCCTTCCTGCACGACATCGGCAAGATCGCCACTCCCGACGCCATCCTGCTCAAACGCGGAAAGCTCACCCCACCGGAGATCCAGGTCATGCATCAGCACTGCGTGCGCGGATTCGAGATGGTGAACAAGATCCCCTTTTTGCGCAACGCCGCCGAACTGGTCTACGCTCACCATGAGAACTTCGACGGCAGCGGCTATCCGCGCGGCCTGCGCGGCGAAGCAATCCCACTGGGGGCGCGCATCTTCGCCATCGCCGACACCCTCGACGCCATCACCTCCGACCGCCACTACCGCAAATGCCTCAGCTTCGTCCAGGCACGCAAAGAGATTGCGCGCTGCGCCGGAAGCCAGTTCGACCCGCGGATCGTCAACGTCTTCCTCGGCTTGCCCCTGAAACTATGGAGCGACCTGCGCATAGAGGTAGAACACGCCCCCGCCGGGACCTTCGACGTGACCCTCTAGGACCGCACCCGCGGCTACATCGGAAGCCGCTCCATTTGCGTCCGGTAGACCGCGCGGCTTACCATCGCCTTGTAATCCAGTTCTGAGGGACTCCCATGCAATCCAGCAAACAGAAGCTCTCCGAACAACAACTCCGCGACCTTCTGATCGAGCTGCCTGAATGGGGGCTGGAAGACGGCAAACTCGTCCGCGACTGGACGCTGCCCACCTTCGTCGAGGCCATTGCCTTCGTCAACCGCGTGGCCCAGCTCGCCGAAGAGGCCCAGCACCACCCCGACATCGATATTCGCTACAACCTGGTCCAACTCGCGCTGGTCTCGCACGATGCAGGCGGCATTACCGAGCGCGACGCCCGGATGGCGCGTCGGCTCAGTGCCGCCTTCCCCACCTCCAGCGCCTGAATCGCCCCGTTTGCCACGCCCTGGCCCCGCTCGCGTGATACTCTTTTAAGCCAGAGCGGAGATTGCTCCCAAGTTTCGGCCGGGACCGGGAAATCCCCCCGCCCCTGCCGATTAAGTTGCGTCACTGGCCTCCCGGCACGGACAATCCATCGTTCGTGCCGCCTTTTTTGGGGTTAGCCCCGCCCATCGTCCGTCAAATTATTTCCGCACCGCTGACGAAAATCCCGCATCCCATCTACAATCAGCGATAAGCTAGTTGTAGTCCGTATGCCCCAAGGAGACACCACGATGACGAAAGCCGATCTGGTCGACAGAGTAACCGCCCTCGGAGACCTTACCCGCCGCGACGGAGAGATCATCGTTGACACCCTTTTTGAGTCCGTCATCGGAGCGCTCAAGGCCGATGACAAGGTCGAGATCCGTGGCTTTGGCAGCTTCCGCACACGCCAGCGCAACTCCCGTATCGGGCGCAACCCCAAGACCGGCGAGCGCGTCGATGTGCCGGCCAAGCGCGTTCCCTTCTTCAAGCCCTCCAAGGAACTGCGCGATTCGGTCAACCCCAACGGAGCCAAGAGTCCAGCGATTGTCAGCACCGACCCCGTCGACCCCCACCACCCCCCGGCCATGTAGCCGCACCCGCAGCAGCTTTATTCAGTCATCCGCATCTCGCAATGCTCGTCATTCTGACCCGAGCTTGCGCAGGGGTAAGAACCCACGTATTTTGCTCGAAGTGTGAGTGGGTGCTTCCAGTGGAACCGTTCTAGACCTTGTTTAGCCCGCTCTTCGCCACCGCCACAAACTCCGTCGCCGTCTTCACGATGAAGTCCAGCATCTCCCGCGTCAGCCCCGGAAACACCCCGATCCAAAAGACCTGGTTCATGACGAAGTCGGTGTTCGTCAGCTCGCCCGCCACGCGATGCTCCCAGCCCTCATACGCAGGCTGGCGCAGCAGGTTCCCGCCAAACAGAAGCCGTGTGCCAATCTTCTGCGCCTCCAGCGCGCCGGTCAGCTCGTCGCGGGTAAACGGCGCCTCCGGCCGTACGCCGATGGGAAATCCGAACCAGCTCGGGTCAGCTCTCTCGGCAGCCTCGGGCAGCATCAGGACATCCTCCAGCGGCTTCAGCGCCGCCTTCAGATACGCGAAGTTTTCCTTGCGCCGCGCAATAAAGTGAGGCAGCTTGTCGATCTGCGAGAGCCCCAGTGCCGCCTGCATGTCGGTCGCCTTCAGGTTGTAGCCAATGTGCGAGTAGGTGTACTTGTGGTCGTATCCGCAGGGCAGCGAGCCCAGTTGCCAGTCGAATCGCTTGCCGCAGGTATTTTCCTTGCCCGGCTCGCACCAGCAGTCGCGCCCCCAGTCGCGGAAGCTGTCGATCAGCACCTGCAGGATGGGCTTGTCGGTCAGCACTGCGCCGCCCTCGCCCATCGTAATGTGGTGCGCGGGATAGAAGCTCACGGTCGCAATATCGCCAAACGTGCCCACCTTGCGCCCCTTCCAGGTCGAGCCGAGCGCGTCGCAGCAGTCTTCAATCAGCCACAGGTTGTGCTTCCTGCAGAAAGCCGTCACCGCGTCCAAATCGAAGACATTGCCCAGTGTGTGCGCGATCATCACCGCCTTCATCTTGGAGCTGTACGCAGCCTCCAGCTTGCTCGCGTCGATCTCATACGTCGGCAGCGAGACATCCACAAACACCGGCACCAGCCGGTTCTGGAAGATCGGGTTCACGGTAGTGGGAAATCCCGCAGCAACCGTCAACACCTCGTCGCCCGGTTTCAACCGCCTCGCGCCCAGCTTGGGGGAGGTGAGCGCGCTCAGCGCCAGCAGGTTCGCGCTCGACCCGGAGTTCACCAGGCTCGCCGAACGCACCCCCACAAACTTCGCCAGCCTGCGCTCAAACTCCCTGGCAAAACGCCCCGTGGTGAACCATCCCTCGAGCGCCGAATCCACCACCGAGCAGACGTCTTCGGCCCCAATCATCTTGCCCGAGACCGGAACCACCGACTGACCAGGAACAAACTCCCGCGCGGGAAACTTGGCCGCATGATACTGCGCCGTCAACTCAAGAATCTGCCGCCGAAGCTCTTCCGCCGTATCGCTCATACGCATTAAGAATACACACCCGCAGCGCCTATCCCTATCCCCGGATTACGCTCCGCACTGGCGCTCGACGGCCTGTACCCGTGCCGTGCCACGCGGCTGTCCGCCGGATCGCGTCTTCCAGCCCCACCGTCTGGCGCAGCCCCAGTAACCTCTCCGCGCGCTCCACCGACGGAACATACCTCATCGGTAGCGCGCCCGGCACAGCCTGTTTCGCAACATGAATCTGCGTTGAGGGAGCCAGCGTCGCCGCCACACACTCCGCCAGTTGCAGTATGCTCACGTCCCGCCCCGAACCCACGTTGATCGGAACCAGCGCCGGCGCGCGAAACAGGATCGTCCAAAGCCACGCCGCCAGGTCCGCTGCATACAGATACGACCGCCGCGGCGTGCCATCGCTCGCAATCGAGATCGGCCGCCCCGCCATCGCGTCCCCGATAAAGTTTCCGATCGCGAAGTGCGCGTCCAGCGGAAGATGTGGCCCGCAAAAGGCCCAGCAGCGTGCAATCTTCGCCTCCAACTCCAGCCCTTGTGCGCGCGCAGCTCTCTGCTGCTCCGCGCACGATTGCTCCGCTGCTAGCTTGCCTGCGGCGTATGCATTCGAGGCGTCCGGCGCGCACTCATACGTCTCCGGAAGGTGCGAAATCTCCGCGGGCTGTGGTCCATACACTGCGCCCGAACTCGTCAGCAGGAACTTGCGCGCGCCGCACTGGGCCGCAAAGCGCAGCGTTCGCACGGTCCCCGCCATGATCGTCGATCGCATCTCTTCCGCCGCCTGCTTCGAGCCTGATTCGGTGGCGGCGTGAATCACATATCGGAACTCGCCCGCAGGAAATTCAAACTCCCGCACATCGCCCGCGTGCAGCGTTACTGCCGGATCGCCCGCCAGATGCGGACACTTGCGCGCAAACTTCGCCGGGTCGCGCGAGAGCACCGTCGCCCGCGCCCCCAGTCCCAGAGCGCGGTTCACATGGCAGAAGCTCTCCACCAGCCAGCAGCCGAAGAACCCCGTACCGCCGGTGATGAAGACGCGCTGGCCGCGCATCTCCTGCCACAAATCCCGCGTCTGCGCGAGAACCAGATCGAGATCGACCGGCGATAGCGGCGCTGCCATTTCATCTCTCCGCCGGAATGGCCCGGCTAACTGGATGTTGTTGCCGGAATGCCATTCTGTGCTGCCGATTTGGGCAATGAGGGCGGGTATTCGAAGTTGATGCGCTCCAACTCCACGGCATAGGGTCGCTTCTGCACCTGGGTGTAGATGGCCCCGATGTACTCTCCCATCACGCCCAGGAAGAACAGTTGCAGCGACGAGATAAAAAATACTCCAATCAGCATGGGAGCAAGGCCGAAGCTGAAGGTCGACCAGAAAACCAGCTTGAGAACCAGATAGATCATGGCCACAAGGAACGAAGCGCTGGCCCCGAGGAAGCCTGTGAAAACCGCCAAACGAAGCGGAATCTTGGAGTTGCTGATGATCCCCAGCATGGCGTTGTCATAGAGCGTATACCAGTTGTTTTTGGTGATCCCGAACTTGCGCACGGGCTGGTCGTACAGCAGCTTGACGGTGGGCAGGCCGATCTCGGCGATCATGCCGCGGAAGTAGGGGTAGGGGTCATCGAAGGTACGCACCAGATCTATCACCCTGCGATCGTAGAGGCCGAAGCCGGTGTAGTTCTGGATGGTCTCGATCGAGGAAATGCGCTCCACCAGCCTGTAGTACTGCTTGCGCAGCCAGAACATCAGCGAGTTCTCCTCGCTGGTGCGTTTGATCCCAAGCACGCAGTAGGCGCCCTTCTCCCACTCGCGGATCATGTCGGGGATCATCGGCGGCGGGTCCTGCAGGTCGGCAACGATGCCGATGACCGCGTCTCCACGGCACTGGAAGAGACCATGCATCGGGGAACGAATATGTCCGAAGTTGCGCGCGTTGACGATGATCTTGACGTTCTTGTCTTCGGCCGCGATCGCCTTCAGAATGGCAACCGTGTTGTCCCGCGAGTTGTTGTCGATGAACACGTGCTCGTATTCATACTTGCCAATGCCGGCCATCACCTCGCGCACCTGGTTGTACACGTTGAGCACATTCTCCTCTTCGTTGTAGCAAGGCGTCATGATGGAGATGGTCTTCTGGCTCACGGAAACAACACTCCTGAACAACTGGCTCAAGTCTAGCTTAATGAGTGGTTCTAAGCCGTGTTTCTGCTGCGGAAGGTAATCTTCTTGTGGCCCACGAAGCTGTAGAGGGTGGATATGCCAATCACCACCGCGCCGGCTATATATCCGGCCATCGCCTTGCCGGTCGCTAGGTGTTGCAGCCATGCCAGCGGACGGCCGCTCAGGTGGCCCTCCACCGCAACGAAAAAAGCCTGCATCCAGACAGCATGACCACTCATCAGCGACTGTAGATAGCGCGTCAGGGCCGACAGAATGACCAGGCCGGGAAGCATCGCCGTGCCATAGACGGCAAAGCACTTCATCCACTCGCGCAGATAGTTGCCCTTGGTCCGGAAGACGAAAAACTTGTAACCCAAATAGGCCACTGTAATATTCAGCGGCGTGGAGAGAATCGACGCCGCAACCACCGTGAGGTACAGAAAACGCGGCAGCACGGCGTGGTTCAGCAGAAAGAGCGTGAGCGCAAAGGTGCAGTAGCCGAAGAGCGTGTTGAAGGCCCCGACGCACAGGTAGCGCACAAACTGCCCGGCGGGAAAGAGATCGGCAAACTGCTGCCGCCACCCCTTGGCAACGACGGGTGCCTGCAAAATCGGCGCCATGGGGGAACGCTCTGAACGAATCTCCGTTGCAGACGCTGGGTTCTCGACGGGAGTTGTATGCCGGGCGGTACAGTCATCGGGCATAGGTTCTCCTATTCGATGAGACCGCAGACCATCCAGCCGCCGTCGACGGGAAGGTTGATGCCTGTGACGTAGGCGGAGCTTGGGTCGCAGAGGAAAGCAACGCCGTTGGCGACATCCTCAGGCTGTCCCCAACGATCCAAGAGTGTGTGCTTTCGTCGCGCGGCGTTGAGTTCCGGAGTGTTGTATGAGATCTGCGTCATCGCCGTGACAATGTAGCCGGGCGAGACACAGTTGCAGCGGATCCCGTAACGGCCGAGATCGAAGGCGAAGGAACGCGTCAAGCCAAGCACGCCGGACTTCGAAGCCTGATAGGCAGCGTTCTTGGGGAACCCCATCGACGTGGCGAGCGATCCGACGAAGACAATGGCACCTTCGGTGATCCGTTTCGCAACCACTTGCTCTCCATAGAAGCGGGCCCAGCGAAAGGGTGCGGTGAGGTTGACGTCGATGGTTTTTTCCCAGACATCGTCGGGCTGAGGGAATCCACCGAAGGTAATCCCAGCATTGTTAACGAGATAGACGGCAGGGCTGGCAGCGAGTGCGTAGGCGAAAGCCGCGTCGATGGTGGCCTGGTCGAGGACACTGCCCTGCACACTGTGATTGCAGCTTTCAACGGGGATAGGTGCAAGGTCGACGCCGATGACAATATGTCCGCGTTCGCGCAACTTCCTTGCGATAGCGAGGCCGTTGCCCGCGGCTGCTCCTGTGACGATTGCAGAGGACATGGGTATTGCTCCGTACCTGCGGTTATTGAGCCTTGAAACGTATCTTGCGTCGGCGCATGACGAGCTCGGGCTCGAATAGATTTGTGGGTGCTGTCAGGGAGTCGACGATTCGGCGGGCTACGTCTTCCGGTTGTAAGAAGCTCGCAGGCTCCTGGTCGACCAGCAGCGCTCCCATTTCGGTATTCATCGTGCCCATGGAGAAAAGCCAGAAGCGCGTCTCGCTGTCGGTGTACTCGTCGTTCATGGCGCGAACAAAGCCTAGCAGACCGTGTTTGACCGCGCAGTAGACCGCTGTCTTCTTGAAGCCGGAGTAGGCAGAAGTCGAGCCAATATAAGCAAAGTCGCGGCGCTCCGTCGGTACTGGCGGGTGCGTGAGCAACAGCGCACGCGTCAGGCGGATCGGGTCCGTAAGACCGACGGCAATCTCCCGCTCAATCTGGCCGGCATCGGTTTCGACCAGCAGCTTCGGTTCGAAGAGGGCCTGGGTGAACAGATAGGTCCGATAGGGCCGGTCCGCGATAAACTCCGCGTAGCTGTTTGCGACGGTGAAGACGCGGACGGAACCGGCGGCAAGGAAGTCGCTATAACAGGTTTCCAAAGCTAAACTGCGGGATATGCGGGAAACGAGATCGACCTTCCACCCCCGGGACACGAAATCGCCGGCGAGCGAGGTGGCGAGGCCACCGGTGGCTCCAAAGATTAGGACGTTTCGGCTGTCTGTGCTCACCATGTGATCTCCGAAAGCGGCGTCGAGGAGGGTTTGCCGTTTTTGTCCATTAGGGTCTTTACGGCGGGGCCTCGGTATTCGAACTGATCGATGTGCATGTCGATAAAGATGGGTGGATCGTTGGGTCCTAGCGCAGGAAGCAGGGCAGCAAGTTCGGAGGGGGTATCGATGGAGTGGTATTTGAGGCCGAAGGCGGCACAGATTTTCTCGTACGGCGGGATGTACACGCCGGAGGCCTCATCGACACCGGACACGCCGCCGAAGAACCGGGTCTGCGAAGCACGGATCGACTCGTAGCCGTTGTTGTTGAGCAAGAAGATGACAAAACCTTTCGGTGAATAATGAACCAAGGTGGCGAGTTCCTGCAGATTGAGCATGATACCGCCGTCGGCTTCAAGGCAGCAAACGCGACGGTCGGAGCCGAAAGATGCGCCAATCGCGTGAGGCAGGCCGAGGCCCATCGAGCCGAGGGCCGCGCCGTTGAAGAACCGCGTGTTCTTCTGCGGAGCCAGGAAGCGCGAGAAGGTCTCCTCAGCGTATCCCGAACTGGCTGGGAGCCAGACTTTCTCATCGGTCCATGTATTGAAGATAGACGTGAGATTGTAGACGTTCATCTTGTCGGATGCCATACGGGCCGTCTCTTCGGCAAGATACTCACGGCGACGCGTCTGGCACCAAGTGAGCCAGCCAGGATCGGCTTCCGGCTGCGCAACCTTGAGGCCGGCAATGGCTGCTGGCAGGGCACGTAGGTCGGCGAGTACGAGATCAGTCTTGGTAAGCTTACCGAATTTGGCGAGTTCGGCGGAGTCGACGTCGATTACGATGCGATGGGCCTGCTGGCCAAAGGCGTGGCGCTGGAAGGCGGTGGTGCCGAGATCGAGGCGCGCACCGAGGAAGACGATGGTGTCGGCGTGGGAGAGAACGTCGTTCGCCGATATCTCGGCGAGGCCTCCTGGACAGCCAGTGAAGAGTGGATCACTGGCGGGCATCATGTCCTCAGAAAGCCATGAGAAGGCGCATGGGATGTTGTACTGGCGTGCGAACGCGAGCGCGGAGTCTTCCGTGTTGGCCGCGCGGGTGCCGTTGCCGATATAGAGAAGCGGCCGGGCGGCAGCCAGAAGGGACGCAAGCGCCGAGGTCAGCTTGGTCTCGGAGTCGAGGCTGACATCGACTGCGGCAACCAGCTTGCGTACCCTAGCCACAGCGTCGGCAATGTCGCTCGAGGTGTACTCATGCAGTAAGCCCTGCACGTCGAGCGGGATCTCGATGAAGACAACGCCGGGACGGCCGGTGAAGGCCTGTGAGATCGAGTCTATGAGGGTCTCTATAAAGTTTTCTGCCGCGAGGCGAACAAAGAGCTTGACGCAGGGGGGGATAAGTTCCTTGGAGTTGATCTCCTGGATTCCGTGGGTGCGGGTGCCAAAGGTGTCGATGTCGGCGGTCTTGATCTGGCCGGCGAGGACGATCATGGGGGTGGAATCGCCGTTGGCGGAGATCAGCGAGGTAACGGTGTTGGAGACACCGGGCCCGGCAGTAACAACCGCGAAGCCTGCCTTGCGGAAGTTGGCGGCCTTGGCATAACCCTCTGCTGCCGCTACAACCGCCTGCTCATGCTGGCAGAAAACTGAGGTGAGAGCGGGATGTGCGGCAACTGCGCGGTTGAGGTGCATCGCCATTCCGCCGGTCAGTGAAAATACTGTATCGGAACCAAGCGCGACGACGAGATCAACCGCGAAGTTGGCGATGTTCTGAAGGGCTTTGATCAACTGAGACGATTGCGACATGAGGGTCCTGGGCAATGAATTAATATTCTATCCCTCATATATTGCATACGATGTATAGGGCTGATGAGGGTTGCAGATCAGTCTCAAATTATTTAGACCTAGACACTCAATCAACGCTTGGGTTTCGCCAGGGAAATGCTTGCAATTCAATTCATCGAATACCAATACAGAACCCTTTGTAAGCCTGGGCAGTACAGCGTCGATCGCAGCTTTAGTTGGTTTATAAATGTCAAAATCAAATATCGCGCATGCAATAATTAAATGCGGATTGCTCTGAATGTATCGGGGGACAGTCTCACATGCGTCTCCTTTAATCAGTTCGAATTTTTTTATGTGGCTAATTGGAGCTAGTTCTTCGTGCATTGAGAGAATTAAATCAAGTTTCTTCTCATAGCCAGCCTCCACTGTGTATTGACCACTTTTCGAAAAGTCTAAATCTTGATCGCTGACTGAAGCAAATCCTTCAAATGTATCAAACCCAACTATTTTTCTTGCATGATTATATGGCTCAAACATGCCACGTAATGAAGTTAGGGTTGCTAGAGTAGCGCCCCATTGAACACCAAACTCCAGTATGACTCCAGGAACAGGCAATATAAGCTTGTATACTTCATAGTAATGCAGTAATCTACTTAACACTTGGCGCTTCAATAAGACTTGCATGTCCCAGTTCCATGCCCTATCACCTAGAATTGATAAAAATTCCTTATTTAATTCCCTGAACTCAGTATCAATTGCTGCTTCCCTCTCATTTCTTTGAGAATACTCAGCACGAAGTAAGTGAAGTGATGGATTCTTGTCGTCAGAAGTTGATTTACTCTGCTTCGTATCTGGCATTGTTACAACCTTTCGGAACCGGATTTTCCGTATTTCAGATTACCATACCATCGCTACACTACTCCGGCAGGGGAAGCTGGTAGACATCGCGGCCGCGCAGGCTGCGCGCGGCAAGAACCGCGTCGACAAAGCTACGCACCGCGCCGCCACCCCCTGGCAGCGGAGAAAGAAACCCATGCTGCTGCGTAACGTGGGCAAGCACCTCGGCAGCTGCGTTCGACGGGCAGGCGCAGAGGCCGGCGATCTCCATGGCGGCCAGGTCGTTGACGTCGTCGCCGAAGAAGCACATGTGTTGCAGGGAGACGCCGGAGTGCGTGGTGAACTCGCGCAGTGCCGTGGCCTTGTCGCGCGTGCCTTTGGCGACGAACGGAATGCGCATCTTTTCCGCGAAGCGGTCCACCAGAGGCGAGGGTTCTCCGGAGATCAGCGCCATCTTGATTCCAAGACGGCGAAGCAACGAGATGCCCATGATGTCGGCATAGAAGAACCGCTTGGACTCTTCGCCGCTGGACGACCACTCGAGCGTGCCGTCGGTCAGAACGCCATCCACATCGAAGGCGATGGCCCGCAGCGAGACGAGTTGTTGCGCGTCGAATGGCATGGGATTTAGACGGCAGCGCCAACCCGGCGCAGCTTCTTCATCACCGGGATCTCTTCCTCGTAGACGCGCTTGATGCCGTCTCCCATCGACTGCTCGCACAGGCGGATGTCGCGCACCAGGCGGCCGATGCCGTTCGGCTCCAAGG
>Ga0326727_10008834_pt1 | contig 25269 bp, 20 predicted proteins | sample MB2enrmetagenome_FD_207643 | JGI IMG/M metagenome (GOLD analysis project Ga0326727, IMG submission 207643) | Lab enriched peat soil microbial communities from McLean, Ithaca, NY, United States - MB29MY | ecosystem: Environmental > Terrestrial > Soil > Wetlands > Peat | place: USA: New York... | reverse complement strand
TACTCAGCACCGACAAAGCCGTCTATCCCATAAACGCAATGGGCATTTCCAAAGCGTTGATGGAAAAACTGATGGTCGCCAAGGCGCGCATGTATGGCAACACAACCACTATACTCTGCGGTACACGCTACGGCAATGTCATGGCATCACGAGGCTCGGTGATTCCGCTCTTTCTGCGTCAGATCAATGATGGCGTTCCCTTGACCGTTACAGACCCGAACATGACCCGTTTCATGATGACAATTGACGACGCCGTGGATTTAGTACTCTACACTTTTCAGCACGGCAATCCTGGTGACATTTTTGTTCAGAAAGCGCCGGCAGCCACCATCGGAAACGTTGCTGAAGCAGCGAAAAGACTATTTGATGCAAAAAACGAAATACGCATCATAGGGACGAGGCATGGAGAGAAACTCTATGAGACCTTGCTTAATCGCGAAGAATTAGCCAAGGCTGAAGATATGGGGGGTTATTACCGCGTCCCCGCCGATGTGCGCGACCTGAATTATGCCTCTTATTTTGTTGAGGGCAAAGAAGAAGTATCGCTTGAGGAGGATTATACATCCCACAACACTGAACGGCTTGACGTTAACGGAATGATGAAGTTGTTGATGAAACTGGATATTATTAGGAAGGCACTAAATGAGCGGAAGAGTGGCAAGTGATGAGTAATTTCATGTGGTTGATATGAACGTACTTGTAACCGGGGCAAAGGGGTTTATTGGCAAGAACCTCGTGGTATTACTGAGGAATAGGCATGACACGGAAGTCTTTGAGCACGACGTAGAGTCTCCATCTGGTTCGCTTGAAGAATATCTCGCTCAGACAGATGTGGTCTATCATCTGGCTGGGGTGAACAGGCCGGAGTGGGTGGAGGATTTTGAGCCTGGAAACGTGGGTCTTACCGAAAAGGTTTGCGAGGTTCTTCGACGCCTTGGAAGAAAGCCTGTGCTTGTCTTGAGTTCATCGACGCAGGCATTACTTGATAATCCTTACGGCCAGTCGAAGCGACAAGCTGAAGAGTTGGTCTTGGAGTTTGGCAAAAAAACGGGAGCCAAGGTTTTTGTTTTCCGTTTGCCCGGTGTCTTTGGAAAATGGTGTCGTCCGAACTATAACTCCGTAGTTGCAACTTTTTGTCATAATATCGCTCATGATTTGCCAATCTCCATCTCTAACCCGGCAAATGCTTTGCAGCTTGTCTATGTCGGTCATGTGTGCGCCGCCTTTCTGAAAGCGGTGAGTCTCGGTCAGGCACCCCTGGCCGATATGAAGCCCTCGTCAGGCAATGGATATGTGGAGGTAGCTCCTGTTTTCCACACTACCCTTGGTGAATTGGCAGACACAATCAGGTCATTCAGAAGTAGTCGAAGCTCTCTGCAGGTTCCTGCGTTTGACGATCCCTTCATTTATTGCCTATATGCCACCTATCTGTCATATTTGGAGGGTCCTGATTTTGCGTATCCTCTGGGGCAGAAGACGGATAACCGCGGATCCCTGGCCGAATTCCTCAAATCACCGGCTTTTGGCCAAATCTTTGTTTCCAGAACAAAGCCGGGTATCACCCGAGGCGACCATTACCATCACACGAAAACGGAGAAATTTCTCGTGGTGCAGGGAGACGCCATTATTCGTTTCCGGCATATCCTTGGAGATGAGATTATCGAACATCCCGTATCCGGACAGGAATTCAAAGTCGTAGATATTCCCCCTGGATATTCACATTCTATCGAAAACGTGGGTAACGATGAACTGGTCACTCTCTTTTGGGCAGATCGGGTTTTTGATCCCGAGAACCAGGATACAGTTTATGAAAAAGTGATGAGAGGTAACGCATGAAAGTCGCCACTATCATCGGTACCCGTCCCGAGATTATCCGACTCTCCCGCGTAATCGCCGCACTCGATCGCTACGTGGAGCATTCAATTATCCACACCGGTCAGAATTATGATTACGAGTTGAATCAGATTTTTTTTGAAGATCTTGAGATCAGGAAGCCGGATTATTTTCTTGAGACCGCGGGCAAGAATGCTGCCGAAACGATAGGGCTGGTAATTACTCGTGTGGACGAAGTCCTGGAGAAGACGGCGCCCGAAGCGATGCTTATCTTGGGCGATACCAATAGTTCTCTTGCTGCGATCGCTGCAAAGAGGAGGAAGATTCCAGTTTTTCACATGGAGGCAGGGAACCGCTGTTTCGACGATCGCGTGCCCGAGGAGATAAACCGCAAAATCGTCGACCACATCAGCGATATCAACATGCCTTACAGCAGCATCTCCCGGGAGTACCTGCTGCGTGAGGGGCTTCCGCCGGATCGCGTCATCAAGACGGGGAGTCCCATGTATGAGGTGCTGATGCACTACCTGCCGAAAATGGAAAAATCCGGCGTAATGGAAAGGCTTGGACTGAAGTATCTTGAATATTACCTGGTGAGTTGCCACAGGGAGGAGAATGTTGACAGTGACGCCAATTTCAAGGGTTTTGTGTCCACTCTCAATGGCTTGGCAGACCAGAAGAGTGGACGGGTTATCGTGACCACCCATCCCCGCACACGGAAGCGTATCGAACAGGAGGGGATAGCGTTGTCAGCTGCGATCGAATTGCATAAGCCTTTTTGCTTGAGCGACTACGTCAAGCTCGAAATAAATGCTCACGCTGTGCTGTCTGACAGCGGGACAATTACAGAAGAGGCATCCATATTGAATTTTCCTGCGTTGAACATTCGCGAAGCCCATGAACGCCCCGAGGGGATGGAAGAGGGGGCGGTGATGATGACGGGTTTGGATTTTGGACGAATTATGCACGGGTTGAAAATACTGCAATCTCAGAAGCGTGGGGCAAAACGGGACCTTGAGATGGTTCAGGATTATCGAGTGCCGAACGTTTCGGAAAAGGTTGTCCGCATAATACTGAGTTACACGGATTATGTAAATCGTACGGTGTGGCGGAAAGAAAGATGAGGGTCGAGGAATTCCGGCTTTTCTGAATGCGCATCCTTTTGTTTACGCAATGGTTTCAACCTGAACCATTCTTTAAGGGTTTGCCTTTTGCCAAGGCTCTGGCCGCTAAAGGGCATGCTGTCGAGGTTCTTACGGGTTTTCCGAATTACCCGGGAGGGGCATTGTATAAAGGCTACCGGGTGCGCCCGTTTTCTAGGGAGTACTCGGGCGGGATTAGGATAAACCGGGTGGCTTTGTATCCAAGCCATGATAGGTCGACCAGCAGAAGGATGTTCAATTATCTTAGTTTTTCTTTTTCTTCGTTTCTGTTTTGTTTATTCTTGATCAAGCGTCCCGACGTAGTGTATGTGTATAATCTTGTTACCTTGGGGCCTACCGCTTTCTTGATTCGGTTGTTTTTCCGGGCCAAGGTGGTCATCGACATTCAAGACCTTTGGCCGGACTCGGTTACTCAATCCGGTATGCTTAGTAATCTGCTCATGAATCGTATATTGAGTTTTATCAGTAATTGGATTTACCATAGAGCAGATCGGTTGGTAGTGCTTTCGCCTGGATTCAAGGAAAGACTTGTAGGGAGAGGGATACGTTCCGACAAAATTGATGTTGTCTATAACTGGTGTGATGAAAACGCGTTGTGCGATAGTGCGCGTTCCTCTGACTCGGCGGGTGAACGTGACATGGAGGGGAAGTTTACCATTTTGTTCGCAGGCACCATCGGGGTGATGCAGGGGCTCGACACTGTTCTTGAGTGCGCGGCCATTTGTCAGACCTCGCTTCCGCAAGCCCAATTTGTCCTTGTCGGAGGTGGGGCGGATAGGTCAAGATTGGTGGATAAGGCAAAAGAAATGAAGTTGACAAACGTGAAGTTTCTTCCCAGGAGGCCTGTCGAGGAAATGGCCCGTATTTATGCCTCGGCAGACGCCCTGCTTATACATTTGATCGACAATCCCCTGTTCGAGATCACCATTCCATCCAAAACCCAGGCTGCCCTCTATATGGGCAAGCCGATCATTCTGGCGCTTCGAGGCGATGCCGTGGCACTCCTGGAGGAAGCGGGGGCCGGCATTACCTGTAAACCGCAAGACCCGCCCGACATGCTGAGGGCTGTAGAGGCCCTGCGGAACATGTCTCCGGAGGAGCTCCGCAGACTTGGCGAAGCGGGCCGTCAATTCTACATGAAGCGCCTCTCGCTCAGCCAGGGCGTCAGCGAATTCGAAAGGATTTTCTCGCTCCTCTTGCCGGAGAAGAACCGATTCCCATGCCGACCCACAAACGAATCTTCGACCTCGCCCTGACGGTCCCCTCAATTATGGTGCTCGCGCCGGTATTCGCAATTGTTGCCGGACTCGTCAGAATCTCCCTAGGATCCCCCATCCTCTTTCGCCAAAAGCGACCAGGATTGCACGGTCGCCCCTTTTGGCTACTAAAATTCCGGACGATGATTGACAAGCATGATGCGAAGGGGAAACTGCTGCCGGACGCGGACCGGCTGTCATCGTTCGGGCGGTTTCTCCGCACAACAAGTGTTGATGAACTGCCGGAGTTGCTCAACGTCCTTAAGGGCGATATGGGCCTTGTAGGCCCGAGGCCGTTATTGATGCAGTACATGGATCGCTACACGCCAGAGCAGGCGCGGCGGCATGAGGTAAAGCCGGGTATTACAGGATGGGCGCAGGTGAATGGAAGAAATGCCATAAGTTGGGAGGATAAATTTAAGCTTGATATATGGTATGTGGATCATCGCTCATTCTTCCTGGACCTGAAAATCATCGCGTTAACTGTATGGAAATTACTCAAACGAGAAGGGATTAATCAGCCGGGCCAGGCCACGGCGGAAGAATTTAATCTATCGGTAAAGCCGACGCTGAACGAGAGGAAAATGTAGTGGCTTCATCACGTCCCTGAAAAGGTGGTTTTTTAAATACGAAGACAATTGCTATCTACGGCGCAGGCGGCTTTGGTAGGGAACTGGCATGGCTCGCGCAATCATGCAATACAAGTCTCCACCAAATGTATGAAGTCGTCTGTTTTATTGATGATGACAGGGAAATACAGGCCGGTGCGGTGAATGGAATCCCTGTTTTGAGTCTGGATTCAGCATATGGAAGGTTTCCCGAGGCCAAGGTCGCTTTCGGTATAGGTGCACCAAAAACCAGACAATGGGCTGTGGAAAAAGCGGAAGGCGTTGGTTTTGGCTTTGAAACAATCATTCACCCGAGTGTTCAGTATTCAGACACGGTTCACTTCGGTGCCGGTGTGGCGGTATGTGCGGGAAGTATACTGACCACAAATATCGCTGTCGGTCAACACGTGCAGATCAACTTGAGTTGTACTATAGGTCACAACGTGTTAATCGATGAATACGCTACCCTATCCCCAGGGGTTCACGTTTCCGGGTTCGTGCGCATCGGCAAGCGAGTCTTCATTGGGACCGGTGCCGTGATTATTAATGGAACGGATGAGAGACCCCTGACAATAGGGGATGATGTGGTAATTGCAGCGGGCGCCTGCGTTACGAGGTCAATCGGTCCGGCTTTACTCGTCGGAGGGGTTCCGGCGAAGGTTTTGAAAAAAGTCTGACAGAAAAACATGCAAAAAAGGATATTTCTTTCCCCTCCCCATATGTCCGGACGAGAGATCGAGTTCATCAAGGAAGCTTTCGAGAGCAATTATATCGCCCCTCTTGGTCCGATGGTGGATGCTTTCGAAAAGGAATTTTGCGAAAAAGTAGGAATCTCCTATGCGGTTGCGCTCATCAGCGGAACTGCGGCGATGCATCTCGCTATGCGGAATCTGGGTATTGGGCCGGGCGACGAGGTTTTTGTGTCGGACCACACTTTCATTGGGAGCGTTACACCGGCTCTCTTTGAAGGGGCATGGCCGGTGTTCATCGATTCGGACAGGTCAACCTGGGATATGGACCCTGAGTTGCTGGCCGAGGAGCTTTCCCGGTGCAAGGAAATGGGCACCTTGCCGAAGGCGGTGGTGCCGACAGATCTCTACGGGCAGAGCTGTGACGTCGCAAGGATCACGCAAATATGTGAGCACTATGGCGTACCCGTGGTCATCGACTCGGCGGAGGCCCTAGGGGCGACTTCTGATGACAGTACCGCGGGAGCCGGGGGTAAGGCGGCGGTCTATTCCTTTAATGGAAACAAGATCATCACGACTTCGGGCGGAGGGATGCTCGCATCGGAAGACAAGGATTTTATCGAGCGTGCCCGATTTCTCTCCCAACAAGCGAGAGACCCTTTCCCCCATTATGAGCATTCGGAGATCGGCTACAACTACCGGATGAGCAATATCGTCGCGGCTATAGGAAGGGGCCAACTGACAGTGCTTGATGAGCGAGTGAAGCGGAAACGTGAGATTTTCGAATATTATCAAAAGAGTCTCGGCAATCTGCCCGGAGTAACGTTCATGCCCGACGCGCCTTACGGGAAGCCGAACAGGTGGCTCACCGTTATTCTGATCGATCCGAAGGAATTCGGCGTCGACCGGGAAGGCGTGCGCCTGGCCCTAGAGGCGGAGAATATCGAATCGAGGCCCGTCTGGAAACCAATGCATATGCAGCCGGTGTTTGAGGTTGTAAAACGGACGAAGGGCGAAAGGCGAAGGGCGAAAGGTATGGAGCATGGAGCATGGAGCACAGGGCACAGGGCAACAGGCGTGCGACAGAGATATGCGGCCCGGTTGGTCGGGGGTGAGGTAAGCGAGGAGTTGTTCGCCCAAGGCCTTTGTTTGCCGTCCGGCACTCAGATGACGGAGAGTGACCTGGAGCGGGTTGTCACCGCAATTATCAAAGCAAGAACACACACATCGAAGGGGTGACGTGATGTTCAGCACATTCAGGCGTCGAAATTTCTGGCTCATGGTGGGGGCGGATGCCGTCTTAAGTGTCGCGGCGTACTTTGCCGCCTATCTGGTCCGGTTTGACGTGAGGCTTCCGCACAATGAGCTGCATACATTCCTCACCACGGTGATATGGATACTTCCCCTCAAACTTCTCTCCCTCTTTTTCTTCAAGCTCTATCGTGGGATGTGGAGGTATACGGGCATACATGACCTCCTCAATCTCCTTAAAGCGACGCTCGCGAGCTCTGCCGCCATCGTTTTCATCATTCTGGTCTTCCACCGGTTCGAGGGATTTTCGCGAGGTGTATTTATCATCGATTTCCTTCTGAGCGTCATGTTCCTCGGGGGGTACAGGCTCGGCATTCGGCTTATCACTTCTTACGTGCGAGAGAGAGAGCTGACCGATGGCAACGGCGACGCGTGGGCGCCGATGAAGAGGCTTGTTATCATCGGCGCGGGCAGCGCAGGAGAGAAGCTTCTTCGGGAGATCAAAGATAATCCAAGGCTTCGTTACGACGTGGTGGGTTTTGTCGATGACAACGTGTCCAAGTTTAAAATGACCATCCACGGGGTGCCCGTACTCGGGGCCGTGAGTAATATGGGCCGCATAGTGAAAGACTTGAGCGTGGATGAAATCATTATTGCCGTTCCATCCGCCTCCGCCGCCGAGATGCGAAGATTGGTCAGTTTCTGCACTACATCCAGCGTGACCTTTAAGACCGTTCCCGGGATCGGGGAGCTTATAGAGGGCAAGGTAAGCGTAAATGCCGTTCGGGAGGTCCGGTACGAAGACTTGCTCGGCAGAAAGCAGGTGGAGATCGATGTAAACGAAATCGGCCGGTATCTGACGGGCCGCAGGGTGCTGGTCACCGGCGCCGCAGGCTCCATCGGCTCTGAGCTTTGCCGGCAGATCGCCCAGTTTGAGCCGTCCGTGCTGATTCTCCTGGACAGGAACGAGTCGGGCCTCTTCGACATAGATATGGAGCTGAAAGCGGCTTTTCCCCATCTTACCATCACTCCGGCTCTTGCTGCGCTTCAGAACAGGTCCCTGATGCAGAAGTGTTTGGACAGGACTCGCCCTCAGGTCGTGTTTCATGCCGCTGCCTACAAACATGTGCCCATGATGGAGCTTCACCCCTGGGAGGCCGTCTTCAACAACGTGCTTGCAACGCAGACGCTCCTTGAGCTGTGCATCGAGAACAACGTGGAAGAGTGCGTCGTGGTATCCACCGACAAGGCAGTGCGTCCCTCAAATGTGATGGGCGCGTCAAAGAGGCTCACGGAGCTTCTCGCCCAGGCCTATTCCGCGGAAAACAACTGCCGCTTTATGGCGGTGAGGTTCGGCAACGTCATCGGGAGCGTGGGAAGCGTGGTCCCTCTCTTCAAGAAGCAGATCGCCCAGGGCGGACCGGTGACGGTCACCCACAAAGATATGACCCGTTATTTCATGACGATCCCGGAGGCATGCCGCCTTATCCTGCAGGCGGGCGCAATCGGAAAGGGCGGAGAGATATTCGTCCTGAAGATGGGAACCCCCATCCGGATCGACAGCCTCGCAAGAGACATGATCACCCTCTCGGGTTTCAAGCCCGATGAGGACATCCATATCGAGTATGTCGGATTGAGGCCGGGCGAAAAGCTTTATGAAGAGTTGATTACGGATGGCGAGCATGTTGTGCCGACCAGGCACGAGAAGGTTATGGTGCTTTCGGCGCAAGAGAAAGTAAGCATAAGCACACTATCCGGGCAGATCTCGGACCTCGTGCAGCTTGCCGCCGCCTGCAGCATCCCCGGCATCAAGAATCAATTGAGCAGGATGATCGACCAGTACACGCCTTATGCCGAGGAATCCCCGAAGGTGAGCACGATACCGGCCATGCTGCCCGGAGAGCGGATAAGGCCGGATAACCGCAATGGCCAGGTGAGTACAGGCAAGCCCAGGGCGCGAATACTTGTGGTAGATGATGAAAAGCCTATGGCGGACGTGCTTGCGGCTTACCTCACTACTGCCGGGTACTCCTCGTCCGCTGTTTACAGCGCGGCGGAGGGACTCCATGCGCTCGAGCAGCAGCAGTACGATCTGGTTATCGCCGATTTGATGCTGTCCGACATGAGCGGCATCGACCTGCTCGAAGCACTACGAGAACGGAGCAAAAAGGTGAGGGTGATTATCATGACGGGTTATGCAACTATCGAGTCAGGTACCGAGGCCATACGAAAAGGTGCGGATGATTACATTTCGAAGCCTTTCTATTTTCCGGAGCTGGAAAAGGTTATCGGCAGGGCGCTCAGCAGAACAAATAGAGCTTTGGAGAGGACTCCATGAAAGTTGTATGCCCGAGCTGCAAGTCTTCACACGTAAAACGAAGCCGGTCGAGAAGCGTTGTCGAGCGCACTATGAAGCGTTTTAACAGGAAGGCGTATAGGTGCCTCGATTGCGGATGGCGTGGCATTGTCGCCCCTCCGAAGGCCGATGGGCCTCTCCTGGAAGCCCTAAAGCGCAACAGCCGAACACCCCGAAAGATACCCTGGCTCGCCATCGTGATTGGTTCCCTGCTTCTCGCCCTTTCCCTGATTTACTTTATGATTCGCGAGCCTGAACCTTCTCCCTACCCTACCGGTCAGAATTTCCCCTCCGCAGCATCCCCCGTTTTTCCTGCCTGACGCCCCACCGCCCAATCTGCAATTCAAAAATCAAAAAAGCGCAATCCGGAGATCTAAAACCGGATACCGGAATGTTATTGTTGTGGAGGACATGGCACCGGCTTGGAAAAGTCAGGAGTCATGTTGCCGCCATCGTCTTTGATCACATTCCCGCTCGGATCGGTTTTTGGTGCATAACATTGGTTTGGCGCCATTGTTGCCGGCGGAGGTCCTTGCTGATAGGCGGTAGTAGCCTCGGCGGGTGGAACCTCGATTACGTACGGAGGTGCAGGATACGGATATTGATAGTATGGATCATAATAGGCTGGAGGTACTGCGACAGCGTAGTAAGGCCACCAGAATGGGCTGAAGACGCCTCCGATAACTATCCCGCCTAGAAAAGCTCCAAATAGGGCACCTGGTGGTGCATATCCTCTATAAAAGTAACTACCATAGCCACCGTAGTAATGTCCTCCATAATAGTGCCCACCTTTAGAATATCCGCCATACCAACGTCCGGATCCTCCTCCGTGAATTCCACCTCCCGGAACTCCTCGTGAGAATCCATGAGATCCGCCACTGCTACCGGAGTGTCCTCCGCCACGACCTCCGCCACCGCCTTTTCCGTACGCGTATGGAACGGTAATAACCAGACAAAGCACAATGATCAAGAAAAGTTTTTTCATAATCGCCTCCTGTGCAGCCGCAACAACGACATGGTGCGTCACATGATCACCGGCTATTAAAGCAACGCCTTACCTACAATTATATGCCCGCCGGAGGAGTACGTCAAAGAGTTCTTCGTTTCAGATCGGAATCTGCACCTTGTCCCCCGTCTTTCTTGTTGACCCATCGGGACAATTTTAGTAGACTCCAATCTTATGCGCCGCTACCATGGGCCTTCGGGGAATGTCCAGGTCTTCCTCATGCCCACGGAAAAGAAGAAATGGAGATAAGGCGCGTGCAAGTCCACAGGTGTGGGAAAAATGAACAAGGTGCGATAAAGGGCGCCAACGGAGGTACTGCCATTGCCATACAGACCGGTTTCTAGACAACAGCACGCGGTCTATTTCATCCTGACGTCGGTCGCGATATGCCACTTGCTGAACGATATGATGGCGTCGCTGCTGCCGTCAATCTACCCGATGTTCAAGAGCATGCTTCATCTGAGCTTCGGGCAGATAGGGCTGATGGCTCTGACGTATCAGGTGACGGCCTCCCTGCTGCAGCCGATTGTGGGTCTTTATACGGACCGTCATCCCAAACCCTTTTCGCTGCCGATCGGGCTCTGCTCGACCCTCATCGGCCTGTTGTTGCTTTCGGCTGCGCACAGTTTTCACGCGATTGTTTTTGCGGCAGCATTGGTGGGCGTGGGCTCTTCCGTGTTTCATCCGGAGTCGTCCCGGGTGGCCCGAATGGCCTCCGGAGGCCGGTACGGACTGGCCCAGTCGCTGTTCCAGGTCGGCGGAAATGTCGGCATGGCCGGTGGGCCGCTGATGGTTGCGTATGTCATTTTGTCGAGAGGACAATCAAGCATCGCCTGGCTCTCGCTTGTCGCCCTGCTGACGATCATCCTGCTCATTCCGGTAAGCTTCTGGTACAGGGCTCGCCTCACGCCAAAAATCGGGGCCGCCCCGGTCCATACCGCCGACCCATCCGTATCGCCTGGAAAAGTCAGGGTGTCGATCGGGGTCCTGGTGGCTCTGATTTTCTCCAAGTACTTCTACTTGTCCAGCATCAACAACTACCTTATCTTCTACTTGATCAGCAAGTTCCATGTCTCGGTACGCGCCGCCCAGATCCACCTTTTCCTCTTTCTGGCCTCCGTGGCCGTGGGGACGTTCGTTGGCGGACCCCTCGGTGATCGCATCGGTCGCAAGTATGTAATCTGGGTTTCGATTCTCGGCGTTTTGCCCTTCACGCTGCTGCTGCCGCACGCCAATCTGTTCTGGACCACCGTCCTGACCATCATCATCGGCCTGGTGCTGGCATCGGCCTTCTCAGCTATCGTGGTGTACGCCCAGGAGCTGCTGCCGGGGAAAGTCGGCATGATCTCCGGTCTTTTCTTCGGACTGGCGTTCGGAGTAGCCGGTCTGGGGGCCGCCCTGTTCGGCCGGCTTGCCGACCTGACAAGCATCGACTTCGTCTATAAAGTATGCGCCTATCTGCCGGCCATCGGCCTGCTGACTGCCTTTTTGCCGAACCTGCATGAACACCGGACAATCAAGGTGACGAGTGGCGGGTGAAGAGAGTAGAGTGCGGAAGATACGATGCCGGCACGCCCGGGCGGGGTACCATGCATGGGGTTACCCATCGATGCCATGAAATCCGTATCAGCTCAGTAGGGCCCTCTTTACCAATGCTTTTGTGATCTCCACCTTGTACGTGTTCATGCTGAGCGGCCTTGCCCCCCCTACTGCCTGTTCCGCCGCTTTTATGGCGGTGTCCTCATCAATCGCCCGGCCTGTGATCACTCGCTCTGCGGTTTCTGCCCGGATCGGGGCCGGGGCAACCCCACCAAGTGTGATACGGGCCTTTTTGCAAATGCCGTCATTAACGGTCACCACCGAGGCGACACTCACGATGGCAAAGTCAATTGGTTTTCTCAGAGTAAATTTCTCGTACCGCTGACGTGACCCTGGAGGCGGCTGTGGAATCCGGATCTCCTTTATCAACTCGTCCGCTTCCAGGACGTGCGAACTTGTGGCGTTTGCCGCAAAAAACGTCGCCGCGTCGATTGTCCGTTTGGTCGTCACTATGTGCGCATTCAAACAGACGAGCGCAATCCCCACGTCCGATGGGCCGACCGCCAGGCAGCCGCAGTTGAAGCATCGCCCTGCCTCTGTCTCGATTTCATCCATGGTGAGACCCCGTATGTCTTCAACTTCGATACCCTTGATCCGCTGGGCGGGGAGTAGTTCACGAACCCGCGCGCGAGGTGTTGTGCTCAGCACGGGCTCGCTGAAATCAGGCTCTGCCGTTCTAGCCCCGGTGGGTCGTATGACCCCCTTGAAAGATGCCCCTATAAGCCTGGCGGCCTCTCTCGCTGAGGCAACGGCCTGAATGACGGTCGACGGACCGAACACCGCATCTCCGCCGGCAAAGACGCTCAACACGTCCGTTTCCAAGGTCGATCGATCGACCGACATCGTGCCTTTCCGGTCATAGACGAGTCCCGGGACAGAGAAAGACTGATCGACCGTGTGGCCGATTGCAACGATAATGCTGTCGGCTCGAAAACTCAAGGCCGTACAGGTCGACTCATACTGAGGGTTGAAAGTGCCTTCAGGCTCCCGGACCGAGAGACATGTGATCGTCTCGAGACCCACGGCCTTCCCATTTTCTTTCACAATCTCCTTTATCCCGAGGGAAGGATGGATAATTACCCCCTCTTCCTCGGCCTGCAGGATCTCATTACCCTGAGCGAGCATCCTATCCTTAGAAGTGAGGTCACGGCACTCGAGGCAGATGAGATGCACTTCCTCAACCCCCGTTCTCCTGGCTGTTCTGGCAGCATCTATCGCCACACTGCCGCCGCCGATAACGATCACTTTTTTGCCTAAGGGGATGTTCTCGCCCGAATTTATCTGCGTGAGATAATCCAAGGCATAATGTACTCCCTTCGCGTCCTCACCGGGTACTCCCAGCCTCAAGCTCTTCCATGTTCCGCGTGCGAGGAAGATTGCGTCGAACCGTTTCTTAAGGTCGGTAATGGCGACATCCTTCCCCACGTCGACGCCGACCCTGACGCTGATTTCCATATCTTTCAAAGCCTGGACCTGCCTTCTCACCAGGTCCTTCGGCAACCGATAGGGAGGTATACCGTAGAAGAGCATGCCGCCGGCTTCGGGCAGTTTCTCATAAACGGTCACCTTATGCCCCGCCTTCCTCAGGTAAAATGCTGCTGCAAGGCCCGCAGGACCCGAGCCTACTACTGCGACGCTCTTCCCTGACTCTTTCTTGGGCGGCGCATAAAACTCGGCCGCATTCTTCAGCACGTAATCACCTATCCCGCGCTCGATGCACTGTATTCCCACGGCGTCATCGAATTCGCTCCTGTTGCACTCGGGCTCGCAAAACACGGGGCAAACCCGGCCTGTGACTGCGGGGAGGGGGTTGTATTCCATCAATATCCGTGCCGCGGAAGCTAAATCGCCCTTTCGGACCTTGCTCAAATAAGCGGGGATGTCGGTGCGGGCCGGGCAATGGCTCGCGCACGGGTATTCAGAGGGCCTGGCGGCCCCGAAGAGCGAATGGTAACGATTGTCTCCCGCCAGGGCGTTACATATCTTGCCGCCTTTGCGCAGGCATACGATAGGTCCACCGATCTGCTTCGGATACCGGTAGTACCAGCAACGCACATCCTGGGCCAGGTTTCCGCCTATAGTGGCCATGTTCCTGATATGTGGCGTGGCTACAGAGCGAACTGCTTCTGCGAGAAGCCTATAGTCTTCTTTCACAACAGGTGAGGCGGCTATGTCGGCCAGCAGGGTAAGCGCGCCTATTTTGAGGCCCTTCCTGTCCTTTTTGATGTAGTCCAGGCCGTTGATTGTCTTTATGTTGATCACTGCCTCGGGATACTCGGGCATGCATTTGCCTTTCATAACGCTTAGAAGATCGGTACCGCCGGCATTTGCCTTTGCTTTTCCCCTGTATTGTGCAAGAAGTCCGGTCGCTTCTTTGACCGACAGTGCGTTATGGTGTGTGAAGGGCTTCATTTCGTCCCTCCTTTGCAATTGCCGGGTGGCCACCCGGCCTCCCCTCATCAAAAGGAAGGTGCACTGCCTCCACCTTCCCGAGCGCCTTCAATACCCTGTCGGGCGTTACCGGATACTCGTGCAGCCATGTGCCGATTGCGTTGGAGACAGCCATGAGTACCGCAGACGGCCCTGGTGAAGTGGATATCTCGCCAACGCCTACGGCATGGAAGCGGTGGCTGGGAAAAGGGGTTTCCATAACCACGTTGTCGATTACAGGTAATTCAGCAAAAGTGCGCCATTTATAATCGATCAAATTGGCATTCACAATATGTCCTGTCCGGCGGTCCAGGATTGTTTCTTCGAAGATCGCACTATCGATGCCCGCGGAGCCGAAACATCCGTTGAGCTGGCCTTCCAGGCCCGGAGGGTCAATGATCTGGCCCACGTCAGTGGCGTTCACCACCCGGATCAGGTCCACCTTACCCGTGTCCGTGTCGACCTCGACCTCCACAAAACTCATCATACAATTGCACATCGTAAAATCCGGGTCAAAGCGTCCGTAGCCAAGTATGGTCCGGTCGTTTCCCATGGCCCTCCACTTCATGTTTTTTTCCGGATGGCCTTTCACAAATACGACACCGCCGGCCGTATCGAGGTCCTCGGGGGGCGTACCCAGTTTGCGTGCGGCCATTTCGAGGATTTGTCGTCTTGCATCTTCTGCCGCGTTGATGACGGCGCTCCCGATGGCATAGGTACCTCTGGAGCCGACAGGTCCAAATTCGAAGGGGGTCACCAATGAATCGGCCGGGGTCATGGAGATGCGGTCCGGCGGTATCTGGAGCACTTCGGCAACCATCTTGATATAGTTGCTCTTCTGGCCGGTCCCATGCTCTGCGACACAGAGAAAGATGGTCGCAGTGCCGTTATAGCCGAGCTGTACGTAGGCTTCCGACGCATCCTCACCGATATCGGCATTCCCGTGCACGCCCACACCGATGCCGCGCCGTCTTGCGCCGTTCACGGCGACCGGCTTTAGCCAGCCTTTCCATTTCTCCTTCCATCCGAAGCGTTCTGCGCCCTTATCCATGGCCTTTGAGAAATCGATTCCCCGGAAGTCAAACCAATTTCCATCCCGCCAATAATATCCTCCACCGGGTTTGACGAAGTTTTTCTTGAGCACCTCGAAGGGGTCAAGTTCTGCCTTCTCCATGGCAAGGCAGAGAAGAGGTATAAACGCGGATTTCAATTCCTGACCGCCGAAGCCCCGTGTGGCGCCGGACGCATTCCGGTTGGTGACCACCACAATATTCTTAAGGTCCCAGTTGGGACACTGGGCCATGATCATGAGCTCCCCCGAGCCTATCGCGACCTGGGCCTGCGTCGTGAAAGAATAGTATCCCGTGTCGACATACCACGTACCCTGTACGGCCGTTAATGTGCCGTCCTTCTTCATGCCGACTCTCGCTTGTATTCGAGAGCCGACCCTCAGGACGAAGGTGGCCATGTGCTCCTCCTTCGAGATCATCACCTTTACCGGCCGCCCTGTGGCCCTGCTGAGAAGGATTGCATAGGACTGAACCTGCCAGCACGTGAACTTTGTCCCAAAACCGCCCCCCACCTGACACCCTATGCTTCGCACCTCTATCTGCCGGTTGAAGACATGGAAGAGGGTAACTTTATCCATGTAAGGGGCCTGGCTGGTCCCCCAAATCGTGACCTTATCCGGTTCTTCCCAGACAGCTACCGCCCCCACCGATTCAGGGGGCAGGGCATTAGGTATGTTCTCATATCCGAAGGTCCCCTCCGTGATGACGTCGGCCTCTGTGAACCCCTTCTCCACATCGCCCCTCACCACGCCTTTGAGACAGTTGGGGCCGTAGATGATTGTGCCACCCGGTAATATATTGTCCGGAAACTCGTCGTACAGCGCCGGGGCGCCGGGAGCGAGGGCCGAATCTATGTCGAAGACCGCAGGAAGCACCTCGTACTCGACATCGATGAGAGCAATGGCCTCTTCTGCGATCTCTTCGGTCGTTGCCGCCACGAGGGCCACGACGTCGCCCACGCACCTGACCTTTTTATCAAGGATACGCACGTTACGCGGTGTGCCTCCGCGGTAATCGGGAATATCTTCCCAGGTGAGGACCGCCTTGACGCCCGGCAGCGCCAGGGCCTTGCTCTTGTCAACGCTCTTGATGAGCGCGTGGGCATAAGGGCTTCTCATTACCTTTCCATGGAGGAGATTCTGAAATTTCAAATCGTCCAGGTACTGTGCGGCCCCTGTGACGATGCCCTCCGCATCCCTGCGCTTTATTGCCTTACCGATGTATTTGTAGTCATTGCCCATTTCTTATCTCCCCCTGTCCGCGACCGACATAACGGCCCTCAAGACATGGTAGTGGCTGACGCACCGGCAGAAGTTACCCGAAAGGGCTTCCTTAACCCGAGGGTCTCCCTGAGCGTATGGGACAAGGTGTGGAACGGCTCAACTTCGCCGGGCCTGCTGCCTATGCTCAGCCGGTAAACCTGTCCATTTACGGTAAGGTCGATGGGCGGTGTATCGGCCGCCCTCCTACCCGTTGCGCTCGCCTTTCTCATTGCCATATCCGTTCCTCCATAAACGTGCAATATGCTGCCGCGGTATGACGGTAAACCCGTAAGATGCGAAGGTCTCGAAAAAGTCCTTGGCTACCAGGTTCATAGCCCCCTTTAAGGAGACAAGCACGCCATAGCCGACAAGACCGGCAAGACCCAATTTTTTGCCCGGACTATATTTTTCTTTCCCTTTCCTGCCAGTATTTCTCGCGGAGGTCCCTCTTAAGGATCTTCCCCTGCGGGTTTCGAGGCAGGGAATCGACGAATTCCACAGACCTCGGCGCCTTATAGCGGGATAGATGCTCCTTGCAGAACGCGATGACCTCATCCGGGCTTGCGTTCCATCCCTCCTTCAACGTGATGACAGCGTGGACACGTTCCACCCATTTCTCGTCGGGGACGCCGATAACGGCGCACTCCGAAACTGCCGGGTGGCGATAGAGCACCTCCTCGACTTCGCGCGGGAACACATTCTCTCCGCCCGTAATGATCATATCCTTCTTTCTGTCGACGATGTAGATATAGCCCCTCTCATCATAGTAGGCCATATCTCCGGTATGGAGCCATCCATCGACGACGGCCTCGTCGGTCTCATCGGGCATCCGCCAGTAGCCGGCCATGACGGACTTGCTCTGAACGATGATGTCACCCACTGTATGGGGTTCCACATCCTGGTGATTTTCATCCACGATCCTGGCGTGCACCCAGAGGCAGGGCTGCCCGCAGGACGTGAGCACCTTCTGCTCTTCCGGAGATTTATCCAGGACGTCATGGGATTCCCTCGAAAGGATCGCGATATCCGGACCTGACTCTGTCTGGCCGTAGCCCTGGGCAAAGACGGGACCGAACCTCTCAATGCCCCGGCGAAGCAGCTCCAGGGGCATGGGGGAGGCTGCATACCAGATCCTTTTTAAGGTGGTAAGATCATACCCGTCAATATTGGGAACCGTGAGCATGCCGACGAGATGGGTGGGCACAATATGGATGTCTGTTGCCTTTTCGTCCTGGAGGGTTTGAATTGTAGCCGCCGGATCAAAGGTCCTCTGGGTCATTATTATGTTGCTTGCCCCGACGCAGTAAAAAGCCCAGAAATGGGACCAACCACCTATGTGGAATAGAGGCAGGATCATGACATGTTTATTCTCCTTGTGCATCCCGATAGTGAGCGCCTTTGTCCGTGCCTCTTCCAGTTTCCGATAATGGGTGTAGACGGCTCCCCGAGGCACGCCTGTAGTGCCGCTCGTGTAGAAGATGATAAAGGGATCGTCCTCATTGACTGCGATATCAGGCTCGTCTTTGGGAAAGGTGTTAAGGAGGCGACCATAGAAGAGCATCCCCGGGGCTTCCTGCTCCAGGGAGACATAGTGCGCGACGCCGGGTAAGCGGGGCCGCAGCAGGTCGACTACCTCCACGAGCTCGGGGCCCACAAAGAGTACCTTTACCTCTGAATAGTTGATGAGATAATCGAGTTCTTCCGCCTGCATCCTGGGGTTAAAGGGCGATACGACAAACCCCCCTTTCATCGCCGCCCCGAATACGTCGGTGCATTCCAGACAGTTCCACGAAAGGAGGCCGATTCCGTCTCCCTTCTTAAGGCCTATCGAGCAAAGGGCGCCGACGAGGCTGTTGACCCTGTCATTATACACGGAAAAGGTGATCCTCTCCGTCCCGTAAGCAAACGCCAGCCGGTCTTTGTTGAGGATGGCGTTCCTGTAAATGATGTCTGCATAGGTCCCGATCTTGTAGCGACTCAGCTCTTTCAGTATGAGCTTCCGGCTCATTGGTTTCTCCTCACATAAATCAGGATTCAGGAGGCGCATCTATCCTGGCGCCGAGGTGGCGCCGGCCCTTTTTGCAAGCTCCTTGAGAAGAGGCTCTGCCAGGTCCGGAGCGCTGAGGTTGTCAAGAAATCGGCGCGAAAGTCCGATAAGGCCCGGACCAAGAGAATAGCCCTTGCCGCCGCTATTCCTTTGGACAAGTCCAAACTTCTGGAGCGTCCGAAGGAGAGAAAATGCCTTGCTTTTGGCGATGCCTATCTGCGAATAGATCTCTATGAGGCTCATATGGGAGGTCCGCGCCCGGGCAAGACAAAAGAGTATGCGTGATGCCTGCTCAACTGCCGGAACAAGGTAACGCTCTTCCGTTGTACTCTCTTCTTGCTTCATTAGTTCTCCTGATAAAACCTCACACGTTACGCCGGTCAAGAGAGATTGTCAAGTGAAAAACCGGTTTTGCGGCAATTCCCGGTGAGCCCTGCTCTCCCCGCGCGTTCCGCCCTGTCGTGGGTATTCCCTTTTTGTGTGCCTGATCGGTGTGGTTCACATGGGAGCATGACAAAGAAAGTTGTAGCGCGAGCAACGATTATCAATAAACTTCATTTCTGCGCTCGTTCCCGCAGAACGCGCTCAGGAGAACGCCCGGCGACGTGAGCCGCCGGGCGGCTCACGTCTCGATAAAACCCCCCTCAGGGTGATCCCTCCAGGTCAAGGACCGGGGCCGCCTTAACCTGTTTCTTTCGGGACATCGTGTTGCCTGCCTCGGACAGCGTGCGGTTTTTCGTCTCAGGGCTCTACCCACATGACGAAGAAACTCATCATAGTACCCGCGAAGAGCACAACGGCCGGGGCAGCAGGCCCTCACCCGCCTACGGGGCCAACCCAGCCTCTCCGGCCGGCGCCGGCTTCTTGACCTCATGCCCTCCCCCCACGTCGGAGAGGGCGATTCCCTTTGTCTCCGGGCTATAGAGGAGACTGGCAAAGGTGATGATCGAGCCGATCGTCAGTACCACCGCGGGGGAGAGCCACATGTCTTTTCCTTCTATCGAGCTGATAAAAGAGATGTTGTGGGCCCACCAGACGTAGAGGCTGAACCCCGCGCCGATCAAGGCGCCGGCCGAGTAGCCGAAACCGACGCCGACGGCACGTCTCCTCGTGGGGAACCGCTCCGCGAGGTAGGCGGGCACCATTCCCCAGGCCAGCTTGAGCATTGCCGCCATAACGGTCCCCACGACGGCAAACACGAGGTTCCGCGCAACGGCCGCATGGTAAAGCACGTAGTAGACGGGGATGCCGAAGATAACGAGAAAGACGCAGTACCACATGGTGAGCGGCTTTCTTCCCGTAATATCGGAGAGCCAGCCATAGAAATTGTAGCCCAGGAAAGCCATGAAGAGGGCGAAACCATAGATGAGGCTGTAGGTGGTCGGGTCAAAGCCCCTGCCGCTGAGGGTGAGGATGTTCGGTAAAAACCCGTAGACCGAGTAATCGGTGAGAAAAAGGCCCGTCATGAAAGCAAAGACCTGGAGGAAGTCCCACAGTGCCGGAGGCTTGAAGAGACTGAAGAAGGGGGCCTTCTCCACGTCACCCGCCTTCTTTGCCTTTTCGAACTCGGGTGACTCGGGCAGCATGCGCCTGATGTAAAGCGCGAGCAGCACGGGCAGCAACCCTGTCACAAAGGCAATGCGCCAGCCGTAGGAGGCCATGGCCGCCTTTCCCGCGCACACGGAAATGAGGGCAAATACGAGGGAGGCGAAGACGTAGCCCAGAGGGAAACCCGACTGGACAAAACCCCCGATGGCGCCGCGCCTCTTTGCCGGGGCATGTTCGATGGCGAACGTATGTCCCACCGCGTATTCACCCCCGAAGAAACAACCCATCAAGAACCGGAGCACGCAGAACAGGACGTACGACCAGACGCCCACCTGCTGGTACGTGGGAAGGAACCCGGCAATACCCGATATGACACCCACCCCCGCAATGGTGAAGATGAGGAGGCGGCGGCGGCCTATCTTATCGGCATAGTGGCCGAAGATTGCGGATCCCACGGGTCTGGCTGCCATAGTGATGGAGTAGGTGAAGACAACGGTGATGTACTGCCATGCCTCACTCCCCTTGGGGGAGGCGAAGACATGGACGAGGATAGGCGCCATGACGAGGACGAGCGCCATGTCGTAGGCATCGAGCATGAAACCGAGGAACTGGGAAACCATGGCCATCTTCGTGTTCTTGCTGAGTCTTGCGGTCGCATCAGCGGACATAAGAGTACCCCCCCTTTTTTTACCACGCTATTATTCGCGCGGGTTTGCTGTCAACTGTCGGTCCTGCAAAAGCCCGATTCATTGCGGTCGTCTCACATAGTCCGTTCCCATGAAAAAGAGCCGGAATAAAAAGCCTAATCCAGCATCGGTATATTCCCTTCGTCACCTCCCGCATCCATGGCCTGTACGCGTTCTATCTCGCGCAGCTTCAGTCTGATCAGCACGATCAGCACGATGAGGGCAACCCAGAAAAGGGCGAGGTTCAGGTAGATGGAGGCCCGGTCGTATGCCGAGGGGGGAATGAGAGCGATCTTCTCCTCGGCGAGCACGGCCTGGCTGGGACCGAGAAGGAACCCGAGGATGAGGAGAAATTTGTTCACGCGCCGCTCCTTTTCAGGTGAAATAGCCTACTATCGTCATCACGACGAAATAGAGGAGGTAGCCTACGCCGATGCAGGTAAAGAGGGGGCTCCTCTCTCCAGAGCTCGATTTTTTGTCGAAAAAGGGCATGAGGAAGAGGAAAATAATTGCGAGGCTGATGAAGACGATGGCAATCGTCTCCCCGTTCATGCCGGCCAGTGTGCCGGGGAAGAGCTTCAGTGTCTGAAAGAGGAACAGGAAATACCACTCCGGCTTCACGTTTTCTGGTGGAGGCGCCAGGGGATCGGCCTTTTTTGCGATATCGGGGGGCAGGAGCGTGGCGAGGGTGACAACTATGCCGAGCACGACAAGCCAGATCATGAGGTCGCGGTAGAACACGTTCGGAAAGAAGGGAGCCTGTTTCAGGTTCTTCCCCTTTTGCGACAGGGGCACGCTCATGCCGTGGAACTGGACGAGGAGGAGGTGGGCGCCGAGGACGGCCAGGGTAAGCAGCGGGAGGACCGAGACGTGAAAGGCGTAGAAACGGGTGAGTGTCTCCCCCGTCACATCGATGCCGCCCCTCAGGAATGCCTTGATCCAGGCGCCGAAAATGGGGAGGTTTCCCGCGCCGCCCGTGGCGACGCGGACCGCGGCAAAGGCCCTCTCGTCCCACAGGAGGAAATATCCCGAAAGACCGAAGAAGATGGAGATGCCGAGGAGGAAGAACCCCGACACCCACTGGAGCTCCCTGGGCTTTCTGTACGACTTTAAAAGGAGCGTGGCGAAGACATGGACGAACATGACGAGAATCGTCAACTGGGCCCCCCAGTGGTGGAGCGAGCGGAAAAACCACCCCATGTTCAGCTTCGTCACGATATCGATGACGCTCTTGTGGGCAGCCTCGAAGTAGGGGATATAGTAGAAGGCCAGGGCCAGCCCTGAGAAAAACTGAATAATGAAGAGAAAAAGGACGATGCCCCCCGTATAGTACCATATTTCCCTGCTATGGACGGGGACAAACTTTTTTCTCGCCGCGGCGCGCACGTCGGTCAGGTCGTACCGCTCTCCGAACCAGCCTCTAAGCCTTGGGAAGTTCAACCTTGACCCCTTTCCTGTAAACGATCAGCTTCCGGTCCTCTACCCTGTACTCGAAGAATTCGAGGGGGTTCGGGGGCGGGCCTTGCACGTTCCTGCCGTTCTCATCGAACCAGCCCTTGTGGCAAGGGCAGTAGAACCGCCTGTCCTCGGGCTTGTACACGATGTTGCACTCCATGTGCGAGCAGACACCTTTCAGCGCCACCATCCGGTTGTCGGCCGTCTTGAAGAAGAGGCCGACCTTCCCCCCCCAGGCGAAGGGTTTCGTCGAATTGACGGGTATGGAAAAAAAGTCTTCCGGCTTCAGGACGACGAAGTCGGGCTCCTTCCCGAGGGTCGGGAAGGCGAACCTGTAGAAGGCGTAGAAGCTGCCGAAGGCGAAGGAGGCGAACCAGCCGCCGAGGAGTGTGTTGAGAAAGGTCCTGCGGGTGATGAAAGAATAATCAATCTTCATGGCCGTCCATCCCGAAGGCGCGCCTCATTCGGTATTTCACCAGCGTCTGTCTGAGTCCCACGATCGCGTCCGTGGGCCTCACTTCTTTCGGACACGCGTCGATACAGCGAAGGAGCGTGTCGCATCCCCAGACGCCGCGACCGCTATTCACCAGCTCCAGGAACCCGGCGGGTCTTTCATCCCTGGAGTCGAGCATGAACCTTTCAAGCTTCGCGAGGGCCGCCGGTCCCATATAGTCAGGCTCCCGCCTCAGCGCCTCGCACGCCCCGTAGCAGCAGGCGCAAAGTATGCAGTTGACGAACTGGTCGATCCGCTTCCTGTCGTCCTGGCTCTGAACGATCTCTTTCTCCGGGTCGGGACTGCTCCTCACGAGATAAGGCTTGATACGCTCGTACACGGTCCAGAAGGGGGTCATATCGACCACCAGGTCCCTGATGATGTCGAAATTCGGCAGCGGTTCGAGAATGATCGTGTCCGACTCGAAAGGGGCTATCTGGGTCCTGCAGGCGAGGCCGGGCTTGCCGTTGATCACCATCGCACAGGAGCCGCACGTGGCAGCCCTGCACGAGGACCTGAAAGCGAGCGTCCCATCCAGCTCGTCCCTGATGCGGTGGAGGACGGTGAGGACGGTGAGACCGGGGATCACCCGGACGCGGTAAGACGAGAAGGAGGCCTTTCTTTCGGGCTCCTTTGCATCATACCGCAGTATCTTGAACGTGTAGATATCGCCCGTCAATAGACTCTCTCCATCGGCTGGTAACTGGTGATCACGGGCGGCCTGTAAGAGACGGAGGGCTCGCCGCATCCGTCCTTCGCGATAAGCGTGTGCTTGAGCCAGTCCTGGTCGTTCCTCGTCGTGAAGTCGCGCCTGAAATGGGCGCCCCTGCTCTCTTGCCTGAGTAGGGCCCCGAGGGTGATGGCGTGGGCCACGTCGATCATCGACTCCAGCTCCAGCGCGCCGATAAGCTCGTAGTTCATGTGGAGGGCGGACGACGACAACCTGATGTGCGTGTACCTCTCCCTGATCGCAAGGATCTTCTCGAGGCCCGTTTCGAGCTCTCCCTTCGTCCTGAAGATCCCGACGCATTCGTCCATCGTCTTTCTCAGGTCATCGAGAACCTTGAAGGGACTCTCGCTCCCTTCGGCCGACAACTTCCGGATCTTCCGCTCCATCTCCTCCTTCTTTCGGGCCACAACTCCTTCTGCAGGGGCGATCGCATGCCCCCGCAGAAATTCGTCGATGCTCCCGGAAGAAATCTTTCCGAAAACGATCGTGTCAAGAAGGGAGTTCCCACCAAGCCTGTTGCCGCCGTGGACGCTCACGCAGGCGCACTCCCCTGCGGCGTAGAAACCCTTCAGCGCCGTCTCGCCCCGGGCGTTAGTGTCGATGCCTCCCATCGAATAGTGCTGGCACGGCATGATGGGGATCGGTTCGTGGATGGGGTCGACGCCGGCGAAGTCGATGGATATGCGCCTTATGCCCGGGAGTCTCTCCAGAATCTTTTTCTCCCCGAGATGGCGCAGGTCGAGATGGACGTACTTGCCCAACTCGTTCTCGAAGGCATTGCCGGTTTCGATCTCCGTCTGTATGCTCCTCGAGACGATGTCGCGAGGCGCCAGCTCCATGGCCTTCGGTACGTACCGCTCCATGAAGCGCTCGCCTTTATTGTTGATGAGGTAGCCGCCTTCCCCCCGGCACGCCTCCGTCATGAGGATGTTCGTGCCAAGGAGGGTGGTGGGATGGAACTGGACGAACTCCATGTCTTTCATCGGTACGCCGGCTGCATAGGCCATGCCGACGCCGCTCCCGTTATTGATGAGAGCGTTGGTGGAGTGGAAATAGACGCGGCCGTAGCCGCCGGTGGCAAAAAGAGTTGCCTTCGCCAGGACGGGGATGATCGTCCCGTTTACCTGGTCGATCAGGACAACGCCGTGGCAGGCCCCTTCCTCCACGGCAAGGGCGGTCACGACGTATTCGCTGTAGATCGTCACGCCCTTGGCAACGGCCCTCTCGTAAAGCGTGTTGAGGAGTACGTGTCCGGTCAGGTCCGCCGAAAAGCAGGTCCTCGGGAAGCCGGCCCCCCCAAAGGGACGCTGGCAGATTGTACCGTCGGGGAACCTACTGAAGGGGCACCCCCAGTGCTCCATCTCGTAGACGACGTTGATCGCCTCCTTGCACATGATCTCCACTGCGTCCTGGTCGGCGAGGTAATCGCTCCCCTTGATCGTGTCGAACGTGTGTTTTTCCCATGTGTCGTCCCTGGCGTCAGGGTTGTTGCCCAGGGCAGCGTTGATGCCTCCCTGGGCTGCGATGGAGTGGGACCTGATGGGGTGTACCTTGGAGACGAGGGCAACGTCGTGCTTGTCGCACAGGCCCACCGCCGCCCGCAACCCCGCCAGACCGCCCCCGACAACGATCACGTCGTGATGGATCATGTCACGCTACTCTGGTGTAAATAAAGACCAGGGCCGCCGATATGGCGCAGCCGAGCACGTTCGACAACCAGAAAAGCTGCTTCTCCTTCCTGTACCCGAGATCGATAGCGATCGTTCTCAACCCGTAAAGGCTGTGGA
>Ga0326727_10008830_pt1 | contig 25277 bp, 21 predicted proteins | sample MB2enrmetagenome_FD_207643 | JGI IMG/M metagenome (GOLD analysis project Ga0326727, IMG submission 207643) | Lab enriched peat soil microbial communities from McLean, Ithaca, NY, United States - MB29MY | ecosystem: Environmental > Terrestrial > Soil > Wetlands > Peat | place: USA: New York... | reverse complement strand
TGAACAGCGGCGAGAGGATTTTCAAGCTCACGGTCGCCACTGTAGCGTTCGTCGGCCAGCCACTTGCCCTCAGGTCCCCAGTAAATATTTTCTTCCGGCTCCCAGATGTCCTCGCGCCCGCCGCCGAAACCGAAGGTCTTCAATCCCATCGACTCCAGCGCCACATTACCAGCGAGCACAATCAGGTCGGCCCAGGAGAGCTTCCGGCCGTACTTCTGCTTGATCGGCCAGATCAGCCGGCGCGCTTTGTCCAGGTTCACGTTGTCCGGCCAGCTGTTGAGAGGAGCAAATCGCTGCGCGCCGGAGCCCGCGCCGCCGCGGCCATCGGCGATACGGTAGGTGCCGGCGCTATGCCAAGCCATACGGATGAAGAACGGCCCATAGTGGCCGTAGTCCGCAGGCCACCAGTCCTGCGAGTCCGTCATCAAGGCACGGAGGTCCTTGATCACCGCATCCAGGTCGAGGCTCTTGAACTCTTCAGCGTAATTGAACGCCTCGCCCATGGGATTGGACAGTGGGCAGTGCTGGTGCAGGGGCTTCAGGTCCAGTTGATTGGGCCACCAGTCTGCGTTCGTTTGGGTCCCGGCAATTGTTTTGTGAACACCGTTTGAGAATGGGCACTTTGTTTCGTCTGCCATACATCACCTCGACTTCGCTTTTTGCTGTTTACTGACAACCAACAACCTGCAACCAACAACCGTCTCTAGTGTGGTGTCCCAGAAGTTCTCAACATGAATGGCAACAGAAGGACGAACAACGACAAGGGAGAAATGCGGGGATTCTTCCCCTTCGGCAAGCTCAGGGTCAGAATGACAATGCAAAACAAAACACGATACTTGTGTCACGAATTTCCGGGACACCACACTAGTTCAGCCGTTCCTTGTGCGTCTTGTCCGAGCGCACATCCAGCGGCTTGCGTCCGGCAAAGCCGTCCTCCGGCGTATGCCAGTAGCCGATCTCCTTCTCGCCCAGCCTCCAGCACAGCAATATCTCCCGGCCGTCCATCACCGAGGGAAAGTCCAGCAGCCCCTTCTCCAGGTCTTTGACCTGCACTCCGATCTCGTCCATCTCGGCCAGCGTATCGCGGGCCTCCTGCAAGGCCCTCTCGCGCTCTGCCCGTCGCCGCGCCGCCTGGGCCACATCCACGCGCATTCCGCCCGCCAGGAATATCCGCTGGTTCAACTCCTGCATCTCCATCTCCAGCTCGCCGGCACGCACTCCCGCCGCCTGCGCCCTGCGCAACAGCGCCTCCACCACCGGCAGCAGCGTCTGGGCCTCGTTCAATGTGAATGTCCTGCTCAACGTTTGATCTCCATCATGCGGTCCAGCGCGACGCGCGCCCAGTGCTTCCTCTCGTCGTCTACTTGGATGCGGTTCACCACGCGCCCGTCTATTAGATTCTCCAGCGCCCACGCAAGATGCTGGGGAGAGATGCGATACATCGTGGTGCAGAGGCAGCCTGACTCATCCAGCGTGATCACACGCTTGCCCAGCGGCCGGAAGCGCTCGGCCAGCCGGTTGACCAGGTGTATCTCCGTGCCCACGGCAAAGCTCGACCCCTGCGGCGCCTGCTCGATCAGCTCAATAATCCGCTCGGTCGAGCCCAGAGCGTCGGCCTTCTGGCAGACCTCCCAGCGACACTCCGGATGCACCACCACCTGCATCCCGGGATTCTCCTGGTGCACGCGGTCCACATGCTCCGGCAAAAAGCGCTGATGCACGCTGCAGTGCCCCTTCCACAGGATGACCCTGGCAGCGCGCAGACGCTCCGGCGCGACGCCGCCGTTGATCTGGTACGGGTCCCACACCACCATCTCGCCCAGCGCAATCCCCATGGCGAACGCCGTATTGCGTCCCAGGTGCTGGTCGGGCAGAAACAGGACCTTGCCCGCGCGCCGGAAGGCCCACTCAAACGCCGCCTGCGCATTCGACGAGGTACACACCAGCCCACCCCGCTCGCCGCAGAAGGCCTTGATATCCGCCGCGGAGTTCATATAGGTCAGCGGCAGAATTCCCTCGCCCGCGGTCACATGCAGCCTCTCCAGCGACTCCCAGCAGTCCTCCACCTGCCCGATCTCGGCCATGTCGGCCATGGAGCAGCCCGCATTCAGGTCCGGCAGCACCACCTGCTGCCACGGGCGCGCCAGAATGTCCGCCGTCTCCGCCATGAAATGCACGCCGCAGAAGACCATGTACCGCGCGTTCGAGCCGGCGGCAGCCTTCGCGAGCTTGTAGCTGTCGCCGGTAAAGTCGGCGAAGCGAATCACCTCGTCGCGCTGGTAGTGGTGCCCCAGCACAACGGCCTGTGCGCCCAGCGTCTCACGGGCCGCAACGATCCGCGCATCCATCGACTCGTCCGGCTGCACCAGGTAGTGGTCCAGCGAACACACCTCGCCCGCAGTCTGCACCGGGGCCTCGTCAAGTAACAGTCCGTTCACAATATGCCGCCTTCAGTCTCGCCAGCGCGTTCGCACCTGCTCAACGCAGAGAGATTCGCACCGCGAAACGGGGATGTTGAAAGCACTTACCAGCGGGGCGTGCAGCGGACTCACCTGTGCGGCCCCTGCTCGGAGCCGTCACCCAATCCGCGGGGATGTTGCCGCCCATTTCGTACGGGCGCGACCGTTGGGGCCGCACCTACTCCATATTAGACGAATTCGGCCCAACAGACGATGCATTCATCCCGCGCCGGGCCGCGTTCAGGCCCACCCAGTCGAAGGCTTGCTAACGCAACCCATTTGTTTCCATCCCAGCCCAGGCCGTATCATAAGTCCATCTATGCCGGGCTTCGAAGACAGCGCATTAATCGTTCTACTCGCATTGCTACTCTTCGGGCCGAAGAAGCTGCCCGTGCTGGCGCGCCAGTTCGGCAAGCTGATGGCAGACTTCCGCCGCGCCTCCTCCGAGTTCCGCACCCAGATGGAGGACGAGTTGCGCCTCTCCGAGCAGGCCGAGCGCCAGAAGCAGATCGCCGCCGCGCCCGCCACTCCGGCCATCGAACCCGCGCAGGCAGCGGAGGCCGAGGCAGCATACGCGAACCAGTACCAGCCCACGCACGAATCTTCGCTTGATTCCACGCTTGAATCCACGCCCGAATCCACAGACTCCTACCCGGTCGATTCGGCGTTCGATACCACGCCCGAATCCGCGTCCCAGCCGGCCCTGGAATCCACACCCTCTGCAACTCCCGAAACAGCCCCGTTCCCGCAGCCTATTGCCAGCTCCGGCGATCTGAGCATTCAGCCCCCGCCGACTGGCCTGCCCACGCCCCACACCTCGTTGGCCGATCTTGCGGAAGCCAACCCCGCCGCGCCTGAAACCGAGGTCACGCATGGCTGATACCGGCCCCATCGACCGCGCGCGCGCCTCCTTCTCCGAACGCGCGGAGCTGCCCGGCATGAGCCTGATGGAGCACCTGGAAGAGCTGCGCAAGCGCATCATGCGCTCTCTCGGCTTCCTCATGGGCGGCTTCGTCTTCGGATGGATCTTCCGCGTCCAGCTCTATGGCTTCATCAAACGACCGCTCGACAACCTTCACCTCGATCTCTACTACAACCATCCCATCGACCCGATCAACCTCTATATCAAGACCGCCCTGGTGGGCGGGGCCATCCTCGCCAGCCCGTTCATCCTTTACCAGGTCTGGCTCTTCATCTCGCCCGGCATGTACGCCAACGAGAAAAAGTACGTCTTCCCCTTCATGGGAGCCACCGTCAGCCTCTTCCTGGCCGGCGCATGGTTTGGCTACCACTATGTTTTCGAGAACGCCATCCGCGTGCTCGTCTTCGGGTTCGGGAAAGGTTTCCACCCCATCCTCACCATCGACGAGTACACCGGGTTCTTTCTTTCCATCATTCTCGGCCTCGGCATCAGCTTTGAACTCCCCATCCTCATCTTCTTCCTCGCTCTGTTCGGCATCGTCGACGCCAAATTTCTGCTGCGCCACTTCCGCTACGCAGTGCTCGTCATCTTTCTTGTCGCAGCCATCATCTGCCCCATGCCGGACCCCATCAGCATGTGTCTCTTCGCCAGCCCCATGCTTGCGCTGTACTTTCTCGGCGTAGCCGTCGCCTACTTCGTCCATCCCGACCACCGCAAGCGCAAAGAAAAGAAGCCCGCCGCATGATCGAGCCGAATCGAGCTACAGATCGAGTTGTCATTCTGACCCTAAACAGAGTGAAGGGGAAGAATCCCGGCATTTTGCTGTTGCTGGTTCTTGCTCTCTTCGGCACACCCGCGCTCGCCCAGCAGCCCACCGGCCAATCCATCTACAAGCTCACCCAGCAGCTTCTCGCCATCGCGCCCAAGCGCTTCAACGGTTCGCCCGGACATCTCGCTGCCGAGAACTTCATCAAAGACCACTTCAAGCCCGAGGCGGCCAAGGGCAACTTCGAGACCGACCAGTTCACCGCCAACACGCCCGCCGGCCCGCAGACGATGCGCAACTTCATCGTCCGCTTCCCCGGTAAAAAAGACGGAGTCATCGTCCTGGCCAGCCACTACGAGACGAATTACCCGCTGCGCGACATTGCATTCGTGGGCGCCAACGACGGCGCCTGCACTACCGCCCTGCTTATCGCAATCGGCCAGTACTTCCGCGCGCACCCGCCGCGGGGCTACTCCATCTGGCTGCTCTTCGACGACGGCGAGGAGGCTGTCCGCTCCTGGTCCGAATCCGACTCGCTCTATGGCACGCGCCACATCGCTGCCAAGTGGTTCGCCGACGGCACCGCACGCCGCATCAAGGCCGTGCTGGTGGCAGACATGATCGGCGACCGCGACCTCAACATCCTGCTGGAGACGCAGTCCACCCCGTGGCTGCGCGCCGTCCTGCGCCAGGCCGCCGCCAACACCCATCACTCCGCCAATGTCTTCAAGACCGAGGGCTCGGAGGAGGACGACCACCTGCCGTTCCTGCAGCGCGGCATCCCCGCGCTCGATGTCATTGACGTAGACTACGGCCCGCACACCGCCGCCACACCCGACGGCTACCACCACACCGCGCAGGACACCATCGACAAGATCAGCCCCCAATCGCTGCAGATCTCACTTGATCTCTTCCTGGAATCCATCCGCCTCATCAACCAGCGCTGAGCCACACCCAATCCGTGCGCCCCATTCTTCGCGCCCATGCCATATGCGATGAGTTGGGTTCGAACCACATCGCCTATTCCACAAACCGCAACTCGCCGCGCCGCACCACCGAGTGCCGCGCTACCTTATCGCGCTCAGGAAAGTCCATGCGATAGTGCGCCCCCCGGCTCTCTTGCCTGCCCAGCGCCGCCTGCACAATCGCCTCCGCCACCACAAGCAGGTTGCGCGCCTCCAGCTCCCGCCGCGTCAACTTCAGAAGCCCAGGGTTCAGAACTGTCGTAGCCAACATCGCCGCCAGGCGCACCTGTGCCCGCCGTGTCAACCCAAGCAGACCCGGTCCCGTAACCCGCAGTGCCGCCAAGCCCTCCTGCGCACGCCGCAATCCCGCCGCGTCCCGAAGCAGCCCCGCATCGCGCCACATTAGCCCTCGCAACTCCGCAATCCACTCCTCCACATCGCGGCCGTCATCGGCCCCCACGGCAGTTTCCGGCGCACTCTCTGACAACGGAGAGCGGACAACGGACAACGGTTCCCCAGCCATCGCCTCCGCCGCCAGCGCTCCGAAGACCAGCCCCTCCAGCAGCGAGTTGCTGGCCAGCCGGTTTGCCCCATGCACTCCCGTGCAAGCCGCCTCGCCCGCGGCGTACAGACCCGGCAGCGAGCTGCGCCCATGCACGTCCGTTCGGATCCCGCCCATCAAGTAGTGCGCCGCCGGCCGCACCGGAATCCGGTCCTTCCCCAGCTCCAGCCCATATCCCGCCAGAAACCCTGATATTCCCGGAAACCGCGCCTTTATATCCAGCTTCTTCCCCGCCTCGCGCATGTCGAGATAGACCGCACCCTCCATCGCCTCGCGCGTGATCGCCCGCGCCACTACGTCCCTGGGCGCCAACTCCAGCCCCGCGTGGTAGCGATGCATGAACCGCTCGCCGCGCCCGTTCACCAGCCATGCGCCCTCGCCGCGCAGCGACTCGCTCATCAGAAACCGCGGCGCGCCATCCATCGCAAACGCCGTCGGATGGAACTGAAAGAACTCCATGTCCATCAGCTCCGCTCCGGCGCGATACGCCATGGCGATGCCGTCGCCGGTGGCCACCGCCGGGTTGGTGGTATCGCTATAGACCTGCCCTGCGCCGCCGCTGGCCAGCAGCACCGCCCGCGCGCGCACCTCGATCAATCCTCCCGCCGCATCCAGAAGCGTCGCCCCCACCACCCGCCCGGCGCCATCCTCATCAGAGCAGACAATCAAGTCCACCGTCGTCGCCCACTCCATCAACTCCACGCGCTCCAGCCCGCGCAGATGGCGCAGCAGCGACACCAGGATCTCCCGCCCCGTCGCGTCCCCATTGGCATGCAGAATTCGCGCCAGGCTGTGCGCGCCCTCGCGCGTTCGCATCAGCTCGCCAGCCAGCTCCGCCGCCGCGCCTGCCGGATAGCGATCGAAGCCCGTCCCCCACTCGATCAGCTCCTCTACCCGCCGCGGTCCCTGCTCAACCAACACCGCCGCCGCCTCGGCGTTCACCAGCCCATCGCCCGCTGCAACCGTGTCGGTCAGGTGCAGCGCCACGTCCTCGTCGCCGCCCATGGCCACGGCAATCCCTCCCTGCGCATAGGCGGTATTCGACTCCGCCAGGCCCTCCTTGGTGACGACAAGAACACTGCCCACCTCAGCCAGCCCCACCGCCGCGCGCAACCCGGCAACCCCACCGCCCACAACCAAAAAATCAACCACACGCATACTTCAAGGCTACCACCGCATCGCCGCACCTCTCACTGATACCATAAAATCACTGTGTCCACGATTCGCGTCACCACCCCCTCCGCCGCCTACTCCGTCACCATCGCCCCCGGCCTGCTGCGCACGCTCTACCCGCGCCTGCGCAGGCTGACGCCGGGAAAAACGCCGAGCCTCTTCGTCGTCACCTCGCCCGCCATCTGGGCGCTCTGGCACAAGGCCTTCCTCGCCAGTTTTCCCGAGGCACATCAGCCCACCGTGCTCTTTCTCCCCGCTGGCGAATCGCACAAGCGGATGGCCACCGTCGAGTCGCTGGCCCAGCAGCTTGCCCTCGCCGGGGCCGACCGCGACTCCATCCTGCTTGCCTTCGGCGGCGGCGTCATCGGCGACGTCACCGGCTTCCTGGCCGCCATCTACATGCGCGGCATCCGCTACGTTGGCCTGCCCACCACGCTGCTGGCGCAGGTGGACTCCTCGCTCGGCGGAAAGACCGGCGTCAACCTCCCCGCCGGCAAGAACCTCATCGGTGCCTTCCACCACCCCCTCGCCGTCTTCAGCGACATCGACTTTCTGGGCACTCTTCCCGTCGCGGAACTTCGCGGCGGCCTACAGGAAGCGATCAAGGCAGGCATCATCCGCGACGCGAAGTTATTCCGCTATATGGAACAAAATGCTGATTTAATTCTCTCGGCTTATCCAGCCTCTCTGGCCCACGTCGTCACCGCCAGCGTACGCGTCAAGGCCGAGGTCGTCTCCAAGGACGAGAAGGAGTCCGGCCTGCGCATGGTGCTCAACTTCGGCCACACCATCGGCCACGCCATCGAGGCGGCCACGCACTACCGCAAGCTGCTGCACGGCGAGGCCGTCGCCTGGGGCATGATCGCGGCTTTGCATGTTTCGCTGGGCCGCCAGCGCATCACACCGGAGGAGTTCGCCCGCATGGCCAACCTCATCCTGCGCTACGGCCCCATCCCGCCCTTCAAGATCGCCGCCACGCCGCAAGCCTCCGCCGCCAGGCTCGTCGCCCTCACCTCCGCCGACAAGAAGAAGCGCAGTGGCTGCCGCGCCTTCGTCCTGGCCACCGCCATCGGCCGCACCGAAGTCGCCTACGACGTCACCGACGCCGAACTCCTCGCCGCCACCCACTCCATGCTCAAAGGTTTGCGATCCCATGCGCAGTGAACACATAGTCATTGGAATAGTTGGTCTGCTCGTTAGCCTCGCGTTGGTGGGGCGAGCCAGCGCACAGGAGAAGCTGCCCCTATCCTCACTCTGCGATCTTCAGTCGAAGGCAATTCAAGGAGAACACCACGAAGTGAGAGTAGAAGGTGTTTTCCTGGCAGGGTTGGAAGGCGAGGAGTTTGTTGATTCGCGTTGCTCCGGCACGAGCACAATGATCGACCTCGACCTTCGATCGAACCACAACCGGAATGCTCTCTGGCGCATGGTTTACCGTTCTTACAAGGGGAAGAGGAAGAACGTCCGCGGCGGCGGGCAACCAGTATTCGTCATCTTCGACGGCGAATTTTTCGGCCCGCCAGTACCCGACCCAAAACTGCCCCCGGCAATCTTGAAGGTCTATCATCCCGGTTGGGATAACAACTCAATGACAAAGCTGGATGTGTATGTGATCGAGAGCGTTAAGCCTGTGCCCCGAAATGATCCCTGCGCTCCAACAAAGGCTAATCCTACTCAATGGCCTTGTTTCCAGCACAATCCCGAGTCACATTAACTGGGACCCCGCTGGCAAACACAGTATTTATAAATCCGTCGGACATGCCGTTGCCTCCTACTCCCTCAGCAACTCAAACATTGTGAATAATGGGTAAGTGCCCCACGTGACGACCTCACCCGACAACCCGACCACTGCCCCCACCCCCGGCGCGCGCCCCGCCGGCGTCACCGACCCTGCCGCTGCCGCCGAGAGCATTCAGCAGATGTTCGACGACATCGCCCCGCGCTACGACCTCGCCAACCACCTGCTGTCTGCAGGGATTGATCGTATCTGGTGGCGGCGCACCGCGCGCGCCCTGCGCCCCATCCTGGTGCGGCCCGAAGCCATCGTCCTCGACCTCTGCTGCGGCACCGGCGACATGACCCTCGCCCTCGACCACCTTCGTCCCAAGCCGCGAAATCTGATACCTCAGGGGCTAAAGCCCCCCTCTACGGCTGCGTCTATCGGCACGGCTGAAGCCGTGCCCTTAAGCAAAACCAGTTTGTCCGCTGCCGGCGAAGCTGCACCTCTCCTCGCCGTCGATTTCTCCCGCAAGATGCTCGCCCTCGCCCAGCCCAAGTTCTCTGGCCGCAACATCCGCGCCATCGAGGCCGACGCCCTCCATCTCCCCTTTGCCGACGCCTCCATCGACCTCATCACCTGCGCCTTCGGCTTCCGAAACCTGGCCAGCTACGCGGACGGCCTCGCCGAGCTGCACCGCGTCCTGCACCCCGGCGGCCAGATCGCCATCCTCGACTTCAACCAGCCCGCTGGTCTCGTGGGCGCGCTCTACTCGCTCTACTTCAAACGCGTTCTGCCGCTGCTTGGCCGCATCATCTCCCGCGATCCCCGAGCCTACGCCTACCTGCCGGAATCCGTCGCGCGCTTCCCCAGCCCGCCGCGCATGTTGGAGATGATCGCCGCCGCCGGCTTCGCTGCGCCCACCTGGACGCCCTACACCTACGGCATCGCCGGGCTCTATCGGGCGATGAAACCCTGAAGCCGCGCGCTGCAAACCAAGTAGCCCGTGCAACAAACACGGCACACAGCCTCTGGAAAGCTGTAGCATCTCTCCCATGAGCCTTCCGGTCAGCCCGACGCAAGCCGCCTCCGCTCTCGAACCATCCCCTCACGCCGCCAAGCGCACCGCCGCGATCTTTTCGGTCGCCGCAGCGGCCCTGGTCGCGCTGCTCAAGCTGCTGACCGGCCTGCTGACCGGCTCGCTGGGAATGCTCTCCGAGGCGGCCCACTCGGCCATCGACCTCATTGCCTCGGCGATCACTCTCTTTTCCGTCCAGGTCTCCGACCGCCCCGCCGACGAGGTGCACAACTACGGGCACGGCAAGGTAGAGTCGCTGGCCGCCTTCGTGGAGACGGGCATCATGTTCGCCTCCTGCGCGTGGATCGTCTACGAGGCCGTCGGCCGCATCGTTCTCCACCGCCATCTCGCGCTGCTGCCATCGCTCTGGCCCTTCGCCGTGCTGCTGGTCTCCATCGTGGTCGATTTCAGCCGCTCGCGCACGCTGGGCCGCATTGCGCGCCAGCACCGCTCCCCCGCTCTGGCCGCCGACTCCCTCCACTTCGCCACCGACATGTGGGCCACGCTGGCCGTCATGCTCGGTCTCGCGGCCACCTACGCTGGCGAGCGCCTCGCCCACCCCTGGCTGGAGTACGCCGACCCTATCGCCGCACTGGTGGTCGCCGGAGTCATCCTGCGCGTCAGTTGGCGGCTCGCCCACCAGACCATCGACACCCTGCTGGACGCCACGCCCACCACCGACCCCACCAGCCACCAGCCGCAGTCCAAGGACCAGCTACGCGCCAATCTGCTGCACGACCTTACGGCCATTCCCGGCGTGCTCTCGGTGGAGCGCCTGCGCACCCGCCGCTCCGGCTCCAACTACTTTGCCGACGTTACGCTCGGGCTGCCGCGCAACCTCACCTTCCAGCGCTCCGAACAGCTCACCCTGGCCGCCACCACGGCCGTTCAACGCCACCTGCCGGGGGCCGACGTCGTGGTCCACAGCGTCCCCACCGCCTCGCTTGCGGAGAGCGTCCACGACCGCATCCGCGCCGTCGCGGCCCGTCGCAACCTCGCCATCCATGAGATTAGCGTGCAGCAGATCAGCGGAGAGCAGCACGACCCCCTCCATCCCCAGTTGCACATCGAGCAGCACCTGGAGGTGGATGAAACCATGCCCCTGCGCCAGGCCCACGACCTCGTCACCACGCTGGAGGCCGAGATGCGCCGCGAGGTCCCCGCCATAGCATCCATCCTCACCCACATCGAGAGCGAGCCTGCCACCATCGAGCGGCCCGCCTCGCTGGAGCGCGACCGCGAGCTGGAACTGCGCCTGCGCCGCGTCGCCGCCGCCTTCCCGGAGGTCCTCGACATCCACGAGGTCTACGTCACCCGCCGCGGCCCCAGCATCATCCCTGCCGCCCCGCACTCCGCGTCAGGCGACCCCGCCGCAGCCAGGCCTCAACCGGCAATCAACAACCAGCAAGCAACAACCGCCTTCCCCGTTCACACCCAGGTCTCATGCCACTGCACCCTGCCCGACGACCTGCCCATGGCCCGCGTCCACGCCGTCATCACCGCGCTGGAAGGCGCCTTCAAGCTTGTCGCACCCGAGGTCGACCGCCTGCTCATCCACCCCGAGCCCGCCACCGACAACCGCCGCTGACTGCCCCACCAAGGTGTGCTATCGTTTTTTCTCAGGAGGGTTGTATAAGTATGAAACGGTCCCTGGTCTTTCTTGCCGCGCTGTTTACGCTATCGGTGACAACCTTTGCGCTGCTTGCACAACATACAGGCGTCGCCAGCCACCAGGTTGGCCAGCCTAAGCCGCCGGCGCGCGGTCCGGCAGCCTTCCACGGCACGCCCAACACCCAGCCGAACCGCAATTACAGCGACGCGCCCGGCCATCCCAACGCACCCCACGTCGAGACCGACGGCAAATGGGTCGGCCACGACACCGGTCGCAACGATGCGCACTACAAGCTCGCCCATCCCTTTGCGCACGGCCGCTTCACAGGTGGCTTCGGGCCCACGCACGTCTGGCGCCTGGTGGGGGGCGGTCCCGACCGCTTCTGGTTCGGCGGCTTTTTCTTCCACGTCGCGCCCTTCGACATCGCCTTCTGCAACGGCTGGTTCTGGGACTCGGACGAAATTATCATCTACGTGGATCCCGACCACATCGGCTGGTACCTGGCCTACAACGTGCGCCTCCGCACCTACGTCCACGTAGAGTATCTCGGCCCGCAGTGATGGTTTGACTGGGCCGTCAGCGATGGCGTGAAGCGCACAAATGCGTGTGCCCCACATCCAGACCCTCTGGACATGGGGCACACACTCCGACTCTTACTCTCACTCAGGCTGACCAACCGTTGCGGCCCAGCCCTAGGTCAGTTTTCGTACTGCTCCAGCCCATCCTCGGGCAATGCAAATGGCATCTCTCCGGCTAGCTTGCGCTCGTCGTACGAGCGATGGATCGATTCCACCGCCGCGGCGAAGCCCGCAGCCGACACAGCGCGTGAGAAGTAGTATCCCTGGGCCTCATCGCAGTTTCGCCGGGCCAGAATTTTAAGGTGGTCCGTAGACTCCACTCCCTCGGCCGTCACCTTGATGCCAAGGTGGTGCGACATGGACAGGATCGCCCGCACCACCGTCGCCGCGTTGGGCTCCGAGACGGCCTTTATGATGAAGCTCTGGTCGATCTTCAGCCGGTCCACCGGGTACTTCAACAGATACGAGAAACTGCAGAATCCCGTGCCGAAGTCGTCGATCGCAACCCGCGCGCCAAGCTGCCGGATCTGTTGCAGCTTCTCCAGGTTCGACGCCGAGTTGATCATCAGCACCCGCTCCGTCAACTCCACCTGAAGGCTCTTGGCCGGCAGTCCGCTGCTCTCCAGTGCCTCGCCGATCATCTCCAGCAGGTTGCTCTGCTCAAACTGCCGCGGCGACAGGTTCACCGACACGGCAAGGTCCATCCCCAGTTCGTCGCAGATTGTCTTTGCCTCCCTGCACGATTGCTTCATCACCCACTCGCCGATTGGGATGATCATTCCCGTCTCTTCCGCCAAGGGAATGAAGATCGACGGAGAGAGCAGGCCCAGCTTGGGATGGTGCCAGCGCAGCAGCGACTCCATGCCAACCACACGGCCCGTGGCCAGCGATACCAGCGGCTGGTAATGCATGAACAGTTCCTCGCGCACCAGCGCGTGGCGCAGCGCCGCATCCATCGACATGCGTTCCTGGGACTGTTTAAGCATGGCATCGGCGAACATCTGGTACTGGTTCCGGCCATTTGCCTTCGCCACATAGGTGGCCGCATCGGCGCGTTCCAGCATGTTGTCCACGTCCCCTGCAAAGTCGGGATAGATGCACACTCCGACGCTGGCCGTCAGGTTGACCTCCATCTCGCCCACCTGCGCGGTGCTGGCGATCAGGTCAACCAGCCTCTGCGCACAGCGCTCCACATCCTCGACGCTGGCGATGTGCGGCATTACGATGACGAACTCGTCGCCGCCCAGCCGTCCCAGCGTGTCCGACCGGCGCAGCGACTCCTGCATCCGCTCGGCCATGCCCACCAGCACCTCGTCGCCGGCCTTGTGTCCCAGCGAATCGTTCATCCACTTGAAGTGGTCCAGGTCGACCACGAACACCGCCACCTTGCGCCCGCTCACCGCGGCCTTCTCGATTGCCTCGGCGATGCGCTCACGCAGCAGCGGGCGTCCCGGCAGGCCCGTCAACTGGTCGTGCGAGGCCATATGCTTCAGGTACGTCATCAACTGCTTGCGTTCCGTGATGTCCGACGCGATCGAGATGAATCCGCATATCTCGCCCGCCCCATCGCGCACCGACGTCACCGCTACATGCACCGGAAGCGTCGTTCCGTCACGCTGAATGTACGTCCAGTCCCGCTCCTCAACATCTCCCTGGGCGGCCTTCGCCGTAAGCAGGGCGAAGCCTTCCAACACCGGGCCATCCGGCGGCGCGCCTTCGCCGGGCGCTGGGTTCAACTCCGTTGGATCGTGCAGCGTTGTGATCGCAACCTTGCCCACCAGCTCCGCGCGCCCATAGCCCGTCAGCTTTTCCGAAGCCACGTTCATCGCCCGGATCACTCCGTTCAGGTCCGTCTCGATAATGCTGAATGGGGCCGTTTCAAAGACCGAGTTGCTGAAGTTCGACAGACTCCGGTAGCGCTCTTCGCCTGCCTTGACTTCGGTCACATCGCTAACGGTAACCGCAACGCCATCGTCCAGTTTGATAATCCGTCGTCGCAGCCACCTCTCCGCTCCATCCTCGTGAGGGACCAAAAGGTCCTCGCACAACGGCTCTCCGCTAAGCACCACGTTGCGATATTTCTCGAAGAGTTCTTGTGTGCTGTCGGTTGGGAAGAGCTCGCACATGTCATGGTCCAACATCTCTATGCGCGGCTTCTTCAACAGCTCTTCGGCATGGGAGTTCACATACTTGTAATGCAAGCCCACGATTTCGCCGGCATTGTTCCTCACCGATTCCAGGATGGAAAATGCATCCGGGCTGGTCTCCGCTGCCGCGATGAATCGTGCATTCTCCGCGCTGGCCTGCAGATAGCCCCCCGTCCGGTTGCGCTCGCGCCACACCACCACAATGACCGTGATGGCAAGAAGCGTCGTTGCCCAGGTGATGCCATTGGCCAGGGTCGGCAACACGGAAGCGCGACCCGCCTCTGCCAGTCTCCACACCATCACAAGCAGCGCAATCAGCCCTGCCGCAAACCCAATCAGCCGTATACGCCGAGATAACTTGCCCCGCAACTTCATCAAATCGATTCACCTTTCATGACACATTGGTGTCTGGATTACTCAGCGTCTCATGTCTTGTCGATTTAGAATGGCCCACGAACGAGCACAAAGCAAGGCTAGCATCCGGCCAGGAAAAAGAAACTACCATGAAGGTAACTCAACTACAACTATTGAGTAACCTCAGTAACCACCAGCGCGTGGTGACCAAATTCCGTAACTTACTCTCCAGCAATCGCTTCCCCATTCAGGCGTTGTCGGCCATGCGATTTAACCGGCAAGTGCGGCCTGGCCGCTGCAGCGGATCCAAGACAGCGCCTGACCACAATACCGACCCGTCCATGAGGCCTTCTTCCCAGCCGGCATTCGCCCGACGGCGGCTCGCAACCGGAAAAATGCGCCGGCCCTCACAACTGTTTGACGCCGTTTGCGTCTATCGTGGAGAGATGAGTTGCCCAAGAATACTGCGTACTGCCCTCTTCGCCGAACTGCTGCTTCTAACCGCCGGCATCGCTGCGCCATTGCCTGCGCAGCAACCCGCCGCCACGGTCCCTGCTGCATCTCCAGCCGCCGAGCAGTCACCAGCCGCCACCGCTTCCACCCTCAGCGTCGATGCGCGCCTGGTCAACATCCCCGTCGTCGTCCACGATAAAAAGGGCGCGCTCGTGCAAAATCTCACCCGGGACAACTTCCTCCTCCAGGTCGACGGCAAACCGCAGACCATCCGCTACTTCAATTTGGACACCGACCTTCCCCTCACACTCGGCCTGCTGGTCGACACAAGCATGAGCCAGCGCGACGCCATCGACGACGAGCGCACCGCCAGCTTCGCCTTCCTCGACGACACGCTTACCAGCCGCGATAAGGCCTTCGTCGTTCAGTTCGCCCGCCAGACCGACCTGCTGCAGGATGTCACCAGCTCCAAGCCCAAACTTCAGGCCGGCCTCAAGCAACTGGAGACACCAGCCTCCGGCGGCGACTCCGACACAACCAGCTCCAGCTCGGGCTCCAACTCCGGCGACAGCTCCACGCGCGCGCGCCGCGCCGGCACCACGCTCTACGATGCCCTCTTCCTCTCCTCCGACGAACTGATGGGCAAGCAGACAGGACGCAAGGCCGTCGTCATCCTCTCCGACGGCGTGGACAGCGGCAGCAAGGAGTCGCTCGCCTCGTCCATTGAAGCGGCCCAGCGCGCCGATACCATCGTCTACGCAATCTACTTCAAGGGCCGGGAGACGGCAGGCGGATATAACCAGACTACGGGCCGCCAGGGCGGAGGCTATCCCGGAGGACGCGGCGGCGGCGGTTATCCCGGTGGAGGAGGCGGCTACCCAGGAGGCCGCGGCGGAGGTGCGGGCCGTCAGCCGGAGAGCCTTCCCAGCCGCCCCGACGGCAAGAAGGTCCTGCAGCGCATGGCCGACGAGACCGGCGGAAGCCTCTTCGAGGTCAGCAAGAAAGAGACCTTCGCCGAGATCTACAAGCAGATCGGCGCCGAGTTGCGCGCGCAGTACCGGCTGGGCTACACCCCCGACAAAGAGACCGCCTCCGACGGCTACCACCGCATCGATCTCTCGCTCACCAAGACCAGCCCCAAGGACCTCTTCCTGCAGACCCGCGACGGCTACTACAGCGGCAACTAGAGTACACCGCAATCGCGTCCGCTTGCCCTGACGCGCAGCAAGCCACAAGCGTCCCATGACGGACGTTGTGCACATGCATAAAAAATGTTGCACTGAAAGATATGCAGGAATGGAGCCGATGAACGGATTTGAACCGTTGACCTACGGTTTACGAAACCGTTGCTCTACCAGCTGAGCTACATCGGCCTGCCAGCCTCATTCTACCGGCTCCGCCCACAACGCGCAAAGCTCGCGCGCCGAGGACGGAGCCAGTCGCTCGCACTATTTTATGTCGCCGAAGTGAACATCCTCCGGCGCGGTCGTCCCCGGCTGGTCCAGAAACTGGATCGACGTCGCCGGCCCCAGCGCGTTCGGCGGAGTCCACTCGCGCAGCGCCCACACAATCTGCTTGGCCGGGTTCACCTCAATCGCCTGCACCGATCCCGGCGCGTTGTCCGCGTTGTTGGTCCACTCGTTTACCCAGTTGTTGATCACCGTATCGCCGTTGGCCAGCCGCCGCGCCTCCTGCAGGCTGGCGAACTTGTATCCGGGCGCGTCCGCCGGGGTCCAGCTCCACACCGTATCGCCGCGCCGCGTCACCTCGCGCACCCCGATGCGATCCGTGATCAGCACGTTGCCATTGGCCAGCGGGTCCGCGCTCCACACGCTCGGCCCTGGGAACGACCACAGCTCCTTGCCGTTCGAGTCGTACTCCACCACCTTGCCCAGGTCCATGTGCGCCACCATCAGCGTTCCCGCCGGGGTCAGCCGCGCGTGGCGAAACTGCCCATGCACGCTCACCGGCTGCTTCACCGCCAGCGGCAGCTCCTTCTCAATCGCGCCCGTCGTCGTGTTCACCACGCGCAGCACCGCGCCCGGATCGCCATTCATGATGTACAGCACGCGCTCTTTGCCAATCGGCACCGCCGTATGGATCTCGTGCCCCGCCGGCGGCTCGAAGTTCCACACCACCTTCTTGTCCGGTGTGATCTCGGTGACACCAAACTGGTGCGCGAACAGAATGTTCCCATTCGACAGCATCACCATATCACTGATCTCGCCCTTGCCCGCCGGATCGTCGTAGTTCCACACAATCTTTCCCCCGCGCACAATAAATATCTTGCGGTCATGCGACTCGCCAGAGTAGACAAAGTCGTGCTGCGCCAATCCGTTGCCGGGCAGCACCGCCGGTGCCCTCCCTGCCGTGGATGCCGCACTGCCCGCTCCGCCAGCCGCAGGCGCCTGAGCGCACAACCCACACGAAACTCCAAGAAGCACTAACACACCGGCCCACTTAATCATCGGTCTACAAACCTCGCTCACAATGAAATTTCCAACCCGACCATACTAATCCCAAAACACCGCGTCCCTCGCCGCGTCGGCACAAACTTCCCCGTAGACCGAAACGGGTTCGCACCCAGCCGCGTACCCGCCCACGGAATCTCAGGTTTCGCCTCACAGTTCTCTTGTCTCAATGGAAGAGTCGCGTTCACCCGCGTTGCATCCGTTCCGCCTGCAGGCCTACCTGCAACTCGGATCGCGCAGCCAGGTTGTTAGCGCCACCACGCACGGCGCCATCACAATCGCCACATATGCCAGTCCTGCCAGAAAGTCATGCATCGCAGTTGCCTCGGGTTCGATCCAGTGGGGCGGAACTCAACTCTCCCCATCGCTATCGGCGAAACCGGGCCTCTGCAACAGGCGACCGCTTCTCTCGGCAAACTTAGGTCACGCGTCCGCCGTCCGCTGCCGCTTCACGCACAGCACACAATGTCCCGCAGACGCGAAAAGGCCGCCCGGCAACAGGGCGGCCTTTTCTTTAGGGAGAATAGTTCCAACGGAGGCAAAGCCATCAGAACTTTCTGGCTGCATACTAAGTTTGGCAAAAACCGGTGTCAAGGCTAAAACATTGCCATTGCAACACGTTGATAATAAATATGTTAGTCTGGCAGGCGTTTATGAAATTCTACGCCTATTATTCGCTTTACATATACTCTTGTACCAGCGAAGCATAGTAGATTCAGGGATTTAGCTGATTGAAATGCACCGCTGAATGTGCATCCCAGCCCACTCCGCTATCCCGCCGTCCGTTCTTCAGTCCTTGTGATCCTGAAGCTTATTTTCCACCGCTCCGCTCAGGTCGATGCGCAGGAACTCCGGCTCGCTGGCCGCCGGCTTGCCCTGCATCACCCGCACCAGCGCCCGTCCATAGCCGAGGAAGAGTCCCAGCACAAGCATCGCAAGCGCGGATAACGCGCAGAAGATCACGATACTCTCCAGCAGGCTGAAGGTCTTGCGCAACTCCGTCCCAAAGTCCAGAGGCACAGGCTTGTCCCACGTCACCTCGCTGCGCAGATGGATTCCGTTCACCATGCTCTCAGCCTCTGCCGTCGGCCACGCGCCCGTCGTCAGCAGCAGCAGCGGCCCCTCGCGCCGAATCTTCACCGTCCCTGTCAACACGCTGCCCGGCTGCCGCCTCAGCGCCTCGATGGCGCGCATGTGGTCGCCTGCAATCTGCGGCGTCGGATACAACAGCAGCGTCAGCACGCCGCCGTCCTTGTTCTTCGCCGTCACCGTCTCCGCGTTCTTCTCGAAGCCCACCGTCTGCGCGGGCAGCACTCCGCCCATCTGTGTGTATCCCGCAGGCCCCAGCGCATAGCGCACCGAACCCGCCTCGATCCCCTTGGCAGGCACCAGCGTTGGCAGCATCGGATCAATCCCCGCTGAGCCGCCCACCTTCGGCAGATGATCGATCAGCTCCAGCAACAACTGATTCTTATTCCATTCCACTGCGGTTTCCATATCCGCGCGGCTCTTGAACACGGCTCGCACCACATTCACACCGCTGCGCAGCAGCAGCTCGTCCTCTTCCGCAACCGCTGAGTCCCCTAGCCTCGCTGGTTTCATCCCAGGCTTTTTGAAATAGTCATATGCCGAGATCGCCCCGCTGGCGTCCACAAACCTATACACCGTCACGGTCCAAAAGAAGGGATCCTTCGGAGCGTCTTTCACATAATCCGACCGCGCAAACCGTCGCAGCCCATCCTCGGTAAGCACCGGCGTGTCCGCCGCATCCACCGCGCCCAGCCCATCGCCCACATCGCCCGCAGCCACGCGCGTTAGGTGTCCCAGCGTAGATGGAAGCAGCGGCGTTGGCGGCTCCACCAACATCGTCGTCGCACCCGGCCCCTGCGTCTGCGTCTGCGCTACCAGCCCTGCCCCCGATGCCGCGCAGAGCAACACCGCAACTGCACAAACCGCAACCCGCGCCATCGCTCGAAGAGAATCACCCATACACCGCCCAGAGTACCACCGCACGCGCTTCGCTTGCTCGCATCTACACGCATGACGATCTGTTCGATGCACATTGCTGCCGATTGAAATAGTGGGAAAGAACAGGGTGTCAGCACGGACGGAAGGGCACGCGTTTACGCGTGCCGAAAGTCGTATCCATCTTGTATAACTGTGCTTCTTTGATTGCGTAGCAATCAAAGAAGCACAACAACCGCATTTCAACTCCCTTGGGTTGTTGGTAGCATCATCCTGTGCTGGAACTCTCCACGCCCGTCAAGTTCGTCAAGCGCGTCGGCGAGCGCATCGCTGCCGGCCTCGCCACGCGCGGCGTGGAGACGGTCGAGGACCTGCTCTACCACATTCCCTTCCGCTACGAAGACCGCCTCAATCCGCAGCCCATGGCCGAACTTGTGGCCGGAACCATGGCCTCGATCATCGGCGAGGTGCGCGGCTCCGTGCTGCTCCGCACTCGCTCCGGCCCCATCTTCGAGATGACGCTGGGTCAGGGCCTTGGCACCGTCAAGTGCATGTGGTTCCATGGGACGTATTTAAAAGATCGCTTCAAGCTCGGCCAGATGGTCGCGGTCTACGGCAAGCTGGAGCCGTCGCGCTCCGCAATGGCCGCCGCCGCGGCCGGAACGCTCGGCGCCGCAGCCGGCCGCTTCAAGATGATCCAGCCGCAGTTCGAGGTCCTGCCCGATGGCGCCGATCCCGAGGACTCGCTCGAAATCGGCCGCATCGTCCCCGTCTACGAGTCGCTCGGCGGCACCACTCCCTGGGGCGCGAAGCTCACATCCAAGTGGATGCGCCGCGTGGTCTGGAGCATCTTCGAGGAACTCGACAGATCAGCGAGTCAGCGAGTCAGCGAGTCAGCGGTCGAGACCCTCCCCGCCGCGCTCCTGCAACGCCTCGGCCTGCCTTCGCGCATGGAAGCGTTGCGTGCCGTCCACTTCCCCGAGGCCGGCACACCGATGCCAGAACTGATGTCCGCCACCACACCCGCGCACCGGCGCCTCATCTTCGAGGAGCTCTTCTATCTCGAACTCGGCCTCTCACTCAAGCGCCGCCGCATGAGGGAGCGCGTCGGGACCGCATTCGCCACCGGCCCCACCGTGCGCGAGGCAATTAAACAAGTCCTTCCCTTCCATCCCACCGCCGCGCAGAAGCGCGTCCTCGTCGAGATTGTCGCGGACATGCGCCGCCCGCAGCCCATGCGCCGCCTGCTGCAGGGCGATGTCGGCTCCGGCAAGACGATCGTCGCCATGCAGGCCGCCATCGTCGCCATGGAGAACGGCTGCCAGGCCGCGCTGATGGCACCCACCGAGATCCTCGCCACGCAGCATTATCTCTCCGCGCGCAAGCTGCTCGGCGGCGTTGTCTCGCCACGCACCGGCAAGCCGTACAAGGTCGCGCTGCTCACCGGCTCGCTCGACCCCGCCACCAAGCGCCAGACGCAAGGCCGCATCCTGCGCGGCGAGGCGCAGTTCATCATCGGCACCCACGCCCTTCAGGAGGACAAGGCCGACTTCAATAACCTCGGCCTGGTCATCGTCGACGAGCAGCACCGCTTCGGCGTGCAGCAGCGCTTCAAGCTGATGCGCAAGCCCGGAGCCGACGGCGTCGCAACCGACCCCGACGTTCTCGCCATGACGGCCACGCCGATCCCGCGCACCCTCGCACTCACCCTCTATGGCGACCTGGAGGTCAGCGTGATCGACGAGATGCCTCCTGGTCGCACTCCCATCGTCACCCGCCGCACCACCGAGGAACACGCCGCCGAGGTCTGGGAGTTTGTGTGCAAACAGGTAGCCCAGGGTCGCCAGGCCTACCTCGTCTACCCCGTCATCGAGGGCAGCCGCGACGACCAGCCAGAGCTCGACTTCCCCCACGACGAAGAGCCGGAGCCAGCAGGCGAGTCAGCGAGTCAGCAAGTCAGCAGGTCAACTGCGAAGACTCGCGTTGCGAAAGGGAGACTGACGAAGGCCGACAATCTTTTCGCCACGCCGAAGACCAAGCTCCGCTCCGCAACCGAGATGTACGACGAGCTGCGCACCGGCGCGCTCGCCGGCCTGCGTCTCGGCCTGCTGCACGGCCGCCTCTCCGCCGACGAGAAAGAAGTCACCATGGCGCGCTTCCATCGCGGCGAGATCGATGTCCTCGTCTCCACCACCGTCATCGAAGTCGGCGTCGATGTCGCCAACGCCTCCGTCATGGTCATCGACCACGCCGAGCGCTTCGGCCTGGCGCAGATGCACCAGCTCCGCGGTCGCGTAGGCCGTGGCGCGGCAAAGAGCTTCTGCATCTTAATGACCGGAGGCACAATTACCGAGCAGGCCGACGCCCGCCTGAGCGCAATGGTCGCCACACAAGACGGATTTGCCCTGGCCGAGCTGGACCTCCAGCAGCGCGGCCCGGGCGAGTTCTTCGGCACGCGCCAGACCGGCCTGCCCGAGTTCCGCGTCGCCAACCTGCTGCGCGACCGCGCCACGCTGGAGTTGGCCAAAGTCGAGGCCGAACGCTTCGCCGCCCGCCCCGATCCGGCCGTCCCGCCAGCCCAGATCGCCGCCGTCTGGGCCCGCCTTAAACAGCAGTGGCAGCGCCGTTACGGACTCGTCGAAGCGTAGCCCCGCGTGTACTCCCCGCTCTTGCCCCCGCTCTTGCGCACCAGCACGACCTCGCGAATGCGTATTCCTTTGTCCAGCGCCTTGGTCATGTCGTAGACGGTCAGCGCCGCAATCGAGGCTGCGACCATCGCCTCCATCTCCACACCGGTGGCCGCTGTCGTCGCAGCCGTCGCGCGGATGCGCACCCCTCCTGCAACCACCATCGCCTCCACATCCATAAAGCTCAGCCCCAGCGGATGGCACATCGGAATCAGCGCCGCCGTCTGCTTGGCCGCCTGAATTCCCGCAATGCGCGCCACCTCCAGCGGGTTTCCCTTGGGATTTTTCGGCAGCGCCGCTAGCACCTTCGCCGACAGCTCGACGAACGCCTCCGCCACCGCCTCGCGCCGCGTCTCCGCCTTCGCGCTCACATCCACCATGCGCGCCCGCCCCGCCTCGTCGAAGTGCGACAGCTTTTTACTCATACCAAAAGCCTACCGCAGCAGCACGGAAATCACATCTTCCGCCTTGTAATCGCGTCCCTCCGGCAGCACCGCGTAGCAGTTCGACCGCGCGTTCGCCGCCAGGTCGCCCGATCCCTGCGATCTCACCAACCGCACCTCCGGCCGCTCCAGATCATGCCGCATAGTCGCAGGCAAAAACCGTGTCAACCCGTCCTTGCCCTTCACCTTCTCCGCCAGCATGGCCTGCACAAACCTCGGTCCAGCCACGCCAGCCCCGCAGATCGCTCGCAGCATCGGCCCAACAAAGCAGTGGAACGTCACCTGCGTCGAAACCGGATTTCCCGGCAACCCAAAGAAATACGTCCACTCGCTCCCGGTTCCCTCAGGGGCTAAAGCACCACGTGATTTTACGGCGCTAGCGGACGGGCTAAAGCCCGTTCCCATCAAAACTCCGCCCCGCTGACTCGCCGACTCGCTCTTTGGCAGCCTTCCAAAGACCACCGGCCTTCCCGGCTGCATCCTCACTCCGCGAAAGAAAAACTCCGCGCCAAACTCAGCCAACACCTCCTCCACCAGGTCGTACTTCCCGACCGAAACCCCACCCGCGAGCAGCAGCAGATCGCTCCTGCGCCCCTCGGCAATCCGCTCCCGCAAGCTCTCTCGCGTGTCTCGCGCAATCGCCAGCCGCCGTGCCCGCCCGCCCGCAGCCTCCACCAGAGCCGCCAGCGCGGTGCTGTTCGAGTTGCGAATCTGATGTTTCTCCGGTGTATCTTCGACCTCAACCAGCTCATCGCCGGTCGCCACAATCGCCACCACCGGCCGCTGACGCACCACGATCTCTGCGCAACCGCAAGCCGCCGCGAGCGCAATCTCCGCCGAGCGCAACACCGTTCCCGCGGCCAGCAGTATCTCCCCCTGCCGCGCCTCGCTACCGCGCCGCACAATATTTTCTCCAGCCACTAAAACCGGCCCCGCGGCCCAAACCAGCCCCGCGCCCTGCTCCGCGTGCTCTACCATCGCCACAGCGTCGGCACCGGCCGGTACTGCAGCACCGGTCATAATCTCCGCCGCTTCGCCGCTCAATAGAGCCTTGCCCGCCCAGACCTCGCCCGCACGCACCAGCCCCACAACCCGCAGACGTCTTCCGTCCGTCCACTCCCCGGCCCGCACTGCAAATCCATCCCGCGTGGCGCGGTCGAACGGTGGCTGATCGCGGTCTGCCCTCACCTCCTCTGCCAGCACTCGCTCCGCCGATGCCGGCAGCGCAACCGTCTCCGGCTCAGGCACGCGCACCCTCGCCGCATGATGCAGCACAACCTCCAATGCTTCCACAAAACTGAGCGCTCGAACCTGCAATGGACTTTCGCTCATCTAACCTCCCGCCATTCGCCTTTGCTCCAAGAAAATGGCCCCGGACGATCGTCGCCCAGGGCCGCTTCCATCCTGCATCGACAGTCTACTTCCTCTTGGGGGGCGTTGGCGCCTTGTAGGTTGTCTGAATCTGTTCATTCAGCCCTGTGAGGATGTCCTTCATTTCTTGCGCATGAACTCCCGCCGGGGCCAGTTGAAGGTACCTGTTGCAGGCATCCACCAGGCCTGGAGGCGCGACAAAAGTCTTCCCATCGGCTGACTGCGTAATCAGCGGGGCCAGGCCTTGCGTCTTAAGGTAGTAGGCATCTGCCTTGGTCGGATCGGCTGCGATCGCCTTGTCCGCCGCCTCAGCAACCCCGTCCACCTTGCCCGACGCCAGGCTTGCGTTATACAGCGTCACCGCCTCGTTATAGTAGTACTTTGCGGCGCTCTTCGGGTCTGCCTGGGCAGCTGCCTCATAGGCATCGGCGGCCTCCTTCGTCTTGCCCAGCCTGCCCAGCGCACTTCCAAGCTGGTTGTTGACCACCGCGGTAGTATCTGCGTTGGGCTTGGCCGCCGCCGCATTCAGGGCAAGAGCCTTCTGATACGAGGTAATCGCCGCCGCCAGCTTGTCCGGAACAGTCGCATCCGTCGTGTGCTTGGCCTTTGCCGCAGTGTCCGCCGCCACCGCATCGCCCAGTTGCGCGTCGCCCAGCGCGGCCCACAGGATCGGCTCATCCGGCTTGGCTGTGGTCGCATCCGTCATGGCCTTGATGGCAGAATCGTACTTGCCCGCTGCCGTGTCCACGCGGGCCTGCTTGAGCAGCGCATTCAAATTCTCAATCTTGGCATTCTTCGCCATGGCCTCCGCGTTCGCCTTCCTCGTTTCCTCCATCTGGTCGCGTTCAACCTGGCTCATCTTGTCGATGTACTCCTTGCGCGTCATGTCGAAGTCCACCGTCTTGTCTTCTCCCGCCGCAAATACCTGTGACGGCATACGGTCGATACTATTGTTGTTCTGATAGAACCACGCATCGTAGTTGGCCGGCTTGATGTTTGCGCCCTTGTAGTTGCCGCTGGCGTCCAGCGGGAAGATGTACTCGAACTTCTTGTTCACCGTATTCAGGTTCCGGTCGGTGGTCAGCCTGACCTCGCCATTGGTGACCGCAATCCCCAACGGGTCGTTCACATGTCCGTGAACGCTTGCGGCTCCCGGTACCGCTGCCGGAGCTGGCGCCGCAGCCTGCGCCATCAGCCGCCCCGTCTGCGCCAGCGTAACCAAACCCAGAAGACAAGCCGTCAACACGGCCGCAATCCTCATCCCATAAATCTTCATCGCTCTCTCCCAAACCTCTCTCATCGTACTCATATCGCAGAGCATTATCTCTGCAAATCAGTCACTTCCAAAACCATCAATTCCCTTGCAGGGCAAACTGTCAAACTCACTCTATTGCACCCGATCTGCCAAACCGCCGGCAGTATCGGCGATCACATCCTGCGCTCGCCGCTCTGGCCAAATGCCCGCCACACGGCACCTCGCTCTCGTGTACGCCTTCAGTTCCGCCTGGCATAAACGGCATTGACCAACTTACATGCAACGGCGCGTCCAATTCA
>Ga0326727_10008829_pt1 | contig 25277 bp, 26 predicted proteins | sample MB2enrmetagenome_FD_207643 | JGI IMG/M metagenome (GOLD analysis project Ga0326727, IMG submission 207643) | Lab enriched peat soil microbial communities from McLean, Ithaca, NY, United States - MB29MY | ecosystem: Environmental > Terrestrial > Soil > Wetlands > Peat | place: USA: New York... | reverse complement strand
AATACTTGTTATCTCGATGGGCAAGCCTTCTCGTCGGCGCTTTCTACGTTTGCATATATCTTTACATAGCTCTGCTGTTTTCCTTCGTCTATTTCGGCATTGCCAGAGTTAGCGGGCTGAATTTGCCATGGTCCGAGGCGGCAGTGAACTCAGTATTCATCCCGCTGTACGTTAGGGAATTGCCCAAGACTTTCTTTATGCGCTTCGCAGGGGGAGCGCAATGGACGCTCATTGTGGTCGTAGGTTTCGGGACCTTTTGGAACTATTTCCATAGACGACTCGAGGCGGTCCATACCGGCGCATTAGAAATTAGCGACGTACTCGCCGATGAGGGGGTCCGTGCAAGGTACAAGCTTCTCGAATCGAAGGTCAAGCCAACCAAATGGACAGAGGCTCCGCAAACTCCAATGCCAGATGAGAAAAAGGGGAAGAGAAAAAGTAGCAGGCAAAAGCGAGGGCGTTGACGTTTAGCCATGGACGATGGATCGCGGCGGCACGCGGTGTGGGGCTGGCGGACGTTTTTTTGCGTCAGGGATTGTCACGGCGGGCCCGGACCAGGGCTATATATTGTACGTAACAAAACCCCCTTTTTGAGGGTGTTTTGCGCAAGTAAATATTGATAGAGATGGTCAAGTGTGATATTTTATTCATCAAAACCCCCTTATTCAGGGTGTTTTGTGAGGAAGAATATCATGGATTCCACTGTCCGGACCTTGGGACCGCAGGAAAGCCGGGTCGTGCTTGCCCTTGCCGAACAGAAACGGCGGGAAGTGGGCCGGCCGGAGATTATCAAATTGCTGGGTGCCAGCGCCAAGGCGGCGGACAACGTTATTGAATCCCTGCGCCGAAAGGGCTGGCTTGAGCGGGCGAGCTGGGGAAAGTACCTCTTCATCCCGCCTGACCAGGGACCCGATGCGGTGGGCGAAACCAATCTGCTCGCGCTTGCGAGCCGTATCGCCGATCCCTACTATGTCGGATACGGCAGTGCGGCTGGGTATTACGGACTGACAACGCAACATCGCAGAGTGATTGTCGTGGTCACGCCGGTGCGAGTGCGGGAGCGGAGGGTGGGGGAGGGGCGGGTGCGTATCGTCAATCCCAAGCCTGGCAAATTCTTCGGATTCGCCCCTGTCGACGTATTCGGTTACAAGGTCATGATTTCTGACCGCGAGAAGACGGCCATCGACTGCATCGACCGCCCAGCGCTGGCCGGTGGTGTGGGAGAAGCCGCCGCCATTCTGGCAACCGCGAGCAGCCGTTTCGATTGGTCTAAAGCGGCGGACTATCTCAAACGGATCGATTCAACAGCGCTGGTCCGCAGATTCGGTTGGGTGATGGATCACGTGAAGGCGGACATGCCCGCCGATATTCACGAACGGCTGCTCTGGCTCGCGGCGCGAGGCCCTCGGACATGGATGGGGCCAAATCCCGTGCGCAAGGTGCAGGGCGCCATCGGCTACGACAAGACGTGGCATCTATTCGTCAACGTGTCGCGCGAAGAGCTGCGCGAGAGCGCCGGGCTCGGCCGGCGAAAAGCGCTGAAGAAGGACGGGTAGGCATGCTCACACTGCCTGAGGTGCGGCGTTACTCCACTCAATCCGGTCTTCGCGATATGATGATCGCGGAAAAAGAAATCGTGCTGACCTTTCTGCTTCAGCTTCTCTCGGAGCGCGGCATTCTTGACCGGTTGGCCTTCAAGGGCGGCACCTGCCTGCGGAAAATGTTTATCGGAAGCCAGGGGCGGTTTTCGACGGATATGGATTTCACCGCGCTTGAGGAGCACGATCACGAGGATGTGATCCTCGCCATGATGGGAGCCTTCGAGAAGGAATTCCATGGCATCAGGTTCCATATTCCTGACAACAGCTATTACGAGACCTTGGACGGTCAATCATGGGGCGTGAATCCGACCTATTCGCATGAATGGAATGGGGCAGGCGACAGCGAAATTAGACTTCAGATCAGCCGGCGCGAGACGCCAACGTTAGCGCCGGAGCGTCGGCCGCAATGCGAACAGAGTTATTTCAGGCTCTTGCCTTTCGGTCCCGCCGAAATCACCTGCCTGGCACTGCCCGAAATCCTGGCTGAAAAAATACGCGCCTGTTATCAGCGCAACAAGGCGCGCGACATCTATGATCTGGGCATTTACGCCATCCGGCCGCTTAGTCAGCCGCTCATCCGTCGGCTTGTGGTGCTGAAGCTCTGGCAGGCTGGCGATACATTCGATCCTGCGCGCCTCATGAAAAAATTCGAAGAAGGCATGGAATTCGACTGGGACGACTTACGCGATCTCGTGCGACGCACCGAGGAGATTAACCGTGAGAAAATCTGCGCCGCTTGCGCCGGAGGCTTCCGGTTTCTCGCCGACCTTAGCCCCGACGAACGGGTGCTCGCCAACGACTCTCATCAGCGCGAGCAAGAGTTATGGGACAGGCTGCGCACGGAGCTTGCCACTGGTTGAGGCCGAGCGCCGTGGACCCGTCATGGCCCAACTGCGCGCCACCTGCTCAAAAACTTGACATACTGATGTCGGTACGCCTTTCATGGTCGCGTGCAAGTCTTATGCGTCGAACCCCCCTTTGCTTTAGTCGAAAAAAACAGAAAAAATGTGTTATGCAGAGCGACATAAGTTTCTGCGCATTGCCTTGTAGCGGCGGTCTATGACCGCCGGTCGGCGCCCCGCAATTCACCGCGACCGCTTAAGGGGATTGGCGACTGACTAATAGAGATTTCTCGGTTTCCTTTGGGTATAATGATCTCCCGTGATTTCCGTCCCGGATGTTGATCTCACTGCACTCGGTGTCACGTTGCCGGCCGACCTCGTCGGAATGGTCTTAATGCAGCCGTTTCTGAAACTCACGGGAGAGCCCTTTCGCTGTGAGCCTCGGCACAAAGCGGAACAACTCACCGCGCTTGAACGCACTCTGACGATTGCCAAAGCCGCCGATCATGGTGCGGAGAAAACGCACTTCACAGTGATCCCGGAATACAGCATCCCAGGACTGGACGGCATCGAACGGATCGAAAGCCTCCTGCTCGATCACTCGTGGCCAATCGGCACGATTGTTATCGGTGGCACGGACGCCCTGTCCAAAGCCGATTACGCCGCGTTATGCGATAAAAATGGCACGTCAGTCGACGTGCCCAACATACCTTGCAAGGTACGGAATGGCGAGTGGGTTAACTGTTGCATCATGTGGGTGAAGGTCGCGGAAGACGACTTGTGACGCTGGCTTCAGCCGAAAATCGCGCCATCCTGGGACGAGCAGAACATCGTTCATGAACCGATGTTTCGTGGCGAGTCGGTTTTTGTTTTCCGATGTGCATTTCAAAACAGGCTGGCGTGCCGTTTTTTCTCCCTGGTGTGCTATGACTGGGTGGGGGTTCAGGGGGGCCAGTCAATTCCAAAGCAAGTGCTCACGAGAATCAATGAGAGGGCGGAGGAGATATCTCTTTCGTGGGTCTTCGTTCCTCAGCACAACGAGAAGCCATGCCAATCGGACTTTCTCGGCGGGGTAAGGGGCTTTTTTCAAGACCAAGCGGATTGCCAATTCGTGCGCCGAGATCGTTGTTGTGTCATTTCTGCGAACACAGCCGGAAGCGAGGCACCCGGAAAAGCTGCCACTCATGGCTGCAGCAGTCTCATTTTTTCACCTCTCTCACCATTTGACTTTAAAGGGTGTCCTCCCACCTACAGCGGGAAACCAGCGCGGCAGCGCGGCAGCGACGGCCTCGGCCGATGCGGAGACGTGCTCTTTCGTGAGCGGGGTGCTTGCATCCATTCGTTTAGCCAGTATGTGCCCGGCACGGTGAATCTGGGAGCTGGTGGCCACAGCCTACCCCTCCGGCGGGCGTTCGTTCATCCGGTTACGACCGAGCTTGACGATCCGCGCGCTCCTGGCGATTCGGTTTCAGCCTGTGTGAAATGGGTGAACGACTCACTTGATGACGTGCCTTGCCTCAGCCAGCGGTACCGCAACGCGCCGCTCGCAGCTTCGATAGGCCTTCCCCACGAAGCCAACATCAAGGCCTTCCGTACTGTTGAAAGCAGGCACCTCGAAAAGGACATTGACTACGCGACCTGGCGACCACCGAAGCAGGACCGAGCGGACGAGGATAAACCTCCGACAGCCGATGAATGGAGCGGTGATCAGACTAATGCATTAGAGCACGTTGTTCACACGCTCGACATTCTGCGAATGGGCGGTTCCCAGCTCGACCTTGCCAGTGCATCCGGGCATGCTACGGCTCACCTTCGTAGTCATTCGCTGGAGATCCTAGCGGTTAATGGACCTTCGCATGACGAATGCGAGGAACACGCGCAGCGCTTTGTTCCGCCACTCCACCGCCAGGTCCTTCTTGTTACACGCGATCCGGACAACGGGCCGCGGCTGAAGAGAGACAAGAACATCCTTCGGACGAATCCTGAACCAACACTGGGGCAGGAGATAGCCATTACTGATGCGGGAACAGGCCAAATGCACATCGGCTTCCGAGAACTACTGGATATTTATATCGCGGCACCCAATGGGGTTGGTTTGGAGGGTTCACTCTATGCCCGGCTCACATCCTGACCCTGCGACGAGCGAGGAGCGTCTCCGGCAGTTTCTAGTCGAGCATTTTCCTGAGCCGAACGGAAGCGTGTCCTCTGCACCGGGTTCACCGCAGCCGCTTTTGCTACTTCAACTTAAGCGTGAACTGGCTGGATTTGCTCTCTCCAACGGTGACCCGCGCCGCTGCTACGAGCAATCGTATGCGTTCTTTAAGAAGATTTACGCTGGTCACGAGCGCGAATGGGAGGAGCTAAACCTCACATTCGTTCTTTGCCTCGCGCACGGTGACCGCGAGCTGGAGGCTTTTCGTGCCCAGATTGAGACCAATGTGTTCTTCTGCCGCAAGTTCACAGTTGTTCTGGATGCCCCGCTGGAGGCAGAGCTGGCACGGCTTCCCTTCTTTCCGCTGGAGCGCAGGGAAGCCGGCTTCAAGAGGCCACCGTCTGCACAGACGCTGCTGAAGAGTTACGGCGTTCCGGCACCTCTCGCCGCCTCAATTGTCGGACGCGTGAGTGAGGAAAGCATCGTGGAGGATTGCCTTAAGGAACGCCTCGGAGAAGCCCGCCTCTCGGAGTCAAGACCTGAGGACGAGCACCGCGCGGGACGCGATTTATCGCAAGTCGTTCGAGTTCTACGGTTGGACGTCGAAGATTTTCGTGCCTACCGACGTGCCCAAACGTTTGATCTTGATGCAGACGTAATTTTCTTGTATGGGCCGAACGGTTTCGGTAAGACATCCTTCTTCGATGCCGTCGATTTTGTTGCCACTGGCGACATCGGGCGGCTGCGGATCGCGAAGCAGGAGCCCCGGTTTGCCAAAGCTGCGAGGCATCTCGATGCCACGTCCGAATCGGGCTCCGTTACCTTGTCGTTCCAGGGACAGGCGGGGGACCATAAGATCCATCGCACCGTTAAGCAGCGCACCAAGCCGTGGCTTGACGGCGCAACGATTGACCGAAAGGGTGCTCTTCTGGGGCTTACAGGCGTGGGCGAATCGCCTCGTTCTGATCATGTTGAGCACTTGGCACAGCTTTTCCGAGCGACGCATCTTTTCGGCCAAGAGTTCCAGACTCTCACAGATGACTTTCGTGAGCATTGCCGGCTCTCAACCGAAGTGGTTTCACGCATGCTGGCGTTTGAGGACTACGTCAACGCGGGGCGGAAAGCCAGCAAGGTGCTCGATTTGATGAGTAAGCGAGTAGCTCAGCGCGACAGACAGATGCAGGATCTCAACCAATCACTAAAGGGCAGGCGTGGCGAGTTGGCCCAGCTTGAGCAGACCGTGCGCCGCGCGGAAAGTCCTCAAGGCGTCGACGCGTTGCGCAGGAGCGTGCGCGGAAGCCTTGAATCAGCCGGCATCGAGCTTCCGGCTGACCGCGATCCGGTGGCTGAAGTACGGGGCTGGCGCGCCTTGCTGGAGGCACGCATCAGCAATGCGCGTGCGCTCGGGAACCGTCTTTCCGAATTAGCCCGGCAGTTTAAGATTGTCGACGCGCGGCGTGCGCAACTCCCCGCCCAGCAAACCGAACACGCGGAAACAAAAGCCCGATTGGACGAAACCCTTAAGCAAGTGCACGACCTACGTGACGCCGTTAGGAAGATGGAGAGTGATCTTGCAGCGCTGACGGAACGGGAGGAAGGGCTTCGACAGAGGCTGGACGCGCTTAGTTGGTTGCGGGAAACGAAGCCAGCGTACGATACGCTCATTCTAGGAAACACCACACTCACCGGAGAGATTGGTGCGCTTACCAGGGCGCTGGCGGATCAGAGCCGGCCTTTGGAGAAGTTAGCACAAGAAGTAGACGCGGCGGAGTCCCGCCTTACGGAAATCAAGAAAAGGTCAGAGACGAACGGGATTCGTCTGGCCGCGATCACAAACCTCGCAGAGCGGTATCGGTATTGGCAACAGCAGGTCGCGCGACAGCACGAGTTGGAGCAAGATGTTACGCAAAAAAGGGATCTCATCGCCAAACTGGAGCATGACCTTCCGGAAGCGACCACCGGCATCGGAGATGCCGAAATCGAAGAACATCGGGCCGCTGACGAGATGAACAGGATAGAGCGTACTCAGAGCGACTTACAAAACCTACTTACGGCGCTCGAGAGGCACGTGGTCGATGCCCATTGCCCGGCGTGTGGCCACCCACATAAATCGAAGGATGAAATCCTGCAGCGTCTTCGGGAGCGAAGGAATGTGAATGCTCTTTCGGGGGAAGCGACGGCACGTTTGCAGCAGGCACGTTCCCGCCTAGCAACGTTGAAAGCAAGCGTCGAGGAATCCACGACGCGCCTAAAGAGCGCGCAGCAAAGCGTGAAGGCTTCAACGATTGAATTGCAGTCGATCGCGGCCGAGATTGCACGGTTTGACGGGCTCGTCCATGGACTCGGGCTTGACCCGACTGACGTGGGGCTGCTTGAGCGCATTCGAGAACAGCAGACTGCTGCGGAAGGAGCAGCAAATCAACTCGTCCAGGCACTGCATTCGCATGGGCAAACAGCCCAGGCTGCAAGCGATGCATTCAAAGCAGCTCGCGCTGAGGTGCAAACGCGCCAGCGGGATCTTACAGCCAAAGAGCATGCGCTGGAGGAAATTGTCGGCCAGGCGACACGCATTCGCTCCGAAGCTGCACGGCGGCAAGTGACACTCGATAACGATGTCCGCATGATTGCCGAAGGCGAGTCCGCCGCTCGCACCGAAGCCAAAGAGAAAAGCTCAGAAATATCAGGAAAACAGACAGGGCTCAGTGGCCAGCGGAAATCTCTCGCTGAACAGGATCGTCGAGCCGAGACCCTCAAGCGCGACCTTGCCACTCAAGATGCTACGATTCGTTCAATTCAGCTCGCCATTGAAAGGTACGAAGCTGATCTTGAAGCTCTGGGTTTTACTCGCCGAGCCCAGCAAGCACAGATTCATGCAAGAACTGAGGAGGAGCTGCGGCGAGTCCACGTTTTGGAGGAACTAAAACAAAACGTCACCAGCCTCGAAATGGCCCTGGATGCAGCGGCCACCTCAGCAGCGGCCGGACAGGTCACCACACATATTCGGGCAGCGGAGAATGAACTCGCAACGCTGAATGAACAGCAATCTGATGACAAGGCGTGGATCAAGTTTTTCGAGGTCATTCGAGCAAAGCTACAAGAAACTCAGGAACTGTCAGTCAAAAACTATACAGAAGAGTACGGGCCGATTACTTCGGTCATCCAACGTCGGTTACGCACAGTATCTGGATTCGAAGACATTTCATTGCACCCCGAGGGGGGCGCCATCAACGTGCGGGTGACTCGCAACGGGGAGCTTCTGCCACCGACTGACTTCTTCAGCCAATCACAGCAGCAGATTCTCGTCCTGAGTCTCTTCCTGACTGCCTGTACGACCCAGACGTGGTCTGCTTTCTCCCCAATTCTGCTCGACGACCCGGTAGCGCACTTCGACGATCTTAATGTTTACTCCTTCCTAGATCTCATCGGCGGGTTCTTGGAGAGCGGGTTTCCCGGACGACAGTTTATTTTCTCCACATGCGACAAAAGGTTTTTTCAACTCGCGCAGCAGCGCTTCCAATATCTTGGTGACCGTGGGAGATTTTATCGGTTCGTTTCATGTGGTTTGGACGGTCCGGTCATCGAAACCTGTCCCGGTTTGGCGTGAAATGGAGAGTCGCCGTTTTTCGCGGGTGACCTTTGACACCAATCCGACAGACAAACTAATATCCTCTGGTTTACATCTTAGCGACGGGGCTTTCTTGCGAACGTCATGAGCGCTTCTTCTGACGGAGAAAGCTTTTCCAAGTACGGTGCTCCACGGGTTTTTGCACTGATGCCGTTTGCGGCTGAATTTGACGAAGTCTACGCCGCAATTAAGGCTGCAGCGATCTCCACGGCAGACTTAACCTGAGACCGCAGGCGCAACTCCTAGAACAGAGGTCCGATCCCAAATGGTTGAATTCGGGGGACGCAATCTGACGATCAGCATCGCCAAACCCCTGGCTCCTCGTCCGCCTCGGCGCCCATTCCAGCATGGTCAACTAGACGCGAGCAAAAGTGACCTCTGGCAGACCCGGCTACCTGACGAAGCAGCCGGTAGTTCCGAGCAGGCAAGAAAGTGGGAGGTGGACGAACGGACGATTTATGTCGGCGGCCTCCCTTATTCCATGGTCGAGTCAGAGGTGGAGGACCTCTTTTCGTCATACGGCAAACCCGAGCATGTCTGGATCGCCATGGACAAGATGACGGGCCGCTCGCGGGGGTTTGGTTTCACGTGGACGGAGAGCCCTGCCGCTGCACAAGCTGCCGTGTCGGCACTCAATGCACCTCCAGAATTACCACTGTCACCTGCCGAAATTCTAAGACGATGTATCAGCCGGGCATTTGCAGAGCTCGTTGCGCAAGACCCTACTCATCTAAGGACGATTGAATGGCGTGAACTGGAACACATGTTGAGGGGGATCTTCGACGGGCTGGGGTTTGATACGACACTGACAGAATCATTAAAGGACGGGGGCAAAGACCTGATTTTGCGGTTTACGATACATGGCAGAGAGCATGATTATTTTGTTGAGGTAAAGCACTGGAGATCGGGGAAGCGCGTTGGCGAGAAACCAGTGAGGACTTTCATTGACGTGGTATTTAGAGAACGTGCGCGTGGAGGTCTTTTTCTTTCGTCGTCCGGATTTGCAGAAGCCACCCTCCGCTGGATCACCGGGGTGGAACGACATGGGGTGCGCCTTGGGGGAGAAGATAAGATCGTGACATTGTGCCGGACCTATTTGCAGATGCCGTCCGGCGTCTGGGCGCGCCAGAGTCATCTTGAAGACTTGCTGTTTATTGGAACGGTCTAATAGCATTCGCGAATGGTACCTCCATCCAGACCAAATCCACACAGAGGGGGCATCGACTACGCGTCGATCCTGGCGGAGGCAGGGGATTGTTCAATGGAAGCGATGATTGCCACCATTATGGAGCAGCTGCCATATGTGTGGCGGGACGCCTATCTGGAGATGGTGCCGAGACCCACCAACATCGTTCGCTTTCGACGGGACGCGTTCGAGTACATTTACGATGACTATGCCTCTTTGGAGGCGACCGGCGCGGTGCCATACGACCCAGTGATGGAAGCGAGACTGGTTGCCGTGTGCGGTTGCTCCGCGCCGAAAAAAGGCTCGACGGACGATTCCCGCAGAAATGGCTGGATCGGACCCAGTAAAAAAATGTTCGGGCCTGGCTGGGACAAGGGCCATTTCATCGCGAACTGCATTGGCGGCGCGGTCGATCAATCCGAGGTTAATGTTTTCGTTCAGCGCAGCGACCTGAATCAGGGGCGATCAACCGCCGGAAAACTATATCGTGACATGGAGAGGTATTGCGCGGCGCATCCCGGCACATTTTGCTTCAGCCGCCCGCTCTATCTCGACCAAACCGCAAAGCCCGCATTCATAGAGTTTGGCGTACTGAAAACCGACATCGTGCTTTGGGTAGAGTGCTTTGACAACCGATAGGGGGTATTCTTGCTCAATGCGCTCATTCCGATTCCACGTTTCGTCCTGCGCAAAGGCTTCGTCGAAGCCGGGCAGGAGTGGATCTGGGGTAATTGGGGAGTGCGCTGGCTGATCCAGCGCGTCACCTTCGCAATCGAGCGCGAGCGCCGCGACACAAGCGGCAGTTAGGATCGTAGTAGCAATTCCGCTATTTTAGCGGACATATGAATATGGTGAGAATTTATCTTGCATCGTATACAATAATCCGCTATTATAGCGGATTATGGGATATATCTCTGAAAACTCGCGGCAGAATCTGGCGTCCTACCTCGTGGGGCGGCTTGCAGCCGGTCGCTTAGTGTTTTCCCGGGATGAGGCTCAGTCTGCCCTGGGCGTGAGCAGGGGAGCATTTCTCGATGCTGCCGAAAAACTGCAAAAGCGCGACCGGCTCCTGAACCTTCGCCACGGTTTCTATGTCATCGTCCCTCCGCAGTACCTGAATTTCGGAAGTCCGCCGCCCGCTTCTTTCATCGACGACCTGATGCGTCATGAGAACCGGTCCTACTACGTGGGACTGCTGAAGGCGGCCGAACTGCACGGCGCGTCGCATCAGGCGGTCATGGAATTCCAGGTCGTCACAAACCGGCAGATGCCGGGCATTCATGCCGGCCGCTCCAAAATCGCCTTCTATTTCAAAAAGGACATGCCGGCCGTCGCCGCCGGAATCGAGGAGCGCAAGACAGAAACGGGCAAGATGAAGGTCTCTTCGGTCGAACTGACGCTCCTTGACCTGCTGCGCTATCCGCATGCCAGCGGCGGCCTCGATAACATTCTGACGATCTTCTCGGACCTTGGCTCCAAGCTCAATCCCGAGGCCATGGCGGTGCTATCCCGAGCATTCGACCGCTCCATAGTGCAGCGGGCCGGTTATCTCTTGCATCTGTCCGGTTTCGCAGAGCATACCGAAAAACTGCACGGATCGATAGAAGGTCGTTCGCATCTGCCTTGGGTCGAGCTCGACCCTTCACTGTCGCCGCATCGGGAATTTGTGCCTGAGGTTCAGGCGCGCGATGGGCGGTGGCATGTTTTGATCCGCCGCATGCCGGAGCGCGACGAATGATCCCGATATTGCTGAACGACGAATCGATTCGCAGCGCTTTCCTCACCGTGTTTACGAAGCTGATTAGCATTATGCCCGGCAATTCCTGGGCTAAGACATCCGACATGAAGCAGAAGTTCGGAATCCTTTAATTTTCGTCGGAGTCGAAAATAATCCCATCATTTCGACATAGCCAGAACCGGGCCGCAGCGCGCAGGCTGTCAAGGATGCGGCCTCCGGCCGTCACCGCGAGAGCGGCGCGAATCGTCCTTGACAGACACGGGCGCGGAGGCGAAGCAGGATGAGTGGGATTATTCAGGAAAAAACGGCACCAGAAATCTTTGCCCAAATCCCTGCCCAAAACTCTGCCGGACATGCCCGAATGATGCCATTTGATGCTCCTGTATGGCCCGTAAACCGCACAAAACAAACGAGCCCGGCTCATGACCAACACATTAGGAAACCGTTGCTCTATCTTTCTGGGCTACAGGCCCGTGCTGGACTCACCGGCAATGCATAGATTAGCATATGAAGCCGCAGACGAGCGATTGAATTGCCCGGCCTGAATTGCCCGGCCAGCGGTCTGACGAGCCCTACATACTTCAGTGACAACTCCAGTTGAATTCGGCGCGGCATGCGGGCCGGGGTTCGTCGATTGGCAGCCGGAGTTGCGGTTCGAGATGAAGGCGGGATATTTGCAGATGGGGGAATGAGCGGAAAAGAACGCTCGAAATCTTCTTTGCAATTTGATCGAGCGACAGACGTGTGGCGCTTTCGCGGAACTCGCCGCGTGCGAGTTGCAAACGAAACAGCAATGGCGGGCAGGGATATAGTAGAAGGGGAGACAGTGAATGGCTGAATCGCCGCTCAAGCCGCTGTTCAAGAAGTCATCCCTTGCTCGCGTGCAACAAGGGCCAGCGCGGCGTTCAGATCATCATGCTCGAAGGCCGAGGCCATGCGGTCGATCTCTGGCGCAGTGAGGCCAAGCTTGACCGCCTCCTTTCGCCACGTCGCCAATGCCTGGCCAACTTGCGCTGCTATATTATGCGCCTCATCCGAGCTGAGTTCGAAATACGAAGCGACTTCGAGCGCCAACTTCAGCGAGGCGGTCCCGTCTTCAAGATCGATCGCGGTCGTCAGGACTCGCCGTTTAATATCCGTGGGCACAGGATTGAGGTCATAGGCCGGTGACAACCGCCATCCGGCGGGACCAGCCCATAGAAAACCGTGATTGCGCAGATGATCGTCGGTGTTTGAGATTCGGAAACTTGGCAATCGCGAGGTGGCCGTCGCGGTCCCGGACCGAGGCTTTTGGACGGGCGCCGGACAGCGTAAAGCCGCTTCTACCGTGCTTCCATAAAAGAAGCAGTAATAGCAATATCGTTACCCAGCATTTTTATACTTGAATCTGCGTGTATTCAGGACTAAAGTGATGGGACTTTCGACACACGATAGGGCAGGCGGTCGCTATCTACCCACCACCGCAAAGCGAGGAACCCATGGTCTGGCTGGATTGGATGATCATAGCTTGTGTGGTATTGCTCGCAGCAGTACTGTTCACAATTTGGAGGGAACGGCAGCACTTGGCAAAAGATCTTGACGCTGAGGCGCAGGATGCGGATCCGTTTAGCGCCGCCACAGACGATGCGGAACGCGATCAGCGACCCGTGGAAGCGTATCGGGGAGCGGCGGAGCAGATGTCTTCCGCGGGCCCCCGCACTTCCAGTCGCTACCAACTCAAGTTCGAACAAATGAGGCGTGGAGCTGGAGACGAGGATGCCCTGCTTTGGGAGACCCTGGCGACTCTCGCTTTCGCCGATCAAGCCAAAGTCCCCCATGGCCTGGAGCACTTCCAGGGAGTCTCCCAGCTTGCAGCCCAGATCGCCATGCAGATGCGGTTATCGGAGGCAGAAATCGAAGAAGTGCGAGTAGCGGGCATTGTTCACGATATCGGCAAAACCCATGTCCCCGACCCTGTCCGCTTGAAGGTTAAGCTACTGACGGCGGAAGAGTTCCAAATCATGAAGAATCATGCGGACTGGGGCGCCAGGATATTGGAGCCTTTGGGAGAGGAAGGCATTGCCCGCATCGTGCGGCACCACCACGAGCGATACGATGGCACGGGTTACCCTGACCACCTGAAAGGGGAGGACATTCCCCTGGGTGCGCGAATTGTGGGGCTGGCTGAGTGTTTCGACGCGATGATTTCTGACCTGGACTACAAGGCCCCCCGTACTTTTGACGACGCTGTCGCCGAGGTGCGCCGCTGCTCCGGAACGCAGTTCGACCCCAAAGTCGTGAGGGCCTTCCTGAACCAAGTCTAGGGAACAGGGAATAGGGAATAGGGAACACGGAATAGGGAAGAGGGAACAGGGGACAGGGAAGAGGGAACAGGGGATAGGGAACAGGGAATAGGAGACAGGGAAGAGGACACAGGAGCAAGGGCATGGCGACCGTTCAATCTCACCGGGATCTCATCGTATGGCAGAAGGCGATGGATCTTGCCGAGGTCGTCTACGGATTAGCGGCCAAGTTTCCGCATACCGAAAGGTATTGCCTTGGTTCGCAGACGACTCGAGCCGCAGCGTCTGTGCCCGCCAATATTGCGGAAGGAAACGCGCGCGGGACCAAACGGGATTACTCCAACTTCCTGTCGATAGCAAAGGGCTCTTTGATGGAAGCGGAGACGTTCCTCATGCTCGCCGTGCGGCTGAAGTATATTACGCAAGCAGAAGCGTCAACAGCGTTTGCTCTAGTCACGGAAGTAAGCAAGATGCTAACCTCGCTCCGGAACAGGTTGAAAGAGGACGGAAGCTAAAGAAGGCGGCTTTGCAACACCCTATTCCCTATTCCCTAAAAAAGTTGCGCAGAAGGAACAACAGGTTCGCCGGTCGTTCGGCCAGACGGCGCATGAAGTACGAGTACCATTGATGTCCGTAGGGAACGTAAAGGCGCACTCGCTCCCCCTTTCGGAGCAGGTCGCGCTGCAAGTCGCGGCGAATTCCGTACAGCAACTGAAATTCGTAGCGCTCGGGGGGAACGTTGTGCGCGCGCGCATACTCCCGCGCTTCGGCAATCAGGCGTTCGTCATGCGTAGCGATGGCATGATAGACGCCGCTCGAAAGCATCATCGTCATCAGCCGGGAGAAGTTTCGGTCCACGTCCCGTTTGCGCTGAAAGGCAATGTCGCGAGGCTCGTCGTAAGCCCCTTTGACCAGGCGTATCCGCGCCCCGCACTTCAACAACTCTTCCACGTCCCTTTCGCTGCGGTAAAGGTAGGACTGGATGACGACGCCCACTACATCGCGGGGCGCTCCTACCGCTCGGAAAACCCTCAGCGTGGCTTCGGTGAAGTCCGAACCTTCCATGTCCACGCGCACAAAGTTGTGGTGGCGGGCGGCACACTCGCAGATCGCGCCCAAATGGCGGCAGGCTAGCTGTTCGTCAATCGCCAGGCCCAGTTGGGTGAGCTTGACGGAGACGTGGGAATTCAAGCCCTCGACCGCCAGCCGGTCGAGCAGCCGGACGTAAGCTTGGCAAGCCGCTTCCGCTTCCGCGGCTTCCTGTACGCTCTCGCCGAGAAGGTCGAGAGTCACCATAAACCCCTCAGCGTTCAGCCGCCTGATCACTTGGAGCGCGTCTTCCAGTTCTTCCCCGGCGATAAACCGCGCCGCCATCCGCCGACCTAAAGCATGGCCTGTAAGGAGCTTCTTGGGGGTTTGTTTCTGTGAAAGGTAGATCAGAGTAGGACGGAGCATGAATGTAAGTTCCAGGCTTCAGGTGTCAGACTTCAGGGAACAGGGAAGAGGGAACAGGGAAGAGGGCGTCGCACCGCGCGCTCTATTTAGTTTCCGCTCTCTTCCGACCCGCTCCGGAGCGAGGTTAGCATCCTGCTGACTTCCGTGACTAGAGCAAAGGCTGTTGACGCTTCAGCTTGGGTTATACAACTCAGGGCCGTTCCCCTATTCCCTCTTCCCTATTCCCTATTCCCTGTTCCCTCTTCCTCAAGGTATCGTTCCGCGTCGATGGCGGCCATGCAGCCGGAGCCGGCCGCAGTGATGGCTTGGCGATAAATGTGGTCCTGGACGTCCCCCGCGGCGAAGACACCCGGCACGTTCGTCTTGCTTCCCGAATGGGTTATCAGATAGCCGACTTCGTTCATTTCGAGCTGGCCACGGAACAAGGACGTGTTGGGCGAATGGCCGATCCCCAGGAACAATCCGTGGCAGCTCTGGATGGCTTCGTCCCCGGTCTTGGTATTCTTGAGCTTGACTCCCGTAACTTCGCCTCGCTCCACGTCCTGGACTTCCGTCACCACAGCATCCCAGAGGAACTTGATCTTGGGGTTGTGGAAAAGCCGCTCTTGCATGATTTTGGAGGCGCGTAACTGGTCGCGGCGGTGAATAATGCTCACCTGATCGGCATAGCGAGTGAGGAACAGCGCCTCTTCCGCAGCCGTGTCGCCGCCTCCCACTACCACCACCTCTTTCCCGCGATAGAAGTACCCGTCGCAGGTGGCGCAGCTCGAGACACCATGGCCAAGAAGCTTGCGCTCCGATTCCAGGCCCAGCATTTTCGCCGAAGCGCCGGACGCAATGATGAGCGTGCGCGTCTCAATCATCTCGCGCTCCGTTTCAATGACGAAGGGGCGATGGGAGAGGTCAACGCGAGTGACATGGCCATCCATGAACTCGGCGCCAAATGTGGCGGCCTGGCTTTGCATCAACTCGATCAGCTCGGGGCCCTGCACGCCTTTAGGAAACCCGGGAAAATTCTCCACGAGAGTGGTCAGGGTCAGTTGGCCCCCAGCCTCGAGGCCGCGAATAACCAGGGGTTTCAAATTGGCGCGGGCGGCATAAATAGCGGCTGTCAAGCCGGCGCATCCGGAACCGATAATCACCACATCACGCATGGCGTCTGCTTCTCCAGAGTGGTTTGCCAAACCGCAGTCGCTTATCTTACTCCCGCGGAGTAAGTTCGTACAGCCTGTTTTGGGTTCCCCAGCCAACGTCGCGCGGCACGCCCGCGCCAGATCCGCGAGTTTGTGGTTGCTCCCCAGTCCGATTTGATGCTACAAACGTATGTCCGTTGCGCCTTACGACGTGAGCGGGCGTCACAGGATTCATCAACAAGCGGGCTGCGAAAGTGTGCGCGGAACAAGCTTCTCGAGGTTCCGCAGGCAGGACGGGTTCATCCATGGATGCAGTGGTTTTCGAGGGAGTTACCAAACGCTATGACACGCTGACCGCGGTCAACAATCTGAGCCTGGCGATCAGGGAAGGCGCCGTTTTCGGACTGCTGGGCCCTAATGGCGCCGGCAAGACCACCTCGCTCCGCATGATCATGCAAGTGCTGATTCCTGACGAAGGATCAATTCAGGTGCTTGGGGAACCCCTCAGCCAAAGCAGCCAGGACCGCATCGGCTACCTCCCTGAGGAACGAGGCCTCTACACCAAAATGAAGGTGGGGGACCACCTACGCTTTTTGGGAGCCCTGAAGGGACTTTCCGAGGGAGAGGCAGTGAAGCGCGCTCGAGCCTGGATGGAGCGCCTGGAATTGGCTGACTGGGCAGACAAGAAGGTGCAGGACCTTTCTAAAGGAATGCAGCAAAAGGTCCAGTTTATCGCCACAGTGATTCATAAGCCTCCCTTGCTGATTCTGGATGAGCCGTTCACGGGCCTCGACCCGGTGAATGCAACCTTGATCAAAGACATTATGCTGGAGTTGCGCGAGCAGGGTTCCACGATCATTCTCTCCACGCATCGCATGGAGCAGGTGGAGATGATGTGCGACGCCATCTGTCTGATCAACAAAGGGTGCAATGTGTTGAGCGGGGAGCTGCGCGCCATCAAGCAGTCCTACGGCAAGAACACCTTGCGCATCGAATACTCAGGAGACGGGGAGTTTCTGGAAGCCAGCGGATTGGTCGAACAAGTGAACCACTTCGGAGCAGTCGTGGAAGCCCGGCTCAAGCCCGGCGCAGATCCCCAGGAGATTCTCAAAGCGGCAGTGGAGCGCGCCGTGCGCATCAGCCGCTTCGAACTGGTCGAGCCGCCATTGAATGACATCTTCATCGAAAAGGTTGGCGGAGCTCGAGCTTAGAGTTTAGGCTGCCAATCACTTGACACTGCTGGCCGTGCCGCGCCATCCTGATTGGCGATGCGGCTTTCCCCGATTTCCGTTTCATGCCCGCAATGCGGGTCCAAAGATATCGTTTACTCCTGCCAGCCTACCTGCTGTTTCAACCACGTCTGCAACAACTGCTATACGACCTTCGAACTGGAAACCACCAAGGTGGGCGAATTGCAAGAGGCCTTTGCGATTCCGCCCGACCCCGAGGCCTCGAGTCCGGCCGCCCCCTGCGCGCGCTGCGGCGAGGCTAAAGTATTTGCCATCGTCGATAGCCAACAGCTGGCGTACTTCTGTGTTTCATGCAAGGCGCTCCTTACGCTAAGTCTCACCGAGATTTCGCCGGCATGATTGACTTGCTAATTCCCGATTGACGATTGCCCAAGTTGAGAACCGGGTAGCGCGGACCCCTGGCGGAGCGCGGGCTTCCAGCCCGCAGAGGGGCGTCTCTAAGGGCCGAAGGGCGCTGTCCTAGTTTGAATGTAGCGCCGCCATCTTGGCGGCTCTTTGCCGGCTGGAAGCCGGCGCTACGCCCGAAATTAGGACAGCACCGGCCGAAGCGCTTGGCTGCATTCTGCGGGCTGGAAGCCCGCGCTCCGCCGGGGTCCGGACGGCAGCACACGCCTGGGGGGATGGGTGAACCGTGCGGGCAGGTTCGAGGATGCGCGAGGAAGACGCAGATCTTCTCGGTGACTTGAGGACTTAGAGTGTGTTCGATTCGTAAGGCATGCTCGTCCACCACATCGTTGTGGATGTCGAAGGTGTCGTGAAGCAAGCGTTCGGCGAGGCGGTGGCGGCGGATGGCCTGCGTGGCGCGCGGCTCGCCGAAGCTGGTCAGCGAGAGTTCGCCGGCTTCGACCCGGACGAGGCCCTGCCGCGCCATGCGAAGGAATGTGGCCCGGTTGGGCAGGAATTCCGGCACTTCCTCGGCGCTTACAACGCGTTTCCCGGTGTCCTCCTGAGCGTGCCAGATAGCCTTGAGGAGATTGCCAACCAGCTCAGTTTCGACGGCGGGGAGAACCGAAGCCTCCGCCAAGCGGGGATCGGGCTGAATCGGTTTGAGGCGGACAACGGCGTAAAGGACAGGCAGCGCCGTCACGCCCCGCCTCTGACGAGCAAACTCTTCGACCGGGCCCATAACAGCCTGATTCATGGTGTTCGATGCGGCCGTGTATTCGGACATGCCCCGCCCCTGACTGGCTTTCTCAGTTGGAGGGAGTAGCCTTGGCGCCAGCACAACGTTTGCCCCATAGGCGCGAAACTCCTGCGTCATGCTGCGCCGTGGCAAGCGGCGCCAGCACCTGTTCATCCTCGGCCTCGCCGGTCTGGAGCACGCCGCGTACATGAAACACGCTTGTAGGGGCAGGTCTTGTGCCCGCCCGCGACGGGCCCCCACAAGGGGCGCCGTCACACGAGTCTTCGACGGTGATGGCGCTGCCGAGGGTTACCTTAAGCCGTGCCGCGAGCCGGCGTCCGACGAGGACGCCCGCCGCGTCCTGGTCATCGGGCCACGCACCCTCAACCTGCCATGCAGGGTGCAGCTTTTTCAGCCCGGTGGTAAACACTTCAGACTTGTCCACCGGCAGCGGCTTTTCGAACCACGTTCCTATCAACACCGCACGCCGGCCATCCACGGTGGCAGGCACATAGAGAAAGGGAGTAAAGGCGACGATATTATTGCGCCAGAAAATCCTCTTGAGGTTAACGAGTTCGTTCTCAAGAATAAACGCCCCACTTCCGGCGGGACGGTAGTCCACACCGCCTACGCTTATGGCAAGGCTATCCGCTGCCGGGGTGATCGAAAGGTTAGCTCCGTATGAGCGCAACTCGCGGCTGATCTTGTCTCCGATGTCCAGGGAGAGGATTCCGACCGTCGCCGCGGCGGCGATGCCCAACGCCACCGCCAAGACGCTCAGCACCTTGCGCCGGCGCCGGCGCGCCAGGGATTCGAGGAGGATTCTGACCAGCATTTCTAGCGGAAATGTTTTGCCGCGCCGGTGAGAGCGGACACAGCGATGTGAACCGCGTCTCCTTCCACCCGGTAATCGATGTGGATAGGCGTCATGGCATGAGCCGTCCGCGAATAGATGAACTGGGAGCAGATCAAAACCAAGACCAGCAGGCTGACACCGGCTCCCGAAATCTTCCAAAAACGCTCGCGTTGCTGCCGTGCCAGTAACTTGCGCCGTTCGGGCGCCGGCCAAGAGTCAGCCTCGGTAGCGCGCGGGCTGGTGGAGGAAACTCCCTGGGCAACGATGAGGAACAACGCCAGGGCTACGACTACGAGGAAGAAGAAGGCATCGTTGTTAACGATTGGGCCAATCAGCGCCATCTCTCGACGGCTCGAGGGAAGAACCTGGGCCTCCGAAAGCTCATGCACGCCGGAGACGAGCAACTGAGCCGCGACAACCAGCAGCACTAGGCTGGTAACTGAGAAGAATCTCCTCAGGTTAACCTTCACGCTGCCCTTGAAAAAGGCGACCCCCATCGCAACGGCCAAACCTAGGCCGACCAAACCGCCCATGAAGTTCAGCAACTCACTGGTGCGAAGTGAAACCGCAGCCACAAAGAGCACGGTTTCAATACCCTCGCGAAATACCATCAGGAATACAAAGAGGAAGAGTCCGAGGGCGGCCGTGCGAGTAGGCTCAGCGGAGAGATCGCGAAGCTTGGCTTCAATGTCCTGTTTCATTCGCTTGCCGGTGCGCCACATCCAAGCAACCATCGAGGCTACGAAGATCGTGCCCAGCATCATCAGCCAACGTTCGTAGGCATCCTCACCTATCTCGAGACGGTGGACCAGGTAGGCCGCTCCCACACTTGCCAGAATCGCCGCAAATACGCCCCAAGCAACGACCCGGCTCAAGCTCTGGCGGCCGGTCTGCTTGAGGCAGGCAAGTACAATGCCGACAATGAGCGCCGCCTCGACACCTTCGCGAAGTGTGATGACCAGAGATTGGAACATCATCGTGCGTACGGTGGTGCGCTGCCGGACCGCGTGCTACGCCTGAGACAGACAAAATGTTACGGTGGAAGGGGACATAATGTCAATCTCTGAGCTTGATCCGGCACGCCAACCGACGTACGGTTGTAGGCAGGGGCGAAATTGAATTCGGGGTTTAGGGTGGGCATGAGCGTCGTCAAGGCTCTCGGCGGATTAGGGTGCGCTTTGGTTCTCGTCGCCGCGGTGGCCATCACCTTTAATTCGGACGTCGGCGACTCCTGGGAATGGGCGGGGGATCCGAGATATCCGCAAAAGTACTCCGAAATGGGCATCCGCCTCGGGGTGAATTACATCATCTACGCGATGACGCACTGAGCTTCGCGTTTGGAGTGCGGTAGCAGCAGCTACTGCCTTTGGATGTTCCCGACCCTGGGAATGCGGAAGCTGTTGGGATTCCTGTCATATGCCTTGCGCTGCCGACCGCAATCGAAGGGCGGTAGCTGCTGCTACCGCGCTCAAGGTGCTTTCGTCACATGCATTTCCATGGCAGCGGGGGCGCCTGTCATTCCGATCAATCTCCTTTCTCTTGTTATCTCTCAACACCAAGTTGTCACTGAGCACTGTGAACGAGTGGTGGCCGGCGCCACATCCCAGCCCTCGATGTGATCGGGCGTCGCCTTCTGCTTATATCGGGGTAAACCCAGAGGGAGATGCGGTTGTACCGGCTCCAGTCTTCACCCGCGAACCTCCGCGTGGCCACCAAGTCCTCCCACTCGCCACCGCCTTCCACCTCGGCGATGTTGGAACGGGACTGGATGCGTAGCGAATGGCGGCCGTCTTTGGCGCGAACATCACTGAGCGTCATCTCGCCGTCGCCTTTGAACGACCAGCCGGCCAGGTCTTCCATGCCGTCCAGCAGACGGGATTCCGCAACGCTCTTGTTCAGCCAACGGAATTCGGCGCCGTCTTCAAACTTCGGTTGCATGGGCATGAAGGGAGCGTTTTCCTGCGCGCTGAGCGATGCGCATAAACAAAACGTACTTGCGGCCAGCGCAGCGCTCGACCGCCATCCCCTGAGCATCCAATTGCCGGTTGTGATTCCCATCGTGGGTTCCTTGTAGGTCGAGAAGTCGAGGAGTCGAGCAGTCGAGTAGCTAACATCCGTTCCTGGCAACTCCTCGGGGTCTGTGCAGTTGTCTGCTCTTGACCGCTCAACTTCTTGACTCCTCGACTCCTCGGCTTCTTCGCGCGTCCTTTGTTTTCAATAACATTCCCGGTTTGTTCCTTCAAAAAAAATAGGCAACACGTACCTCCCGCGGTGAGGTCCGCCGCTCTTGAGGTTCGGTCCTGACAACTTGCCGCTTGCTCACTTCTCCCCACCGATACATTCAGCTTCGGTTGCAAGCTTTCCAAACCGGTTCTTTGTTTTCAATAACATTCCCGGTCTGTTCCGTTGAGAACAGCGCAGAGGTGGGCGCTTTTGCCCTCCCGTACGATTGTTCCTCGCCCCGGCCCGCGCTCTCCTGCCGGCCCGACGCGCACCCCGGGATTTGGAGGAACCGCAGACTTTGAAGTACGCGTTTGCCGCTTTTCGTGCGCAACAATGCGCGCCTATTACGCACATTGTTTTGACGACTTCCTTTGTTTCCAATAACTTCCTGGCTTCGTTCCCACGATTTTGTGTTTTTTCTGCGGGGCGTTGTAGGGGCAATCCCTGTGGTTGCCCCTGGGCGGCCACAAGGGCCGCCCGTACAAGGCCTGCGCCGCCCGGTGTTTGCTGACTTCCGCCTTGGGGTTTGCCGGTCGGCGCCATCTCGAGTGTATCGGCGGGCAGGCAGGCCTCGATCAGGCCGTCTAAAAGATGCCGGAACTCGCGCGGGTCTTCGCCCAGGGTAAGGGTGCCGTCCCGGAAGAAGCGGGCGTTCGAGTACAGACCGTGCCGGCGCGAGTTGCGGCTCGAGTGCCGCTTGCCCCCCGCCGTGCGCGGCCCGGTGGAATGCTGCGCATTCCGGCGCTTGGCCGCCAGTCGCCGGGGTGTAAGTTGAGATGATTTGAAGAAAGACACAGCTACCCCCTGAGGATGCCGGTTGGTCGAGGAGGGTCCCTCCTCGTAACGCGGCGCTTTCACAGAAATAGGCTAGCGCGGATTTTGGATTTGTCAAGATGTCAAAATGTCTACATCGATAGGCCAGCCTTCCCCAATTGCCCGTCTGTCTTTTCTCAAGCGGGGGCGACAAGCTTTTCGAGACCCCTCACCCGTCACGCTCCGGCTGATGAAAGCGCCGGAGCGTGCCACCCTCTCCCCAGGGGAGAGGGCTGTCAATTCTCGGGGAGGGCTGTTCATTCGGGGGCTGCCGCAGACTCCGTTTTTTGGAGTCTGCGATCTCCGCACGGACACTTCCGAAGCAAGCACGCCTCGCGGGTTGCTTAACCGCAGGACTTTGCTCTGCGCCTCCAACATTCCCATGGCTGCCGGTAGTGAGTCAGTTTGATTTCTGTAGTGGCGGTCTCTGACCGCCGGCACTGGATTCTCGAGGAGTTCCGGGGCTCGGAGAGCGCCGCTACAGCAAGAGGAAAATCGCCTGACGGAAACCTTCGACAATTTTGTTCGGCTTGCCGGCACTCACCCCTCAAACCTGCGAACCCAGGCCACATCCGCGGGATGCCGGCTTATCAGCCAAGTGGATTCGTAAACACTGCGCCGCGACCCATCCCGGCGAGTGCCGAGGCACCACAAACTTCCTCGAAGGGGACTGGGGAGTCAGCGTGATTTCACCTTTCCGACAAGGCCATAATGCGTCAACGTGGATTGTTGCCAGGGAGCGCCTCGGCAGAAGCGAGGAATTTGAATGCAAATCCGTCGGTAGTCAGTAGGCGACGACGCGGGGTGTATCACAAGTTAGTGGCGGCTGCTGACTTCTGACTGTCAGCAATAGGATACTTGAGAGCCGATTTCATCCGGCGACCCACAGCCGGAAAACTGAACCAAGAGGAGTTGGAGTGATCTTGGGCGTGACCCGCCCCGAAAAAATGTACCCTAGGAAACTGGAGAATCCGAGATTGACACGCCGATTCAGTCGTAGTGCTTGACCTGAGCCCACGGAATGGGCTTTTTCGGCTTCCGGACGACATACACCTCGAGATCGTTTTCTAAGGGCTGAACGTAGCCGGTTTCGTCGTGAATGAAACCTTCCTGCGAGACCTCCTGGAAGAGCTTCGCGAGGTCGTCGGGCCCGCGGTTGATGACGATTCCCACTTCCCACGAACTGTGGGGACCCCAGAACCAATAGTTGTTGTGCCCTGATGAGGCGTCGGGCAGCCCGTACTTTTTTCCCAGGAAGTCGATCGCCCCCGCCTGGTGGTAATCCATGCCGAAGATGCCGCACTTGGCGCGATCCTCGGGAGGCAACGACTGATACACGCGGGCGACTTCTCTAACCTGGTTCTCCCAGCCAAACATGGAGGCGTAATACAGAGACAGCCTGCCCACAGGATAACGCTCTCCTCCGGCGTCGGGCTTTAATCCGAGGGCCGCCGAGTACCGGATATGCGCCTCCACGGGGAGGATCGGCAGGGCGACCGGAAGAGTAACGAGTCCACCGACAACGATCAGCATCACGAGCGCCACGCGCAGGGCCTTGCTGGGAAACGTTTGCTCGGTCCAGAAGGCGCCGAAGGCAAACAGGACCGTGTAGGCTGGGGCCAGGTAGTAGGTCTTTCCACCAGTCACCACGAAGAGAGCGAGGACGGCAAGGTAGCACCAGCCGAGGGGTTGATACCTTCGGTACGCCCTGGAAAGGATCAACAGGCCGAGTCCTGCCAGCCAGACAGGAAAGGTGAAGGGATGCATCTGCAAGATCTGGCCTGAAAAGTAGGCGGGGAAGGAAAGCTTGACCATCTTGTAGTGGGTTGCGTTGTGCATGAACTCGAGAGTTGGCCAGCCGTTCGGTATCTGCCACAAAAGGTACGGCAGAAAGATCAGGCCGGCGAGTGCTCCTCCCAACCAGAACCACCCGCTCAGGAAATCGCGTCGTTGCCGGCTCAGCACCAGCCCCACCACCAGTCCGAACCCGAGGAAAAGCACGCTGATCTTGTTCTCCAGCCCCAGCCCCGCGACCAGGCCGAAAGCGATCCAAAGCTTGGGGCTTCCCCCGTCGAAGATCAGCGCCAGAATGTAGAAGGCGGCGAGCCAGAAAAGCACATCAAAGGGATTCATCGAGAATGTGTGGCAGAGGGCCAGATAGACTGGGGCAACCAGCACGCACACCTGGGCGAGCAACTGACCGAACCTTCCTGCCCCCAGTCGCCGGGCCAGCAGTCCGGTGAGGAGGACAGTCGCACCTCCAGCGAGTGCCGGCAACAGCCGGATCGAAAGGAGGGAGTCGCCAAACAACCAGCGATCGAGGCGGAGTAGCAGAATGGAAAGCGGAGGATGGTCCACGTACCCCCAGGCAAGCCGCTTGCTGCAGGCGATGTAATAGAACTCATCGCCGAAGTAGCCGAACCCTTTGTACGTCAGCAGATGCAGGGTCACTTTGATCAAGGCGGGTATCGCGAGCACAGCGACGTCGAGTTTCGACTTTGCTACCTCCGCGAGGTTTAATGGTCTTGCGTCCATGAGACTCCTCCCAACGCCAAGCGCGATAAAATACCTCGATGATGGCACACGGTATTATGCCTTGAATCTCGGGTAGCTCAGGGGGATTCTGGTTGGCGATTTACCCACTGCCACCCGGCATGCTTCCGCAATCAAGGTGAGAGCCCACGGCCAAGACCGCATTGACCGTGATGGCTACCACGCCAACATCGTTGGCCACTTGGACCTATAGTTGGCAAACGGGACGTTTGCCTCTCGCGGTCCGCGAAGCCGACTTGTTTCGGAGTGCCCGTCACTCGCAACGTAAGCATGCGCAAGCCACCCAATTCTTGCAAAGTGCGATGATCCAAGCGTTGATCTTGGACTCCCGATGTGGTTGTCGTACCTAAATCACACGACTGAAGTTTACCGTTCCGAGGTCCGCGATTTGTCGCGCTGCGGCGGGACCCAATGAATAGGAGGTAACCGACTCGACGCTAAGAGC
>Ga0326727_10008828_pt1 | contig 25279 bp, 28 predicted proteins | sample MB2enrmetagenome_FD_207643 | JGI IMG/M metagenome (GOLD analysis project Ga0326727, IMG submission 207643) | Lab enriched peat soil microbial communities from McLean, Ithaca, NY, United States - MB29MY | ecosystem: Environmental > Terrestrial > Soil > Wetlands > Peat | place: USA: New York... | reverse complement strand
ATATATCTGATCCAGTTTATTCATCGCGGAAAAACTTTCGAGGAGATTCCGGGCATATGTTTCCAGACCCATATTGTTATCATCGAGGACCGCCGACTCGAAAGCAATTTTCATCTGTCTCATTCCAAACCTTTTTTTTAATACATCAATGAATAGTATCATCCGTTACCAGAGGTGTTTTTAGAAAGAACCTGCCGGTAGACAGAGTGTATGATCTGTGCCACGTTCTCTCCCCGGTATTTCTCCGCAAACGCCGTGATTTTTTCCCTGTCCCAGGAACGGACAAGCCCCTCGGTGATCCCCCGTGCAAAATCCTTGGCATCTGCACGCTCACAAAGGATGCCTACATCCGGATCTGTGAGAATATCCAGGCTCCCGCTGTTTTTTGTTGCAACCACCGGTTTCCCACAGGCAAGTGCCTCAACCTGAGCTCTTCCAAACCCTTCTTCGATACTGGGGAGGACAAAGAGATCACATGCATTCAGCCATAGTGGAATGTCTGGTGAGTTCATAAAACCAAGGAAGTGGACTCGGTCTTCAAGATGTAATTCAGTTACCCGTTTTTTTATAAATGTCTCGTATGATTTTTCGTATTCGGCTTTACCACCAATATAACAGTGCACATCGGGATGTGTCTTTCGGATGCTATCCATCGCTTCAACAAGATATTCCAATCCTTTTCGCTTTTGCAGGTTTCCAAAAGTAAAAAGAATCCGCGAATCTCTGGGGATGTTTAATGCATCGCGGCTGATCATCATGTCCTGCGGATGGTACACGGGTTCGTATGTGCTGGGAACGGAGATTGTACGAGGATTAAATTTTTTCAGTTGCGAAACCCCGAAGCTGTTCATGTACATGATCGTATCAGCATCAACCCAGGCACGTTCCATCCGGCGATCCTTAAGATCGATCTCTTCTTTGAGCCACCCGGGGTCTTCGTGGGGAGTAAGAATATAAGGTACGTGGTACTCCTCTTTGAGCAGCGCGGCACAATACGCGGACGGCCAGGTAAACTGGGCGTGGATTAGATCGAATGCGATTTTCTTTTGTTTAATGCATTTCCGGATAGCATACGATCGAAAGTCAAAATCCAGTTTCCTCTTATAACTCATCCCAGGGAGAATGCGGGGAATAAAGAAACACCGGGGATAGAATACGGAAACATTGTCATAATGGTAATCGGCACAGTACCGGTCATTTGCCATAATCCCGAAGGAAAAAGGAACGGGACAGATAACCACGATCTCCTTGAAAAAAGGTTTGAGCGAGCCCATATGATCTTTTACAAAGATCGAACCCATGTACCGGTTATCTTTATCCGGATAATCCGGCGTAATAACCAGCAGCGTCTTCTCTTTGGTGTCATAATCCGGGTCGTCCTGGTGCTGATTGATACGTCTCACTCCTCGTTTAATTTCGCAATGCGATCTGCTATCTGCGGGCCCGTCAGACCGTTCTGTTCAAGAAGGTAGGGGTAATCCCCGGCTTTCTGGAACCTATCCAGAATGCCGATCATCTGCAGGGGCGGGTGATGGGAACGCGTAGATATATATTCGGCCACTGCGCCGCCAAGACCACCGATAACACTGTGTTCCTCCACGGTCACTAGGCGTCGCGAGCTTTTGCAGACTTCTTCTAATACTCTGGTATCGAGCGGTTTTATCGTATGCATATTGATGACCGTTGAAGAGATCCCCCGGGTTTCAAGCAGGTTCGCTGCAACAAGAGCGTGATGGACCATAGAGCCGGTGGCGATAATGGCAATATCCGAACCCTTTTTCAATGTCAGGGCAGTGCCGATTTCAAAGGCATAATCTTCCTTATTGACAATCGGATTGTTTGTAATACCCGTGAGCCGCAGGTATACCGGCCCGGGATGCCGGGATGCAGCAACCGTCGCCTTCACTACTTCGGTACAATCGGCAGGGGAGAGAATACAGAGGTTTGGTATAGCACGCATTAACGTGATGTCTTCGATCCCGTAATGCGTGTTGCCGAACATGCCCATGGCAAAGCCTGAGCCAAGGCCGACCAGTTTAACGGGGATGCCCATATACCCCAGGTTCAAGCGGACCTGTTCGTAGCTGCGCATTGCGGCAAAATTCGCAAAGGTTGTCGCAAAAACCGTATAGCCTTCTTTTGCAAGACCTGCGGAAATTCCAACAAGGTTCTGTTCGGCAATACCGACGTTCAAAAACTTGTCGGGAGCCTGTGCACGGAACCGGTCCAGTCCGGAAGTGGAACAGAGATCCGCGGTGAGCACCATGAAGTCATCGATCTCTTTTTCCAGGTCCAGCATGGTTATACCAAAGGTCCCCCGCTGGCCGAGCTTTGACCACAAGCGTGCGTTGAGTGAATTGATGGGGCTCATGGTTCACCGGGATGAAATTTCGTTGATCGCAGTGTCGTACTGGGCTTTGGTCAACCGGTTGTGGTGCCATTCGTTGTTGTTTTCCATAAACGAGACCCCTTTTCCTTTTACGGTACTGGCAAGGATCACCCGGGGAATACTTGGTGTGGTACCAGCGATAAGGGCATTGTAGAGACTGCTGATGTTATGCCCGTCTGCAAAAACAACGTCCCAGCCAAATCCCTGCCACATAGCAGCATAATCGGTTGACATTATGTCGCACCGGGCGCCATCGGATTGCATCTCGTTTGCATCGATGATTGCAATCAGGTTATCAAGCTGGAAATGTTTTGCAGCCATTGCTGCTTCCCAGACCGATCCTTCGTTGCATTCCCCGTCACCCATCAGCACATAAACACGGTAATTCCGGCCGCGTTTCTTTCCGGCAAGTGCTACCCCGACACCCAGGGAAAGGCCATGGCCAAGGCTTCCGCTGGAAAATTCGATGCCTTTATCCGGATTCATTACCGGCTGGCCCGGCAGGATGCCCCCGTTTCTCTCAAAGGTTGCAAGTTCTTCCCTTGAGATGAACCCGGCTTCGGCAAGGGCCGTGTAATACCCTAATGTCCCATGTCCTTTACTGAGAATAAACCGGTCTCTTTCCACCCACCGGGGATTGTTGGGATCAACCTTGAGGACCCCACCATACAAAACGGCCATTATCTCAATGATTGACAGGCCTGAACCCAGATGTGCGCCATTATTACCGGCCGATAATGCAAGGTCCAGGGCATTTTTGCGCATCCGGCATGCCATCTCCTCAATATTTCCCAAAATCTGGTCGTGTGTGGTCATGAGTGTTCCGGGAAAACGTTACATGCCACCGTCGACCCGCAATACTTGGCCGGTTATGTAGGATGATTTATCCGATGCGAGGAACAGGGCCGTGTTTGCGATATCCAGGGGATTTCCAATGCGTTTCATGTCAGTCTGGAGAATGGTGTCCTGGATTACTTTGTCGGTCATACTGGTAATCATAGTGGTCTGGGTTATGCCGGGGGCGATGGCGTTTGCCCTAATGCCGAACTCGCCGAGCTCTGCCGCCATCGCCTTTGTTGTGCAAATGACGGCTGCCTTACTTGCTCCGTACACAGAACGACCTGCATTACCGTCTATACCTGCCGATGAGGCGATATTGATGATGCTGCCCTTTTTTTGCCGGATCATCGTTTTTGCGATATATTGTGTGAAGAGGAAAGGTGAGAAAAAATTTACGTCAAATACTTCCTGAACTTTTGTCATGGGGGTCATAAGAAACACTGCATTGAAGGTGATACCGGCATTGTTCACGAGTACGTCCACGGTTCGTTTCGAAGAGGTGATCGATTTCGCCGCATTCTTCAACTGATCGTGATCCGCCAGATCAAAATAGACCGGCCAAATCTCTACCTCATATTTCCCGGACAGGTCATATGCTCGGGCTTCAAAGGCATCCGTTTTTGTCCTGGCACATGCCCAGATGTTTGCGCCGTTCGCAGCAAACGTTTCGAGAATGATATTGCCGATGCCCCGTGCGCAACCGGTGATAATGATATTTTTGTCCTTGAGCAGCATGATCCTTTCCTCTCTTATCCAATTCCGCCATCAACGCGGATTACCTGGCCGGTGATATAGGATGACAGATCCGATGCAAGGAACAGTATGACCTCGGCCACTTCTTCCGGTGATCCCATGCGTTTAAGATCGCTTTTGGCCATCAATTGCGCCATGGTCTCTCCCGGCATTTTTTCTGTCATGTCTGTTTTTATCACCCCGGGTGCGATGGCATTTACCCGGATACCGGACGCGGCTAGTTCGGCAGACAGGGTTTTTGTCGCGCCTATGATCGCAGCTTTACTTGCCGTATAAGAGAGTTGTCCGGGATTTCCGTCAATTGCAGAGATAGACGAAATATTGATGACACTACCGGATTTATGCCGGACCATATTACGGGTGATATACTGGGTAAGGAGCATCTGGGAGAAAAAATTCACTTCGAATACTTTTTTCATCTGGTCCATGGTGGTCATGTGGAAGAGTGCATCCTGGGTCATCCCGGCAATATTAACGAGGATGTCAACCGGTTGTTTCGTGTCCCGAATGGCGTGCGCTGCAGTTTTTATCTGTTCGGGATCAAGAAAATCAAAATAAAGCGGTGTGATCCAGACATTGTTTGCCGCCGCCAGCTCTTTTGTGTAGGCAAGGAATTCCGGGGTTTCGTACTGACAGCATGCCCAGACATTTGCGCCGTTTCTGGCGAAAAGGTCCAGAGTTGAACGGCCGATTCCCTTCAGACAACCGGTTATCACTGCATTTTTCCCTTGTACTAACAACTCCTGTCCCTCCATACCGTGTATATCTTGTTTGCAATTGCAGAGTAGAAATAAAATCCGCTCTCTTGGCCGTAATCAAACCTGCGAACCCTGGTCATCTCTTAAGATAACCCACCGGACGAGCCGGTTTAAGGTCATGATCCCGTCCCAGGGAAGAATAAAGTCGTGGATGGTGCCGGGTATGACGATACGGTCTGCACCCCGGGACGTAACAGCCTTTGCAAATGCCTCCCGCTTCATCAAATCCGGAATCCCGATAGCAATTGCTTGGATCTTGTGGTTTACGAGTGGGATAACCTCGTCCACGGTATTGACTTCTTTTATAAAAATGCATTTTCCCTGGATAGGTTCTTCGAGACAGGTATCCCCGCCGGTTAAAATGGTCCAGCCAAGATTTTTACTGGCAACACAGTTTTTCTTATCCGCAAGGAGATACGTGGCCCGGGCATTGATAATTGCCGCCGAAAGGCTTGTCGGGATATCCTGCATCCGGAGAGCAGCCGGCGATCGTTCAAACGCTTCACCAAGCCGGGAGGCAATATCTTCCAGCGAAAACCGGCTTTTCTCCAGGAACAGGACATGCGGGGAAGAACAGGCCATCTGGTTAAACACGGCTATATCCCTCACAAACCGGTCGAGGGATTTGGTAAAACCCGGGGATTCGATATAGATCCGGTCAAACACGGCAAACGAGTATTTCGGCCCGAAGATAATGGTCTCGCAATGGTCCCTGCAGGGCAGCCGTGCAATTGCACGAACCGCTTCTGCCCCCCCAAAGATAATGCGGCAGTCGGCAACCTGAGAAAACTGTTCGCTTGCTTCTCTAGATCTCCCCTCAAAGGTGACAATGGCGATGGCACCTAGCAGGTCATTTCCTGTATATGTGCTGCCTTTATAGTTCACAGAAATGCCCGGCAGTTCCCCGAGGAGGGACAGGATCAATGGTGCATATGCAGGGGGCATCTTGACCAGACTGCCGTTCTTTGAGAGGAGCGCCTGGACAATTGAAAAGAAACCAAGGGTCGGCATGTTTGCCGCGATCCAGTGGCAGACGATCCCCCGGGGTTGTGCCATCATCTTAAAATGCGTTTCGGTAATGCAGAACCCGTCAAGGTACCGGTTATCGGTATAGTTGAACCTGCAGATCCGTTCAAGATTCTCCCGGCGCAGCCACAGTGAGATGTAACTGACCCCCGGGACACTATTAATCTCCGGGTTTTTCAGGATATTTTTGCCGAGCGTATCAAGAATTTTGATAATGACGTCAAGCGGCAGGGCAGCAAGGCGTTCCCGGCCGACATTGACATCCTGTGCAACTACTTCAAAGTCCTTATGAGACGTTGTCTCAAATTTTCCATCAGAGAGATAACAGGCGATCATCAGTGTAACTCCCGGAACGTATCGCCGCACCCGCGTATCTCGGCTTTCTCGACCCGGGCAACGAACCGGAAATACCTTCCTTTGCGCCCACAGGGACAGTCATCTACGCCGACAAGCATGCCGAGGTCCTCGGTCAGGACAGCCTGGTCGTAATAACTGTCGGCAAGGATGCTCATTACTTCAATGAGGCCGGGTTTTCCCGGTTCGCAGGGTTCAAGGGTGAATGGGTCCCGGATAATGACCTGCGAGAATGCAGGTACGTGTTTGTTGCCATGCGGGCAATCGACAAAGATAATGCCTGTCTGTTCGGCCATACCGTAAAAATCCAGAATATTCTCCGGAACTGCACCGAAGAGTCCGGCAATTGTTGCGGAAAAAGTCTCCTTTGAGACCGCAAGATCCTTCATCTTTTTCCATCCCCCCCCGTGGAACAGCACGAATTTGTCAAAAGAGAACCGGATCCCTTCTTTTTTGAGCAACTCATAAAAGACTGTCCAGATGATATAGGTGAACCCGAACGCATACACGTCCTCGTGCGCATAATTTTCGATGAGATCCCGGATCACTGGCATGTTCAGGGTCAATGTTCCGTTTTCTTCCCTGAGCAGGTAAAACGTTTTTTTCGCATAGATGCTCAGGCCCCGGACTCCGGCGGTCCGGGCAGAAAAAGCCATTTCCGGTTTGTTAATCCCTTCATGATCAATAACGAGGAATATTTTCCGGTTTTTCCCGAGGTAGTCTTCAAGAATGGATTTGAGGGCTTTAATCTGGTTTAATGTTGTGGATTTATCAAGTGGGATACGGCTGGGTGAGCCGCCGGTCGTCCCGCTGGACTGGAGGATTTTTGCCACCTCTCCTTCAGGACAGGTCCGGAGATCAAAGTGTTTGAACATCTGGACCGGGATATACGGGACGTCTTCCAACCGCCCGATTTTATCGACATCGACAGACTGACGGGAAAAATAATGGTCGATAAACCGGTTATTCCTTATGGCGGTTTTCAGCTGGTCCCTGATTATCGGCAGGAGGTTTTCGTTTTTCCGGTGATCTTCAAGAATGTACGGGGCACCAGCAAGAATTCCATCTCGTGCTGAAGCATCTGGTGATTGAAGAACCCTTGGCATATTACCCACCTTCTTCTTTCTTTTGTTTTGATGAAAGCAGGGATGCAGTAATTGCCTGTTTGTCCACTTTATCCGACGCATTGAGTGGGAACTCTTTGACAAAATGAATGGCGGTCGGGACCTTATAGGATGGCAGGTGCTTTGTGCAGTGCTGGTGTATCTCTTCTTTTGATATCGTTTCCGGCGTATTTCCGGGCTGGATAACCGCTACTATGGCTTCCCCCATGATCTCGTCCGGCAGGCCAAGCACTACGCATCCGGCAACACCGTCAAGGGAGCAGATGAACTCTTCAATTTCGTTAGGGGAAATGCGGTACCCTCCGGATTTGATGATGTTTTTTGCCCTGCCAATGATAAAGATATATCCGTCCTCGTCAACCGTGGCGAGATCCCCGGTGAAGAGTTTTCCGTTCCGGATGACGCTTTGTGTTCCTTCAGGGTCACCGTAGTACCCTTTCATGATGTTAGCGCCGGATGCAACGATCTCACCGGTCTCCCCGGGTTTTACCGGGTTTCCCTTTTCATCGATTACTTCCAGGGTAACACCGGGTATACCCTTCCCAATCGATCCGAGCCGGGTGTGTATCTCTCCCGACGAGAGATACGAGAGCCGGGCCGTTGCTTCTGTCGCACCATACATCACGAAAAAATGTTTCTCCGGGAATGCTTCTGCGATCTGCCTGATGTATTTGTTGGGCAGCTGCCCCCCCGCTTGTTGCATCAGGCGCAGGGTCGGGAGTGGTTCTTTTAAAAACGGGGTTTTGTTTACGAGGATCTGGTAGGTACTGGGGACACCGGCAAACCCGGTACAGGCATAGGTATTGATATCCCGGAGGGCGCCTGCAAGAAAAATATTGTTGGAGAGGACAATACTTCCGCCGACCCTGAGATGAGTATGCAACAGGGATGCCCCATAGCAGTAAAAGAACGGGAGGGTTGCACAGATCCGGTCTTCCTTGGTAAGGCCAAGGTACTGCACAATGGATCCCGTGTTGGCGCACAGGTTCCGGTGGGTCAGCATAACTCCTTTTTTGGTCCCGGTGCTGCCCGAGGTGAAGATCACAACAGCTACATCATCATCCTTAACCGAAGAAAATTCGATTGTTTTTGATGGCGAGGGTGTCGGGAGGTTATCCTCGGTAAAAATGGTGCACGTATCCGGGATCTTCGCTAGGTATTTTTTCTGGACAAATGCACAGCGGATATGGCATTCGCGAAAAATTGTGGCCAGCTGGTCATCGGCGATTCGGGTCTCGACAAGTAATGCGGTATTCCCGCTTTTTATGACAGCAAGATACACAATAATAAAAAACGGGGTATTTTCAGCAAGCAGGAGGCATTCATTTCCCTGCCCCAGTTTGATGGCCAGATCTCCGGCGAGGGCGTCAACCCGTTCGATCAAATCACCGTACGTGAGGGTCCCATCGCGGGACAGGATACACTCTTTATATAGATTCGGAACGTTTTCGAAGAGATAGTCCACAAAATTCATAACCGGTTACGTGAGGTATTTATGGAGAATTTCCTTGACCTTACCGTAATTTTCCATGGCGATGATATCGTCCATATCAATTTCGATCTCAAATTTTTCTTCTATCATGGCAACGATCTGGAGATGTTTCAAGGAGTCCCACTGCACGCAGGAATTGTAGGCAAGGGTATCGGTTATTTCTTCTGCCGGGATGCAAAGTACTTCACAAAAAATATTTTTTATGGTTTGTTCTTCGAATGATGCCATATTCAGACCTCTCGTATAATAACACAAAATGCCAGTGCCATGCCGGAACTATGCGATAAACTGATCTTTACTATTAATTTTTCGTTGTGTTCGGTATTAATCCTGACGGAGGGGACACCCTTTTCGTTATTGGTAATCTCGATGTCCGGATAGAAGGTATGGGTGATATTCAAGCTTGAGAGTGCTTTTATAACCGCTTCCTTTCCTGCAAACCGTGCTGCAAGGTGAGGGGCCGGGGTATCTTTGGAAAGGCAGTAATCCAATTCTATACGGGTAAAATTTTTTTTAAGAAATGCTAAAAATGAAGGATCCTTGTTGTTTTCGAAACGCCGGATTTCCTCTATATCCGTACCGATGCCTATGTCATGCATATAGTTTCTGCCCTCTCTTTAGCGGCCGACGGGCATATCGTTTCCTTGGAAGAATGAAAATATGCACGTTACATACCTCGTATTATTTTTTTGAATCGTTTCCGGTCAATAGCAAAATTGTCTTTGACAACCTTATCGTCAGCTATATCCTGGCAGACCCGGGAGCCAAGAGTGATGTAAACATTGTTCCCTATCCTGATCTGGTCTTCAAGAATAACGTTCGGGCCGATCCATGCATCATTCCCAATATCTGCCTCATCGCCGATAGTTACACCGGCACAGATCAGGCAGCGTTTTCCAATGGTGGTCCCTTGGCCAATGGTATCGAGGTTATCAATTTTTGTCTGTTCACCCAATTCAGTATATCCTTTAAAGATCGAGCGGGAAATATTCGTATTCGCGTGAATATCCACATCACGATGGAGATATACACCCCCGGCGGGCTGAATGAGTATATTTTCTGTTGCATCAGTGGAAATTGCAGGGACGCTTCCAATAATGCTGTTGGATCTGACGATGGAGCCCTCTTCTATAATCGTCTGTTCATGGATCACGACGTTTTTTTCAATTATAACGTCTTTTCCCAAAGAGACGCTGCTGGCAGGAAGGACTGCACTTGGGTGGATTTTTGCTGAGGGAGCAATCCGGCGAGGAAAGGGTTTCAGGACAAATTCATGGTTGTTAACTAGTGCTGCCTGAAGTATGAAAAATGCATGACGCGGATCCGGATCTACTACAGTACCGATATTTGGCGATATCGCGGAAGCCAGAGCGGGTGTTGTAATGACACAGGTTATGGAAGGGTTTTCCCTGATTTTTGCAACATCACTATCCCGGGTCGCATAGACAACGTGGTCCGGTTGGCGGGAGAACAACGTGCCTAGTGATGAAAACGTTCCATCCCGGATAATTTTTGTTGTTTCCGGCAGGATACCCGATAATCTCATTTCAATCCTCCAAACCTCTTTTCATCCATAAAGTGTTTCCAAAGGAGTCTCTCCGAAAAGATCCAATTAGGTACTTTTTATTTCACGGGTCAGGACAACACCATCCGGAATAACCACACCTTCCCCCAGCGATAAGCTATCGCTGAGAGAACAGCGCCTGCCAATGTTCACGCCATTGGCAATCCTTGAATAGCCTCCTATCATGGTCGATTCAGCTATGGTCACATGCTGTCCGATTTTTACGTTGTGACCAATTTCGACATCTGCCAAAATGATTGAAGAAGCCCCTATTTCCGTATATTCTGAAAAAGAACTTTTATCAATACAGGTATGAGAACCGATGCGGACATTATCGTGAATGATAACACCGCCAAGATGGACGACCGGGATAATTTGACCGGCAGCCCTCCGCAGCTCAAATCCCTCAGAACCGATGACTACCCCTTCTTCTATGGTTACCTGATCACCGATAATGGTATTTTTTTCAATAACCACATTTTTTCCAATAACACATGAATCGCCAATAATGACGTGATCGTAGTCAATGATTGCAGAAGGGTGGATAGAGTTTCCTTTTCCAAGTGATCCGGCTTTTACCCGTTGGCAGAGCCGGGTTTTGGGTGCAAGGTAATTAAAAACCAATAAACCCTCTTTTACGATATGCTGCATCACTGATGTATGCATAAGCCAGGAATCTGCCACTTCGGCACTTTTTAGTTTCTGGAAAATTTTTTGCAGGCTCATGAGAAAAATACCGTTGTTATCCGTGCATTTAGTCTGATATCGGTGTAACCTTCTTTTGGGTTGGATTCAGTATTTACGGTTATTTGTCGATCGGGATTATGTATTCTCAATGTCAGTGGTTGTAAGGAGCTGTCGGGAAGGTCGCCCTCAATAACCACCGTAATACGGTCTTTGTTGTGTTCACAGGTCACCGTGATGCCCCTTCTTTGGCGGTACCACGTCACGATTGCACCTGCTGTCGTTACCCACGCACCGTCAGCCTGTGCCAGTTTTACCAGGTCTGCGTAGAACCCGGACAGGTCCCGGGGCGGGATCAGGTTTTCGTAGTGCCAAAGGATTGTTATCGCTCCTCCGTAGGTCCGGGCAAAATCGAAAATACGGGAACAGTATTCATGAGCCTCGCTCTCATCAAGCTGCAGGCACGGAGTCTTCACCCAACCCTTGTTGGAGGGCGCCCAGCAGAATTTCCCGAGGAGCCCGAGATCCTGGATGTGAAGGGGAAGTTCCAGCAGATGCAAAACACCCCGGGGCTGGTATACCTGTGTTGTCCCGGCACGAAACCCGGCATCGTCATTGTACCCAAATGTTGTGTCATAACGATATCCGGCTTTATCCAGATTTTTCCAGCTGTCCTTGTCAAAGAGAAGCCAATGGGTCCGGTTGCCGGGATTTTTCATTCCTGAACCGAACGCTTCCAACTCCTCTTTCCCACGTACGGGATCCGTCCAGTTATCGATACCATGTACACCGGTTTCCCAACCATGCTTTTCGAGATCGTGCAGGATTGCGGTTTTCTCTTTGAAATCATAACGGACTGCACGGTACGGATGAGCCTGAACCCCCGGATCATCTCTCCTTGGGACAAAAAAGAAGGTCGAACGGACGCCAAGTTTCTTCTCATAGGTTTTCCAGTGATTGAACAGGACCCACGGATCGGTACCGATGCCCAGCCAAGCAAATCCTACACGGATCCCCCCATAAACCGCGCCGGCTCTCACGCACCGGAATGCTGCATACCCGGCCGTTATGAGCCTGCATTCCTTCACAGATGTGACATCCACGTCATGCGTGAGTGCCACCATATATGGGTGTCCCCATGGGACGGGAGGAATCTCTACCAGAATCATATATTTTTTGAGTTCCTGACGAAGTGTGTCTATGAGGATATCGCACACCGGTTCGTGGAGGTTGGGCTGTCCGGTGTTGAGTATATCGGCAATCCGGGAAAAATAATCGTTTGTCGTGAGATCGATGAGGGGCCCCGTCCAGCAGGGTACTTCTTCTTTTCGTGCAATCACGACGTCGTATTCCCGGCCGTCGAAGTACCATTCCCAAGGTACCTTAAGGAGCTGGAATGTCTCCTCAACAGCGTAATGATCCGGGTACCTGACACCGATACTCATGGTCTTCCTAGATGATGCCCATCTCGCTCAACCGCGATGGCAGATACTTCTTGGTCACAAAGTCGAGTCCCCGTGCTGCAAACGCCTGCTGTTCCGACTTAAGGCCTAATTCAATCTGTAAATTGATCTGTCGTTTCCAGTAATCGGTTGCAAACCGTGGATCGGTCAGCTCAGCATGTAAGGCTTCCACATCTTTCTCGGATAACTTGTCCGAAGGCAGGTTATAATCCCGGATATCGCTTGGCTGGAGACCTAAAAACTGCGCTTTCGGAGTTGCGAGGAGTTCGGACAGATGTGCGCTCTTGATTGCACCGTATGCGACCGATGCATAGATCCGGTACGACCAGGGGTCACCGTCGGTAAAGACACAGATGGGGATGTTCCAGGTCTGGCTGATCCGGTTGAGCATCCGGCGGGTGGACCGGGCCGGCTGTCCCTTGAGATGGAGGAGGATCGCGTTGTACTCCTCGTCAAACCCGTTCTCAATGAGCCGGTCATACATACCGCCCGTCTCCATGGCAATAACAAATTTCGCATCGTGGTCGACGAGTTCGATGTTTTCCACGTTATTGGGGATCGAGTACCCGGCTTCTCCTACGTCGTCTTGGCAATGAATGGTTTTCAACCCCCTCCGGGTCGGCTCCCGGATCCGTATCGGACCATAGATGCTTGCGCCATTTTCCTCAGGCCTGAGATGGAACCCCTCGCGTGGAACATCGGAAATAATCTCAAGATCCTCGATAAGGAAGTTGCTTTCGTCCTGTGCGCCAAACTTTGCCCGTTTCCAGCCTTCCGAGATGTAATACATTTCCCTGAGTGTCGAGGACCGGTTCTCTTTGAGTTGCTGCTTAACAAAACCGATCACATAAGCCATTTTCAGGAGATGCGTGGCGCTTTTAGCGGAGGCTGCGGTTCGGAGGCTCTCTTTGTCCCCATATTTCCAGACCTCGCTTGCGTCATCGTATTCGATGTTGTATTTGGTACGGGTCGGCAGCGATATTGATGGTATTTCTCCGGATTGCATCTGGTCGTACCATGCAGAAGCAATAGCAAGGATCGCTTTCATCGATCGTGCATCAAGTTCTTCTTTAGACATCGAGATCCACCACCATTTTCTTTGTATTGTCTATGCCCCTGATGTCGAGCATACCCCCTCCTTTGCCGGGATACGTGACACGCCACACGGTCTGTTTTGGTACGATTACCTTCCAGACTTTTGTATATTGACCATCCATCTCGGTGGAAAATGCGGGAACGGTATCAGCACCGGCAGCAGTGTCTGCTGAGATGTCATAGACCAAAAGCTCGGCATCGGCTCCGGTGTAATTGTTCAATTCTATGGTGACATTCCCCTCCTTTGTCCATTTCTTTGCAATCAGCTTGCGCATGAGCCTGCCTTCTATCGGTGAGGTGTCCACCAGGGGTTTTTCCACGATCTCGCTCACTTTTGCCGCGAGCTCAGGGATGACTGCGCATACTGCCCGGGCCCGGTCCTCGGCAAGTTTATTCCGGTCCCGTCGGGAGAGAAATGTCTTGAGTTCCCGGCCAAGATCCTGAAGGGCAAGCACGATCTCCTTTTCAATCTCCGGGATACCGGCAATTGCATCCTTGCTTTCACTGGTGAAAGGGACGTTTGTCGAAGCGACATGGACAAGGATCAGGACAGGTCCCAGGGGAAGGCCCTGCTGGGAGATGTTGTATGATTTCCATGTTACGTTAGTGACACACTCCGTGATTGCGCAGGCCCCCTGCTGGTACATAAGCGGTACCCGGTTAGCAAACCTGAGGATCAGGGCGGTTCCTTCCTGGGGCAGTTTGCCGCCGTACCCGATTGCAGCCTCCACGACAAACGGGTGGCCGGAGTATACTGAACTGGGTCTGGTTCTCGCAGCAACAAAGTCCATCTGGAATTCTTTGTCGAGCCCGCGCCGGATCAGGTCTTCGCCTATTGGCGAAAGACACTGGGAGGTCGGTGGCGCAGGTACGGCTATTTCCTGCATTGCAGCAAGGAGATTCTTGAGGTCTTCTGCCGAGAGCCCGTTGACTTTTGTCGTCGCTTTAAGACCGGCCCGGTCACACATATCCAGTGCAGTTTTTTTCCCCACTCTCGAAAAACCACTGATGAGAAAATCAATTAAGTTCCCGTCACTTGCGGCAGCCATGCGTTTGAGCTGTCCGAATTCAATGCCATGCGGGTGAGGCTGGATCGCTTCCGGACAGGCGATTACTTCCTGGCTTACGCGTTCAAACGTGAACGATTCGTCATCAAGTTCTACCCGGAACCGGGCATGGGGGTTGACCACCGAGGTATACCTGAGATATTCGAGCAGTTTCTTTTTTGCCGACATCGTGCTCTTGAACTCGATCTGGACCCGGGTACCGTGGATCCGGTCCCACTCGAATGGCTGTTCAGCGATAATATCGGGTTCGTTTGTCTCGATCTTTATCTGGATCTCGAACCGGTGTGCCGGTTCTTTTGACCCGGTGCGGGATATGACGACAGTGGGCAGCCCGCTTGTCAGCTGCGCATAGAGAACGGCTGCAGAAATACCGATACCCTGCTGGCCCCGGGTCTGGCGGATCTGGTGGAACCGGGAACCGTACAGGAGTTTCCCAAAAACAAAAGGGACCTGTGCCGGAACAATGCCCGGGCCGTTGTCCTCGACAATAATCCTGAAGATATCGGGACCGGTTTTTTTGATACTGATGTAAATATCGGGAAGCACCTGCGCCTCTTCGCAGGCATCAAGAGCATTATCTACAGCTTCCTTAATGGTGGTAATAACACCCCGCGTTGGCGAATCAAATCCGAGCAGGTGTTTGTTCTTCTCAAAAAATTCCGCAACACTGATACTGCGCTGCTGCTTTGCGAGCTCTTCAGCGAGTACCATATGCCTTCACCTCGGCAAGGGCCGCAGCCGGGTCAAGCATTTTCTGCTCACCCGAATGGAGGTTTTTAAGGGTTACCTGGCCGGTGTCTGCTTCCCGTTTTCCAATAACCACGGCAAAGTCTGCGGACTTTGATGCATGTGCCAGTTGAGCGCCAAGGCCGCGTCCCATAAGGTCCATCTCGGTTCTTATACCGCCGGACCGGAACACTCGGGCAACAGAAAGCGCGAAGTGTTGTCCTTCATCGGTACAGACAATACCAACGACCGTATCTTTTACCGGTGTTACCTCACCAAGCGACACCATCACCCGGTCAAAACCAATGGCAAATCCTGCTGATGCCACATCATCACCGCCAAATACGTGTGCGAGCCTGTAGGCACCGCCCCCCAGGATCTGGTTCTCAGCGCCAAGGTTATGGGCAAATCCTTCAAAGACCATGCCGGTGTAATAGTCCAAGCCCCGGGCGATCCCGAAGTTCAGGATATACTTGATCCCGGCTTCATCGAGAATACCTATCATCCGCTCAATGCGCTCTTTTTCCGGGATTGTCCCGGCTATTGCGAATGCCTCTGGAAGGGTCCGGCAGTCAACGAGTGCGGAAAGTGACCCGCCGAGATCTTCTTTTCCCATGTCTGCAAGCGTGGCGCGAAGCCCGTCAAAATCCTGCTTGTCAAGGTGCGCCATTACCCGGTGCTGCGCAGCCGGGTCAATGTCCCGTAAGAGGTTTTTCATGAAAGCGAGATGGCCCACCTTGAGATCCCAGGTAACCCCGGTTGCGTTAAGAGCCTCAGCTGCAAGCATTATGACTTCCGCATCTGCACAGGCTGTGTCTGCACCAATGAGTTCGGCGCCGAACTGCCAGAACTGGCGGTACCGTCCTTTCTGCGGGCGTTCGTACCGGAAGCAATCGGCAAAGTAGCACCAGCGCAGGGGTTTTGGCGCGACTTTGGCCTCGTTAATGTACATCCTGATTACCGCAGCCGTGATTTCGGGGCGTAAGGCAAGGCTTCTTCCGCCTTTGTCTTCGAAGACGTACATCTCTTTTGTGATCCCTTCTCCTGACCTGAGGGTGAAAAGTTCGAGATCCTCGAATTCGGGTGTGCAGACTTCCCGGTAGCCAAACCGGCGTACTGCCTCGCGCATTTTTGCTTCAATACTGCGCCGCGCTTCCATCTCATCGGGAAGGAAATCCCGGGTGCCTCGTGGTTTCTGGATCATGTCTTTAAAATCCTTTATCTTGTTTTTTCCCCGCCTCTTATTTTTTTGTGGGAGAGCGACGTCCTGCGCTACCAATCACCCGCTCAAGCGTACTCTCTGTTCCGTTCCAGACCTTTTCCCGCACGATCCTGCTTTGCAGGTACAGGGCGGCAAGGATGATGCCAAGGCCCAGGAGTTCGAAGGTTTTTCCGGCAATCGTGCAGAGAAGACCTAAAGTGCCGAGCGCCCCGTAAAGGACACCATGGTATGCCGCTTTACGGTAACCGGGAAGACCGGTCCGGAAAAAGATCCGCGCGTCGCGAAGCCAGAGAAAGATCACGACGGCTTCCCCAAAATACGCGACATAGATCAGGTATGACATGGCAATGAACTAAATTATATTACGCCTCCCCATATCTGTATTATCACATCATGCATGCAAATCCGGTACTTTCTGCAGTCCTCGAAAAATACAAAAAAGGCGAAATCGCTCTCGAAGATGCAGCACAGGAGATTGAAGGTCTTCGCCTTGAACGGGTAGGGGATTTTGCCTGCCTCGATCTTGGGCGTTCAGTACGGTGTGGTATGCCGGAGTTTGTCCTTGCTGAGGGTAAGGAACCGTCACATCTCGCGGAGATTGCTCAACGGCAGGCAGAGACGGCTGGTCGTTGTGTAATCACGCGCGTGACACCGGAACAGGTCGCTGCCATCCAGGACAAGTGTGCGGGAAAAGGGATTACGTGCGAGTACAAGGATGTGGCGCGGATACTTATTCTCTCGAAAGGGCGTGCACCGGAAAAAACAGGTGGTGTTGTGGCCGTTATTACCGCCGGGACCTCTGATATCCGGGTCGCTGAGGAAGCAAAGGTTATCGCTGAGGAGATGGGGTGTGTTGTCCGTACGGCGTACGATGTCGGGGCTGCCGGGATCCACCGGTTGTTCCCGGCCCTTCAACCCCTGATTGATGCCGACGTTTTTATTGTCTGTGCCGGACGGGAAGGTACGCTCCCGGCCGTTGTAGCAGGGCTTGTGGATACTCCTGTCCTCGGTGTCCCGGTGAGTACCGGCTATGGGTACATGGGCGAAGGTCAGGCTGCTCTTGCAAGTATGCTCCAGTCCTGTTCTGTTATAGCGGTTGTCAATATTGATGCTGGATTTACCGCCGGAGCCTTTGCGGCACGGATAGCAAATGCAGGGAAGAAACTATGAAACGCGGATTTTACGTAGGCAGGTTCCAGCCTTACCACAACGGCCATCAGGCTGTTCTTACTGAGCTTGCAGAGACGTGTGACGAGATTATTATTGGTGTCGGGAGTGCTCAGCTCTCCCATGCGATGGACAACCCGTTCACGGCCGGTGAACGGGTTCTGATGATCACCCGTGCACTTACTACTCTGGGATGCCCTTATTATGTCATTCCTATTGAGGATGTACAGCGAAATGCACTTTGGGCAGCACATGTGATTTCGATGACACCGCCGTTTGATACCTGCTATTCATCAAACCCGCTTGTCGTCCGGCTCTTCTGCGAAGCCGGTGTGGAAGTGCAGTCCCCCAAAATGTACGAGCGTGACCGGCACAGCGGTACCGAAATCAGGCGAAGAATACTCTGTGGTGAGCCATGGGAGCATCTTGTACCCCCGGCAGTAGTGACCGTACTCCGCGAAATCGATGGCGTGGAACGGCTCCGCCAGATTGCAAAGGACGACCAATGACCACGAACAATTTCCCTGGTGCAAGCGAATAGAACCTACCAAGTGTGCAGAACGAACAAACGCGCCGGTGTAATCCTATGTTGAAATTTTTAAAATCCCTTTTAGGACCTGCATCCGATAATCAGGTTTACCTCGCCAAAGGTGAGGTTCCGTCATGGCTTACTGAACAGGAAAAGAAGGCACGTACTACCCTGTATAATGAGGTAGAGGAACCGATCCGGAATATCCGGAACGCCATGGCGCGCTTCCAGCTGACCGTTAATTCCCTCAAGGATGCAGATCAGAACCCTGAGACGCATCCCCGGATTAAAAGTATTGCAAAAAACTCCCTGCCCCTGTTTCTCCGGGCGATGAATACTTCTCTTGCAAAAGAAATGCCTGATGATCCTGAAGCATTTTATGCGGCGGCAGTTGAATGCGTGAAAGGCTGCCTTAATGCCGTCCGCGGCCAGGGCCGGTACCTGATGGTCGCGTTCCCTGAAGAGATGAAAGATATCAAAGCCGGTGTCGATGCAATCGGTCATGAGATAAACGTCATGACCCGGGCCATTAGCCGGTTTAAAGAGGAGTCTTCCCATATTGAGACAGCTCGCAGCGCTTTTATGGCGCTCAGCGATGCAGAAAAAGATCGGGAACGGTCGTTTGCGCGAGAGGCAAGGATCCGGGAACGTATCAACGGGAATACCGCGCGCCTTGAATCTATCGCTGCCGAGATCGCCCGGCTTTCTGTCGATGAATCTTTCCTGGCACTTGATGCCGGACGAAACCGCTGTGCCGATCTCACCCGCGAACATGACGATCTGCTGCGGCACTATGCCTCGCTGACGATGACCGCATCGCATGTTTTTCGCAAAGCCGAAAAGATTGCAATACGCAGGAATCTTTCAAAAGAAGTCCATATTCTTAAAGAAGCCATGGATGTCCTCTCCCACCATGAGGTTTCCTCAGCGGAATCAGTGGCCCGGATACTGAATGCCGCCTGCCCGGTGGTACAAACCATGATCGATGATGGAGATATTATTTTAAAAAACAGGGAAGAACGCGTTATATTTTCTGATACGGCACAATTCTCTGGTGAAGTTTACGGGTTGTGCACGAAATACCGGGAGACCGGGGAACGATACCGGAAAGAAGAGGAAACCCTTCTTTCCCATCCTGTCCCGGCTCGGCTCAGGTCACTTGAGCGGGAAAAAGAACAGCTGGAAAGCATGTGTTCGCATGAAGAACAAGAGACTCGTGATCTCCTGAATGCCAGAAAGGAACTTGAGGCTGCAATTCCGCTTCTCCGTGATGAGTTAGCAAAAAAATTGGGAGAGATGAGGGGGGAGACGGTGCAACTTCAGCCGGACGAACCGGTGGGAGGGTAACGCACCGGTGCCATCCTCTGATAATGAGGTTTCTCTCTCTTTTTTATGTGAACAAGTCTTCTGTATTCTCGATGATCGATTCAAGGTTATCCAAGGTAATATCGTTGCTGATGCGCCAGCCTGACCTGCCCGCGCCGGGAGAATGCCGGGACGGTGAAGATCCTTCGTCATGGGAAATGCCAATTGTTTCCCTCATTTCAGTTCCTTAGTTCCTGCAAAATCTCCCAGTTCGCTTTGGCCGGCAGGGAAGGCGTCCGACCAGCCATAGCAATCGTGGAGCATTTGTGCAATTACCTCGCTGAAGGTCATATTGCCACGCTTGAGCGTCAGCAAAGCCTCATACACTTCGGGATCAATCCGGATAGATCGTCCCTCGCCTGCACGAGGCATAATTACCACTTTGTGGTAACACTATATAAATATTTCTCTAAAATCATCACCGGCTTTTTAAACCTTTTTTAAAATAATGAGATTTTTAGGTATTTTCGCGGCGATTCGGCCATGGGGATTGGGGCTTCAATTACACAAAGGGTATACTAAACACATCAGACCGGGTGAGCCGGATATAGGAAAATGCTGTATCGTCAATATAGGCAAATTCCGGCCTGTCACCATGACAGCCGCCTATTCTGAAGAGCGTCGGTGAATCCAGAAGAACACGTGCGGTTTCTACGGTACTTTCAAAGGATGTAGGGATCTTCTTGTGAACGTACCGAATCAGGTGCTCCTGTATCCCCCTCATGGTTTTACGGCAGCAGACATGGGTGTGCTGGTGGCCGCATACCAGAAATGAAAGGCCACGCCGTTCGAGCGCGTCAAATGCCATTGATGCTGTGTAATGGTATCCCGTAAAAGAATCGCCGGCCGTATGGGAAAGCCGCTGCCAGCACTTAAGCCGGAGTGTCTGGTTGCCGAGATCAAGAGGTCCCCCGTGAACATAAAGAGTCCTGGTTTCCACCCATTCCATGGGCATATCGGAAAAAATGCTCAGGAGGGGCGACCCGCGGAGCTGTTCGTGCCGGATGGTGCTGGTTTCATCACTGCCCGATACCGGCACACCATTGAGGAACGCGTGGTCATGGTTCCCCAATACCGATATCATCCTGTATTCGCGTGAAAGATCCTGGATGAGCTCGAGAGTAGACTCCGGGCAGTTGCCCCGGTGAAGGAGATCGCCTAGATTGATCAGAGTATCGACTGGGCCAAAGTGCAGTAAAAACGATGGGTCCCGGATAAATGCAGCAACATAGCCAAGGGCATCTGCATCGGCATGCACATCAGAAAAGACTACAGTGCCCATAGATCAGCGCAAGAATATTGGTCGTTTATTCTCTTATAAACCCGTGATGCCCGCGGTTCGATCAATGGATAAAGAGACGTTAAAAAGGATATGTTCATGTCCGATTTCCGCCCAAGTACTAGATATCAGTTGTACGCGCACCGTACCGCTCCTTTAGGTGCATACTAAAAATCAGGGAGATACTAACTCATGGAAAAATTCCTCAAGGATTACATTGATCGGGTACGGCCACCCTTTGGCGGGATATCTGAAGAGACTGGACATGTTATTGCGTCTGCATTTTTTTCGTTCAAGTTTGAACTGTACCCAAAAACCCTCCGGGAATGCGCGACAGCTCTTTCTCTTGTCCCTGAATGGAATGGCAGTTCAGCACTGAAAACCTCGCTTTTGATTGTCAGGAAGTACGCAGAAGCCTACGAAAACGCGCAGGTCCGGCCTGAATCTATTCCGGTTTTTGGCGAATCCGATAAACCGTACCTTGCCGTCAACCTTTCACCTGAGCTTACTGAGGATCAGCTGACGCTTGATCTCGATAATGCGCTTATTCTTCTGTACGCAGTGGCAGTGATCACATCACCGGACGATGAACAGGCCCTTGAAGAGCACCGGAAGTATCTGATAAAAATGCTTGAAACCTACAAGCGTGCGCTTGGCATGCTTTAGGATATAAGATAAGGCCGGATTTTATATCCTGTTATTCCTCATCATCAATCAAAACCATTTTTCCCGGATTTTCCCATGCCGCTTTCCGGTGCCCGTTTATCACCGCTGTGCAAAAAAAGTTTGTTAATATTTGTACCAGCGGCCTTTGCTGTCAAATTCTCCGGTCATCGGCTGCCCCCCTCCTGACTTCGGGCTCCCGGTAATTGCCCGGTAGAAGCAGGCCTTATAGGCCAGAAGAAGGGGCACCAGGAATAGAAGTGCAAAAAAAATAACTACAGCGGTTACCCACATCCCATCAGGGCCGACAAGAGCGATCAGCTGCTGGGGGGTAACTGCGGCGATTTGGGTCTGATTATAGTGCGTGAGTGGTTCGAGTTTGTCAAAAAGAATGCCTTCCCAGATAATGGCGAACACAAAAAAGTCAATAAACAAAATCACGCAGTAGATAATATAAAAGCCCAGTACTTCGCCAGCATGGCTGGCGACAACGGTAATGCTGCGGCGCAGGGAATTAAAGACCGGGAGATCCTCAAACACAGCGGCCGTGTCGCAGAAGAAAGTAACAAACAACGTAGGGATCATGACCAGAATCGCAAGCATGCCCGTAATCTCATAATCACCAGAATCCCCGGCTGAAATTGTAGTCACTATAGTTATTGTAACAAAGACGAGCAGGAGAACAAAGCAGAGCACCAGTTCCGGAAGAAGTACCCGGAAATAATAGTGTATACCGTCCCGAAGCATCGTGAGAGCATCGGTCCCATTTTTCTTTATGAGGTTCAACGCACCAGCGACAAAAAGGAGCATTGCAAGACAGGCAATGACGACAATCTTGCTGGTAAAAAACATCCCGGAGATATTTAAAAGGATCCAGAGGACAGCACCTAACAATCCCGCGACAATGCCTGGTAACAGTAATACTGGAGCCTTCGTTATAAGACGGACCGCTTCACGCAACTCATTGAGTACCATGATCATCGGACCCGGGGCATCGCCACGATTTCCCTTACTTGGAGATCAAAGAAACTGGCAGTATAGGAAGGATGAATCACACAGACAGTATCAGCGCCGCTCCCTGTTCCCCCTACAGCGACAACTTCCTTTTCAATCCCGATTGCTCCCTGGTCGGCAGCAATAAGAACACACTCGACGGCAACTTTGAGACCGACCGCGATTACCCGGCGGAATGCTTCAGCGATCGCTTCGGTCCTGGACGCACCTCCAACCTTAGGGGATCGTGAAAGTGCACGTTCGAGACCGGAGAGGACATGGGTTCCAGTCACAATCTTTACTCCTTGGCTGCGAAGTTTTTGTGCGACAGGTTCAGAAAATTCCCATTCGCCGGGTTGTGCAAATCCCATTACATGGGTAACGACAATAAGGGAGATACCGGTGCCGTTCATTGCATCGGAGAAGACCTGCGCGGTCTCCCCGGAGCTGCTTGCCACAATAATGGTCGTAATCCCGAGTTCTTTTGCCCGTTCGATAGCAAAATGCGCCGCGTCCCCGGTGTTGGCGGGGCCTGGTCTATCAAAATAATAACAGGTTTTTGCAGTAAACGCCATAAGTACCTTTTAATAAGCAGCCATGAAAAACTTTGTCAGATTTTAAAATGGACATTTCCATGATTAGTCTCGCGGGACCGGTACAATGATTCTGCGAATATTAATCTATCTTGATCTTTGAGGACATACGATGATCACCCTCGCGCTTGCAGGTAAACCAAACTGCGGAAAATCCACCTTTTTCAAGGCGGCAACCATGGCGAATGTTGAGATCGCCAACTACCCATTTACGACCATCAATCCCAATTTTGGGGTCGCGTACGTGCGCACGACCTGCCCTTGCAAGGGCCTTGACCTCAAATGCGGCCACTGCATCGACGGTGTCCGGTTTGTCGCCGTAAACCTCATCGATGTTGCGGGACTTGTGCCTGATGCACACAAAGGCAAGGGACTCGGGAACCAGTTTCTGGATCACCTCCGTCAGGCTGATGCAATCCTTCATATCATCGATGCAAGCGGCGGTACGGACAGCGAAGGAAACCCGGTTGGCGTGGGAAACCATGACCCGGCAGAAGATGTGCAGTTTCTCGAATATGAGATGACCATGTGGGTGTACGGAATCCTCGAAAAGCACTGGTCTCGTCTTTCCCGGCAGGCATCCGTAAAAACGTTTTCAATCCACCAAGGAATCGCCGAGGTTTTCACCGGTCTTGGAATCACCCCTGAAGATATCCGTGATGCCGAACTCCTGCTCAAGTTTGACCTCGTTCATGCCCAGATGGAAAGTCTTGTACCTTTCTGTGCGGAGATGGTCAGGCTCTCAAAACCGATGCTTGTTATCGGCAATAAGATCGATGAAACACCTGGCTCTTTGAAGGAAAAACTTGCCGCACAAAAGGTTTCGTTTGTCAGTGCAGCATCAGAACTTGCTCTCAGAAACGCTGCAACAGCAAAGGTGGTAACGTATCTGCCAGGTGACAAGGAGTTCAAAGTTGCTGAAGGCATAACACTATCAGCCCCGCAGAAAGCGGGTCTTGTAAAAATAGCCGAACTTATGAAAATGAACAACGGAACCGGTGTTCAGGACGCAGTTAACAGGGCTGTCTTCGAACTCCTTGACCGGATCGTTGTTTACCCGGTTGAGGATGAACACAAGTTCTGTAACAAGCAGGGAGATGTGCTGCCGGATGCATTCCTGATGAAGAAAGGATCGACCCCCCACGATCTCGCGTTCCAGGTCCATACGGATATAGGTAAGGGATTTTTGTATGCAATTGATGCCCGTACCAAGATGAGGATCAAGGAAAACCACGTCTTAAAAGACGGTGACATCATTAAGATCGTATCAGTCCATTAAAACTAAAATCATTTTTTATTTCGGAGAGTGAGAGAATCTCATTCCCGAAAATGCAGTTTCAGCTTAAAATGAGAACTTCTCTTTTGTTAACGATCAAACACTGCATTTGTAAAAGTTTTCCTGGTGGGGGAGGTGTAAGAATTGGTAAAAAATGGTGGGATTATTTCCTGAAATACCGGTACAATGCCCAGGCAACGAGAACATACCCGGCAAGCCGGAGTATTGCGAGAAAGAAATCCGGAACTTGTGTAAGGCCAAACAGCGTAGTGAGGTGCGAAAGCCCAAACAGTCCAAAGGCTATACCAATCAAGAGTGCGTTGATGTCAGAGCTTTTACTGTACGCTGCATACCCGATTATGAGGATAACGATACAGAGAATGAGATTAAGAATCACGATAGGATCAGGAATGAATGCCATTTTCGGTATACACCTTTTTTTATCTCGGTAGGTATGGTATTAAAGACGATCATTTCGTCTTTTGCGAATCACTGATAATAACCGGCAGTGAGGGCTGCCGCGAAGAAGGGGATTGATTGGGGTTTAGTGCGACATCTGTCATCCTTATGTCAGACAGTCGCGCCGCTCTTGCCCGAAATTTAGGCTCTTTTTCGCGATTTTAGCCCGAATCCGCTCCCTTTTACCACAAACCTTATAACATGACGCTGTGAATAGGGGAAATACCGAGATAAAGGAAAGGAGGTGAATTCCATGGGTGGAGAGATATACCAGGCACAGGTGATCAGGAACTTCTTTGATACGATCACCGGCACGGACCGGAACCTGACCCGCATATATATGTGTGTCATGAGTCTTGCCAAGCTCCGCATGGAGTCCCCGGAAAAGATGGCATCGT
>Ga0326727_10008827_pt1 | contig 25280 bp, 20 predicted proteins | sample MB2enrmetagenome_FD_207643 | JGI IMG/M metagenome (GOLD analysis project Ga0326727, IMG submission 207643) | Lab enriched peat soil microbial communities from McLean, Ithaca, NY, United States - MB29MY | ecosystem: Environmental > Terrestrial > Soil > Wetlands > Peat | place: USA: New York... | reverse complement strand
TCTTCAGCACTACGGCACTCTTCTCGTCAAAGAGAATCGTAGTCTCGAATTTCCTGAACTCGGCGGCCCTGTCTGCGGGCAGTTCGACCACTTTCACAACCAGCTCCCGATCGTAATGGAGCACACTGCCTTTTGCCGTCACGGCCGAGTGATAGCTTCCGAAGTCGGTCTCGATGCTGACCGGTTCGGGCAAGTCGTCAATGACGTATCCAGGCGGGAGTGAGATATCGAAACTATCGCGCCAACGCCCCGTGGCTTCAAGATTGATGGGAAATGTCCTCGGCTTGTCGTCGAAAGGTATCGCATCGTCGCCCACCACCCGCGGCCTGACCAGAAGCAGCAAACCAGCGTTGTGCGCGTACTTTGGCGCCGTGATCTTGCATTTGAGTTCGAGCGGCTTTTCCAGGTCCTGGGTTTGCGAGTACTCATATGAGTCCAGTACCACGCCCGGCAAATCGCGGGAGACGGACCTCTCCAGTTCGGCCCGGCGCTCTTTCTCATCCATGTTTTTCAGCATGAACCGCAATTCACCGCCGACTGACCCGGTGCTCGATGTCTCTACGGTTCCGGTCAACGCTCCGTCCGCGCTCAAGCTGAAGGTCCCCTTGCGTTCTTTGCCGTTGGATTCGGGGGGAAGAACCGGTAACGCGATCAACTGGCTGGCATCGCCTGCGGCAAGAATCCCGTAGCCGCCCTGCTCGTAATCCGGCAGGGTGCCCACCGGCACGCGCTCGTTTGTGGGGTCGAAGATCAGGTAGCGCTTGCCATCTTTGCTCTTCGAAATCGCCATCAGGCGAGGATCGCTCACATCCGGCGGCACTTCGATTGCCGTGATCATGTGGTTGCCGTAAAACGAAGGCGCATCGGGGTCGACAACCCCGCGGCGATCGTCCACCGGCACATGGTAGGCGTGAATCCCAACTGCCCCGAGCATCGAAATCAGCAGCGTGGTCTTGTCTTTGCAGTCACCGTATCGATTGCGAAAGATGTCTCCGGCGTAATGCGCCTGCCAGCCGCCGATGCCGCGCTCCACGATGAAGTACTGCACGTTCTTCTGGATGTACTCAGTGATTTTCTGAAGTTTGGCAAAGAAATCCGGAGCGCCGGCAACCAGGCTCTGCGCCTGCGCTGTGATCTCAGGCGTCGGGTCGGTACGATGGGCCTCGAGGTTACTGTATTCCAGACCGAGCGCATGCCACTGATTGTCTGTTCCCTGCACGGCTGCGTCGCCCCATTGGACCGACATGCGCGAAGCCAGGGCGCGCCATTCCAGCGTCGATTTCACATCCCGGAGATCGAGAGCGCGAATGTCCTTCACCTCCCAGCGCCAGTGGTCCGTGGAAGGCTCGACTGGCTGGACCGGAGCAAAGCGATGCCAGGCCTCCGAGTATTTCCTGCCCTGCGGCAAATCCACTTCAAACGCCTCGTCGACCACCGGAATGTCGCTCTGGATCTGCCACTGTTCCTCCTGCTGATAGGCAGGCAGCTGTTTTTCCCATTCGCAAACAACCGTGGCGCCCGGATCAGCCGCCGGCGGTTTCACGATCCGGACTTTTGTCGTTGAGAGCATGACCGGCCGCTCGGGATCGCCGACATCGGAAAAATCCGTGTCTTTGGCCGGGTACTGTTTCTCGTCCGCGCCGATCGTCCACTCGTGAAAGTAGTTGATCTTCTCGTCTACGTCGTACTCCACGTGGCAATACCCGTCGTCGCGGCCCTGGGGCGCGAGGATGCGCAGGACCGAGCGCTCTCGTTCGGTCGCTTTGCCTTGCTCATTGATAGTGGCAACCACCTCGTCGAACAGCATGACCGAACGCGCATCTTTGGCGTAGTCAGGCGTGTGGGTCTTGTATGCATCCAGGCCCCACTGCGGCACCGGCAGGTCCCTGCCAAAGATGCCGGCGCGGGCCGTGGACGCTGCGGCCAACAGAAGAATGAGGGCGGTGACTGCTTGAATACGCAAAACGGCGCAGTTGCGCATGGTCAGTTTCCTTTCTGCGCTGCGGAGCGGACAAGAACGATTTGCTGCTGGTCCGCCGATGCGAGCTTGCTATAGAAATCATGAAGCGGGGAGTACGATTCAGGACCGAGAAGCGTAAAGTTACGGGCAAAAACCCGCCCCACCTTCAGGACGTTGTTTTCCACTCCGGAACTGATTGCCAGCACGGCAAAGCCAGGCCATTTCGCATCGTTCGATTTTGGAGAGCCTTCGACGGTGTAGCCGTCAGGCAGATGGTAGCTCACCACGTCTTTCTCGCTACGAGGATAGCGGACGTCAATGGGCGTGGTGCGATTGTTCTGCGCCACAAAGGGGTGCTTGGTGCGAGTCTCAAAGAACAGTCCCGGCAAAATGAAATACTTGCCCGCCGGAGCACCGAGATTGCCGCTTACCTTGAAGCCGGCCACAAGACTCAACTCGTAATCGTCCAGATGTTCGAAGTGATCCAGCTCGATCTGCACTCCATCCGGCATATCGTCGAGAACCGATTCGGTCACGCGCTTCTTCAACTCGTCTGGTCCGTCCTGAACCGCCACCTGTCTCCAATACACGGCTTCGGCGCCTGCAAACTCGATATGCGCAGATCCTGTAATGCCGCCCTCCGCATCGATGGTCAGCTCCGCCCGTCGCTCCGTCACGTTGTTCTTGTACGATTCGGCAGGGGTCTGGGCAAGATCTGCCCCATTCTCCTTCATCCGCATCCCGCCGGTCAGCGTATGCTCCCACCCCAACGTTCCGAACGGGCATGTCTTCTGCCCGGGGTCCAGATAGATGGTCTTGCCGTCAATCTCCAGAACCACAATGAGAGCGCTCAACTGGTCGAGGTAGAAATACGTCGGGTCGAAGATGCGCTCGTCGCGCGATGTCACCCACATGGGCCACGCGTTCAGCCCCACCGCTCGTGCCAGGGCAACATACAGCGCGGCAATCTGGTTCGGCGTCCCGCTCTGGTCCTTCCACACGTCTTCAGCTTTCCGAATCTCCTTCAGCTTTTCTTTCTTCAGCTCTTGCCTGCTCTTTTCGCGGGTGAACATGGTGTTTTCGAGGTTGGTCACCGCCGCATAAATCTTGCGCGCCTTCTGTTCATCGCTGTCGCCCGGCGCAATCATCCCGGCCACTGCGCTCTTCATCTTGCCTGAAGGGTGGATAAAATCTTCCATCGCCTTCGCCCATTGAGCGCCCTCTTTCTGCCAGAACTCGTCTCCGCTATGCGCGTAAGTGTAATAGAACTCCACGCGCTCCCGAATCGTATTCAGCGGCGGCATCCAGTCGTCGTCGGGCACCGGCGGAATATCGGTCAGATCGATGGTGATTTTGTGCATTTCGTCCACCACCGGAATCTTGGCGTCCCGCGGAGTAAACGCCCACATCAACCGGCTCGGCCCATAGGTCGTGCCCGGATCGAATTCGTAGTGCGCCTTGTGTACAAAGTACGGCTGTTGAATCTCCCAACTGGGCGGGATCAGCCAGTTGTCGTCGTACCGGATCTCCAGCCTGTATTCGAGAATGCTGCCCACCTCCACACTCGGCAGCGTGAACACGATCCTGTCCTCCTGGAACCCTTTCGCCTTCACCGTCACCAGGTCATCCGGCTTGGCCGTCAGTGGAATCACGGTACCATCCGGGTGGATCGTGCGCCCCTGAATGTTGGTTATTTTCAGCATCCCTTTTTTGTAAGGGATGCTCACCGTTGCAAGGCTCTCGCCTTTTTCGGTAAGCACCTTGACGCGCTCATAAAGGGCATGAAAGGCGTGCTGATCGTCGGTTTTCTCTTCGCGATAGAGGTACACCGCAGCCGCGCCCGGCGCCTTGGGGTCCGAAGTCATCTTGAGCTCGTCCGGGGTTGGGTCCTGAAACTGTGCAACTGCAAATGCGGGGGCTATGAATGGAACAATCATTAAGACGCCGCGCAGCAGCCAATATCGGTGCGGAGCCAATTGCGGCGCTTGAGAGGTGCGAGTGCGATCGTTCATTGTGGCCCGTCTTTCCCCTGCAAGCTTGTGGGATCAACGCAATCGGATGCCGTGGCCGACCCGGCAACTTTCATTTTGCGGTGCGAGGTCAGTTGCCCTTCGCTACCGTCGCCGAGCTCAGCACCAGTTGCTCCTGGGCGGTTGCAGCCACCTTCTGGTAGAACCCGCGCAGGTCCTGGTATTCCTCCGGCTTGGCGGTTGAGAAGTTGTGCGCAAGCGAGCTTCCGATTGTGAACTTGTCGGGGCTTGCCTTGCTCTTTACGATGAGCAAAGCGTGCCCTGCCCAGCTCACCTGGTTGTCCTGCGGCGCGCCTTCAACGGTCATGCCCTCAGGCAGGTGATAGGTGACAACATCAGTGATGCGCTCGGGATAGTGCATATCGACCGGCTCGAGCCGCTTCTCCTGGTCCACAAACGGAGTTCTTTCCCGGCTCTCAAAGAAGAACCCCGGCAGCAGAAGCCGCTTGCCCGCCGGTGTTCCAACCGAGCCTTTTACCGTGACAATGACGATCAGGTTGGTGTCGGGCGTATCCAACCCGAGAAAATGATCGACGTGCGCGTCGATCCCTTCCGGAACAATCCGTTCCAGCCCCCGGTCAAACTCCTTCTTCACTTCGGTCATATCGTTTTCGAGCGCATGCTGCCGCCAGTGCAATGCGGCCTGGCCGAGGATAACGAAGGTGAACGATCCGCTGACGGCGCCCTGCGGGTCGAGGGTCAAATCGGCGTTGCGGGTGGTTGTGTTGTCAGCGTAGTTCTGTCCGGGCGTGCTCATCACCCCGATACCTTGAGCGCTATCGCGAACGCCTTTCGCCTCGGCATGATTCCAGCTCAGTTTGCCGAAGGGACACATCCTCTCTCCGGGATCGAGGAATGTCTCTTTGCCTCCATCGCTCAGCACCACGAGCGTGTCGTCGAGTTGCGAAAAGTTCATGTAGCTCGGATCGAAGATTCCTCTGGCGCGATCCACCACTTTCATCGGGTACGCCGTGAGCCCCGCGGCGCGAAGCATGGCCAGATAGAGCAATGCAATATCTTCGCCTGAACCGCTTTTCTGGTTCCAGGTGTCCTCGGCGCGCTTTACCTGCTTGAGCCCGAGCTCCTTGCGCTCCGATTCGGTCTTGGCGCGCGAGAAGTCGGTATTGTCCAGCGCCTGGACCGCAATGTATAGCTTTTTTGCTTTGTCCTGGGTGCTGTCAGTGGGTGAAATAATGCCGTCCACAGCGGCTTTGATTGTCTTGGTCGGCTCGGCAAAGTGGTCAACGTCCTTTAACCAGTACTTTGATTCACTCTTCCAGAAATCGGTGGGGTTTGACGAGGGCATGTAGTAGAAGAACACCTTGTAGAGCGTGAGGTCTTTGGGCGGCATGTACTCCTCGGCGGGCGCCGGCGGAATATCGGTGAGATCGACGGTGTAGTGTCCTGCAATATCCTGCTTGAGGTCTACGCCCAAAGGCAGGCTCCTCCACCACACCAGCGCGTTGATGAGTTGCCCGCGCCCGTTGGCCAGATAGTGGCCGCTACCGAGCGTATTGTTGGGCCAGAACTGCTTGTCGGGCGTAAACGAATAATGCGCTTTATGAACGAATAAATCCCGCTGGATGTCCCAGGAAGGCGACGAAAAGTGGTAATCGTCGTAGCGCAGTTGGTACTGGTACTCAATGATGCTGCCCACTTCCACGCTCGGCAGCGTAAACACCTTGCGGCCGATCCTGCGGTCGCCTTTCTTCTCGTAGAGCAGATCTTCGGGCTTTCCGCTCAACGGAATGATGGTTCCGTCGGGGTGGATGGTGCGGCCCCTGATATCGTCCACCTTCCAGTCGCCGCCGTACGGAACCTCTACGTTGGCCAGCTCCTTGCCTTTCTCCGACAGCACCTTGATTCGTTCGTAGTAAAGCTGGTAGTGCATCGTGTCATCGTCGATTTCTTTTACCTCCAGATAGACGGCCGCTGCTCCAGGAGCCTTCGGGTCCGAGGTCATTTTCAGTTCATCGGCAGATGGCGGCTGGAACTGAGCCTTGAGAACGGCTGGAAAACACGGAACGAAGAGCAAAAGCAGGCAAGGCAGTGAAAGGCGGGCGCGGATCTTCATGCGGTACACCTCTTGTCAACAGGCTAAGTGCGAAGTAGCGCAATTTTAACCCCAGATCGTTAACTGTAGCGCCTGATTTTTTTAGGGATTCTATTTCGGTTCCGGGATTCCCCGGCTTTCGAGCATGCTGGCCACCAGCGCCAGGGGTAATCCCATCACGTTGAAGTAGCAACCTTCCACGCGCGGAATCCACCTGGCGGCCAGTCCCTGGATGCCATAGGCGCCGGCTTTGTCCATCGGCTCGCCTGTGGCGATGTATGCCGCAATCTCCTCGTCTGAGAGCGTGAGGAATTGAACCGCCGTAATCTCGGCAGCCACCTCCACAGCTTCATGTGTCACCAGCGCCACCCCGGTAATCACCCGATGGCTGCGCCCCGAGAGCTTGCGCAGGATTCGTGCCGCATCGGCCGAATCCTCGGGCTTGCCGAGAATCTGGCCGTCGAGCGTCACGGTCGTGTCGGCCCCCAGCACCGCCAGAGACCGGACGTCGATCGCGCCTGCCGCGGCGGCATTCTGGGTAAGACTGGCCGCGCCGGCAGCAATCTCGTCAAATACAACTTGCGCCTTTTCCCGCGCGAGGCGCGTAACATAGGCGATCGGTTCTTCGCCCGGCATCGGGTCTTCAGGGATATGCGCCGGCCGCACTTCGAAGGTGAATCCTGCCTGAGTAAGCAGTTGGCGGCGGCGCGGCGACGCCGAAGCAAGAACCAGCATATTGAGATTATGGCAGCGGCGACCCACCGGCCCACAAGCGCGCCCAAGTGACGCGGTTTAGACTTGTGAGAGCCCGCGAGCGAAAAAAGCGGCGGGCAAGGACTGCCCGCAAATGCATTTCAACTTTCACTTTACGGCCGAAGAGATTCTGTGGACGCTTACTTTTGCGGCCATGCTGGTGTTGCTCGTGGTTCTGCTGGGGCGCGAGCGAGTTCGCCGATTCCCCATCTTTACCAGCAGCATTGTGCTTATTGGGCTCAACATGCTTGCCCAAAAGCTGATCGTCAACCGGTTCGCGCCACTCATTTCGACCAGGGTCGTTCTGGTGCTTGCCGACCTGGGAGTCCTCATCGCGCTATTGCTGGCGATCGAGCTGGCGCGCAGGGCGTTCAGCGGCGCCAGCTGGGCGGCGTGGATTGCCGGCTGCGTGGTTTTGCTCGGCGGGGCTACCGCAGTCATTGACTGCTGGGGCGTATGGCCTTCCTCAAAAGTGGTGTTTGATCCATCCACCCTCGGTCATCTTCGCCTGATGCAACTGGTTGCGCAGAAAGGCGGACTGTTCAACGAGGTGCTTTCGGTGGAGTTGTTCGCCCTCGTGGTGATAGCGGGACGGCGCTTCAAAACGGGTTGGCGCAGCCACACACAGCAGATTCTGATTGGCATTTCAACCAACTCGACCATGCTGATCGTCGAGCGAGCGATCTGGGAGACGATGGCTCGCAACGCGCCCCGCACCCAGGACGGATATAACCACATGGTGAACTTGCAAACTCACCTTATAAACGCGAACAGCGCGGTCGTGCTGGCGGTCATGTTCTGGTGGATTGTGTGCCTGTGGATTGACGAGCCGGGTACGGCGCAGGCGCACTTGCCGGGCGAAGACGGCGTGAATGATTCTGCAGCCGTGGAGACTCTGGACGAGGGGATTGCAAAACCGGCTGAATCTGAGAATGAGCCAGGCGTCTGACGGCATTCGACTTGAGGCCGGCGAAGGTCGGGTGGCTTTCCTCGATCTGGAAAGTTAGCAGGTTCGTGGTTTCCCACCCTTTCCGCGGGCAAAATGAAAAAGCAGGTCCTTCGACTCCGGTCGCCGCCGCGACCTCCGCTCAGGATGGGGCACGGCTAAAGGCTAGAAGCTGAAAGCTGATCGCCGACCACTGACAACTGACCACTGACCACTGTTTAATGCGGCCGGCCGGGGAGAACGAAGTGCTCGGCGCAGCGGGGTTCGTAGAAGTCGCCAGCCATGATGATGGGGCTGGTGTACGGGGCGGGTTTGCCATCGACCAGCCGCTGCGGGTAGAGAGCCCTGGCGCCGCAGGCGCAATAGGCCACCAACTCCGTGATGTTGCCGGCGTACATGCGCACCAGCCATGAAAGATCGAGCATCTCGCCGAACGGCAGACCGCGAAAGTCGAGTTCGAGGCCTGAAACCATCACGTCGTGGCCGGCTTCGAGCAGCCGCTTGGTAAACAGGAAAAGATCTGAGACGAATTGGCCCTCGTCGATGGCGATGCACTCGATGCGCTTGCCGATTTTCTGCTCGGTGGCCGCGATGACGGGCAGCACCGGCCAGGGGTCGGCTGAATAGAATTCAACCGCCTGCATCTTGCCGCATCCATTGCGGTTACGGCTCTCCACCAGCCCGGCGGCGGCCTTGGTGTCGGCGCTTGGCTTGAGCAGCATCACATGCTGGTGCGCGTATTCCCGCCGGGTCTCAATGCGGCGCAGCAACTCGGCCGTCTTGTTGCTGCGCATGGGCCCAACGATCAGTTCTAGTTTGCCTGGCACGGTGCTCACCGGCGCTCCGCAAGTAAATGGAGTGAATGCAACAGAGGCATTCTACGCTGGGTAGCGGCGTTCCCTGCCCTGTTGAAGGTGTGGACGAAGCAGTGAAATCGTGGCGTCCCGAATGCGATTGCGGCGTTTTCAATGCCACTATCGCTAGAGCGCTTTGGGACAGAGTGTGGCAAAAATGCCACAGGACGGAAAAGCCGTTTTGCGTCTAATCTTTCTTGTTGGAAGGGTTTCGGGGTCGTCCCGGAATGCTGTCTATCTGCTTTTCTTTCGCTGTCATAGATTCGCACAGACGAATCGGGCAGCGGTGGCAATCGAAGCTCAGGGACTGGTTTGCGAGGCGCTTCAAGGTTATCGCTGGAGGGCGAGAACCGCCGCAACCGGTTCAGGGAGAAGTATTTGGCTCAATCGGCACACCTGGAGCAGACCATTGAGGGTCCGCTCGAATTCACGGGCGTAGGATTACACTCCGGAGCGCCCGTAAAAATGCGCCTGCTGCCTGCGCCGGGCGGTTCAGGAATCGTCTTCAGGCGAACGGATCTGGACAATTTTGAGATTCCCGCCACGGGCCGAAACGTGGCCAAGGTGAGCTACGCAACCAGCTTGATGCGGCAGGGCGTGCTGATTTCGACAACCGAGCACTTGCTTTCGGCATTCATCGGGATGGGAATCGACAACGTGATTGTTGAGCTCGACAACCTTGAACTGCCGATCCTGGACGGAAGCGCGTTGCCCTACGTTGATGCGTTTCAGAACGTGGGGATCAGGGTACAGCGACGGAAACGCGAGACGATCAGGGTGCTCAAACCCGTTGAAGTACGCGAGGGGAACAAGTTCATCGGCGTGTACCCGGGATCGGGATACCGGATTTCGTACGCCATTGATTTTCCAGCGCCAATCGGTAAGCAGAAGACATGCGTGGACCTGGCTGCCGAGACGTACGGCCAGGAGATTGCACCGGCGCGAACCTTCGGCTACAAGGCCGACGAGCAGAAGCTGCGGGATATGGGATTGATTCGCGGCGCCAGCAGCGAAAATGCCATCATTCTTGACGCAGAGGGTCCTGAAAACGGACCGCTGCGGTTCGATGATGAATACGTGCGGCACAAGGTGCTGGACCTGATTGGAGACCTGGCGCTCGCCGGCAAGCGGATTGAGGGCCACGTGATGGCGGAACGCGCCGGACACGCGATGCACACAGCGTTTGTTTCGCGGCTCCTTAAGGACAGGTCAGCGTGGGAGCTGGCTCACATACCGGTGGCCGAGTCGGCGCCGGAAGGGCGTGCGGACGAATCGGTTGGCGCGCCGGTGCTGGCCGGGGTCTAGGGCGCCAGCCGTCTCAAATCTCCGGCATCCTGGCCGCGACCGATTTGAATCAAGCAAACAAAATGCACATGGGGGCGAGAGCGTCGTAGCTTTTGCCTTCGTTGGCGAGCTTGCCGGTTTCGGGGTCCCGGGCAAAGACGCTGATCAGATTCGAGTCCTGATTGGCGACGAGCATCCAGTGCTCGGAGGGATCGAGCGTGAAGTTACGCGGCGTTTTGCCTCCGCAGTTGGAGCGGCCGATGGGCGTGAGCGCACCCGACTTTTGATCGGCGGAGAAGGCGTAGAGAAAGTCGTTATCGCGGTTGGCAAAGTAGACGAAGCGGCCGTCTTTGGTAATCACGGTGTCGCAGGCGCGGGTGGGGCCGTGGTAGCCCGCGGGAAGAAGCTCGATGCGCTTCACCAGAGAGAGGCTGCCTCCGGCTGAGCGCCACTCGAGAACATCGACGGTGGAGAGGAGTTCGTTGACCGAGTAGGCGGTGTGGCCGTTGGGATGGAAGTGGAGGGTTCGCGGTCCCGAACCTGGAGGCGCAGTGTAAGTTCCCGTGGGCGTGAGCATGGCGGTTGCCGGGTCGAGGCGATAGATGTGGATGCAGTCGGCGCCGAGGTCGTTGATGTAGGCGTAACGATTGTCGGGCGAGAACGACGCGAAGTGGGCGTGGGCGGATTCCTGGCGCTCGGGGTTGGGACCGTGGTGTTTGTAGTGCTCGGTCCAGACGGCCTCGCTTAGTTTGCCATCGGAGATGCGGAAGCTGGCGGCGCTGCCCCCCATGTAATCGGCGGCGATGAGCATGTGGCCGGTTGAGTCAACAGCTACGTGGCAGGTGCCGACGCCGGCAGAGGGACGCGCTGAGAGTGGTTTCAGTTCGCCAGAGTCAAGCTGGAAGCTGGCGACTTCGCCGGCGGGCTTGCCGTCGAACGAGTCGATCTCGCAGGCGGCGAAAATGTACTTCCTGTCGGGGGCGAAGCAAAGCCAGTCGACGTTGGGCGCTTTTGCGGCGACGCCCACGGGCGCGAGCGCAGCCGTAGCAGGATCCCAGTCGTAGGCGAGGATGCCGTTGGGCGCGTTGGAGGCGATGAAGACGCGGGTGCGCGAGGGCGTGGAGTTTTCCTGTGCCGCGATCGATTGCGGCACTCGAGCGGCGGCAAGTGTGGCGGCGGAGGCGGTTTTCATAAAATCGCGGCGGGAGAGGTCTCTCATGGCGGAGACCATTTTCGCCGATGGGACCAATGGTGCGCCAGCGAGGAGTGGAGATAAAGTGAAATGGGGCGCGGCCTCGCCCATCTCTTCTAGACTTGAAGGCGGGAGCAAGTCTTGTCGCAGTTCATCAATTTTGTGCGCATCCCTGCGTTGGCCATTCGCCAGCATGTAAGCCCGTTGAAACCGCTGGAGATTCTGGGAGAAGATGTGCTGCGGTTGCACGTTTGGCCGAACGACATCGACCTGAATATGCACATGAACAACGCTCGCTACCTGAGCATTATGGACTACGCGCGCACCCACCTGCTGGCCAGGATCGGCCTGCTGGAACACATTATCCGCTCGCGATGGCAGCCGCTTCTGGGCGCAGCGTGGGTGACGTACCGGCGGCCGCTGCCGGTGTTTTCACGGTTCACACTGGCCTCACGGCTGATGTGCTGGGACGAGCGGTGGTTCTACATCGAGCAGAACTTTGCCAATGCAATGGGACAGTGCGCAGTTGGCTGGGTGAAGGGCGTATTGCGGAACGAACAGGGCACACTCGATCCGCAAGTGGTGATTGACGGCGTGGCTCCTGGCACGCTCAGCCCTGAAATGCCGGAAGCCCTCGCCGCATGGAACCAGCTCACGCGCGAGAAGCTGCAGAAAGACAGCCAGTAGCCAACAGCCAATAGCCAGTAGCTTGTGAGCGCGACGGCGGGTTAATGTCGGAGCAGCCAGCGGCAGGCCTTCCACCGGCCCTGCCTCAATCCAGTTTGAAAACCACGTTGACGGTGGTCTCCACCTCGACGGGCTGGCCGTTTAGAAGATACGGGCGATAGCGCCACTGGGCAACCGCGTCCAAAGCCGACTGTGCGAGCAATGGCGATCCACTGACGACGTGGAGATTCTCGATTGTACCGGTCTTGGAGATGGTGGCCTGCAGAACGACCGTGCCCTCAGTACGCGTGGCTCTGGCGATCGCTGAGTAGACTGGGATGACTTTGCGGAGCAGCAGACCCTCCATTAAGACCGACGGCACTGCGGTGGGGCCTTTGGGCTTCGATTGGACGACCTGAGTGCGACGCTCGTTGTTGAAGGGATTGTCGAGGCTGGCGGTGTTCCCTGTGCCCGATCCTCCGTCCCAGCCCGCCGTAGGCAGAACAACCTCAGGAGCTGTGGGAATGGTAATGATCCTGGGAATCCGCGAGGGCGCGGTGAAGCTTGAGTCAAACTCCGGATGCACAACAACCGCGCCCGGCGGGACGGGCTGCGGCTTGGGAGCTTCGGGTGGGGGAGCCGGCGCTTCCATCAGCATGATGCTGGCCATGCGCGGAAGGGCCTCAGGGTAGATGAGGGGAATTACAATGAGCGCCAGCAGGACGGATGCGTTCAGCGCAAAGGTTACCAGCATCCATCTGCGGCTGCGCGTGCGGATCTTTCCGTTGGATTCGAACGTGGAGTCTTCAAACATGGCGTGCCTCCCGATGCGTGCGGTCAGCGGCGCGATCGGGAAGCGCGGAGTTGTGCGGACGCGACAGCGCGTGGCCGCACCGCGCCCGGTGTGGCGCGAGGCGCGGAGTTTAAGGACCGCCGCTCATCCCGATCAGAACCACTGTGCTCATGTAGACACCGCGCCGCGATAAACTGTTCCCGCGCATGAAAGAGAAATCCAACGCACCTTAATGAAGCGCTCGATGCAAAATACCTCGGAGCAGCGGAACTCATCTATGAATCGCATTAGGAATCGTTTGAGCAGTCGTTCGCGAAATCTGTCTTTGGCAATCTTCATCGCCGGCGTTGTTGCGTCGGTCGCGCAGGTTCCTCAAGCGAACGCGCCGGATTCATCGGCAACGCTCAACTACATTCATGCCAGCTGGGATTCTTTGCAACGATCGGTGAACGATTGCGCCGCGCTGGCCGATCCCAAGGTGAATGGGACGCCGGTGATGTACCTGCCGGCGGAGATCGCAATTCCCGCCGAGGTGAAGGCGCTTGGTGAAAAGTGCCATGCGCGCGTGATGTACCTGCCAAGAAAGATTGTGAAGCTGGGCGACCTGATGCCGCAGGAGCTGGCGACCCAGGGGCTGCTGTATCTGCCCAATCCATACGTGGTGCCGGGCGGGCGATTCAACGAGATGTATGGCTGGGATAGTTTTTTTATTCTGCTTGGACTGGAAGCCGATCATCACGAAGCGCTGGCCAAAGGGATGGTAGACAACTTTCTGTTCGAGGTGGAGCACTACGGAGGAGTGCTGAATGCGAATCGGACTTATTATCTGACGCGCTCCCAGCCGCCGTTTCTCACCTCGATGATTCGCGCGGTGTATGAGAACAAGGCGAGCTTTGCGGCCACGCCGCAGGGCCGCATTGAGGCTGGTGAGTGGCTGGCCCACGCATACGAGGTTGCCCAAAAGGATTACTCGACGTGGACACGGCCGGAACATAAGGCCGGCGTGACGGGGCTGGCGCGTTACTACGATTACGGCTCGGGGCCGGTGCCGGAGATGGCCGATGCGAACACGTACTACGTGGATGTGATCAAGGCGCTGGTAGGGCATCCAACTCCGGCGGGAAATGCGTTCTTGGTGAAGGGACCGGAGCATCCCGATGCCGCCGAGGCCGCCCGGCTGAAGCAGACTAGTTGCGACGTGAAGGCAAATGTGGTGTGCATGCGCGCGTGGTATGGCGGATACAGGTTGACGCGGGACTTTTACGAGGGCGACCGGGCGATGCGCGAATCGGGATTCGACACCAGCGACAGATTCGGGCCGTTCTCGGGTGCTGCACACCACTACGCGCCGGTGTGCCTGAACAGCCTGCTCTATCGCTATGAGCGGGACATGGCGCACTTTGCGCACCTGCTGGTCAATGCGAAGGATGCGGCGCACTGGGACCGCACTGCGGACGCGCGCTATGCGGCCATCCAGCGGTATCTGTGGCGGCCGAAGCAAGGCGTATTTGCCGATTACGATTTTGCACACGCGCGCGGGTCGGATTATGCGTTCATCACGTCGCTATATCCGCTGTGGGCGGGAGCGGCGACGCGCGAAGAGGCAAACCAGGTCGAGGCGAAGCTGAATCTGTTTGAGCGGCCGGGAGGGTTGGCGACGAGCGACACCAGCACGGGGTTGCAATGGGACGAGCCCTACGGGTGGGCGCCGACAAACTGGCTGGCAGTCGCGGGGCTTGAGGCATTCGGATTCAGGGCCGACGCGGCGCGGATTGCAAAACATTTCGATGAGACGGTTGATGCGGGATTTGCCGCCGACGGGACGATTCGCGAAAAGTACAACGTGGTTTCAGGCAATGCGCAGGTTGGTGTGAGCGCGGGATACACCGAAAACGTGATCGGTTTTGGGTGGACGAATGCGGTGTATTTGAAGTTCAGGGAAATCGCTGCTGAAGCGAACCCGGCGAATTAGGCGGCGACGGAAAAAAGAGGAGCCCCGCATTGAATTGCGGGGCCCGGTTGGACAGATGGAGTTGTTCGTGAGACAGCTATTCGGGTATATCCACCGTCCCGCTGACGTTGACGGTGCCGGAGATGGTCGGAGCGCCGGTATCCGGCTGGCCGCCGCCGATCGTGACGGTGTAAGCGCCTCCGGCAACGATGGGTTGGCCAACCTCGGTCACCATGCTCAGGTCGCGCGGTTTTAGGGTGAACTTCACCTGCGTTGAAGCGCCGGGTTCGAGGTGAACGCGGTTAAATCCGCGCAGCGCGATACGCGGCGCGCCGGCAACGTCTGGGAATTTGAGGTAGAGCTCGGCCACTTCGTCGCCGGCAAGCGAGCCGGTGTTGGTGACGGTCGCTTCCGCTTCCACCGCGTCGTCCGCATTGACGGGCGCCGACGGCAGCTTCAGATCGCTGTACGAGAACTTTGTGTAGCTCAACCCGTAGCCGAACGGGAAGAGCGGCTTGCCGCGGAAGTAGCGGTAAGTGCGGTTTTCCATCGAGTAGTTTTCGAAGTGGGGCAGCTGGTCAATGCCGGTGTAGAAGGTGACCGGGAGGCGGCCGGCGGGGTTGTTCTTGCCGCTGAGGGTCTCGGCGATGGCGGTGCCGCCCTCTTCGCCGGAGTACCAGGATTCGAGGATGGCGTCGGCATGCTCCTTCTCCCAGTTGACGGCGAGGGCGCTGCCGTTCACGAGGACGATCACGAGTGGCTTGCCGGCGGCCGCGACGCTTTTGACAAGCTCTTCTTCAGGTTCGGGCAGGTCGATGCTGGTGCGGTCGCCGCCAAGAAAACCGGGCTCGGTGACGGGCATCTCTTCGCCTTCGAGCTCGCTGGTGATGCCGACGACGGCGATAACTACATCAGCCTTGCGGGCTGCGTCAACGGCTGCCGGCGAGGCGCCGGTCTCGACCTTGGCCCAGATGAGGCTGGCCGAGGGCTTGTTGTTGTCATCCCTGATGCCGTAGACGACATGGATGGCGAGCTTGTGGCCCTTTTCCAGGTGGACTTTGCCCAGTCGGCTGCCGTCCTCGAACTGCTGGGCGACGCGCCTGTCATCGACGGTTACCGTGGCGAAGCCGTTGGCCTTGATGCCGATGAGGTAGTCGCCGGTCTCAGTGGGATTGATGAAGCCGGACCACTGCACCGTGAGCGGCGATTTGCCCTTGGTTTCGGCGGGAAGACTGTCGGCGCTGAGGTCGACGGTGGGTTCGACGCGCGACGTGATGGGCGTGGGATTCTCCTCGCGCCGGAAGCCCTGGCCGTAGTCGGCCTTGAGTCCGGGCTTTCCGTCAGGCGTGGTGAGCAGGCTGGACGGCACGGGATCGCCGTGCTGGTTCAGGAACTGGGTGCCGGGCACGTAGGTGATTTTTGCATTGGGAAACTCAGCTTTGAGCCCTTCCATGAAGCTGACGATGTGATCGGGTGTTCCGTTGTAGTTGCCGAGCAGCACGCGGGTCTGGTCGGCCAGCGGCCCCACGACGGCGATGTTCTTCACCTCAGGCTTGAGCGGCAGCGTTCCGTCATTCTTGAGCAGGACCATGGATTCTTCGGCGACCTTGCGGGCCAGGGCGCGATGCTCGGGGCTGGCGAGTTCCTTCTCGTCGATCTTGCTGTACGGATCCATGTCGGGGGGATCGAACATGCCAAGTTTTATGCGCGCGGTATAGAGGCGGATGAGGGCCGTGTCGACCGCGCTTTCAGGCAGGTAGCCCTGTTGCATTGCGTCGATGTAGGGATGGTAGTCATTGTCTCCCTTCACGTCGTCGCCGAAAGTGATGCACTCGTTGTCCATGCCGCGAATCAGCGAGATGGCCGAGGCCTGGGGCTGGGTGGGGCGGTAATGATGGCCGCTGAAAATATCCCCGACGGCGCCGCAGTCGGAGACGACGTAACCCTGGAAGCCCCACTTGTTGCGCAGCTGATCAACGAGCGTGAACTCGTTAGCGCATGCGGGCTGGCCGTTGACGGCGTTGTATGCGCACATCACCGAGCCGGCGTGGCCCTCGGTAACAGCGGCGCGGAAGGCAGGCAGATAGGTGTCCAATTCGTCGTGCTTGGTTACGTCGACGTCGGTGAAATGGCGGGTGGGCTCAGGGCCTGAATGCACGGCGAAGTGCTTGGGCGTGGAGATCACGCGGTAACGATTCGGATCGTCACCCTGCATGCCGGTGACGAAGGCGACGGCCATGCGGCCAGTGAGGAAGGGATCTTCGCCATAGGTTTCCTGGCCGCGGCCCCAGCGGGGGTCGCGAAAGATGTTGATGTTGGGAGCCCAGAAATCGAGGCCGTGAAAGAACGTGGGGCCCCCGGAGCGAACTGCCTGCACGTGAAGGATGCGCGCCTCGGTCCCGATGACAGTGGCCATCGAGTGAATGAGCGGGGTATCGAAGGTGGAGGCAAGGCCGACGGGCTCGGGAAACTCGGTGACTCCCCCGACTGCGACGCCGTGGAGGGCCTCGCTCCACCAGTCGTATGCAGGAATGTTGAGCCGCGGAATGGCGCGCGAGTGATTTACGAGTTGGCTGGCCTTTTCCTCGAGGGTCAACCGATGGACGATGTCGGCGGCGCGCTGCTCAGGGGTAAGGTTGGTATCGAGATACGCAGGTTTCGACGTGTCCTGCGCCAATGCGCTCAAGAGAGTTCCAAATGCAATGACGGCAATCGCAGCCAAACGTGTTTGATTTTTCATGATTCCCCTCGAAAGTGGCGGATGGTTGGCCCGCTGGCTTATGCAACGGCAGAAAACCTTTACAGCTACCGGGGGCTAATTTAAGAGACGTGCAAGTTGGCTGTCAAGTTGGGGATGGTACGCAGAAAATCGCTTTACGCAAAAAGAAGAATAAAATGTAACTCTTCCATATGCCAAGCCGTAATGAGTAGGTAGAAAGGGACCTGAGAGATGCCGGAAAGTTCGAGGGACATATTGGACCGTTTCCGGCATGGCGATGCGGATGCTTTTGAAGCGTTATTCCGCGAGCAACAGGCCACTGTGTTCCGCTGGATTCTGCGGATTGTGCGCGATGCCGGGACGGCTGAGGACCTGACAGCCGAGGCGTTCTGGAGAATCTACCGGGCTCATGCGCGATTCGACGCGGCGCGGGGATTTGAACCGTGGGCAAGGAGAATTGCAACGCATGTGGCGCTGGACTGGCTGCGCGCTCGCAAACCGGAAAGCGAGATGACTCCCGAGCTGGAGGCAAAGCTGACGGCAGGGGTTGCGAGCAATCCGGGAGTTCAGGCGGAGATCCGGGTGAAAACCGCGGAAGCGTTTACGCGGCTCCCGCCCAAGTTGCGTGTAGCTGCGGTGCTGGCGGTGGTGGAAGAACAGCCGCACAGGGTGGTCGCAGAGTTGCTGGGAATCACCGTGACCGCGGTAAAGTTGCGCGTGTTTCGCGCGCTGAGATTGCTGAGAAAGGATCTGGAACAGCAGGGGATCAGACCATGACGGAGATGAAGCGCAATTTGAATCACGAATCGGAACGGATGCCCGAGTCGGAATGGATAAAGGACGTGTTGAAGGCCGCCATGCCGCGCATCGCAGAAGATGCGGAGCCGTCGCGGGATTTGTGGCCAGATGTGCTGCGGAGGATGGACCGCGAGCCGGTCAGGGTTCCGTGGTTTGACTGGGCTCTGGCGGGAGGGCTGGTGGCGCTGGCGGCAGCGTTTCCGACCGCGATTCCGGTGTTTCTGTATTACCTGTGAGAGAGACAGGGAACGAGGGAACAAGGGTACGAGGGAGCAAATGACCGAGGAGCGAGGAGGAGCTATGAACACACATCCGTATTTGAGGGCCTATCTGGCGGGGGTGTTTATTCCAACGCTGGTGCTGCCATTGTTGCTGACTGCATTCATTGTGGTGCGATTGGCGATGCAGATGCCGTTTCCATTCGAACGGGGGCTGGTGTTTCCGATGGCGCTGGTGCCGGCGCTATGGGGATTGTGGAATGTGCTGTGGGTGGGCACACAGGGCAGGCTCCATCAACCGCTTGGGGTGCACGGCGCGTTGTTGCCGTTTCTACTCATGCCGGCAGGAGCAACCATGGCCAGTTGCCTTGGTCTCCTTGCTCTGGGCGACAACAGCGTCACTTGGTTTCACGTAATCACGATTCCCTACACATGGATCGCTGTCTGCTTCGCCGGAGCGCTGGCGGGCTACTACCTGGTGTGGAAGTACATTGTTGGCTTCCTGAACCGGGTGCTGGGAATTGCGTGAAGCAGACGGGAATGCATTGCAAAGGCCGCCGGAAATCGGGTTCCGGCGGCATTTTTGTCAGTAGTCCGCGGAAAAGTCTGCCCGAGGAGCTTGCGCCATACGCATCAAAGCGCCGCCTTCCAGCCAGTTCACCTCGCACTGTTCGCACCCGGAGATCACTGTGTGCCCTCCGAGGAAATCGAAGTACGAATCCATGTGCCGGTGACACTTGGGACAGTTCAATTTGCGCTGTAAATCGGCCGGATTCACTGGCGGAGGAATCACGATCTCCGGGTGAGCAGCACGCATCTGTTCGATGAGCGCTTCCATGATGCCTATCTTCAGCAGCTGCCCGTGGCACTTTCTGCAGGCTTGGACCTGCGCTCCCCCCAGCGTGGCATTCCACAGCGGGACCGCACACTCCGGACAGTCCAGCCCCACAACCTCGTCAAGAAACTGAATCCCCGATTCGTCCGCCTGGGCAATCACTACATTATGGCAGTAATCGCAGCGCAGGCTTGCGTTGCCGCTGGTCAGCCGCATTGGGGCGCCGCAGGATGGGCAGTTCATTGGTGCTTACCGCACTCGGGGCAGAACTTTGCGCCAGCCGGGACAGGCTTGCCGCACTCGATGCAGAACTTTGCCGCAGAGGCTGCGGAAGCCGGCGTTGCAGATGATGGACCTGGGACGACAGCGGTGGCTTGCCCCATAAAAGCCTGGGCCATGGCTACACCTGCTCCAAGTCCCACCCCCATGCCTGCGGTTCCACCGGTGTTCTGCGCAGCCTCTTCGAGGCTTTCGGCGGCTTCGAACTGGGTCAGCCGGCCAACATCGCCTGCCATGCCCATGCCGATGCGCTGGTCGAGGACCTTCTGAAGATCGTCAGGGAGCGAGATGCTTTCGACGACGAACTGATTGAGCTCGAGGCCGAGACTAGTGAAGCTTGGCTTGACGGCGGCGGCGATTTTATCGGCAAGGATGGCCTGGTTGGCGGCCATGTCGAGGAACGAGACATCGCTGGTGGCGAAGACGCCGGCCATGCGCTCCACGATCATGGTGCGTAGCTGGTTGTCGAGATCGGCGGCGAGGTAAACCTGGCGTGTGCCGCTCACCTGGGTGAAGAAGACGCGCGGGTCGGCGACGCGATACGCATAGTTGCCGAAGGTGCGCAGCCGCACCGCACCGTATTCGTTGTCGCGAATGGTGACCGGAGTGGCCGTGCCCCACTTCTGGTCGATCTGCAGGCGCGTGGAGAAGAAGTAGACATCGGACTTGAAGGGGGATTCGAAGTCCTTGCTCCAGTTCATGAGATCGGTGAGGATGGGCAGGTTGCGCGTATTGAGCGTGTGCAACCCGGGGCCAAAGACATCGGCAATCTTGCCCTCGTTGATGAAGGCCGCCATCTGGGTCTCGCGGACGGTAAGCTGGCCGCCGTTCTCGATCTCCATGTCCTGCATGGGGTAGCGGAAAACCAGCACGCCATCTTCAGTTTCGTTCCACTGGATGACACGGATGAATTGTTTGCCGAGAAATTCGCCGAGGGTCATTTTCTCCTCCTCGCAGGCATGGTAGCACCAGAGCTTATCATGCTTGTGACAAAAAGACCGGGAGGTCTCTTTTATGCAATGTGCGATTACGCACCCGGATGGAAGAAATTGCCCAGGCCCGCGCGTTCGGCGTGGGCCGCCATGGTGGCTTGGATCTCGAGCGCTAGGGCGAGCGCGGCGCGGCCTTGGCGCGCAGTAACTTTGGGCGCCGTGCGATTGCGAACGGAGTCGAGGAATGAGAGAATCTCGAGGCGCAATGGTTCGCCGGGCGTCACTTCAGGCTTCACGAAGCTGAGGCCAGGGGCGGGGCCGGCGAGATCGCCGAGTTGCGCGACGAACTGCACGATGACGGCAGGGTCGATTCCGGCCGCGACAGCGAATTGAGAGATGATGGCAGGGTCGATCTTGCTCAGGTCAAGTTTGCCGGCTGCGAGTGCGGCGGCGATAGGTGGAGGAATGGCGGCGCGGATGTGCGGCGGCAGCGCGGCGAGCGGATTGGAAGGCGCGGCGGACGGCGCGTCATCCATGCGGATGACGAGAACGTCGCGGCGGGCGTAGTCGATGGAGACGTATTGGCGCGGCTCAAAGAAGCGGAGCTTGCGCACTCGCTCGGTGGAGACGCGGGAGGCGGTGAAGTTGGCCACGCAGCCTGATTCGAATTCGACGCGGACGTTGGCGATGTCGACTTTGGGAGAGAGGATGGGCAGGCCGACGGCGCGCACTTCGCGCACGGGCGAGGCGGCAAAGGTGAGAACGATGTCGAGGTCGTGGATCATGAGGTCGAGGACGACGTCGACATCGAGGGAACGGGGCGTGAAGACGCTCAGACGATGTGCCTCAAAAAACATGGGGCGCTTGAGACGTGGGGCGACGGCGAGAACGGCGGGGTTGAAGCGCTCAAGGTGGCCGGGCTGGACGATGCGACCGGCATTTTCGGAACGAACGATGAGGTCGTCGGCCTCGGCGAGATTTGTGGCCAGGGGCTTTTCGACGAGCAGGTCGATGCCGGCGTCGAGGAGCAAAGTGGCGACGGCGTGATGATGGACGGTAGGCACGGCCACGCTGGCCGCATCGAGATTGAGATCGGCGGCGAGGAGTTCTTCGACCGAGGGAAAGACAGGGATCTGGTACTGCGAGGCTGCTTCCCGGGCGCGAGCCGGATCGGGCTCGACGGCGGCAACAAGCGCGACACCTTCACCGGCCGATTCCAGTTCGCGATAGACACGGAGATGGTTGCGGCCGAATGCGCCCGCTCCGGCGACGGCAATGCGTAGCTGATTTCCGCTGGCTATTGCGCGGCCTCTCTCTCTTGCGGCGCCTCGGGGGATTCGCCCTGAACGGCCTTGAGGCACCGGCCGTAGAGCTCAAGGAGCTGGCTGACGTGCTCCTCGGGCTTGGTGGGCGCCGATCCGCTGAATCCGGTAGAGGGAGTTGCCGGGCGTCCGATGCCAGCCGTACCGGCCACAAATTTCATCAGGTCGAGCGCAATATCTTCATTGCGACGCGCGCCGAGCGAAGCACTGCCGAGTGTATCCATACGAAGAGATCTCCGAAGAGAGATGCTACCAGAAACGGCTTCCGTTCATCCGTGGCCGGGCCAACAGTGACTGCGGGTAAAGCGCACAAACGGTGACAGATTCCCACCTGTTCGTTTTTGAACATCCGGTCTCGCTAACGAACGAGGATGGACTGCGGCGCCGGCGCGCAGATCTGAAGAACCCTTTGGAGAATCAGACGCTTGGGGCCGGCGGCTGGGTGGTGAAGGAATTGCTGCCAATCCATGGGATACTTTTGTCCTGGAGGTCCGGATGGGCACCTTGATCTATGATTTGCGCTTTGCCTTTCGGCAACTAATCAAAAGTCCGGGGATGGCCTTGCTGGCAATTCTGACTCTGGCGCTTGGCATCGGTGCGAACACCGCTATTTTTACCGTGGTTGAAAGCGTGCTGCTACGGCCGCTGCCTTATCCGAACTCGAGACAGCTGGTGTTCATTGGTCCCCCGAAAAACGGACCGGGTTTCTCGGCGACCTCCTGGCTGAATTACAGCGACGTCCGGTCGCAGTCGCACCAACTCGAAGCGGTGGCGGGCTACTCAGAAGACGTGAGCGTGGTCGAGGCAGCGGATGAGTCCGAGAGCGTCATAGCGCCTCGCGTAACGCCAAACCTGTTTTCAATGCTTGGCGCAAAGCCGCTTCTGGGACGAACGTTCAGCGCGGCTGAGGGCGAGAGCAATGGGCCGCAGGTAGTGGTTATCTCAGAAGGGCTGTGGAAAGGCACATTTCATTCCGACCCGGGAATTGTGGGTCGCACGGTAAGGATCGGCGGGCAGGCGCGAACGGTGGTGGGCGTAATGCCGGCCGCTTTTCACTTCCCCGAATCGATGGGAGCGGACTTACAAAAGGGTCTTTGGCTGCCGCTGCAACCCACGGGCGAGATGCTCAAGGATCGCGGATACAACTTCTTCGAGGTTGTCGGCCGGCTTCGCGATGGGGCGAATCTGGGGCAGCTGCAGCAGGAGCTGAAAGCTATTGGCGCGCGCATACCGCGCACGGACAGCGGAACGATCGTTGAATTGAACGCCTGGTCCTATCAGGAACTTTTGACCGGATCGGCTCGGCCCGTTCTGATTGGGCTTTTTGCGGCGCTCGGGCTGGTGCTGTTGATTGCCTGCGCCAACGTCTCAAACCTGCTGATCGCGCGCTGCCTGGGACGCAGGCAGGAGTTTGCGGTACGGTCCGCGCTGGGCGCGGCTCCGGCGCGACTGATGCGTCAGCTGCTGGCCGAGGGATTCACGTTGAGCTTCGCGGGCTGCCTGGTCGGAGTGATTCTGGCAGAGCTCGCCGTTGCGGCGGTTCACAAGCTGCCTGACGGCACCATTCCTCGCGCCGATGCGATTTCAATTCACTGGACCATTGTGTTTGTACTGGCAACAGTGGCTGCGATTACAACCATCCTCTCGTCGCTTCTGCCGGGAATTCTGGTAGCGCGCTCCAATCCCCAGGCAGCGCTGCAGGCAGCCTCGCGGGGATTGGGCTCAAGGTCGGTGGGCGGAAGGATTTCAGGCATCCTGGTAGCTGTCGAGGTTGCACTCTCTACGCTGCTGTTGGTAGGCGCAGGACTGCTCTTCAGGACTCTTTGGAATCTTGAGAGGGCGCAACTCGGCTTTGAGACTGCGCACCTGACCACGTTTACGGCGATGCCCGCCGATGCCGCGGGATTCTCAAGGATGGCGGTTTCAACGGATACACGTAACGCTCCAACGTCTGTCGCATCCCTTGTCTACCGGCCGCTTCTCGATCGCATCCGGCAATCGCCCGGGGTGGAAGGAGCTGCACTGGTAACGTCGCCGCCGCTTAGCGGAATGAACGTAGGGAGCAGTTTCGAGATTCTGGGCGAAACGAAGGACCCGAAGAATCCGTGGCAGACCGGAGTGACGGCGATCAGCGGGGATTATGCGCGGACTTTAGGCACTCCGCTCGTTCGCGGACGGATGATCGAAGACAGCGACAATGCATCCACACAGTTCGTGGCGGTCATCAACCAGGCGTTTGCCAAAGCGTATTTTGCAGGGAAGGATCCGATCGGGAAACAGATCAACCTGGGCGGAAAAGACACGGGAATGATCCAGCCCTTCTCGATCGTGGGAGTGCTGGGGGACCAGGTTGACTCGAACGTGGGTGCGCCGGCGCAGCCGTTCCTCATGATTCCGCAGGAACAGGTTCCCACCACATCGCTCTTCTACCAGGCGCTTCTGAAGACACTGGTCACATTTGTGGTGAAGACTCATGGCAACATACCGGTAGCGCCGCAGATGCGCGCCGTCTTCCACAGTGCAGCGCCGGGATACGCGCTTGACAACTTTCAGACTATGCAGGAAGCGGTGGATAAGAACACCTTTAGCCAGCGGCTGGGACTTTATCTTGTGGGCTCATTCGCCGGACTGGCAATTGCGATGGTGATCGCGGGGCTTTACGGCGTGCTTTCGCAGCTGGTGAGTTACCGGCGGCGCGAGATTGGCGTGCGCATGGCGCTGGGCGCAACCCGGGCCAGCGTGGCACAAATGGTGCTTCGCCAGGGGTCAGTGCTGATCGGCGCGGGGCTCGCAGCGGGATTGATTCTGGCATTCGCCACGGGAAGACTGGTAAAAAGCTTCCTCTACCAGGTGGAACCGACAGATATCTCTACTTACCTGTGTGTGGCGGCCGCGTTGGCGATGGTTGGGCTGGTTGCAGCCTTCATTCCGGCGCGGAAGGCGGCATCGATTCAACCGATGCAGGCACTGCGCGAGGAGTAGCAGCAGGCAATGCGCCGGACCGAGGTATTCAGCTAACCTTGATGCAGGATGGCTGTTGTTTACATCGGGCTTGGGGCGAACCTGCCAAGCGCGGCCGGAGCGCCGGCGGCAACGCTCGCCGCTGCAGTGGAGCGAGTGGCGGCTTTAGGCCGGCTCATCGCGCGCTCTTCACTCTATTCAACGGCCCCGGTAGGTTATGCGGACCAGCCGCGATTCTTGAATGCGGTGGTGGGGGTCGAGACGCATCTCTACCCGTGGGATTTGCTGGTTTCACTTCTGGGGATTGAGCGGGAGTTTGGACGGGACCGCGCCAGCGCCATTATGAATGGGCCGCGCACGCTGGACCTGGACATTCTTTTGTATGGCGATTTGACGGTGAGCGAGACCGGACTGGAGATTCCACATCCCCGGCTGGCTGAGCGCGAATTTGTGCTGGTTCCGCTGAACGAGATTGCCCCGGAAGCTCGCGACCCCCGGTCGGGCGTAAAGGTGAAAGAATTGTTAGAGAAGTTGCGGGCCGGCCTTTCCCTGAACTCGAATCAGACAAATGAAGTTGTGGCAATCGAATGCGATTGTTGGCGCGCTGGCATGGCTTGCGCTGATGTCAGGGGCAATGTTGCGCGCGCAGGAGCCGGCGCCGATCCGGATCGCGGTTGAAGATGCGCATGGCGCGCCAGTGTCAGGAGCGATGATCACCGGCCGCAACGGCAAAG
>Ga0326727_10008826_pt1 | contig 25283 bp, 24 predicted proteins | sample MB2enrmetagenome_FD_207643 | JGI IMG/M metagenome (GOLD analysis project Ga0326727, IMG submission 207643) | Lab enriched peat soil microbial communities from McLean, Ithaca, NY, United States - MB29MY | ecosystem: Environmental > Terrestrial > Soil > Wetlands > Peat | place: USA: New York... | reverse complement strand
TTTGCCAACGGTGGTTCCCAGTCAGATTGTCGACTATATTGATCGCAATCTGAGCTTCTGCCTGCCGCCCAAATCGCAGGTTGTTCAACTGTCCCCAAACGCATGCGGCGCGTTGAGTGCGCTCGTACACCTGATCGATCAGTTGCCGAGTTTCCTATTCCCTGCCGACCCGCAGTCATATGCGGTCGTCGTGCAAGCTACCGCCACCGTCCGGTTCGTGATTCGGAGAGCGGAGTCTCAGGATTCTCAGACTGAGCGAGCACTGGGATGGCCGACATTTGATCTGACGGTAGTTGCGACGGCAAGGAAGATACTCGCGACCTGTCCGGACGAGGTTCCGCCGCGACATAGTAGGGAACTAACCTTCATAAAGGACCAGTCCATCAGAGACGGGATTTTGCTGGACCTCGAAGCGAGCAGGTCCGCTCTCGCAAAACGCGGAATGGAAGGCAGCGACGGTCTTAGCAGGCTCTATTGTCGAAGCCTTGCTCCTCTGGGCGCTGAAGCAGCAGGATGACGAGGACATCGCGAAAGCCTGTGATGCGCTCACGGGCGGCAAGTTGCAAAAACGTCCTCCTTCCGACCTGCTTGAGTGGGGGCTGCACCAGTACGTTACAGTTGCGGCCCACATGAAGGTGATCGAAGGGTACACTGAAAAACAAGCAGATCTCGCGAAAGACTTTCGCAACCTAATCCACGCAGGGCGCGCAATCAGGAAACAAACTGCCTGCGATCGGGGAACCGCCCTCGGTGCGAGCGCGGCAGTGGAGCTTGTGATCCGTGATTTGGCATCCCGTTTCCCGTAGACGCATTCGGCAGTTCTGCAGGCGACAAGGATGGCGGACAGCGGAGAGCCCCGTGCCGGGCTCGCACCTTCGCCCGCTCGCAACCGCGCGCCCAGTCCTGGACATAATGCGACTCCGAAGTGCCAGATTCGGATCGGCGAAGACGTTCAGGCGCTCTTGCCGATATTCTCCAGCATGGCTTTCCGGAGCATCTGGTTGAGCCTGGTCTGATAGCCCTTCCCGTGCTGCCGGAGCCAGGCCACCACGTCGGCGTCCAAACGTACGGTAAGCTGCTGTTTGACGGGACGATAAAACGGATTGCGAACGGCGTTTTTCCAGAAGCTTTCCTTAAGCGGAGGAATGTCCGAGAGATCGATCTCCTGATCGGGCCGTTCGGCAAGACGCGCCAGCCTGCGCTTCCGGGCGGGCGTGATGGGGCTGTCAGCCAGCGTCCTGGATACGAGTTTGCTCATAACGGTTTCGTTCCTTTCGGGTGGCTCGGCGGGCCGAGGTAAGACGGATTACTTCGTCCCGGCCCTCTTCTCGCGCGGTGTGAACCACCAGGAGCACGATTACTCCTCCAGCCAGGCCAAGTGCCTGCCAACGTAACTCCCCGGGTGGGCCGCTGCGATCCTGCTCGAAGAGTGCATATGGATCCTCGAAGACCAGCATGGCGTCGTCGAAGCCGACGTGGTGCTTCCTTTGATTGCTGCGCGCCTTGGCTGGGTCCCACTCGAAGCGCAACATCCAGCACCAGTATAACGCCAGAATTGTAGCTACAATGGCGGCGGCCTGTGCTCGCAAGGTTCATCCTGAGGCTGGCTCTGTCTGAACTCCGGACCCGGCGGCTACCATCGCCGGGCGCACGGCACGTCACCACCCCGACGTGGTGCGCGATATTCGTTCCGCCGATAGCCTTGTTCGTCCATATTCCGCGGTAACAACCCACCCGATTTGCGTGTATCATGGAACCACTCAAACGAGATTCAGGTGGGGTCGCGCTCGCGCCAGCCGGGTTTCTGTCCACGTCGCCGGAATCGCGGGTCTCAACGTTGGAACTGTTGCCGCACGGGCCTCCTGCCTGGTCTTCCCGAGGACGACACTATGGCATCCGTGTATCGCACTGTCTCCGGTTCCTTCCTGAACCACACCGCGTTATTGATCGCTTCGATCCTGCTCACGGTCTGTGGCTTGTCTGCCCAGACGTTTCGTGGCGGAATTCAGGGTACCGTCTTCGATTCCTCTGGCGCCGGCGTGCCCGAGGCTGAAGTCGTGGTGGTGGGCACCGAAACCAACCTCAGCCGTCACGTCACCAGCGACGGCTCCGGGAACTACACCTTCGCCGAACTGCCGCTGGGCGTATACAGCGTCAGCGCAACGAAAGCCGGGTTTCAGAAGCAGGTGATGTCCAATATCACGGTCACCGTGGGAGCGCCCACCCGCGCCGATCTGACTCTGCAACCCGGAGAAGCGAAGGAAGTGGTGGAAGTGGTGGCGACGGTTCCGCTCATTGAGGCGACTACGGAAACCACCGGCGGCACCGTGGAAGGGGCGCAGGCGGCCGAGCTGCCCGTAAATGGGCGCGACTTCGGCAAGACCGTGCTGCTGGTGCCCGGCGCTGTGGCCGACCCGTCCGCGGCCTCCGATTCTCCCGGCTCCTTCGGCACCTTCAGCATGAACGGCAACCGTGGCCGATCCAACAATTACCTGCTGGATGGCACGGATATGAACGACGGCTATCGGAACGACCCCGCCATCAACGAAAACGGCGTGTTCGGCACGCCGGCCACGCTGCTGCCCATCGACTCCCTGGCGGAAATCCCGGTCATCTCCAACGCCGACGCCGAGTTCGGCCGCAACTCCGGCGCCATCGTGAATATCGTGACCAAATCCGGCACCAACTCCATCCACGGCACGGCGTTCGAACTGTTCCGCAACAACGCGCTGGATGCCCGCAATTTCTTCAACACCACGGACGTGAAACAGAATCCGCTGCACAATAATCAGTTCGGCGGCTCGGTGGGCGGGCCCATCGTGAAGGACAAGGCGTTCTTTTTCTTCGCCTACGAAGGGCAGCGCGAGTATGGCGGAGTCTCCGATCTGGCGCATGTTCCCACCGCGCAGGATATGGCCACGGCCCTGGCTTCTATTGGCGGGCCCAGCGGAGAGAACCCGATCATCGCTAACCTGATGGCGCGCAATCCCTGGCCGGCCCCGAATATTCCCCCCGACGCCAACGGCAACAATCTGCTGGCCATGACTCCGTTCCTGAACACCATCGACAATGTGATCGCCAAGGTGGACTATCATTTCGGCGAAGGCGACGTCTTCACCGGCCGCTACTATTTCGGGAACGGCACGCAAAGCTACCCGCTGGCGCTGGTGGGCGGCGGCGACCTCCCCAGCTTCGACACGGTCACGCCGACGCGCGTGCAGCTTGTCTCGCTTTCCGAAACGCACGTCTTCACTCCCCGCCTGCTGCTGGAACTGCGCGCCGGTTACAACCGGTTCTTCGAGACGTTCACCCCGGCCGACTCCAGCTTCAACCCGCTCTCCATCGGGCTGAACAGCAATCAGAGCGGCGCAACCGGGATGCCGGAGATCATAGTGAGCGGCGAGGCGACGCTGGGCGCCAACAGCACCATCCCGCGCGGCCGCGTGGACACCAACTGGCAGTATTTCGCAAACATGTCCTGGAGCAACGGAAAGCACTCCCTGAAGTGGGGCTACGAATTCCGGCGCACCTTCGTCAACGGGTATTTCGACAACGGCTATCGCGGGCGTCTGATCTTCTCCGACCTCGCCGATTTCCTCGCTGGTAATGTCGCCAGCGGTTTCGAAGCGCAGGGCGATTCGCACCGCGATACTTACCAGAACAATGAGGGCCTGTACGTGCAGGACAACATCAAGCTGACGCCGCGCCTGACCATGAACGCGGGCCTGCGGTGGGACTACTTCGGCGTGATCGGAGAAGAGCAGGGACGTTTCAGCATATTCGATCCCGCCATTCCCGGCCCGGAACTGGTGAATCAGCTCTACCCTCACGACTTGAAAAACTTCGCGCCGCGCGTGGGCTTCGCGTACGATGTCGGCGGCAAGGGGAAGACCGTGATCCGCCTCGGATGGGGCTTGTTCTTCGATTCCTTCTCGCAGGATTTCTTCCTCGGGCAGGAGCCCTACAACACGCCCAACTCCGGCCCGGCTTACAACGACGTTGGCCCCTCGCCGGTCACCTTCAGCTATTCGCCCGCGCTGGCCCTGGTTTCCGGGCCGTGCAACAGCGTCAATATCGCGGTGCCCGGCACCGGCATGTGCGCTCCCCCGGTGTTCAGCGGCTTCGGCGCCACCGACATATTCACGGTGTCCCAGCATCTGCCCACGCCGTACATCCAGAATTACAATCTCAACATCCAGCAGCAGTTGGCTGGCGGCATGGTGCTGCAGGTGGGCTATGTCGGCTCCGCCGGGCGGCACCTGTTCCGCTATCGCGACATTAATCAGACTGTTGGCGGCGGACCGCACCCCTATCCCGACTTCGGCTACATCAACCAGATCGAGACGACCGCGAATTCCAGTTACAACGGGCTGCAGTCGTCGCTGCGCCTGGCCACGCATGGTTTCACCGGAACTCTGAACTATGTCTGGTCGCATTCCATCGACAATGCCAGCGATGGGACGGATTTCGTGCCCAACGCCGCGCAGCCGGACAACAGCTTCGACGCCGCCAACGAGCGCGCCAGCTCGAATTTCGATATCCGCCAGCACTTCTCCGGCAACTTCGTGTACGAGCTCCCGAAATCGCCGGTGGCTAAGCCGCTCCTGTCCGGCTGGGAGCTGGATGGCATCGTGACGCTGCAGGCGGGTGCGCCGGTGAACGTCAACTATCTTTTCGAGGGCGACTTCAACGGCAGCGGCGAATATTTCGGCCGGCCCGATCTGGTGGGCAATCCCTTCGCCGGAACGAGCCTGCCTGGCGCTTACCTGAATGCCTCGGCGTTCGCGGTTCCGTGCACGTGGGATGCGGCGAACCAGGCCTGCGTCCCCGGCACGCAGCACTTCGGCAATCTGGGACGCAACGCTTTTACCGGCCCGCCGTTCAAGGATTTCGATATTTCGCTGGTGAAGAACATGGCCTTCCGCGAATGGCTGAACATCCAGTTCCGCGCGGACTTTTTCAACGTGTTCAATCACCCGAACTTCAGCAATCCGATGCTGCCGGCGTTCGGGCTGGACTTCCTGCAAGGCGGCATGCCCGATGCCAATGGGCGGGGAGTGGGCTACCTCCCCATCACGGCGACTCCCGATGTTGGCTCCGGCAATCCGTTCCTTGGAGGAGGCGGGCCGCGGACGATTCAGCTTGGCCTGAAGTTCAGGTTCTGATCGGCAAGGTGTCGGCAAGAGTGCCGACACGGCACGCAGGAGTGCGTGCGCTACGATGGATCGCGAATTATTGCTGCGGCCTGCCGGCGTGCCATAGCATCAGAAGAAGCGCTGGATGGATTACCGCAGATACACGCCGGGCTGGCCGCTTTGCGAATTCGTGCACCTGTTCTGGTCGTGCGAGCGGTACCGTGCGCCTCACGCGAAGGAGCGGCTGCTGCCCGATGGCTCGGTGGAACTTGTCATCAATCTGCGCGCGGATATCAGCCGCACGTACGACCCCGACAATCCCGAGCGTTGCCACACCTTCCCCGGCGTAATCGTGGCGGGCCCCCACTCGAACTTCTTCGTCATCGACACCGATGAGCAGGAGGGCTGTATGGGGATTCACTTCCGCCCCGGCGGCGCATTCGCGTTTCTAGGCGTTCCCGCGGACGAGCTTCACGACACGCTCCTTGGTCTCGACGCGCTGTGGGGCCGGGCGGCAGCGGAACTGCGCGAGCGGATGTTGGAACTCGTAACACCCGAGGAAAGGTTCCGCGAGCTGGAACGAATCCTGCTGGAACGCCTGGATCGCAGTCCGTCTCGCCATCCGGCCGTCGCCTTTTCGCTGCGGAAGTTCGAGAATGCTCCGCATGTTCAGACGGTCGGCGATGTAACTCGGGAGGTTGCTCTCAGCTCACGCCGGTTCATCCAGGTTTTTCGCGAGCAGGTGGGCATGAGTCCCAAACTGTACTGCCGGGTGCGGCGATTTCAGGCGGCCGTCCAGACCATTGGAGCCGGAAAGGCGGTGGATTGGGCCACCGTTGCCCTCGATTGCGGCTACTACGATCAGGCGCACTTCATCCATGATTTCCGCGCTTTTTCCGGTCTGACCCCAACCATGTATCTCAGCCAACACACCGCCCATCTGAACCATGTTCCTCTCGATTCCGTAACTTAGGGCGATCCGCGCAGGAATCAATCTTTGTTGCGGTAACATCCGTTGCGTTCGCACGTCTCGTATAGGACAATGCGGGGACCTGGTGCTGGTTACTCACTCACACCGACCGGACCGGGGACCGGGTAGTCGATTAAGAAACATCCGAGGAGAGTAATTCCATGAAAGTCTCGAAGAGTTCCCTGGTGCTGACGGCTGCCTTCACCGGCCTGCTGGGCGGCACGATGGCTCGCGTCAACGCGGCCCCCATGACTTCCAACAATTCCGGGTCGAACGTGACCTCCACGCGCTCCGCTGTCAGCGGTCTGGCGGGCGCGGTGGTTCACGACGACGATACCGACAAGCATGCCTGCAAGGGGAAGAACTCCTGTAAGGGCAAGGGCGGCTGCAGCACGGGCGACAACGGCTGCAAGGGCAAGAACTCCTGCAAGGGCAAGGGCGGCTGCGCCACCGACGGCTCCAAGGCCTGATCGGTCCCGAGTCTCGCTGTATGGGCCGGGAGCGGTTTTCCCCGGTTCCGGCCCGGTCTTCCGCGCATCCAACCTGAAACATGCCCGCGAATCGATTTAACGGACACACCGACTACGGCATCGGCATCGGCCTGCGCATTCCGCACTACCGGCACATCTTCGAACACAAGCCCGTCGTGGACTGGTTCGAGATCATTTCGGAGAACTTCATGGTGGACGGCGGCCGGCCGCTGGAGGTGCTGGATCAGATTCTCGAACGGTATCGCGTGGTGCAGCATGGCGTGTCCATGTACTTCGGTTCCGCCGAGCCGCTCAATCGCGAGCATCTGCGCCGCCTCAAGGCGCTGGTGAAGCGCACGAAAACGCCGTGGCTGACCGATCATCTCTGCTGGGGCAGCGTGGACGGCCGCTACACGCACGACCTGCTTCCCATGCCCTACACGTTCGAGGCGGCCGAGGTCACCGCGCGCAAAGTGCGCGAAGCGCGCGATTTTCTGGAGATCCCCATTGCCGTCGAGAACGTCAGCAGCTACGCCGAGTTTCACATGTCCGAAATGACCGAGTGGGAGTTTCTGAACGAGGTGGTGGAGCGCGCGGATTGCGGCATCCTGCTGGACGTGAACAACATCTACGTCTCCTCGCAGAACCACAACTTCGATCCGTTCGAATACGTGAACAGCGTGCCCGCCGAGCGCGTCGCGCAGATCCACATCGCCGGTCATTCGAAGTTCGAAAAGTACATCCTCGACACGCACGATCATCCCGTCCTCGATCCCGTCTGGAAGCTGTATCAGCAGGCCATCCGGCGCGCCGGACCGACCGCGACGCTGCTGGAGTGGGACGATCACATTCCCTCGTTCGAGGAAGTGCACGCCGAGGCGCGGAAAGCGGAGAAGTATATTGAGACCCCGGTGGCGGTGGCTACATGAGTCTGCTGGAACTGCAAAAGCGCATGGGCGCCGCGGTGATGAAGCCGCTCACGCTGGACTACCGCTCGCGCAATCGCGACAACGATGCCGATTTCGTCAAGCCGAACGACCGGCTGACCGGGCTGGAGCGCCTGGCCATCTACAATCGCCAGTACTGGTTCCGCATTCTCGATTCGTTTGCCGACGATTTCCCTGGGTTGCGCGCCATTCTCGGCGCTCGCGCGTTCGACCGGTTGTCTCGCGCTTATCTGGCCGAGTGCCCTTCCGAGTCGTTCACCATGCGCAATCTCGGATCGCGGCTGGAAGAGTGGTTGCCGGAACACCCGGAACATGCCGGCCGCGTGCCCGCGCTGGCGCTCGACATGGTCCGGCTGGAATGGGCGCATATCGAGGCGTTCGACAATGCCGCCCTGCGCGTGCTGGGGCCGGAAGATCTGCTGGAGCTGGGGCCTGAGTTCCGCGCCGCGCTGCAGCCGTATGTGCGCCTGCTTCATCTGGGCTATCCGGTGGACGATCTGCGCATCAGGGTGAGCGCGGAAAATTGCGAATCGCACGCCACCGCCAGCAACGCCGTGGATATGAATCGCGCGCGGCGAACGCGCAGGCTTGCGGTTCGGCTGAAGCCCGAGGAGATCTTCGTTGCCGTGCATCGCCTCGATTGTATGGTCTACTATCGCCGGTTGGCACGCGAAGAGTTTCACCTGCTGAAGGCCATCGAGAGCGGCCGGACAATCGGCGAGGCCATCGAGTCGGCCCTGACGGGGACTGCGCTGTCGCAGGAAGAGATCGCTTCGAAGCTGCAGCGCTGGTTCGCCATCTGGGCCGAGCTCGGCTGGCTGTGCCGCACATTTGTGGGGCAGGCTTTCAGCCTGCAGCCGATTTTCAATCGGCCCGCCCAGGCGGGTTACAAACCCGCCGCAGGATGCAATCCTGCCCCACCGCGCGGAGCAGGTGAGTAGCATGCGTTTCGTGACAAAGCTCTATGGCCTGCTCGTTCGGGTCGCCTCCGCGTTCCAGCCGGTTCTGCTCCTCGTGATCCGTCTCTATTGGGGCTGGCAGTTCGCGCAAACCGGGTGGGGCAAGCTGCAGCATCTGGATCGGGTGACGAAGTTCTTCACCAGCCTTGGTATTCCGCTGCCCGGCGCGAACGCGGTTTTCATATCGGTGCTGGAGCTGGTCGGCGGGATTCTGCTGGCGCTGGGGGTTTCCTCGCGGCTGATCGCCCTGCTGTTCGTGGGCGACATGGTGGTGGCGTATATCACCGCCGACCACCAGGCGTTTGTATCTTTCATCTCCGATCCGGACAAATTTGTCGCCGCCTCGCCGTTCGCGTTCCTGTTGGCTTCTCTGGTAATCCTGATCTTCGGTCCGGGCCGGTTTTCGCTGGATGCGCTGCTGGGGCGCTGGTTCAGGAAGTGAACAGGCGCGCGAATCCGTCGTAAGGGCGCAACGGCAGCAGGTCGAACCGAATGATGCGCGCGGCCACCAGCGGTAACTCGGCGAGCGCCCGCGCGGCGTCCTCGACATCGGCGCACTCCAGCTCGAGCACGGCATCGTGGGTGTCGGTGGTAAACCACGCCTGGCGAATCACGCCGCGCATGTGCAGCCGCCAGGCCGTAGCCGCCTCTTCCCTTAACAGCGCTGGCGATGGCTCCCCGGCGTCCGGGATGTCGCGCGAGATGGCGATGATCTTCATACCTTCGTGATACCATCCCCCGATGACCGCTCCCCATGTTCTCGAGGCGTGGGCCATTCACGACCGCATCAATCGCTACCTGCTCGCGGCCGTCCCCGACGCCGCCCTCAGCGCCGTCTCCGCGTCAAAGGGCCGCACCGTCGCCGAACAGTTCGCGCACATCCACAATGTCCGCCTGATGTGGCTGAAGGCGGCGCAGCCGGCGGCGCTGGCGGGCCTGACAAAGCTGGAGAAGGGCGCGCTCACGAAGAAGGTGCTCCACGTCGAACTGGAGAAATCGGGCGCGGCCATGGCGGCTCTGCTCGAACGGGCCTCCGCCGATGGCGACCGCGTGAAAGGCTTCAAGCCGCATGGCACGGCATTCTTCGCGTATTTGGTCTCCCATGAGTCGCACCATCGCGGACAGATCATGCTCACGCTGAAGCAGGCCGGCTTCCCGGTGGACAAGAAGTGGATAAGAAGGTCGCTTACGGCGTCTGGGAGTGGGGCGTCCGATGGTAGTGTCTGAAATGTGCGTTGATGGGGAAAGTCGCATGGACCGATTGCTGAGGCAGGACGGAAATGCCTAAGTCCATGTAGAGTGCCATCACGCATGTTAAAGCGCTGGATGAATTTGTGGATCAATGATGGGTTGTGCCGTTCGTACAACATGAAGACTGAGTGGGCTACAAAGTCAGCGACCTGTAATAGCCGTGTCTCCTTGACGCTGGCGAAGTATGGGATGTCGCTGAGATTCTTGATAACGCCCCATCGCGTACCGAGTTGGCGGAATTCATTGACCCATACCTTCGCACGCTTGTCAAAGCGCCCCTCAGCAAAAACCACCAAGCCCCGCTGCGGATCATTAACCTCATTGCGCTTGGCCAGGAATTTGTCAAACCTAGTCAGGATTTGCTCTGTAGCGTGGAGGACAGCGTCTTCGCCATAGAGTTCTGCACTTTTTTCTATGGCCGCCGCAAACAACTGAACTCGTGGTCAAGGCTGCCCACAGTGACTACTTCGGCGGTCCGCGGGATTCGATGAGACGAAATGGGGTCAGGTCGTGGCCCACCTCCGCATTGCGGGCGTTATTGAGGCCGAAGAGGAGAAGGGCTTGGCAGGTGTATTCGGCTTCGTCAGCCGGGGTGCTCACGTGATTGTGGGGCTGTCAGAAACGGAGATGGTGCGATTGGGCCGGAGCCTTGTTGTGAGCATGTGTTACTTTTTGGCGAAACGTTGGAATGGACAGACTCGCTAGTTGACGTTGCGCATGCTCAATGAGGCGGGAGCAGTGCGGGGACCAACTTCTCGCGGGGCGCACTTTCCCTGGGGACGCCTCTCTTCGGTGAGGTGCGGGGCAGGTTGGGCCGATTGAAAATCGGCCGCAGGTTACAAACCTGCCCCACAGGTGACTACTTCGTTTCTTCGATGCGCATACCGTAGAACGAGCGGTAGACGAAGATCACGGAGATCAGGAAGAAGATGGCGGCCAGGACGCGGGTGATGGTGGAACCCTGCGAGGCGGTCATGGACACGGCCAGCTCGACGGCCAACAACCCGAACAGCGTGGTGAACTTGATGATCGGGTTGAGCGCCACCGATGAGGTGTCCTTGAAGGGATCGCCGACAGTGTCGCCGACGACGCAGGCGTCATGCAGCGGCGTGCCCTTCTGCTTGAGCTCGGTCTCGACAATCTTCTTGGCGTTGTCCCATGCGCCGCCGGCATCGGCCATGAAGATGGCCTGATAGAGACCGAACAGGGCGATGGAGATCAGATAGCCGATGAAGAAGAACGGCTCGACGAAGGCGAAAGCCAGCGTGGCGAAGAACACGGTCAGGAAGATGTTGAACATGCCCTTCTGCGCGTATTTCGTGCAGATCTCCACCACTTTCTTCGAGTCGGCCACCGAAGCCTTGGTGGCGGTACCTTCCAGCTTGATGTGCGCCTTGATGAATTCCACCGCGCGATAGGCGCCGGTGCTGACGGCCTGGGTGGATGCGCCGGTAAACCAATAGATGATCGCGCCGCCGGTGATCATTCCGAGCAGGAAGGGAGCGTAGAGGATGGATAAGTGGTCCACGTTGATGGTCATTTTGTTGGTGAGGGCCACGATGATGGAGAAGATCATGGTGGTTGCGCCCACCACGGCCGTGCCGATCAGCACCGGCTTGGCGGTGGCCTTGAAGGTGTTGCCCGCGCCGTCGTTCTCCTCGAGGTTCTCCTTCGCCGTCTCGAAATTCACGTCGATGCCGTAATCCTTCTTCAGCTCTTCGTGAATGCCGGGGAGCTGCTCGATGGTGGAAAGCTCGAACACCGACTGCGCGTTGTCGGTGACCGGGCCGTAGGAATCGACGGCGATGGTCACCGGTCCCATACCGAGGAACCCGAAGGCGACCAGGCCGAACGCGAATACGGCGGGAGCGGCCATCAGGACCCCGAGGCCCATGGTGCTGACGATGTACGCGGTGGCCATGAGCAGCATCATGGTGAGGCCCATCCAGTAGGCGCTGAAGTTGCCGGCGACAAAACCGGCCAGAATGTTCAAGGACGCGCCGCCCTGCCGGGAAGCGGTGACGATTTCACGGACGTGCCGCGATTCAGTGGACGTGAAGACTTTCACCAGCTCGGGAATGACCGCGCCGGCAAGCGTGCCGCAGGTGATGACGGTGGAGAGCTTCCACCAGAGCGAGCCATCGCACAGATCGGGAACCAGCAGGTACGAAACCACGTAGGTGGCGGCGATGGAGACGATGGAGGTGAGCCACACGAGCGAAGTGAGCGGCGCTTCATAGTTGAACTTGTCTTTCTGGGCGAAGCGGGCGTGCGCGACCGCGCTGTTGATGAAGTAGGAGAGGCCGGAGGAGATAATCATCATGACGCGCATGACGAAGATCCAGACCAGAAGCTGGACTTTGACGGCCGGGTCGTTGACGGCCAGAAGGATAAAGGTGATGAGGGCCACGCCGGTGACGCCGTAGGTCTCGAAGCCGTCGGCGCTGGGGCCCACCGAATCGCCCGCGTTATCGCCGGTGCAATCGGCAATGACGCCGGGGTTGCGTGCGTCGTCTTCCTTGATCTTGAACACGATCTTCATCAGGTCGGAGCCGATGTCGGCGATCTTGGTGAAGATTCCGCCGGCCACGCGCAGGGCCGCCGCGCCCAGCGATTCACCGATGGCGAAGCCGATGAAACACGGGCCGGCGTAGTCGCCGGGGACGAACAGCAGGATGAAGAGCATGATGAACAGCTCAACGCTGATGAGCACCATGCCCACGCTCATGCCGGCCTGCAAGGGGATCTGGTAGCACGGATAGGGCTTGCCGCGCAGGCTGGCGAAGGCCGTTCGCGAATTGGCGAAGGTGTTCACGCGGATGCCGAACCAGGCCACGCCGTAGCTGCCGCCCATGCCGACGAGGCTGAACAGCAGGATGATGGGCAGGGTGGTGGAGACGGGCTTACCGGGAACGGGCGCCAGGAATCCGAAGTAGAGCACGATTACGACGGCGATGAAGATCCACAGGAGAAGCAGGAACTTGCCCTGGGTGATGAGGTAGGTCTTGCAGGTTTCGTAGATGAGCTCCGAGATCTCGCGCATGGAGCTGTGGACGGGAAGACCGCGCAGGCGCGTGTAGGTGACGAAGCCAAAGACGAGGCCGAGCAGGGAGATCCCCATGCCGACGAGAAGCAGGCCGCGGCCGGAGACGCCGTTGATGGACCGGTCGAGCGAGGGAAGCACGAGCGACGCCTCGCCCCCGGCCGACTGTTCGGCCGCGAAAGCCTGGACCGGCGCGCCGATGAGGAACAGGGCCAGCAGGACTACGGCAAGAAAGGTGAACAAATGCCGGCTCGTCACGCGGGGACGGCGGCGCTCAGTAGCGTTGGACAGCGCACAGCTCGACTGCATTCAGGGGTATCCTCCATCTCGATTGAAGAGATTATTACAACTAACTACTAGTAGGGGCTAAGACTACATTGTTTCACAGCAAGGTGGCCGAGTGCAGGGGCGGCGGGGGGCGGCGGGTGGGCGGGGCGTCGGGCCGAAGGCACCGGGGGCGCGACTCGACCGGGCTCAGCGGCTGTAGAACTGCAGACAGACGCCTGACGGCACGATCATATGAAACTCGCGGCGGCCCCATGGTTTCACTTCCAGTGGCCCGACGCGGGCGGTGACGCTCCGATACTCCTCATACAGCGCGTCCAGATCCGACACGGCAATGCTGAAGCTGGCGTTGTCGGCCCACTCACGGTTATTGTTCTCGACCAGATTAAAGGAGACGCCGTCGCGCGCGATGCCGGCTTCGCGGCTGCCTTGCCAGGTTACGGAGAAACCGAGCTGGCCGGTGAAGAAGGCGAGAGCTTCGGCGAGGCTGCCGCCAGTGGGGATCATGGGGGTGACGGTGAGGAACGGCGGCCTCGAATCAGGCATGTCTCAGCCCCGCAGGAGGCGCACGGCTTCGCTCACGGCGCTGGGTTCGCGCTCGGGGCCGCCGGAGCCGCTGCTCTCCGGCTCCGGTTCGCCGCCTTCACCGGGTGCAAGGAACAGATCCGTCTGCAGGCCGTGCTGTTTCGTATAGAGCTCGAAATAGCGGCCTTTCGCGGCGTAGAGTTGTTCGTGGGTGCCGCGCTCGACGATGCGGCCTTCTTCGACGACGAGGATCTGGTCGGCGCGGCGGATGGTGGAAAGGCGGTGGGCGATCACGAAAGTAGTGCGGCCTTTCATGAGAAAGCGCAGACCTTCCTGGATCAATTCCTCCGATTCGGAATCGAGGCTGGAAGTGGCCTCGTCGAGAATCAGGATGCGCGGGTCGGCGAGGATGGCGCGGGCGATGGAGACGCGTTGTTTCTGGCCGCCGGATAGTTTCACGCCGCGTTCGCCGACGACCGTATCGTACTTCTCCGGGAAATTCCCGGCGAATTCGTCCACGCGCGCGATGCGGCAGGCGCGCATGATCTGCTCCTCGCTGGCTTCGGGCCGGGAGAAGGACACGTTTTCTCGAATGGTCCCGTCGAACAGAAAAGTGTCCTGCAGCACGAGGCCGAGCTGGCTGCGCCAGGAATCGAGCCGCACGCTGGAAAGGTCGATGCCGTCCACGCGCACCAGACCGGAGGTGGGGGTGTAGAACGCGGCGATAAGCCCGATGATGGTCGATTTACCGCTGCCGGAAGAGCCCACCAAAGCGGTGACGGTGTCCGGCGCCGAGTAGAACGAGACGTGGTGGAGCACGGGCTTCGAGGGCTCGTAGGAGAAGCTCACGTCCTCGAAGGCCACCTCGCCGCGCACTTCGCCGATAGTGACCGTGCGGCGCGGATCGGCGTCTTCGGGCAGCTCGGAGAGCACCTCGCGCGTGCGCTCCAGCCCGGCGATCGCCTCGGTCAACTGGGTGCCGATGGAGACGATCTGGAACATGGGCGCGATCATGTAAGCCATCAGCGCCGTGAAGGTCATCAGGTCGCCGAGAGTCATGCGATGGGCGAGGATGGAGCGGGTGCCGACGAACATGACCAGCGCGCCGACCACGCCCATGAGCACGGCGGCGGAGAGACTCATCAGGCTGGTGGCGGTGAGGGTACGCAGAACGTTGTTGAGCAGGCGCTGTACGCCGGCGAAGAAGACGCTCTGTTCGCGCGCTTCGGCGTGATAGCCCTTCACGACGCGCACTCCGCCGAGAGATTCGGTGAGGCGGCCGGTGACTTCCGCGGTAATCTTCCCGCGCTCGCGGAATATGGGGCGAATTGTGCGGAAGGCTTTCTGCAGGAAGAACACGAACAGGGCAATCATGACGAGAGCGACGGAAGTGAGTTCCCAGTGAATCCACAGCAGGGCGAAGAGGACGATCACCGCCATGATGATGCCGCCCGCGAAATCCACGAGTCCGGTGCCGATGAGATTGCGCACGCCCTCGACGTCGTTCATGATGCGCGATACGAGCGCGCCGGTTTTGTTGGCGTCGTAGTAGGCGACGGGGAGGCGGCTGACGTGGCGGTGAACTTTCACGCGCAGTTCGGCAATGAGGCGCTGGGCGGCTTTGGAGAGCAACTGCGTGAGCGAATAGGCGGACACGCCCTGAATGAGAGTGGCCGTGAGCACCGCGCCGACCAGCGGGAGCAGGAGCCAGGCCTGGTGCTTGCCGATCACGCGGTCCACCAGGGTTTTGGTGGAGAGGGGCAGCACCAGCGCCGCCACTTTGTTCACCACCATGAGCAGGAAGCCGAGGGCGAGGAGCCAGCGCCGCGGCCGGATCATCTCGCGAACATCGGGCCAGACGGAGCGAAGTTGTTCGAGCGTGCCGCGCTTATCGGGCGGCTTTTCGGGTTCGCCCGGGCGGCCGCGACTGTGCCGGTCCCCGTGCGCGTGCCCGCCGCCGCCGAATCCCAGTGCGCTACCGTGTCCCAGACCCATTGGATGATTGATGCGCCCCTCGCGGTCCGGCTAATTCACAGCGACGCTTCAGGCGTGGAGGAAACCGTCCGGATGAACGTCCGCCTGTTTCAGGATAGCTTGATGGGTCAGTTCGCCGTCGGGGCATCGATCAGGCGGCCGTGCGTGGCAGAACTTCCCGCGCGATTTCCGGGCCAGTTTCCCGATGGGCTACCTCGAGGTCATAGGCGTTCTGAAGATTCAGCCAGTACTGCGCCGAAGTCCCGAAACAGCGCGCGAGCCGCATGGCGGTGTCCACAGTTATGGCGCGCCGGCCGTGGACGATCGCGCTGATCCGGTTCATCGGCACGCGGAGGGCGCGACCGAGTTCGTTCAGGCCGACGCCAGTCTGGTCGAGTTCGTCTGGAAGCAATTCACCGGGGTGAATGGGCGGTAGTTTCCTTCTGTACGACATATATATAGCCGAAAGGAGGAGGGTCGAAGTCAAACGCGGAGGAAATCGTCGGGATGGATGCCCGCCTGTTTCAGGATAGGGCGTGTCGCCGGGATGATTGGGAACGGTGGTGTATCGATTTGTCTGAGAATTGAACCAGATCTCGTGGCTGCCAGCGGCCTGACGGTCGAACACAAATCCGTGGTTCTTCAGCCGGGCTACAACCTGTCGATAGCGGAATCCAGCGAGGCGGCCCATTCACGCCGCGACTACGATCGTGTAGTCACGTCGGTCGCTTGTCGTCGGCAGGTTCGGAAGGCCCTGGCGCTCTCGCGTCGCCTCAATGAGTTTCCGTGAAACGTCGCGTGCAATTTCAAGAGTCTCCGCCACCGTCCTTCCCTGCGCGACAAGCCCAGGAAGTTCATCCGAAGTCGCCAGAAACAATCCTTCGGGAAGCTCTTCTATCTGTACCCGAATGACGAGTTCCATACGACTCGATGCTGGCATTCTCCGCGGCGGGCCGGATTGTTACCATTGAGTGTCGCCCATGAAGTGCAAGATCTGCGGCATTCGCAGGCCGCGCCGCTACTGTCCCGCCGCCGGCGGCGACATCTGCTCCATCTGCTGCGGCCAGGAGCGGGAGGTCACGCTGCGCTGTCCGCTCGAATGCGTCTACCTTGCGGAAGCGCACGCTCACGAAAAGGTGGATGCGATTCCCGCGGACAAGCTGCCCAGCCCGGATATCCGCATTACCGAGCGGTTCATGGAAGAACACATGCCGCTCGCCGACGTGATTGGCGTGATGCTGCGAAAAGCCGCGCTGGCCGAAGCCGACGTTGTGGACGCCGACGTTCAGCAGGCGCTGGAGGCGATCACGCGGACGTATCGGACGCTGGAGAGCGGCCTCTACTACGAAACGCGGCCGGACAATCTGGTGGCCGCGCGGATTCAGACGCGCATGCAGGAGGAGATCGCGGGGCTGCGCAAGGATCTGGCGTCGAAAGGCGTCGCCCCGATTGCCGACGCGACGCTGCTGGGTATCCTGGTTTTCTTCCACCGCATGGCGGTGCAGTACGACAATCACCGGCCGTACGGCCGCTCGTTCCTCGGTTCGTTTGCGCGCGCGGTTCAGCCCGCGGCGGAGCCGGCGTCTCAGCCGTTGATTCTGCCCGCATGATCGCTCTGGTGGTGTTCGCTCACGGGTCGAAGGTGGAGGCGGCGAACGAAGCGGTGCGTGAGGTGTCCAGGAGAGTGCAGACGCGCAGCGGTTACGTCACCGAGGCCGCGTTTCTGGAAATCGCCGAGCCCAATCTGCCGAGCGCCGTGGAGGCGCTGGTTGGCCGCGGGGCTACGCGGATCGCGGTGCTGCCGTATTTTCTCGCGCCAGGCCGCCACGCCGAGCGCGATCTGCCGCGCCTGGTTGACAACATCCGTGGCCGGCTCCGGGACATCCATAGTAATGTAAGAATCGATGCCGCCGCGAATCTGGACGGACATCCCGCGCTGGTGGGGATGCTGATCGATCGCGCGACGGCCGTTCTGGAGGAAACCTGAAAGCTCGCCTGATCGAGACCGTTGAGCTCTGTCCGGAGGTACGCCAGTTCGTATTCGAAGCGCTCGAGGTGGAGCGGTTCGCATTTACGCCTGGACAGTTCGTCTCGCTGGTGCACATGTTCGAGGGCCGCGAAGTGACGCGGGCCTACTCGATCGCCTCCGCGCCAAACGGTACCCGGTTTGAGTTGTGCCTGAATCGGGTGAGGGAAGGCGTGATGTCGCCGTGGCTGTTCGCCATGAATCCGGGCGACACGATAGAGATGAGCGGGCCGCTGGGCTATTTTGTGCTGCGCAACCCGGCGCGCGATGCGCTGTTCGTGGCGACGGGAACGGGGATCGCGCCGATCCGCTCGATTCTGCAGGCCAACTTCAACAGCGCGCGGCCGGCGCAGATCACGCTGCTGTTCGGGGTGCGCTATGCGGAGAGCCTGCTGTATCGCGGGGAGTTCGAAACGATGGCCTGCGTGTGGCCGGGTTTCCGTTTCTGGCCGACGGTGACGCGGCCCGACGAGAAGTGGACGGGGCTGCGCGGGCGCGTGCAGCAGCACCTGCTGGAAGCGGTCGGCGACCGGCGCGACATCGACGTTTATATCTGCGGGCTGCGCGAGATGGTGGACGATGTGCGCACAGTGCTGAAGTGCGTGGGCTTCGACCGCAAACAGATTATAGTTGAGAAATACGACTGATGAGCCGCACAACCGGCCTGATTCTCGGCATGGCGGTCCTGTTCGCGACCGTCGCGCTGATTCTGACTCAGGTGATTCCCGGACCGCACCGGCCCACCGATTATCTGGTGATCGGCGGCGCGGCCACCATGGTCTGCCTGCTGGCGCTGTTTCTGATTCTGATCAGCACCACCATGCGCTCGCCTGAGACTTTCTTCCGGAAGAAGAAGTGAGCGGCCCGGCGCGGGTGCGCGTGAACCGGCGGGCGGTGGAGCGCGTGCGTTCGGGGCATCCGTGGATTTTCACGAGCGACGTGCTGGATCGCGGCGAAGCGCAGCCGGGAGACGCGGTGGCGGTGGTGGATGGCGCCGGGCACGCACTGGGCACCGCTCACTACAGTTCCACTTCGCAGATTTGCCTGCGCATGCTCAGCGAACGGCTGCTGACGGTGGATGGGGCTTTCATTGCCGAGCGACTGGGCGAGGCGGCAATGTGGCGCGAGCGCGTGGTCAGCGATACAACCGCTTATCGGCTGGTTCACGGCGAAGGCGATCGTCTGCCGGGCCTGGTGATCGATCACTATGGCGATTCCTTCGTGATTCAGACGCTGAGCCAGGGCATGGATCGGCTGAAGAACGATATCGCGGCCGTGCTGACGGAGCGGTTCGGCGCCACCGGGGTGATTGCGCGCAACGATGCGATGGTGCGCCAGCGCGAGTCGCTGCCGCTGGAGACCGCGGTGCTGGCGGGCGAGATCCCGGAGATTGCGACGATTCAGATGAACGGCTTTCGTCTGGAGGCGGATCTGGCGCACGGGCAGAAGACCGGCGTGTTTCTGGATCAGAGGGAGAATTATCTCGCCGCGGCGCGGTATGCGCGAGGAAATGCGCTTGATTGTTTCACGTTCACGGGCGGATTCGCGCTGCACATGGCGGCGCGGTGCGAATCGGTGGAGGCGGTGGACAGCTCGGCGCCGGCGCTGGAACGCGCGCGGAGGAACGCGGAGGCAAACGGCGCCGGCAATGTGTCGTTCCGGGAGGCCGATGTGTTCGAGCTGCTCTCAGGATATGCGTCGGCGCGGCGGCGGTTTTCGACGATTATTCTGGATCCCCCGGCGTTCGCGAAATCGCGAGCGAGTCTGGAGGGCGCGGTTCGCGGATACAAGGACATCAACCTGCGCGCGTTGCGGCTGCTGGGTCCGGGGGGAATTCTGGTGACGTGCTCGTGCTCGCACCACCTGAGCGAAGCTGCGTTTCTGCAATTGCTGGCGGAGGCGGCGCTCGATGCCGGGCGGACCTTACGCGTGGCCGAGCGGCTGACGCAGGCGCGGGATCATCCGATATTGCTCACGGTGCCGGAGACGCATTATCTGAAGTGCGTGATTGTCGAAGTGGTTAACTGAGCGCGACCAAAGGGAGCGGTTGAGCTTCGGGTAAGATCAGGCGACCGCTCCCTTTGGTCGCGGCTCAGATTCGGATTTTAACGCGCTTCGAATACAGCCATGGGGGTGCCCTGCTCATCGACCGCGTAGCGGATCGCGGCGGTCACGCTTTCAGGGTTCCACAACCAACGAGTGCTGCCATGGCGGGTCCAGCGCTTGCGCAACGGCGACTCGATGCCGCTTCGATTCAGGCAACGGCTGGCGAATGACTTCAGATCGTTCATGATCCGGTCAGGATGCGCCTCGGCATCGAGGACAAGGTGAACGTGGCTTGACCGGACGTGGGCCGCCAGAAGAACCCAGCGCTGGTGAAGACACCGCTCCCTGATTGAGGCAAGGACAACGTCGCGCCGGATCTCGTCCATAAGATATGGCGGCTGGTGCATTCGCTCTCTCTCGTCAGACTCCCGCTTTGGATCGGCATCCAACACGCGGCTCCCGGGCAGATTGTGGCTGCGGTCCACGGATCCGGATTCGTTGCCGTGCAAATGGCATCCATATGCGGTGAAGGTGATGAGGTAGGTCATGGGGGCCCGCTCCCTCTGGTCGCGGCTCGGTTTCGAATGTCGCGGCTCGGGTTCGGATGTCGTGGGTCGGTTACAACTGAGGTGGTCGGGGAACGACCTGACTCTCATCACTTCGTGTAGGGCCATTGCGCTTTCGTAAACAGGCCACCGTCGATCCAGATGGTCTGGCCGCTGATGAAGGACGCGCCATCGCCGGCGAGGAAGACAACAGCCGGCGCGATGTCGCTCACCTGGCCCACGCGGCGCATCGGCGTCAGGCGCGACCATGTGCCGGCGTAATCGGGGTCCTCGAGACGCGTACGTTCCGATTCAATCGCCCCGGGCGCGATGCAATTCACGCGAATCCCGTACGGCCCCAGCTCCACCGCGGCTTCTTTCGTGAACATCTCGATGCCGCCCTTACTGGCGGTGTAGGCAACCAGGCGCGGGAAGGCCAGCTTGTTGCAGCCCGAGCCGAGGTTAATAATGGCGCCGCCGCCGTGATCCTTCATGTGCCGGGCCGCCTGCTGGGTACACAGGAAACAGCCCTTGAGATTGGTGTCGATCACCAGATCCCACTCTTCCTCGGTGACGTCGAGAAGCGGCTTCCACGTCTGCACGCCGGCGTTGTTGACGAGGATATCGAGGCCGCCGAAATGCGCGATCACCTTTTCGAACAGGCCGGCCACCTGAACGGCGGAGCGGATGTCGGCTTCGAAGAGCAGGGCGTCGGCGCCGGCAGCGCGAATCTCCGCCAGCGCCGTCCGCGCCTCTTCCGGGGGACCGCCGAAATAGTTCACGGCCACGCGGCAGCCGGCGCGCGCCAGCTCGATCGCGATCTCCTTGCCGATGCCGCGGCTGGCACCGGTCACCAGAGCGATACGGCCTTTGAGAAGCATGTTCACCTCGATCCGCCATCGATCATACATGAGGCGGTCTCGGTGAGGACCGCTACGGGATCCGGCAACACGAGTCTGTTATAGACTATCTCTGAACCTCAGGCGCAAACTGATTTGTTCTGCGCATCGGTAGCGCAGTGCCCGGCGCTCGGAGACTGCGCGAAAGGGGGAACTGCTTTGAAACTGGCAATCTGCCTTGTTCTTTGCAGTCTCGTGAGCTTGCCTGCTGCACGAGCGCAGTCGTCACCGGCGGTTCAGCCGGGAGCGACGTGGAACCTGACTGGTTCCGACAACTGGACGTCAGTCTGGACCCGCCGGGGGACCAGCCACGTCTGGGACGGTATCTGGACGCGAGGAAACTCCCGCGTGGTCACAGTGATGTCGGATGGAATCCAGGGCAACCAGGTGTACTTTAAGCGCAGTTCTTCGACGGATGGGAATCTGTGCGAGTTCCGCGGGACCATAGCGCCCGACGGCCGGTCTGCATCGGGCACGCAGATCTGCGCAGGTTATCCCAACATGTGGTGGAAGGCCACGATCGGCGGCGCTGGCCCTGGCCCTGTTCCTGGAAGCAATGCCGTTCGATACAGAATGGAGAACCTCAATTACAACCAACCCGATGTCTACGTGAATCCCCGCAATTATCACGATTTCCTGGTGGACTTCAGCAACTGCTCGATTCGTGAAATGAATCAGGAAAGCGATCAGGGCCGGGAGCGCATTCAGGTCCTGGTCTGCCGCAGGAACCGGCGGCTGACGTTTACGACGACAACCGACAACGGCGCGACTGTGGTCCATTACGATTGGGCGTTCCGCGATAACGGCGTGGTGGCCGCTGGCGCATGGCAGCAGGGCAATGGCTTCGGGCCCTCCGTCGGCGGGATCTACGGGACGGCGTCCGAGTGGCAGACGCGGTAATCAGGCATTCCGCTTACCTGATGACATTCACTTTGTGGTGCGCCCGGGGTGATTCGAACACCCGACCTTCTGGTTCGTAGCCAGACGCTCTATCCAGCTGAGCTACGGGCGCGGAAGTAGTGGAACTGACGGCGCGCGTGCGCCGGATTCTTCGATGGTATCAGATCTCGTATTCGGGAGCCGGCGTGCGCTGCTCGCGGCCGTACGGAATCAGGTTCCAGATGCGCTCGTGGACGAAGTAGGCGGCGAGCTTCACCAGCACGTCCAGAGCTCCGGCGCCCAGAGACAGCTTCAGGCTGCCCGTCAGGACGAGGCAGATGCCGGCCGTAGCCAGGGAGCCAAGCACCCGGTAACTAGCTGCCTTGGCAATGCTTCGGCTGCCGGACTCCATCCGATCAGTGTATCACTATCTTCTCTATCGGCAATGGGTATTTGCCAGAAGTTGATATCGGACCAAAGGACTCCGATATAATGGTGTGGATATGCCCCGGGTCACTATAGACGGCAGGACGGTTGAGTACGAATCCGGCAAGCTGCCTTATCACGAGCACGGCAAGCCGGAGTCGATTCTCGACGTCTGCCTGAACTTCGGCATTCAACTGGAGCACGCCTGCGGAGGCAACTGCGCCTGCACCACTTGTCACGTGGTAGTGAAAAAGGGAGACGACAACCTGAGCGAGATGGACGACGACGAGGCCGACCGCCTGGACATGGCCGCTGGACTGACCATGCATTCGCGGCTTGGCTGCCAGTGCATCGTCACCGGCGACGTGGAGGTGGAGATTCCCACGTGGAACCGCAACTACGTCAGCGAGGGCGGCGGGTCGATGAATCTGGGCGACGCGATTCCGCCGGCGCGGGCCACTGTCGGGTGAAGGCCGATTGGGGCGACCGACTCTTCCCCCATTCGCGCTGACGGCGTGAGGTCAAGCGAGGTCAAGTCTACACATCCGCTTCAGCGCGCTATACTGAATCGGCAGTGGGCACAGACGAGGTTGCAGCGCCTCACCGGACACCCACCGAGCGCATCCTCTTCACGGGTGCGGTCATCGTCTGGCTCATTGCCTGCGCCAGGCTGGCGCTTTATCTCTACGTCGGCGGCCGTTACGGCTACTTCATTGACGAACTATATTTCATAGCCTGCAGCAACCACCTCGCCTGGGGCTACGTGGACATAGCTCCGCTGGTGGCTCTGGTGGTGAAGATCTCGCGGCTTCTGTTCGGGGATTCCACACAGTCAATACGTCTGTTTGCCGCACTGGCCGGCGCCGCGAGCATCCTGCTCACCGGCCGCCTGGCGCGCGAGCTGGGCGGAGGCCGCTTCGCACAGGGGCTTGCCGCTTTGTCGCTGTTTCTGGCGCCCGTAGTCCTCTCGGTGAGCAACTACATCTCAATGAACGCCCTGGAGCTGCCGATCTGGCTGGGTTGCGTGCTCCTGATCGTGCGGATTGTCAGGACTGGAAATCAGAAACTCTGGCTATGGGTGGGGCTGCTTGCTGGGATCGGGCTGAACAACAAATATTCGATGGCGTTCCTCGGCGCCGGCATTGCCGGTGGGCTGTTGCTGACCGCCGAACGGCGCATGTTTCTGAAACCTTGGATCTGGCTGGCCGGGCTGCTGGCCTTTCTGTTCGCCGTGCCCAACCTCGTCTGGAACATTCAGAACCAGTTCCCATTTCTGCAAATGATGGCCAACAGAACCGCCAACGTACCCTACCACTCGCTGGCGTCCTTTTTCGTCCGGCAGGTCGTGCTGCTTTCGCCGGTGTCCCTGCCGGTGTGGCTTTGCGGGCTTGGCTGGTACCTTTTCGACAGGGAGGGAAAACGATACCGCACGATTGGCTGCGCATTTCTGATCGTCGCGGCGATCATGCTTCTTCCAGCCACGAAACCTTACTACATGCTGCCCGCCTATCCCATGCTTCTGGCTGCCGGAGCCGTGCAGATGGAAAGCTGGTTTTCAAGGCGCGGCCTGCGATGGCTCAAGCCCGCGTATGTGGTTACTCTGATGGCGTCGGGCCTTGTCGCGTTACCATTCGGCCTTCCGGTGCTTTCGCCGGCGACGTGCGCTCATTATGCCGAGGCGCTGCACGTCGCGCCGCCCCCAATGAAGCAAGCGGGGAACGGACCGCTGCCGGCCTTCTTCGCCAATCAGCTCGGATGGGAGGAAATGACCCGGGCGGTGGCAAGCGCGTGGTGGCATCTGCCCCGCGAGGGAAGAAGCAGCACGGCCATTCTGGCCCGCGACTTTGGCGAGGCCGGAGCGATCGATCTGCTGGGCAGGAAGTACGGCCTCCCAGGGGCCATCAGCGGGCATCAGAACTACTACCTCTGGGGGCCACGCGAATACACGGGCGAGAGCGTTCTTGCGATTGGTTTCCCACAGCAGCAGCTTGCATCCTGGTTCGATTCGGTCGAGCCGGTGGGGATGGTCTGGCATCCGTATTCCATGGCCAGCGAGCGCTTCATCATCTACCACTGCCGCAGTCCAAAGCAGCCAATGGCTGCTCTGTGGCCCGCGATGAAGATCTGGCGTTGAGCCCCGAGGTCCGTCTCCCACAGGCTACTGTCGGTTGAACGTCAGGGCGGCGAAGCTCACCACGCTCTGCTGGTCGATGTTCCACTGCTGGTAGCGCGCGAGCTGGCCGCGCGCGCCGGGAACGGCCCGCAGGAACGTATAGAGCGGCGACGACCCGCACCATTTCAGGTCGTCATGATTCTCCTGCACCAGGGCCCAGAAGCCTTCGGGGTCGGCGACGACGACGCGATCGATGCGGGCGCGGTCGCGCCGGGCCACCTCGGTCATTTCGCCCTGATCGGCGCGAGCGGCCAGCGCATCGCCATAACGCCGCCCTATATGGGACATGTCGATTCCCAGCACCCACAACAGGTGATCGCGTTCGGCTTCCGCGATGCCGGCCAGCTCGCCCAGGAAGCGCTTCACACCATCGTTCGATTCCGGCGCGCCGCCCTGATAGACGCTGCGCGCGTACGGGCCGCAGAGAATCGGCAGAATGCGAATGCGCGGGCCGTAGAGATATTGCAGGAAGAGCACCTGGAACTCGATGGAATGCTCGATGGCGTGGCAGTAATCTTCCATGGAGATGGCGCCGCCCGCTTTCTGTTCCAGCCGATCCACCAGCGCCGTCTCGGTGACCGCTTCCCCCAGCGGCGTAACGAACGGCTTGCGAGTGAGGCCGAACTTTTCCGGCTCGCCGTAGTGGGAAGTTCCCAGGATGACGAAGACCCGCTCGCGGTAGTCGGGCGAAAGCTTGTTGTAGGCATCGCGATAGGATTCCCATCCGCCG
>Ga0326727_10008824_pt1 | contig 25285 bp, 24 predicted proteins | sample MB2enrmetagenome_FD_207643 | JGI IMG/M metagenome (GOLD analysis project Ga0326727, IMG submission 207643) | Lab enriched peat soil microbial communities from McLean, Ithaca, NY, United States - MB29MY | ecosystem: Environmental > Terrestrial > Soil > Wetlands > Peat | place: USA: New York... | reverse complement strand
TTTCATGCTCATCACCTAGCCGTAGCAGCATGCAAAGCAACCATAGCTGAGTTAAAAGACGGGAGAGTGGCAAACCATCTAAACAAACTAACTATAAAGCTCATCAAACAGGTTGATGAAATCTCCACCAACCTTCAATTGAACGTAAGGATTGACGGACTCGGAGGAGAATTTACCTTCTACTTCACCGACCACGAAATCACCAACTTCAGAGAAGCAATCTCCACAGACAACGGGAACGGAGATAAATTCTTGAAGCTCCAAAAGCAATTGCAGGACAAGGGCATCCGCTTTCTGCCCAGACACATATACCATCACGGGTTTTCATACTCTCACACGGAGAAAGACATAGATGACCTAACGCTGGCTATCAGAGAGTCACTAACGCGTCTGGACAAATGATCCGATCATCACAACGTCAGCATTCTCAGCGACCGTGCGTAATTGGTATAGAGGACCACAATCAGTACGTGTAGTTGAGAACAGGGATAGCGCAACATGATCAATCGTATTAATCACGTCGGCGTTGTTGTTAGAGATCTTGAAGAGACTTTGAAGCTGTTTGACAAGCTCTTTCAGCTGAAGCCCGCCGTGGTCAAGGATGCCATGGAAGGAAAACTGAGAGTTGCATTTGTTCCTGTAGGTAATGACGAAATAGAATTACTTCAACCTTTAGACCCAGGCATACCGCTAGGAGAGTCGCTACGAAAAAACGGCCAGGGGATTCATCACCTCGCTCTGTCCACAGACAACATTGACGCGGAAGTTGAAAGACTGAAAGAGAACGGCGTCGTATTCGATAATGAAAAACCACGAATTGGTGCCCACGGAGTGAAAATAATCTTGAGTAGACCAGAAACAACCGGCGGAATAACCGTGGAACTATGTGAAGAAAAATCTCCTAATTTGTCAAGTTAATGTCGGCTTCACATCCCAGTGAGAAACAAATTATCTAGTTCACCATAAGCTGTAGCTCAGCCTTAGCCACAGCCTGTTTCGTAAGAATTTAGTGTTGTTCAGTAAAAAATCGGTCAAGGTCGTTGATAATCAATGCGCAAGCCGTTGGTTTATGGTGTGAGAGAGATTTCTTGAACCTCGTAGTCGGTTAAATCTTTTCGAAGGCGTCGAAGGGTAGATTCATCCACAGGCTTTAGAAGTGGCAGCTTCCACTTTTGTCTTTGAAGCGGAATTCTGGTTACTCTTCCTCCAGTAACTACCGTGTGAGTTAACACTCCAATTTGCTCTGTCTCCGCGTTCATCGAGTCAATCTGCACTCCTCGTTTCTTGACGACGGAAGCAATTTTCTCTTCCAGTTCCAGCAGCTTATCCTTCTCCGACGCAAACACAATGATCAGGAACATTAGACTCCAAATCTAATATCATACTTATCGTATTTTAATCCCTCAAGCAAACAATTGGAGGAAGATGTGAGTACCGCCCAATTCGAGCGCCGTAATACTTGCAACTAACATGCAGTATTGTGCGATTTACGAGAATAATGACGTTCGAGGCATCATACTCTGTGCATATTGCTACTGGATATCGTCCTTGACGATCTTCTTAGCTCCCTTCGCGAGCATTATCTCAACCGCCTTTACTGAATCAGCAGCCTTTACGTTCACGCCGCGCGACGCGTCGTCCAAGTAGTACACTTCGAAGCCTTCCTTAAGCCCATCAAGAACCGTTTCTTTGACGCAATAGTCAGTCGCTAATCCTCCAATGAAAAGCGTTTTGATTCCTCGACGACGCAGTGTGTCAGCAATACTAGTGCCTTGAAAGAATGAGTACGCTTCATCTTTCTTGTCGGCTTTTGACACAACTTCTGCTCCAGGCGGCACGACGAGGGATGGGTGAAATTTTGCGCCGTCACTGTTCTGTAGGCAGTGATTCGGCCAGGGACCTCCTTGAGATTTGAAGGAAACATGATCAGACGGGTGCCAATCCCTAGTGAAAATTATCGGTGCATTCGCTGCCCTGAACATCTTCACATACTCGTTAAGCACCGGAACGACTTTATCACCCTCCGGGACGGCTAGGGCTCCGCCAGGGCAGAAGTCTTTCTGAACGTCGACCACTACTAATGCGGTCTTCTCGGTAATTCTAATTCGCATATAATATCCTTCGACATGTCCACTCAAAATAATGGTTCTACCGCGACCTGCATAGCATGTTTACCATCGTGATACAAGCATTTTGTGTTCTGTGAAACAAACCGCATCTACACGTGAATGGGCGCCGTCACACCCTCGGACAATTCTTCTTGTGGAGTTTGACGATTTCTTCGCTGTTAGTCTCGAAACCGCACTTCTCGCAAACGAATCTCTTGGTTTCCGCTGACATGAACGATAACTCGAATTGACGCGCGAACATGCGATCTTTAAAGTAGCCGGTATAGACGATCTGTTATCTAGCTCATTCAACCATTAACCTTCTTGTTAGAGTGTGAACGTTCTGTACCCTAACTCGTCGTTCGAAATTATTGTTGCGAGCCTAAGTTAACGGAGTGACAACAATTGGGTTTATGGCAAGTAGTTGAGTATGAACATTTCACTGCTCGAACTATCAAGGTCTGGCATTTTCAAGATTTCAACGAAGCGGATGAGTTCCGTCGAGATCGTGTAGGGCTCTACAGATCGATCGGTCTATACGAGGAGAGCGGGTTCACTGAACCATCACCAGAAATTTCAGAATCCGAGATGGACATGTTCACGAAGATAATTGAGAATCCGGAGTTCCTCGATCATGTAATGCGAACCTTCCAAGCTAGATGAATATTCGACGTTCGATATCGTATTGTCACGTTACCCTGCCGGTGTATGTTCATAAAAGCCGGATGTATTCACTCAGAGAATTAAGCGAATTCAACCTGATTCTCTTTCTTATCGCTTCAACATAATCCTCCAGAGTGTATCCAACAGCATAGGTAAACGGGAGTTCCAGTATATCGTAGAGTCGACGGACGATTCGATTCTCGATCCTACGAGCAGCCTTAACCCCGAAAACGCTTTCCAGAACTGAATACACTGTTTCCAGTCGATATGGTAGTTCATCTCTGGTTACGCTATAGTAGTTCTCTAAGGCGTCGTAAAGAGATGAGAGCACGCTGGCTCCGACCATTTCGGATATGGACTGATCTATTGCCTGACAAAACAGTTTATTGAACTCTTGGAAGCGTGCACCTGCCAAGCGTGTCCCCGTGCTAATTTGCATCGTTACTAAGTAATGAAAATTGCTAAGATCGGTAGGTTCTAACTGTTTTCGGTGCGAAACCATTCATCATCAGCCGAGAAGCAAACTTATCTAGTGTGCTGTAAGCCTCTAGCTGCCCAGCCTTGATCATGCCAACTAAGGTGTCTGCTGACTCAACCTCAAAGCAGCGGGCGAATGCGTCCAATCCGCAGACGTACGTAACCTTAGTTGCCTCAGACCGCCTTGCAAAGCCGTCGAGGAAGAGTGACACTGTCAAGAGGTATCAAGGTGTTGCAGAGGCCAGCAGCCTACTAAAATCTGACCGGGGGCGTGGTCTAGCATGGTCTAAGATTCTCGGCTTGGGCCCGAGAGGTCGCCGGTTCAAATCCGGCCGCCCCCACCATCATAAGCACCTCCTCGCTTACGCTCGCCCTGCTACGCCACCAACCTCACTTTTCCTTGCTCTCATTCTCATACACTCTCTCTGGGACAGAGAGGGGGACAGGGCCGAGACTGACAGTGACACCTAGAGACCGAGAGACACCGCATAACCTAGAGAGGAGGTTCATAGGGGGAAGTATCCCCTAACAACTCCTCTTCACCCAAACAAAAAACTCCCTCTGCACGAAAAAATCCTCCTCTCAAAAGAAAAAAACCCCTCCGCACAAAATTCCTCCTCCTCTATAGAGATTTTCATAATTTTTGCTCCTTTTTCCTCCTCCAAACGCTAATCTTCCTCCTCATCCTCCTCCTAAACGAAAAAAATCCTCCATGAAAAATCAGGCTCATACACGAAAACTCCTCTTCTCCTCAAAATTATGTCGAAAAAACCTAGTACGGTTCTCTGGTCGGATAGTGCGATAACCCACCTGTCTTGAAATGCCAGAGCAAGGGTTCAACTCTCTTGGTTAGGAGCGTTTGGTCCCTTGTATTTAGCAGGTCTAAGAGAGCTTGATGTACGGCTGACTTATGATCACGCATTAGTCGGTTTTTTGAGGAGGCGTGCTCGTCGTACTTGTGGCATAGCGCATCTTTTAGCGGAGAGTACAATTCTTTGAATGTCACCTCTGGTTCGGTTTTGACAATGTTAGTTAACACGTCAATAGATTCTTGAAGTCCTAATTCGGCGAGAAGCATGATTGCCTCAGCCCGAACAGAAATCGGTTGAAGCATTCCTGCAAGTTTGCTTATTGGCTCAGTAAATTCCTCAGCAATGTCTTGCATGATCTTGCGGTCATCTTTCGTGCCATCGTTCAAATTGGATACAAGATAGCGTAAACTGCCAATGGCTAGTTCACGAATTTTAGCGTCAGGATGATTTAACTTATCGTGTAGGAACGTTACCAGCCCTGATGTTCTAATGGCTCCAACCTTACCGCATTCGGATTGAACCTCCTCCATCACAAATTCCAGCCGCGAGACATCGGCTGTCTTTGCGTTTCGTTTGATTAATTCTGCAAGGTATGCTGTATCAGCGACATCTCCACGGATGACGTATCGGGCGTCATTGATCAACCCCTCTTTCACTAATTGATCAACCGCTCTCCTAAGCGCTTGGTATCGAGTATCATATTGTCTCTGCCCTTTGCCTGTCGGTCTTTCCCCCAGCAGCGTCCTCCGCAAGTCTTCAGCAGTCTTTGAACCCGTCTTCAACTCTGAGACAACACGACGTTTCATCTCTTCAGCCAATCTTCATCGATGTATGAATCATACATACACGTGTATAAAGCCTACTTTTTGGTGCGCTCTTTATTTGCTGAGAATCACGTGAAAAGTTTGGTTGGTGTTGTGATGAAAAGTTCGGTCCGCGTTCGTTGTCTCGATCCTAGAAAGAAGTGTGGAGGGCACGGGTGGGATTTTCGTGGTTCTGGCAAGGCGAGATGCCCAGTTTGTCACTCCTCCCAGAACTCGTACAACAGAAGAAAGTTTGGGAGATTCAAGGTTTCAGATCTATTGACTCGTCCGACGAAGGATGCTAACCATGCCTAGAGGCCGACTTTGGGACCGGGCCGACAAAGACCTCACCTCCAAGCAACGAGCAAAGAAAGTCGGAGTCTTGGATTCGACTGACTCAGCCGAAACTGAACCCGAGTTGAGGAAATAACATGCCAAGGTCTTTCCCGAATCGACTTCCATCAGAGGGAGACGGATCAACACGTAGAACGCAGACCATCCAATTGATGGCTGAATTACTCAACGATGGCTGGGAGTTTAACGAACTCATTCAGCAGCTCAGGTTCAGAGGGTTCAGGCCGCAGACAGCGCGTGAGTACCTAGAGACCGCCGAGGAAATGAACAAAGCCAACTGGAAATCGCCGCCAACGCGAATTTTGACTGTTCAAGAAGCCGTTAAGGAGGAAGAAAATGAGAAGGAGAAGAAATCTTGAAAACAGCTTCCTCCACGTTGGGCATGTTGCTTCACGGACCGAACCAGCGCAAAACCTACGCTCAATATCTAAAACTCCATAACAAGTTGGTGCCTCGAATCCTCATTCGTGAAATGGTCAGTTTTGGATTCAAAACGGAGCTGCTGGAAATTGTCGCCGAATATGAGAGTCTAACCGGCAATCCGCTCTATGTTGAGGCTTCCCCCCAATTGAAATCACACAAGGATTGGTTCAACGTCATCTTTTCCAAGTCGTCCAGTCGAACAGCGTTAGAGGCATACGAACGTGAAAAGAAAATTCTTTCGAAAACTGATTTCGATCACAAGGCAATCGGCAAAGGCGCGAAGAGGGAGAAGTGATCCAAGTTGCCACCGGTTTGGAAGCGCGAACGGATCAAGCATCGGATTAGGTTCACCAGACGCGAACGCGCGAATCGGATCTACCGGCGAATCCACGACTCGACAATTAGAAACAAGCCCCTGACAATACCGCAGATCGCCAGGCTCGAACGAATCTCGAAGAGCACAGTGTATCGCTATCTTCCATACATTCGTAGGAGCCAACGGAAGCGAGGTATCCTCATCAATATTCGACGCGTCAAGAAAAAACGGTTCCTGATCTATGAGAAGATCGCAGTCAAGGGACCAGCCCTGACAGTGCCACGTTGGGAGCTCATAGGTGTCGTGAAATACGATCAGCAAGGGCCAGCTCGCATTCTTGAGTTGAAGGTGATGATTCTACTTCCGAACAGGGACAAGGCGACAATAGACAAAGGCATTGAGGAAATCAAGGACATGATGCAGGATCACAATTTCGCAGGCCTCGTTCCTTCGATGGAGTTCACCACTATTCCGGCCACTGCTGAGAGTCGACCGTACTTCAGGTATTTGCACTCAGGCGGTAGCCAATACACTGACATCTGGTAGAGTTTCTTGATTGAAATCAAACCCGCCCGAACTCTACACGAAATCTTCGACGAAGATTTTCTACCTCAACGGGAAAATGGAATTCGTGAGTGGCGAGAATGGCGTCTTAATCAATGGCGAAAGCACGTCGAATTCTATGCGTCACATGGCTGGACAATGATGCCTATTTTACCGAGGGCAAAAAGGCCGCTTCAAAACCGAAGCAACTACTCAACCGTGAACCGAAAATGGCCCCCCTTGAGGCCGGATCGGGCGCTGGAATGGATTTCTAAGGACTTTAACCTCGCAGTACTCGGCATGAACAAAATCATCTGGCTGGACTTCGACGAGCCAGACCAACTCCCATCATGGTTCCTCGAAGCCGCTCGTGACTATCTCATGATGAGAACGCCAAGAGGTCTAGCCATGCCAGTTCAACGAGACGCAGAAATTGGAAAACTAGGTAGCCAACTGAGAAGGAAACTCGGTGTTGGCCTCGACACCCTACGGCGAGGCGTCACATACGAGTTAGTTCCGTTATCTGTTACATGCACGAAGGATCGGGGAGCCCCCCAGCATCGCGTCAACTTCGGAAAGTCGAGGTGTGTTGATGGGCAAACGCATGATCTTCGAGTTCGAGAATGGTTCGGCGGCTTCGCAAAGCCGTTGCTGACGGTTGGAACTTTGCGGAAACTGATACAATCCACGGTGTAGACATTTGCCAGCGAGCTGGATTGGGGAGAGACTATGACTAGAATTCTTTTGGATTATGACCTCGAAACGGAAGAGTCTTTACTGAAACGTATTTCTCGTCTTTGGCCGTTCATCTTCAGATTCGAATTTCAATTCGGAAAATTGCAGCTTACCGACTTGGAGGTAACGCGGACAAAGCACGGTTGGCACTTGTACCTTGAAGTTCGAAATAAAATGTGTGATCTAGATGTGGTGTTCGTGCAGCTACTTCTTGGATCAGATTTCAGACGGGAATGTTTCAACTATCGCAGGGTGCAACTTGGCCTGAGAGATTGGAATTTTCTCTTCTCGGAGAAATACAACGCAAATAACGAGTTAATCGGCTGGGAAAAATCAATGCCTGAACTAAGAGAGAAAATTATGAGTGAAATCTTGGTGGTGGAAGGGCTTGGATATTGATCTCTCAGCGCTTTCGGCTCATGGTTAACCCATTCTTTTTTTCTTTTTTCTTTTTTCTCTTAAGAGACGGCTATTTCCACCAAAGAAGGTTGAAGTGTTGACTGCTCAAAAGAGTCATTAGCCTAACTAATTGTTAAAGAAGTGGAGTCAAATCGAATGAATCCGCTTCTTTTGAGCGGCTGGGGCATCAAAGTTTCTGTTCAGGATTTGAAGTCACGTTCTTGGCTCACAGTAACTGATGGACGACTAAACGACAAACAATCAACGGTAATGCGATTTCCACCTAGAAGGTTTCCCTATTCTTCTATACTCCTTGACGGGTTTTCGGGCTATCTTTCGTTGAGGGCGATTCATTGGTTAGCAAAAAACGGAACTCCAGTCTATTTTCTCGATGTGGATGGCAGTCTGCTTTCGGTTCTTCTCCCTGCGACGCCTGTGAAAGCTGATCTGAGAGTCGGACAGATTCATGCCGCAGACGATCCCAAAAAGAAATTCACAATAGCAAAAGCCTTTGTTGAAGCAAAGTTTGCGAGAAGCCTACAAGTTTTGGACTGGGTAAAGGAAAGTCATGATATCGCTAGGGAACTTCGAGCGACGAAACTTGAAGCAAGCAAGCTCAGGAAAGCTACGACAATTGCAGATTTGCGGATCATAGAAGGGCGCGTGGCTCAACGCTATTGGAAAACCTACTGTAAGGCCATGCCGCAACAATTTGAGTTTCAGGGCCGACCGACTACAAAGCACAACAACAATGCGAGCGATCCGGTGAATTCAGCTTTGAATTACGGTTACGGGCTTCTTCAAGCTGAGTGCAGAAAGGCAATCAACGCTGTCGGCCTCGAATCCTCAATCGGTTTTCTCCACGATTTCAGCGACTATCAGACCAAGCAATCGTTAGTCTATGATTTGATGGAACCTTTCAGGTGGCTCGTTGATCTCTCGGTGCTTCAGGCTTTCGAATCAAAAGTTCTTGATTGGTCATCGTTCTATTTCACCGCGGACGATTACCGTTACCGTTTCACCCTCGAATCCAAGAAGCGATTCATAGAACTAGTGAAAGAAGTATTCAACAAGGGCGTAGCCTATAGAGGTCAACGAATGAAATGGGATAGTGTGATTCGACAGAAAGTCCTAGAACTTAGCCGATTCTTGGTCGGCAAATCTTCTCAAATTGACTTCGAGGAACCCTCCCCGACTCTCAGCAGATTCGACAACATGGAATTGCGTGAACGAATTAATTCCCTAACCTCGGACCAAGCTAAGCGATTGGGGATTGGTAAGAGTACGTTTCACTACTTGCGCAAGAACGCGCGTAAATCCCAATTTACCATTTACAGGCCCGTTTTGACTAAGCTATCTGCCTAAGCCAAAATAAAACTTGACTTGCTAAGTAAAATTGTGATCTGTTCCTACTGCTGAGTTGGTGCTTCATTGATCCTGAGTTTGTCGTTAATGGCATACTACGCTTTGTAGCCACTTAGCACTCTCGTTCGCAGAATTGAACTTTAGAGCCTCGCTTGCATCTTTGCATGCCGCATCCAGATTGCCTGCCAACATTTGGCTATGCCCGCGGTGGTAGAGAATCTGTGCGCGCCTTCTTGGATCGCTCGTTTTCTTCAGCGCTTCGTTGAAATCGGCAATGGCTCCGTCGAAGTTGCCCAGATTTGACCTCGCGAAGCCTCTTGTTTGATAGGCAGTTGCGAGAGTAGAATCAAGAGCAACGGCACGCGAGCAAGCAGATTCGGCCGATTCGTATTTTCTGATATTGTTGTAAATGAATCCGAGTTGCTGCCAACCCATGGCGAATTTTGGATGTTCGTTCAACGCTCCTTCAAGCTTGCTTATTGCATCGTAAACGAGACCTTGACCGAATAAGCTCTGAGCAGCCAAAACCGCTTCCACCTCCGGTTGTTTTCCTTTAGCTTCTTCGAATAATTGCTTGCCGCAGTCATTGCAGAATTTTGCTGCTGTCGGATTCTTATTTCCGCAGTTAGGACATGGTATTTGGCCTAGTTCCTCGGCAAGTAAACTGTCCAAGGCTTGCCTTGCGTTCTTGTATCGAATACCTTTGTCCTTGGCCAGAAGTTTCATTGTGAGTTGTTCGAGATTTCGCGTGATTTCTGAATCAAGATTTCGTGGCGAAACTGGCGAATAGTCAGATTCTATCATTTCGGGAATGCTCTTAATCGCTGTTTCGTCAACAAAGGGGTGTCTCTTTGTGAGGAGAAGATAGGAAATCATCCCTAAAGAAAATAGATCAGATTGAAAGTCAGGGGCAGTCTTCTCACCCTTCAGTACCTCAGGAGCCGCATACGTTACTGAGCCTCCCGGAGCCGCCGAGTCTACGAATTTTTCTGCGCGCGCGCTAAGAATCTTTGCGACACCAAAATCTGTGAGCTTCACCTCACCAGTTCTATCTCTAATGAGAATGTTAGCAGGCTTAACGTCGCCGTGGACTCGATTCCTTTCATGAGCATGTTCAAGAGCTTCGAGGCACTGCCTAAGAATCTCCACCGCTTGTTTTTGGGAAATCCAACTTTTATTCGTCCGCTGATCATTCAAAGTTTCTTCGAGCGACCTTCCCTCGATAAATTCTCCGACAAGGTAGCCTTCTGCGGCGTTGAAATCATAGATTTGAACAATATTCTTATGACTTAAACCGCCAGCGGCAATTCCTTCTTTGCGGAGTGCTTCAAGCGCTTCAGGTCCGGCCTTCAGAACCTTAATCGCCACTGGTCTCATTACCTGCTCATCCCAAGCTTTCCAGAGCATGCCATAGGTGCCTTCTCCTCGCAGCTCTTGGAGTTGATATCGGTTACCAAGCTTTTGTCCGATGCTGACTTTCATTTTTGAGCCTGACAATATCAGCCGATCGTGGATATAACGTAGAGCTCGTAGATCCACCTAACAGATTGTTCGAGTTAGCGCTGATGTAATAAGCCAGTTACGTAGGAAGTTAACCCATGGCGTCCCAAGACCAAACAGCGACTGATCTTTCTCAGAAAGGCCAACTGCTACTCGATCGAATTAGAAAAGTGGCACCAGACGGAGAACATGTCGGGAACATGTTTCTTCGCACTAAGCTTCAAGACGACGGAATACAATGGTCCGAAGATGATTATTGGGAAGCACAGGTTGAACTTAGTGAGAAAGGTCTCATCGGAACTGGGAGAGGACGAGGTGGCAGTCTTTGGTTACGACAACCGATTGAGGTTTCGGCAGAAGTAATCCCAGGACTTGTGGAAGAGGAAGAGAAATTGTATCAACCCCTCGTCGACTGGTTAAATGAGTTCTTGGGTCACGAGGCAAAGGAACGTGATGATTTCTATCTGCCTAGAATCACAGCATCGCCATCCGGACGCAAGCGTGAAACCGGTATCTGGTCGAGACCCGATGTCAGCTTGGTTCAAGTCAACAGATTCGACTACATTACTATGCCACAAATCGAAGCATCGTCCTTTGAGGTTAAAAGATATGAAGATGCTGTGAATATTGACAGCGTTTACGAAGCTGCTTCACATTCGAGATGGGTTCACAGTAGTTGGCTCGTAGCAGAAGACTCAGAAACCAACCCTCGACAATTCTCCGACAGGTTCAGAACCGAGCTCGAAAGATTCGGCGTCGGACTTATGACTATGAAAAAAGTTGACAACAAATATCGATTCACCGTTGTGTTAGACCCAGAATACCGATCTCCCGAGCCCAAAGAAATGGATGAGTTTCTTCAATACTTCTTCATGGAAGAGGGAGGTAGGGTTGACCAAAGGAACTTGAGGCGATTTAGAGAGAAGAGTCGTCCGGGTTAAACGACGATATAGCTATTCACCACTTTTCGTGCGACGTTTAGTTTCTTTTTTTGTGTGGGTATGGTGCGCCCCCCAAAGAAACATGAACGAACGACGGCGATTCAAATTGCCACGTATGCTCCCAAGACAGAAAACTGGACAATTGGCTTAACGACTATCGAGTTGAACTGCTTTTAGCCGATCGCAATCCACCGGAAGATCCGGTGCTAAGTTTGTTTGCTTGCGAAATCGCTGCTTTGGCTTCCTGTTCCCGATTTAAGTAGATGAGAACCAAACCTTTCCTATACCATGCCTGCGCATCTTCAGGTTTGAGTTTGATTGCTTCATCTATTGCCTTTAACGCATCTTGGTATCTTCCCAAGCTGACTGAAGTTACACCCTTGTTCGACCATGAATTAGCATCGTCAGGTTTGATTTTGATTGCTTTATCGAATGCTTCTAACGCTTCCTCGTATCTTCCCAACTCACTAAGAACAGTGCCTCGGTTCGACCATGAATCAGCATCGTCAGGTTTGAGTTTGATTGCCTCATCGAAGCATGAGAGAGCCTCTACATAACGATTCAAGTTAGCAAGCGCAATGCCCTTGTTAATCCACGCACTTGTGTAATCAGGTTTGATTTTGATTGCTTTATCGAATGTGTCTATCGCTTCCTCGTATCTTCCCAAGGTGCTAAAAGTGGTGGCTTTGTTAAATATTGCAGCCATGAAATCAGGTCTGCGTTTGATCGCTTCATCGAATGCCTCTAACGCATCTTGGTATCTTCCCAACCTGACTGAAGTTACACCCTTGTTCGACCATGAATCAGCATCGTCAGGTTTGAGTTTGATTGCCTCATCGAAGCATGAGAGAGCCTCTTCATGACGATTCAATTTACCAAGAATATTGCCCTTGTTAATCCACGCACTTGTGTAATCAGGTTTGAGTTTGATTGCCTCATCTATTGCCTTTAACGATTCTTCGTAACGCTTCAGTTCGGTAAGATAAGTGCCTTTGTTAAACCATCCAATCGCATGGTCAGGTTTGAGTTTGATTGCCTCATCGAAGCATGAGAGAGCCTCTACATAACGATTCAAGTTAGCAAGCGCAATGCCCTTGTTAATCCACGCATCTTCATCATGAGGTTCGATTTTGATCGCTTTATTGCATACGGCTAACGCTTCCTCGTATCTTCCCAAGTGAACAAGAGCTACACCTTTGTTGTACCATGCGCTTTCGGACGGCGCGATTCTAAGGCTCTCATCGAGGCATGTAATGGCTTCCTCTTCTTCCCCCCTAAATCCGAATTGAACTCCAAAGGCCAATAATGACAATGCTGCGTGATAACGGTCTACAGGACGAGACCGGAGCAAACCCAATAATTGATCGGGCGAGAGCACCAATCCTTTTTCCAAACTTTCAAGCTGACTGTCCAAACTTCGTATCGATACATCGTTTCTTTCGATCCATTTCTTTTCTCCTAACGATGTCGCAACAGCATCGAATGTTTCGGGACGGCGCGGGTCCAATCCGTAATAGATCGCTTGCGATACATCAATGAAGACGGGTACATCGTTATCGCGAAATAATTTAAGGACACGAAGCAGATCTACCTCAGCGTTTGAGAGTTCCGTTCGAGCGGCTTCGGCCCAGATTTCCTTCACGGAGGCAGGTGTTTCATCGAGGGCGTCTAGGCTTAATTCCTTTCCCGCATTTTCTCTCAGCAAAGAAACTGCGTATAACGGAGTGTCCTCTCTCCGAAGTATTGTTTCGATCAGCTTTTCCCTAATTTTCGATGGTACTTGAACCTTGAAGAGATCTGCAAATTGTTTCACGATTCCCAAGCACTCTGCTTCAGTCATTCTATCCAATGTAACGGTGCGAAACTTGCGCCAAAACAAGTCTGACGGATAGCCCTTCAATAGTGCCAGCCGAGTAGATCGACATGTAGCTATCATAATTGTGTCAGCTCCGTGAATTTCTTCACATTTTCCAACGATCGTTGGAAAAACGTCACCCTGACCATACTCGAAAAGTCGATCCACGTCATCCCATATCAATAGTAACCTCGATCCTCTCTTCACGACATCGAGTAGCTCTTCAATCTCTGATTGCAGAAGAGTACATGATTTGATGACGATGATTCTATCGGGCTTCAGGGATACACATAACATTAGAACAGCGGTCGTTTTCCCCGATCCCGGCATTCCGTTTACGAGAATGCGCCCGTGATCAGGGGCCTTGCTTACTGCGTCTCTTGCAATTGGTACCTCAGCTGCGAGAGGATTGAATCGCAGTGAATTGCGCAATTTCTCGAAGTCTTCTGGTTCATACACATCGAATGCGTCGTATGTTGCCCTTTGGCGGCCGAGATGTTTTTCGAGAGCTATTACTACTAGAGTGGCTAATTGATCTGCATTTCTGAAGTGGCTAATCAGTCGTTCTGATTTGATTTCGCCTACAAATGCCTGAAGCTTCGGCACTTTTTCGGGATCTTGCTCCACAAAAGCCTTCTTGACATCGGCGTCTTCGTCTTTGATGAAAACCAAACGCGGCATATCGAGTTTTTTTGCAAGCTCGTATTCAAGCTGGGTAAGTGACTTCCCCGTCTCCGGATCTACTCTGGAGCAATAGAAGAAACCTATTATTCCTATGTAGACATGGCTCGCTTTAAGACGATCGAGAGATGCGCCTTTCGGCTCTTCGTCAGAGCTAACCCAAAATTCCATGGCCTCTGTTTCATACTTATCTTTCATCTTAGTGAGCGCGTCTATTACTGCCGAGCGTTCAGCTTCTAGATCATGTTTTGTTGAGCTAATAAATATCGTGAGCTTTCGCGTCAAGAATCCGAAACCTGCGTACGATTACTAGAGCGTTCCAAGACACTTGAATCTTCCCAAACAAATGAGTTGCAGCTTCGATTATGGTCTACTTAGTTCTTGCAATTTCAGATTGGTCATTTCTATTTTGACGTTTAGCGTGATCAGCATAGGAATAAAATCGTAATCCTTGGCAAGCATCAGACCCTCTAATCTTTTACCTCTTAGAAAGTTGGTTCCGGTGTTCGTCTTGACCTCGATAACATAGAAATCACGCTTTTTCTTCGCTATTAGATCAGGCGTGTAGATCGGACGTTCTCTTTCTCCGAATCGGTTGATATCGGTTGTCACTATTAGGTCATTGATTGCTCCAGCTTCCTTCCAGACTTGAATTGGTTTCTTGATCACTCCAATCTTCTTCATGTATTGCATCATTGATTCCAGTTTGTCGCCGAAGAAGAGATGAAGTTCCTCCTGCGCGCCCTTCACGTCTTGAGAATTGAGATGTTCTTCTTCTATGCGTTTCACACCTTGAGAATTAATCGAATATCTCGGATTCTCTAAGAGTGGTTCACGTGAATACAGCAGAGTTGATAAGTAGTAACTCAGACTCGTTCGATAACGTCTTTTCTCAGATTCTTTACCCGCGTCGAATCCGCCATGTACAAGCCATATGTCGAAACCATTCCTCAGAAGAACTTCTTCGGCGGCTATTTCACCAATGTTGCCATGATATGTTACGAATCTAGTCCGATTGAAATCTACCCTGCTGAGTGTTAATTTGACCTTCGTGTTGGGTTTTTCGGATGTGTAGGTCAAGCATGAGGCCTCTACGTTACTGGTGGATTCATGGGCGAGCATTACTAGCTATAGCGGTCATTACTGCAACCCAAAATAGAAATGTGAAACATAGTTCCAGTCAAGGCTTGGTTGTCATTCGGTGCTAGGTTTATGATCACTGTGCGACCCATCGAGCTGCGAGAAGTGAAAGGAGATCACGTGCGGGGGTTCAGCTACTTTAGCAATGCTGGTCCGGTGCGAGTTGAGCAGGCAGGATTAGACTACTACCGGGCTCTTGGCTTGGAGGGCATCTGGTCGGAAAATGACTATTGGGTTGAAATCATGTCACTCTTATTCTGGGACTTTATAGGAACTCTTGCTTTGTTTGAAGAGGATTTTTACCAAGTACGAAAGAAACTTATCAAGAAGCACATCGAGACTCTAAGTCCCGAATCCGTATTGCAATTGATGCTGCGAATTTCCTATGCCGAGCATTATGAATTGCCCTCTCGGTATGTAAACAATTGGCAGCGCTACTCGATAGATGAGCTGTGTGCTGCACCGGATAATATGTCCAATGATCAGCTGTTCAGAATAATGAAGCGACTTCTCATTAATTTCAATCGCAACCGCAGCGGCATGCCTGACCTATTCTTCTATAACCCCAAGATTCAGTTTGTTGAAGTTAAGGCTCAAGGAGATTCTTTGAGGCAAAATCAGATTGGCTGGATACGGTTTCTAGCTAGAACTGCGAATATTCCAGTCGAACTTCTACTCATTAATCATACTGAACGTAAGATCGCATCGGTTGAGAAGGAAATCAATTCAGTTGAAAGCCGCGTGTAGCCGATCGATCACTTGCCCCAAGTGGGAGAGATCACTGTATCTCGCTATGAGACCAATGGTCTAGTTTCTCCTCCCATGACCACATTGGAAACTGCCGTAATTTCAACGAAAAGAGGGTAGTTTGCCGTGGCACGTCCTACAATCATACACTTTCCCTGTTCAAGGAACTTCAACGTCGCAATCGTCTCGACGTCGATTTTCCCTGATCGGGCAATATGGTTCAAATCGCCTTCATTCAAGATCAGAAAGCTAACCAGGTTGTCGAGAAGCGTGTAGATTTCATCAGGTAGCGTGCTCGGCACATTAGTGATGAACGTTGGGTAGATTCCGAGATGTCGCATTCGTGTTACAATGTCAATTATGTTTTGACTTTCAACATAGAGGTGGGCCTCTTCGAAGAAAACTGAGAGAGACCCAATTTTTTGAGCTACTTCCTCAAGTTTGGTTAGAACGAACGAAACCAGAATTTTCCGTTGCCAGCCCTTTATTCCAGCTAGGTTCAGAATTAATGCTCCTCCACCTTTGAGTTGCAATACCGTGTCTGTGAAGTTCATAGGACCAAATAGTCGACTTCCCATAGCCGTGCGAACCCGTGTTTGAAGACCGGTTCTCACTTCGAGCTGCTGTATCGAGTTAACAAATTGTTGTATGTCATTTAGGTCGAAAGCCTGTCCGCGATGATCATTCCAAAACTGCATCAAGTTTTGATGCATGGCTGACATTTCTGGAACGTTCATTAGACGTGCAAAATCGTCAGCTGAGATTTCACTCAGTGGGATATGAAAAGGGATTTCTTGAGCTGTAGGTTGGTCGCGATAAGGCGTTAGCACTTTGATATAGCTCGCGTATCCGTTTGGATTGCCTTCCTTGTCTTTTTTCCACAAATTCACGTATTCCGCGTTAAGATCAAAAACAATTGTAACAACCTTCTGTTCGATAAGTCTCAATAACAACTTCTTGGACGCATAGGACTTTCCCGACTCCTTCATACCAGTTACCAAGTTGATTCCGAATTTTGTCGCGGGAAAGTCTATGTCATGTGGATCACTAGACGCAGTTTTTCCCCAAGGTTTGGGAACAGTTACTGGAAGTCCGAGAATATTGAAGAGTAATGATTCATCCAGAATCTTAGGCCTAGAGGAAGATCTACTAAGGTTAAATTCTGTGAGACCACGCCGGAATTTGATATTTGGCTCCTTGCCCTCGATATTTCCCCTTATTTTTCCAATCAACAGTTTGTGATCGGCGAGCCTGTCCAAGAAAGGTTTCAGTTCTGGCTGTAGGTTTTCGGTAGTTTGGGATTCTGGCACAAGAGATTTCCGAAGTAGGTGTTCAAGGACGCCTGGTACGTCAGCAAATTGTATCTCCACTACTTGTGCGATGATATTGTCGATCAGTATCGATTCTCCCAATCTGACTCTTTCTTCTGGATCCGCCAAGATCTTGATTATGTCGCCTTCTTTTGTCAGTACTTTCAATTTTCACACCAATCAAGGAAATGGGAAGAGCGTATCTCGAATATTGTCTGCCAAAGTCATGTTGAACATTGTTATAGCCGCTGCTTGCAATTCCATCACTTCTATCGAGCTAAAAATGCATGTCATGTGAGCGAGCCTAAGGTCTTCCGAATAACCGTCATCACCGACATATGAGCTGAGAGTACAGAGTACCTCGTGAGGGCTCATCGCGCAACTGGGTATGTCAACTCGGAATGTTCTTCCTGAAGTCGATAATTTTGCGACATATATCTCACCCAAATATCTGCTAGGATCTCGAGTTACAAACCGCCTTATGTCGCCAAAATAGCAGGGCCCCTGTGCATTCGAAGCGATCGTCAGAATGTTCGATCTGGAACCCGCAAAAGTGAGTTGAGTCATCTTTGAAATGGCCGCGATTGCATTATTGTTGGCTTGCGCTGTTTGAAGAATTCTATCCAAAAAGAAGGTAGGGCTACCAACAGTGCCAGCAATGAGGCTTCCGTCAAATAAGATTAAACTATCTTTGAAGTTTCTTACAACTTCAAGCTGCACGTATCTTTCCAGAAGGTTACGTACGTGATCTAAGATTTCGCTCAGAATTGGCGTTGAACTTGGTTGCTGTCCATAGACACCGGAGTATACGCGTGAATAGAACTGCTTAGAATTCTGACTAGTTATCGGGAAAATGTATGCGCCATGATGCTCAAGACCACGATGGCGAGTGGTACCATCGGTGATTATTGAGGCACGCACCGCTCCTACTATGCCGTCTGGAATCTCTCCCAAAAGCATACGCGTCGAATCAATCGCTACAATTTGTTTAGTAGTTGATCTCGGATCTATCCCTTGCTTGTCAAGGATTGGGCTTTGAACTTCACCCACGTCATAGTCTTCGTTCGGTTCAGGTGAATATCCTGTTGCTGAAATCTGCGTTGGTGTGAATCGAGCGCCAGGGGTGATCTGTCCAGCGACAAGTTTTGAGAATTCGGTAGTGTCGATCATACGCGCCAACTTACCTTGCGTATCTTTGTGAAGGCGTTCGCATCCTTCGAAAGTATTAGATGGTGTTCTACAAACTCTGAAATGTCTTCGTGCGCTATAATGAAAATCTGCGGGCAAATGTTTTTCATGGCATCGAGCATATCGAAAATTCCTTGTCGCCTGAGACTGTCGCTGCTAGATATGCACTCGTCCATGAACAGTGCGTAACGTGACGCTTTGACCCTTGATTCCAGTATAGTTTGAGTGAAGGCGAGGCGCAGCGCTATGAGAAATTGATCCTGTGTTCCTCCGCTGAACACGACGCTATCCTTGTAATCATTCGCTTCGGTAGAATAAGTTTTGAAATGAAAGTCCTCAGTAATCTGCATGTCAGTATAATGTGTACCCGTTATCAGCGGGAGTATCCTATTTATCACTAGGCGCGCGTGCGGGAAGACTTGTTTCCTAAGTTGAACAGCCGTCTCTCTCAACTCTAATCCTACGCGTTCCAAGAGATTAACTCGGGTTTCAAGTTCCTTCAGACGGGAATCTAGCTTTGTGAATTGCTCTTCGACATTTCCGAGTCCTGCGATATCTATTTCGATCACGGAAAGCTCTCGATCAAGGGCGCTGATGTCGCCATCTACTTTGCTTAGTTTCTCTTGAGCTATGTTATGTGCTGACTCTAGTTCCTTAAGTCGTTCATCGCTGACTTCTTGATATTTGGCATCCGTTTCTGGCGGCATGTTATTCAGTTGTGGGCGGAGTTCTCTTGCTGCGATTCCACTTACCCTACTTTTCTTGTATGCAACTGCTGCCACTATCAAAAGCAATGAGGCGGGAAAGATGGCTACCCAACCGATCACAAACAATGCTCCAACTGCTATGACCGCTGCAATTAGAGCTCCATAAGCGATAGAGCTGAATAGTCGTTGATTTCCGCGAAGAAGTTTCAATTCGTTGGCTTTCGATGTGTATACTGAGCGGTTACTGTACGCTTCTTTTAGCTCGCGTTGTTTCTTCAAGGCGTTTTCGGCATCAGCGGCCTGTAGCTGGAATTCTGCTTTCTTTATCCTTAATCTCGGATAGTCAACTTCGTTGATTTCTCTCTTGCGTGTGACTTTTCCAGCGTAGGTCTCTCTTGAGCGCTTGATTAGATCTAACCCTTTGTGTACTGTGGTTAGTTCATCATCAATGGTCTTCTTGTCTTCTTTGAGATTCGAGTACGAACGATCAAAAACATCTATTCCCATGACCTTGTTTATCATTAATTCGCGATCTGATTTGGCTAGGCCCTTTAAAACATCCAGTTCTTTCTGACGAATGTAGACGAGTTCTGCAAAGGTTTTCCGATCCATCCCAGTTACTTGCAGAATCGCTTCCTCGATCGCTTCGACCTTATCTAAGTCTCTGACTCCTTGTGGGCTCGTCCACCGTAGAGTTGCCTCATGCTTTCCGCTTCGTGTAATTCTTCTCTCTATTTCGAGAGTATCGTGACCCACGATCAGTTTGGCTTTAAGCGTCGCAGCTTCTTTTCCCCAGGTTATGATATCTTCTCTATCTGGCCCCTTGCCTCGTTGAAGACCATACAGGGTGCACCACAGAGCTTCCAACAAAGTTGTTTTGCCGCATTCGTTATGTCCGATTATTGCAATTCGTCCGCTAAGCGGGAACTCGATCTCGAGTTTGTCTCCAATCGACTTGAAACCTTGCACGGTTAAACTCTGCAATATCATTCTGCTTCACTGAGGTACTTTGATCCCTCATCCTTGACCAACTGCAGGAATACTCTAGTTGTTTCGTCGTTTGTCTTTTCGATCTGCGATTCGATTCTCTTTCGATAACTTTCGATCGGGCTCTCTATCTGTTCAGATATTAGGGGGCCGAGAGTGTCAAGCTGCAATTCGGATCGGTTGAGATATAGGCTAAAACACGTTTCATAAAATTGGTTGTAAAGCTCGTTCGGCCTCAGTCGAAGAAATTCTTCTGCCGTCGTTTGACCGATCAATCTGACCTCAAGCATCTTCTCTGGATCTGCCCATTGTTGGATCTGGTTCACGAGCAAATCTTTCAAATTCTTCATGTCTGCGGTGACATGAAACACGCGTTCCTCAATCGGTCTGGACGGCAGTTTTTCAAAAGCCACAGTAGCGTTTTCTCCCAACTCAACCCAGTAGAACCCCTTTTGTTCTAAGGCCTCTGCCTTCGAAAATCGCTCTATGGCTCCTGGGTTCGCGACGAGCGGGCCTTCTTTGATTTGCCTTTCGAAACTGTTGTGAAAATGTCCTAAAGCCAAATAATCGATTGCTCGCGGAACATCATCGGCCATGAATGGATTTTCTGATGCCATATCCGGGATGCTGGGAACGACATCCATTCCGTTCAGCGAGCCATGAATCATTAAAATTGAATGGCGTGTCGTCTGTGTCGGTGGTTTTTCCGCGAGCGGGTTACGATCCTCCCTGGCCACGTAGTAGGATTTCCCTGTAACCGTGATTTCTTCCTGCCCGATCTTGAGCACTTTAGATTCAAACATTTCTGAATTAGAGAAGACTGTCGCAAGTCCGGCGGCACTTAGTATCTCGATCGCCATCGGACCACTTTCGAATTTCGGAATATCATGATTACCGCCAATCGCTATGACAGGAATTCCAGCCTCATGAAGCTCTCGCACTTTTTGTACAACGAAGATCTTTGCTTCATTCGACGGTTTGGGACGATCAAATACATCTCCGCAGATCAAGAAGAGATCTGGTCGCTCGCTAAGGGCGAAATCTACTATACGTTGAAAGTTATCGTAGAGATCCTTCTTTCTTCTCTCGACCCGATCTAGCCAGGGTAATCCAAAATTGCGATCCAGATGCAAATCTGCGGTATGTATGGCAGTAATTGTCAAACCGACGACTAAGTTCTTTGTAACACACCTTTGAATCTAATACGCCTTTCATATCGACTAAATGGGGGTATAACAAGTTTCCAACGCACCTACATTCGATATCCAGAACCCGCATTCTGATGATTCACTTCACTATCTAACACGTTGTGTGAGCGGGATATCGGCGCTAGACTGTTCCGAAATTCACTTTCAAATAGCAGACGTGTCACTTTTCAGAGTCGAAAGGGTGTTTGTTCAGAGATATTTCCAATCTGGATCGCACGGGGAAATGCCAATGAACTTCTCATGAAGAGAGCAGAATCGATTTCCTGGTTGAGCTACTGAGTATTCGGGAGTCGTGAAACGGTATTGGCTAATGTTTTCGAAAAGGATAGCTGGATTAGAATAAAGTCTGGTGAACTCAACTTCTTCGGCAAATCAAGCAAGTCGAGAGACAACGAATTCAAAGTTGTATTTTCGGATGGACACTACGTCAAAGATGCAAAAGGAATGAGATGGATAGATGGCAAGATCGTCTTGTTGCATGGTGACAAAATTGCTTGGATCAAGCAGATCTCCAGACCGTACAATGCAAATGTCGCCTCAAACGGAAATTTGGTTGTCACTAACTGGATCTCAAAACCTTCTGAACATCGTCTGGGGAGTTCACTACTAGTCTATGCCGCCAACGGTGATATGCTTCTGCAACATCAGTTCGAATCCAACTTGAACGACTGCAACATTACAGATGATGGAAGAATATGTTTTGCAAATACGCTATACCCAGACAATACACTTTATGCATTTGACATTGCCAGTAAGCAAATTCTTTGGAACCTTAAGGATAAGAACGCTTCAACAGGCAAAATCCGAATTGAAGACCAGCGGCAAATAATCAAAATAGAAAAGCCCGGTCTTGATTTCATAAGAACTCTTGGCTTTGATGGAAAACCGATTCCCAGCGAAACAGAAAATTCGGTCACACGACTTCAATCTATTTCAAGTGACCAAGCCGGAGTTAACGCAATAGCTAAGCTAATCGAGTCCTCCAACCAAGCAATCGCTCTGGAGACGCTACAAAAACTGAAGTCAATACTCTCAAGGAAAAAAACGATTGACGCATCCAGCCTCATTCCGAAAATACAACAAATTTTCAACTCCAAAGAGACGAAACTTTCTGACTTAGCCTTTGATGTTCTCGTTAAGATCTACGCGAAAGATCCTACAACAAAGAATCAAACTATCGATTTTCTAATTCAATCGCTGGAAGGATCACTTGACGAGAAGAATCTATATCGTCTCACACGCATCGCGCAAGCCGACGCCGATTCAATTGCGAGCTTGATGCCTAAGATAGAGGACTGCTTGAAATCAAGTAACTCTTGGAATGAGAAGCGTTGGGCGGCAATAGTGATCGGTTATGTCGGAAAGAAATCGCCGAATTTGGTCAAAGACTCAATCCCGCTTCTCTTGCATTATATAGAGCATCCTGAAGTAACGAAACAGAAGCCTAGAGTCGTGAGCACTCATGGCATCCGAATAACTCTAGCTTCCCCTGAAAGTATACTTGGAGTGGACCCTGGAACATGGCTCAAGGATGCATGCATAGACGCTATCGGTTACATCGGCACTACCGACCCGGCGCTTGTGTCGGGGGCACGAAACCTCTTAGAGAAAATTGCGTCCACTGATGTTTCTGAATATTCCAGGAAAAAAGCGCGAAAAGCGCTTGAGTCTTGGGAAAATTGAAAATGAGTAAAGTACCTTGAAAACAGTCAACTTTACGCTCGAGCAAACATGCAAGTAAGGTGAACATCAAACGTTGAGTGAATATCTCATCAACATGGAACCTCCTCTCTAGGTTATGCGGTGTCTCTCGGTCTCTAGGTGTCACTGTCAGTCTCGGCCCTGTCCCCCTCTCTGTCCCAGAGAGAGTGTATGAGAATGAGAGCAAGGAAAAGCGAGGTTGGTGGCGTAGCAGGGCGAGCGTAAGCGAGGAGGTGCCCACCATCATAAGGGAACCACTCAGGGTCTTAGCGATTCGAGTACGTCTGAGGGCTTGTGAAAAAGGAAGTCCGGACTTAAGTTGAGTAGTTCTGTCTGATGTTGTGACCCCCAAAGCGCTCCTGCTGATTTCGCTCCGACATTCTTTGCGGCTCGAATGTCTACTCCGCTGTCACCGATGTAGATTGTTCTGTCAGGCGTTGCTGACATCTTGCGGATTGCTAGTTGAAGGCCGTCAGGATTCGGTTTTGGTCGGTTAACATCATCCCCGGTTACCACGGTTTTGAAGTATGTGTATAGGCCGGACAGTTTCAGGGTTAACTCAGCTGCCATTCTACCAGCACCAGTTACGACTCCTAATGTTTGATTAGAATCATAAAGAGACGTTACTAGTTCCATGATACCCGGGTAGACCCTCGCATAATCATGGAAGTGTTCACGGTAATATTCGTGATAACGAAGCACAGCGGTGTTTGCAAAGTTAGAAGGTAGGACTGCCGAAAAGATCTTCTCCATCGGAGGGCCGAAGAGAGATGCGACCTGTTCGTCTCGGAAGGTTTTGTGCAGCGCTGGTTCAACGGCGTAGTTGTAAGCGCTAACGATTAATTTCAACGAATCAACCAGGGTTCCATCGCTGTCAAAGAGAATACAGTCCATTTTCAATTTGCAGCACCTACCGCAACAAATTTGTTAGAGCCTCGGGCGGGGTTCGAACCCGCGACCTGCCGCTTTCTTGCCTTGATACAAGGCGGCTGCTTACCAGTGTCTGTCATTCGACATCTACCGGGCTGAGCCACCGAGGCATATTGAGATTTATGGGCCCAAGGTGCTTAAAATTCTCACTAACAATTCTTCCCATATAACTTAGCTGATTCTTCAAGTGAGGTTATGGCGGGCAGTTCTTCCCCTGCAAGCAGCGAAAGCATTGCACCGCCTGCCGTGCTGACGTGTGAGAATTTTTCACCGATATGTAGGATCCCAGCATACCCTGCAAGATGCCCTCCACCAATGACCACGAATGCGTTGGTTTCAGCCATTGCTTCCAAGAGTTTTTTGGTTCCGACCTCGAAGCCATTCTGCTCGAATACTCCCATAGGACCGCTTGCCACTATTGTCTTAGATCGCTGAATGATTCGTGTAAAGTTGTCTATGGTTTCTGTGCCAATGTCAAGCCCTACTCCGGCTTGGTTGAGTTTGTTTACGTTCACGTCCCGACGGTGGTTATCGGAGCTTGTGCCGAAATCAGTGGGCATTACAACACGGTCCTTGTGTCTTCTTAGTATATCTAGAGCTTTCGTAACTTGATCACTATTCTTCGCCAACCAGGTTTCATCGTCCTCGCTGAATTTGACGCCGGTAGCTTTCAAGAATATTTTTCCCACGTTTCCCCCTACGAGGACATGGGTTGCTCTTCCTATGGATAGAATATTCTCTATTACGGGCACTTTGTCCTCGACTTTTGCGCCGCCGAGGATATACGTGCTGGGGTTCTCCGGCTCCGTTAGTAGTCGTTTGAGTGCGGCGAGTTCGGTTTCCATTAATTTGCCTGCCGCGGAGGGGAGAAGGTATGGGAAACTGACCAGAGATGCTTGTGAGCGGTGAGCGGTTGCGAACGCGTCGTTCACGTACACGTTGAAGAGTGGTGATAGCCTAGAGACGAGATTAGTCTTCGTAAGTTTCTGGCCATCATCCTCCAGAATTTCTTCTGAGCAAAATCGGACATTTTCTAGAACCAGAATTTCGCCTTTCTTCACCTCTTGAATTGCTGCTCTCGCTGCCGAACCCATTACGTCGTCGATGAATTTGACGTGTTGAGTGCACGCTTTCTGAAGTAAGGCCGCGTGTTGTTCTAGTGAGATGAAATCTTCCTTTCCAGGGCGACTCTGATGCGAGAGGATTACAACCTTGGAATTAGTTAACGCGGCCAAAGTTGGTTTGGCTGCTACAATTCGCGTGTCGTCAAGGATTCTATTGGTACCTGGCTCTATGGGGCTGTTAACGTCAAGTCTCAGGAGTACTCTCTTGTCTCGTAACTCGAAATCGCTTAGGGTAAGATACTTGAATTCCATGTGAGAACCTCGGTCG
>Ga0326727_10008823_pt1 | contig 25289 bp, 24 predicted proteins | sample MB2enrmetagenome_FD_207643 | JGI IMG/M metagenome (GOLD analysis project Ga0326727, IMG submission 207643) | Lab enriched peat soil microbial communities from McLean, Ithaca, NY, United States - MB29MY | ecosystem: Environmental > Terrestrial > Soil > Wetlands > Peat | place: USA: New York... | reverse complement strand
CTATATCGGAATGTTGCTCGTCTTTATCTCCGATCGTTATCAAATGCACCGTCTTTGTTTCATCAACCGCGTACGTGTAAAGCCGCGTTTCCCGCAAATTGGGGCCAAATCCCTTCTGATCAATGGCCAAAACCCCCATTGGTTCTGAATGTAAATATCCTGCCTGCACACACTTGGCACTCTTTGAGGCATTTAACATCGCCAAATACCGCTCTAAATTCCGCATGACGGCGGCCAGTTCGTCCGGCCTCTTCTTTGCATACCAATGTTTGTCCTTTTCCATTTACAGCGACGTCTCAATCGTCCACATAATGTAACATTACATTCCGTAATGGAATATCGTCAACCTAAATCCTCAACTTTACTGTCATTCTGTTGTACCACTCGGCCGAACGCCCCAGGCTTGACTTGTTCACCCGGATGGCTTTACTTTTTAACCCTTATTAAAGATATGCACAGCTCTGAAAATCCCGGCACGGTCCTCACCAAGGCCCCCTTTGGCAAGGCCCCCGACGGCTCGCCCGTCGATCTCTTCACCTTCCGCAACGCCAATGGCGTCGAGGTCCGCGTCTGCAACTATGGCGGCATTGTCGTCTCGTTCCTCGCGCCGGATCGCCAGGGCAACCTCGCCGACGTCGTCCTCGGTTACGACCATCTGGACGGCTACCTCGCCCTCAGCCCGTACTTCGGCGCGCTCATCGGCCGTTACGGCAATCGCATCGGCGGCGCCAAATTCACCTTGAACGGCGTCTCCTATTCCCTCGCCGCCAACGACGGCCCAAACTCCCTCCATGGCGGCATCAAAGGCTTTGACAAAGTTGTCTGGCGCGCCGCCACCGCCCGCTCTCCACTCGGACCCGCCTTGGAGTTGACTTACGACAGCAAAGACGGCGAGGAAGGATTCCCCGGCAACCTTTCCGTCAAAGCCGTCTATGCGCTGGGCCCCGACAACGGTTTGCGCCTGGATTACACCGCGACCACCGACAAGGACACGATTGTCAACTTGACTCAGCATTCCTATTTCAATCTCGCCGCCAAGGGCGATGTCCTGGGTCACCAAGTCTGGATTGACGCCGACCGTTTCACTCCGGCGGACAGCACGCTCATTCCCACCGGCGAACTCCGCCCCGTCGCCGGCACGCCTTTTGATTTCCGCCGCCCCACTCCCATTGGCGCCCGCATCGAAGCCGACGACCAGCAACTCAAATCCGGCCTCGGCTACGATCACAATTTTGTCCTCAACCACCCGATGGGCCGCTTGGACCTCATCGCCCGCGTCGCCGAACCGTCCACTGGCCGCGTGTTGGAAGTGCTGGCGACCTGGCCCGGCGTCCAGTTTTACAGCGGCAACCACCTCGACGGCGCCATCAAGGGCAAAGGAGGTCAGGTTTACCGCCGCCGCACCGGTTTTTGTCTCGAGCCGCAGAATTTCCCGGATTCCCCCAACCATCCCAATTTCCCCACCGTCGTGCTCAAGCCCGGCCAGGTCTATCACCACACCGTCATTTACAAGCTTTCCACCGCTTCGCCGTAATTCCAATCCACACCTGCGACCTCCACCAGCCGCTCGCCTGATTCCACCGAATCTTTGCTCCCGCCTGGCGCCGCGCCAAATCTGTTGAAGGCGATGATTGATAATGGCGGCTGGCGCCAAGCTGCCAGACCGGTCAGCGGATTGCTCAACGGAAACGCTTGGCCGCCAACCTCCGGGGATTTGTCTTTTCGTTCGGGCGGCGCGCGGCTAGTTTGCGGTTCAAATTATGACTGCCGATATTTCCCGACCGATTGATCTTCGCAGTGACACAGTCACCAAACCAACGCCCGCCATGCGCGAGGCGATGACCCGCGCGGAGGTCGGCGACGACGTCTTTGGTGAGGACCCAACGGTGAAGGAACTGGAAGCCGAAACAGCCGCCTTGCTCGGCAAAGAGGCGGCCTTGTTCACCCCTTCCGGCACGATGGCCAATCAGCTTGCCGTCCGCTCCCACACAGAGCCTGGGGATGAGCTATTGGTGGAAGCCAACGCCCACCTTTATTATTACGAAGCCGGCGCTCCGGCCGCCTTGAGCGGGGTCATGTGCCGCCCTCTGCCGGGCCGGCGCGGCATCTTCAACGGCTCGGACCTCGAAGCCGCTTTGCGCCCCTCGGATTCGCACTTTCCCCGCTCCCGCCTGGTCTGCGTCGAGAACACCCACAATCGCGGCGGCGGCAAAATCTGGACGCTGGAGCAGATTCAGGATGTAGCCGACGCCGCGCGCCGTCATGAACTTCAATTGCACCTGGACGGGGCGCGTCTCTGGAACGCGGCAGTGGCGACCGGAATTGCCGAAAGCCGCTGGGCGGCGCCCTTTGACTCGGTCAGCGTCTGTTTTTCCAAGGGCCTTGGCGCGCCGGTTGGTTCCGCCCTTGTTGGATCAAAGGCGTTGGTAGCGCGCGCCAGGCGTTTTCGCAAAATGTTTGGCGGCGGGATGCGGCAAGCCGGGATCATCGCCGCCGGGGCGCTCTTCGCCTTGAGAAACCACCGCGCCCGCTTGGTCGAAGACCATGCCAATGCCAAAGCCCTGGCCGAGGGCATCAGTCATTGCAAAGGGTTCGAGTTGGACGTGGCGCCGAGTGAAGTGGAAACCAACATGGTCCGTTTCCGTCTGCCTGGCACCCCCGTGCAGGTGGTTGTCGAGCGCCTTCGCGCACGCGGCGTGCTGGTGTTGGCCGCCGACCGCCTCACCCTCCGCGCCGTGACGAACCTGATGGTCACCGCCGAAGACATCCGGCGCGCCGTCGAGATCATCGCCAAGGCGGCCGAGGTCTGAGGGCGGCACTTACGATTCACGAGCGCCGGACCTGAACGAAAAATCGCCCCCGCAAACTCGATTCAAAGCGGTCTTCTCAACTCTATTTGGTCCCCGCTGGCTCCCGAGTCTGGCCCACCCGAATGCAACGCTCAGTACTTCTTCGAGAATTTCTTCCGCGACTCCGTGTCGCCGGCCGCCCCCGGGCGCTCACCCGGCAGAACCGGCTCGACAACGGGCGTTTCCTGCTCGTCTGTGGCGGGAGAAACGGGTGGGGCCTCTTGCCCCGCGGCTTCCGGGCCGGCCTTGGGCGCGGCCATGGGATGTTCAACCGCTTCGACAAACGCCATCCGCAGGTTGGTCAGGCTCTGTTTTAACAGGCTCTCCTCCTGCTTGTTGAGGTTGCCCTTGGTCTTGGCCTCAAGCATCTCCAGTTGGTCGATGAAGTAGCGGGCGTTGTCCAGGTCCTGAGCCGTTTGTCCCGTCTGCGGGTTGGGCGTCTGGCCCAGAAAGATCAGCGCCATGTTGGTGCTCTGCATCACCAGCCCGGCGAACATGGCCGACATCAGCGTTTGAGGCCCGGCGCCGGCCTCGGAAGGTGCGGTGTTCATTTGCTTCTATATTTTTGTTGTTGACGTATCTCCTCCATCAAAAAATGAATCAAGTGCTTGAGCCGCGGTTCCACCTCGATCGTCTCCAGTATCGTTTGCCTTTCCACCGCCCCGCGCAACAGCGACCAGGTCACCAAATCCGCCACCCGGTCCGGATCGTTCAATTGGTCCAGCGAGGCCACGATCTCCTTGACAGAGAATGGTTTCGTGGCCTGTTCCATCAACGGCAATTCCTGCTCGATCCGCTCGGTGACAAGGTCGCGCACCTTGGCCATCAACGCGTCGATGGCCACGCTGTCCCGGTTGGGTGTGGGCAGCACCCGAATCCGGCTGACCCGATACGGCTTTTGGCGGATCGTCCGCGTCAATTCCACCCGCGTGATGCCTTGCAGAATCAAATGCGCCGTGCCGTCGTTATTGCGCACACAGACCCTCACCACCCCCAGCCCCGCCACGCTGCACGGGACCTCCCGCGCGCTTCCCGGTTTGCGCATGGCCACAATGAGCATCCGATGCGAACCCAGCGCCTCGTCGAGCATCCGCCGGTAGCGCGGCTCAAAGATGTGCAGCGGCAACAGCGCCCGCGGAAACAGCGTCACACTCGGCAGCGTCATGACGGGCGCCTGGCTCGGAATATCCATGAATTTACTGTAGGCTCAACCGTCCAATTGTTCAAGGGAGACATAGAGCTTGCCAAATCCCTCATCTTGCGAGCATTCTCCCCAATTATGAAAGACAAGGCCCCCTTTATTGTCATGCTCATCGTCGCCGTCGGCCTGAGCGTCGGTTTGATTGTCGTCAATAACAAGGCCCGCCAGGAAAAAAAGGACGCCGAGGCCAGCATCAGTTCCCTTTCCAACACCGTCGTCAGCGTCAAATCCAGTCTGGCGGAACTGCAATCGGTCAACCAGGCCCTGGAAACCAATCTGGCCGCCATCCGCGCCGAGCGGCTCGAATACTCCAACAAGCTCGCCCTGGCCCAGGCCAATGTCCATAGCATCCAGGCCAATTTGGAAAAGGCCCAATCCGATGCCAAAGCCCAGACCGAATCCGCCGCGGCGGAACTGGCCAAACGTGACAAGAGGATTTCCGATCTCGAAAGCCAGAACCAGGACTTGGACAAAGAAGCCACGGAGTTGCGCGCCAAAATTTCCGACCTCGATACCCGCATCACCGCCACTCAGAAAAAGCTCGACAGTTCGGAGGGCGACCGCGCCTTGCTTCTGACGGAGCTAAAACAGTTGCGGGACCAAAAGGAAGACTTGGAACGCAAATTCAACGACCTTGCCGCCGTGCGCAAACAACTGCACAAGCTCAAGGCCGAATTGGCCGAGGCCCGCAGACTGGACTGGATCCGCCGCGGCCTTTACAACTTCGGTGAAAAAGGCGGCCAGCGCCTGATCGACCACACCTCGCCCCCGCCTCCCGACACCAATGTCAGCACCAAAGTTGAACTCAGGCAGAGCGGCGGAGTTAAAATCCAGGAACCCGTCCCGACCAACTCTTCCGCCAAATAAACGCCAGACTTGATGCCCGACACACTAGTCGATTCGCATGGGCGTGTCCTGCGCGACCTGCGCGTTAGCGTCACGGACCGTTGCAATTTCCGCTGTCTCTACTGCCTGCCGGAGACGGAGGAAGCCGCCAATTTTTACCAGAACCGTTTCGGCCGCGCGCCCGATGCCGCCACCCGCGTCACCCGCCAATGGCTCCACCATGCCGTCCTTCTGTCTTTCGAGGAAATCGAACGCGTCGTCACCATCGCCGCGGCCCTGGGCATCGACAAAATCCGCTTGACTGGCGGCGAACCGCTATTGCGCCAGCAGATCGAAGTCCTCGTGGAAAAAATCGCCCGCATCCCCGCTGTCCGCGACCTGGCACTGACCACCAACGGCTTCTTGTTCCCTCGCAAAGGCCCCGCCCTCCGCGACGCCGGGCTGCGCCGCGTCAGCTTTAGCCTCGATTCGCTGGACCCGCGGAACTTCAAAAAAATCACCGGGCGCGACGGCTTGGAAGCCGTCCTGCAAAGCATTGACCTGGCGCGGGAATTGGGACTGCACCCGGTTAAAGTCAACACCGTGCTCATCCGCGGCATCAACGACCACGAGATCGAGTCTCTGGTCCAGTTTGCAGTCAACAAGAATCTCGCCCTGCGCTTCATTGAATTCATGCCCCTGGACTCCGGCCGCGCCTGGCACAGGGATTTGGTGGTCACCGCGCACGAAATCCTCGACCGCATTCGCAAACGGTTCCTCCTCGAACCGCTGGTCTCGTTGAACCCGGCCGAAACGGCCCAACGCTGGACGGTGCCGGGCGCGGACGCCGAAATTGGCATTATTGCCCCGGTCAGCCAGCCTTTCTGCGGCCATTGCAATCGCCTCCGCCTCACGGCCGAGGGCAAAATCCGCACCTGCCTCTTCAGCATGACCGATCATGATCTGAGCCGGTTGCTCCGCTCCGGCGCCTCCGACCAGGCCATCGTCGATTTCCTCCGCGCCGTCGTCTGGCAAAAGGAAGCCCGCCACCACATCGGCGAAAAGGAATTTGTCCAGCCCGAACGGACGATGAGTTGCATTGGCGGCTGAGGGCCTGAAACCCAATCACATTGATCTTGCCGCCCGGCGCGCTGAATTTATTCTCCCCTGGTGATGTCTCACTCCCAAATCATTTCGCGGCTCCTGGAGCCGGGGATCATTCCCATCATCCGCGCCGACGACTCCGCCCACGTCATGTCCGCCTGTCAGGCGCTGGTCGAGGGGGGCGTCACCGCCCTGGAAATCACCATGACCACCCCCGATGCCCTGGAGTGCATTCGAGAGGCCGCCAAACGGTTCGCCCCCCAGGCCATCACCGGCGTGGGTTCGGTCACCACTCCCCAAATGTGCCGGGCCGCGATCAAGGCGGGCGCCAGTTTCGTCGTCACGCCCATTATGCGCCCGCAAATCGCGCGCGTCGCCAAAGCCGCCGGGCGCGTCGTCGTCTTGGGCGCCCTCTCCCCGACGGAGGCGCAATTGGCATACGAAGCTGGGGCCGACTTCGTGAAAATCTTTCCCGCCGATGGGCCGGCTTTCATCAAAGCCATCCGCGCCCCGCTGCCCCATTTGAAAATCATCCCCACCAGCGGAGTGACGCTGGAAAGTGCGCCGGAATTCCTGGCCGTTGGTTGCGTGGCCCTGGGCGTCGGCTCCCACTTGGTGTCGCCCAAAATCTTGCGCGACCAGGATTGGGCGGAATTGACGCGCCTGGCCCGCCAGTTCGTCCAAATCATGCGCCGCCACCCCCGGCACTGAGGCTCTTTCTCCCGGCCCTCCAGTTTAAATTTGATGGTGGGTCATTTGCCACACGATGTGGGCGCCTTGGGCAAACGCCAGCAGCAACAGGCATATACCGGAAACGTGCTCCATCCGCAGCAGCGTGCGCTCGGTGAATTTTCCGTGGCCGCGGGAAACCGCGTAACTTAAGCTGGTAAACCACAGGTTGGTTCCCCCGGCCACTCCCGCCACGCACGAACAGACGTCGCCCCCGCTGGCTCCGACCCAATCGCGCGACTTGAAGTTGGCCGCCAGCACAATCCAGAATAGAAACACCCCCGGATTGCCCATCACTCGCACAAATCCAATCGCGAACGCCGAACGCGGATGCAGCCTGTCTTTGAGCCGGTCCTCCACCGGGGCCACCGCCTCGATGGTGTGGGCGTTCAAAAACCGGATGCCAAGGTAAAGCATAAAAACAAAGCTGCCCAGTTCCATCGCCGCCTTGATCACCTTCCCGTCGAAAAACGACGCGAAGCCGGTGAAGGCCAGCGCGCAATACAGCACCTCCATCGCCGTGGCGCCCAATCCAATCATCGTCGCCCAAAGCAGCCCGCGCCGCGCTCCTTCGTTGATAATCGTCAAGTTGACCGGGCCAACCGGCACCGACAGGATGAAGCCGCTCAGCAACCCCGTCAACGCCGCCAGCAGCAAAGGATGTTGGCCCAGCATGTCAGGTGTAGGGCGTCGGACCGTCGCCCATGTCCTCTTCTTCTTCCTCGATCTCGTGGCGGACCTTGCGCGAAATGCGGGGACGAATGAATCCGTAAAGCAGGTAAAGGGTGAACATCGCCGGCAACACTATGGGCAATATCAATCCCCGCAAAATGACCAGCGCCGCGGCAAATATAATGACCACCACCGTCTTGGGAAATGTCCGCCGCGCCCGCAAATCCAGCGTCTTGAACGACGGGTATTTCACCTCGCTCACCATCATGAACGAAAGGAACAGCAGCAGCCCAGGCAGGATAAACCGCCACGGCCCGTGGGATAGGTCTTGATCGGCCTGGTCGCCCCAGAGCAAAAACAACGTCAACGACGCCACCAGCCCCGCCGCCGCGGGAATCGGAAATCCCACAAATTCCTTCCCTCCGCCTCCCTCCTCCAGGGCCGCCAGGCAATTGAACCGGGCCAGCCGCAACGCGCCGCAGATGAGGTAAATCGAGGCGACAAACCAGCCAATTTCCGGATGATCTGAAAACACCTGCCGCAATACGACGCGATGCACCAAAAACGCCGGCGCCGCCCCGAACGAAATCAAGTCCGCCAGCGAATCGAATTCCCGCCCAAAGGGGCTTTCCACTCCCCCCATGCGGGCCAGGCGGCCATCCAGCAAATCGCATATACAGGCCAGCAGAATAAACGCCAGCGCGAACTTGATCTCCCCTGAACTGCCAGGCTGGCCCACCTTCGCCTCCACGATCTTGGTCAGCGCCACAAACCCGCAGAACAGGTTTCCCGCCGTCATCAGGTTGGGCAGAAAATAAATCTTAAAGACGGGATCCCCCTTCTCCGCTTCTGGCTCATGGTCGCGCTTTTCCATATCGGCTACGATTTGGCGGCCACGATCGTCTCCCCGCCCACCACTTTGTCCCCCAGCTTGACTTTGACCTTATACTCCAGCGGCAGGTAAAGATCGCATCTGGATCCGAATTGAATGAGGCTGATTCGCTCCCCCCGCTCCAATCGATCACCGGCCGCCACAAAGGGGACAATGCGCCGCGCCAGCACGCCGGCTATGAGCCGCAGCCCGATCTTTTCGCCGGGAGTTTCCGTTGAATTGAACCCGATGAGGACATTCTCGTTGTGCAGCGCGCACTCGGCCCGCAGCGCGCTCAGAAACCGCCCCGGCGTATGGGTGACACACGCAACGCTCCCGCTGATGGGGGCGTTTTGCACATGCACGTCGATGACCGACAGGAAGATCGAGATGCGATGACAGGGGCCGCCGGGAAACTGGGACTCGGCCAGTTGCTCGATGACATCCACCTTGCCGTGGCCCGGGGACACGGCCAATCCAGGCCCCGCCGGCGTGCGGGCGTCCGGGTCGCGAAAGAAGTAGAGGGTGAAACCGGAATAAACCAGCCAGAGCGCCGCCAATACCACCGCCAGCCCGCCCATCCAGCCCGGCCACCCCAGCAGCACGGCAAGCCCGCCGGCCGCGAGGACCGCGAGCAACGGCCAGAAAATCAACTTGACTCCCGCCCGCCGCGCTTTCCCTGTGTGTTTCATTTGATGAGTTTACAGGGCAAGGTTGCCAAATTTCAAAAACAAAGTTACGGCACCACCACCCGCAATGCCCTTGGTTGGACCGAGAACGTCGCAGGCAGCTCACCAACGTTTTCACCGTCCAACTGAAAAACCACCCTGCTGGCGCTGCTGAGCCGAAGGCTGGCCAATTGAAGGCGCCTGACCGTGCGCAGGCGGTGAAGCCTTCCTGTCAACAGCGCGGCGGTGACGCATACGGCGCTCCAGAGTGAAATTTTTGGGAACACGCATACATCCAGCAATCCGTCCCGCATATCGGCGCTCGGAAACACCGGAAAACTCCCCCCGTAAAACCGGCCGTTGCCCACCAGCACAAGTTCCCCGGAAATGGATCCGGCGCCTTCCAGGATGATCAGCGGCTCCTTCTCCGGCAGCACTTGGAGGACCGCCGCAACATACGCGAACGGGCCGGTCTTCTTTTTCAATGTCCAACTCACTCGCTCGATCGATCGCGAATCGATTCCAGCGCCCGCCAGTTGCAGAAAATAGCGCCTCTCCGGGCGGCCGCCGGATGTGAAATCAACACGGCCCACGTCAATGGTCCTTTCCCGGCCTGCCGCCAGCGTCTTTACCGCCCCGCCCACATCCCTCGGCACACCCAGCTCGCGGGCAAAGACATTGACGGTCCCCAAGGGCAGGATGCCCAGCCGCACCACCGCCAAGCCATTTGGGACATCGGCGATGCCGTTGAGTACCTCGTTGGCCGTTCCGTCGCCTCCCGCCGCTACAACCGTGGCAAAGCCCGCGCTCGCGGCTCGCGCCGCCAGCGTGCGCGCATCCCCTTGCGCCCCCGTGCGCCAGAGCACCCCTTGTGGATGAAGTTGGACAAGGCGCGAACAGAACCTTTCCGCCTTCTCCCCCCGGGCGGAGGGATTGAAGATGATGCAGGTTTGCACCTTGCGCGGCCAATCAAGCCGCTGACATGGCGGCGGTGCCGATGGCCACGGTCAGCACGGTGGAAACCTGCTCGATTTCCGTCATCTGCTGGGACCCTAGCGAGAGCTTGAGTCCCTCGGTGGGATACCATGTCTTGCTGGTCACCCCCAACTCCGATTGCAACAGTTGCACCAGAAACTCCGAGCGGGCAGGGCCGCCGGAGAGCAATACCTTGCTCACTGTCTTTTCCCGCTGATGCTCGAAGAAATCAATCGATGCCCGCAGTTCCCGCCCCAGTGCCGAAACCAACGGCTGCAAATGTGCTTCCACCTCCTGCGGCATGCCCACCTTGATACCCTCGGCTTCGGCGTAGGTGATGCTCATGGCCTCGGACAAACCTGTCGTCAGCCGGTCCCCCCCCAATTCCACCGAGCGGCTCAGGCATAATTCGCCTTCGGCCAGGATGCTGATGCTGGAGGTTTTGAATCCCAGATCAACCAGCGCGACGACATCCTTGCTGTGCGCTTCCGGCTGCGACAGTTCCAGGGCATTGATGGGACCGAGCAGGGCCAGCGTAACATGGGTGGCCGACAGCCCGGCAGCCTTCACCGCCGACTCGATCGTCGTCAGCAACTCGCGCCGGGTGCCCCCCACCCACACCTTGTATTTGGTCACACCGGCCTTCGACGGCTCGGCAGGCTGCTTGCCGCGCGGGGGCACGATATAACAGTCAAATATGTAGTCTTTGAGGTCCTGCTGAAGATAGTTCTTGGCGTTGAACTTGAGCATCTGCCGCATCTCCGACAGCGGCATCAACGGCAATTCGGTGCTCCGCAACACCGAGTCGCCCGCCCCGATTGCGATGGTCACGTGCTTGGTTTTTGGCTGTACCGCCTCGACAATGGCGCGCAGATGTTCGGTCAACAGGCCCTGCGGCAGGGCCTTGTCGTATATCGGCGCATCCTGCACGGTGAACCGGGAAAGACTCAAACCGTCGGCCTTGCGGTCCAGTAACACCGCTTTGGTTGTGCGGGTTCCCAAATCGATGGCAAAAACCTGGTCGCGCTGCCTGGCGCCGTTTAAAAAACGAAATGTCATGGCTCCTTCTTAGCAGGTTTGGGCAGCGCGCGGAAGGAATTTAATAAGCGTTCAAAACCGAGTTTCTGCCGGTCGTAATCGGCCCCGTTGCAGGAAAAGAAGAACTCGAAGCTCCCCTGCGCGCACGAGACATACGCGTCGCGCATCCGCAGGACCAGGCCCCCGCTCAGCGGACGAACCAAATCAAAACAGAGGCCAGGCCCGCTCCCGGTGAAGCAGCGAACGGCCTGCACGAGCGACGCGCCCCGATTATTTTCCAGGACGGCCTCCTGCAATTCCTCCTTTTTGGGCAGCGCCCCGGCGTAATTGGTCGTCATCCGCACCGTTATCACGCTGGCGCCGTTGGTGGAGGTAAAGACGATGCTCTGTTTGTACTGCTGGATTTGCATGCCGTAGGTATTGGGAATGCTGATCGCAAAACGTTCGGCGCCGGATTCAATCAGCACCACACTCTCGCGCCCGCCCTCGGCCATTTGCAGTTCCGCGGTCGAGGTCTTGAATTCGGGTTGGGCCGGCGCCGCCAAAGCCAGCGCCGTGGCCACTGCCATCCAATGGAGCGGTCGGGGGCGGATCATGGTTTCAGAATTGAGTCGTGCGCGGGGGCAGCGTCGTCCACTTGGCCCGGTTCAGATACATGACATGCGGCGTCAGCGGCGGCAAATTATTTGCGTTGTTGAAGTTGGTGTCGAACGCCCAGATTCGTGTCGGGGGATTATAGACCGTTCCCGTGCCCGGCCAGGCGGCGGTGGCAATCTGGCTGGGAAACATCTCCACCATCGAGCCGCTGTACCAAAAAGTCTGGCCGCTCCAGTTCTCCAGAAAACGCGGGAAGTTCTCCACCCCTCCGCTATAGTAGTTTCCGTTGGAGGGAACATTGCCCGTCATGAAGGCCGCATTGACCGTGTCGGTGGACGCGTTGCGCGAGCTTGTCGAGCTTATGGACGCCGTGCTGTTGTTGGGGTTCCAGGCCGGTGACAGGATCGTGATCGCATCGGCATAGATCGCGCTGGGAAGCGTCCCGGCGACCGTGCCGCTTCCCGCGGTGGACGTGCTGTTATTGCTATAGACGTTCCAATTCCCCTCAATATAGGCCGGGTCGGGCGTGACGATCGAAAGGCCGTTGGAAGGCAGGGAAGAGCCGTTGGTCAGGACGATCCCGGGCATGGCGAATTGAACGTAGTTGGTGGTGTAAATCGTGTTGGTCGTGACGCCCGTGATCTCCGAGTAGGTGTAGCCGGTGACACCGCCATAGATGTAACCGGTAATTTGGTCGTAGGTGTAGGTTTTGCCACTTCCGGAGCCGTTGGTCGTTATCGTTCCCACATAGTTTGAGGTGGGCCTGGTCGAGTTGGTGACCACCGTGAAGTTGGTCGTTATTGCGGGGGGCACAACATACGAGTTGGCCGGGGGAAACGTCCCGCTCGTCGTGGTCATAGTGTTGGTGGTGACGGGCGGTTCGTAGGTGTTCGCCGCCGGGAAGTTCTGGTAGCCGGTGACCGTGACCGTGCTCGTGTTGGTGGCATAGGTGATATTGGTGGTGATCACCATGTTGCTCGTCGAGCGCATGTCCGCCACAAAAATCGACTGCACATCCGGCTCCGATGGGCGGATACTTGCCAGGACCGGCCGCAGCGTGGTGTTGGTCGCGCTCCACTGGCGCAGTTTGCCGACATCGATATTCAGCGGGTCCACGGGGATGGTTCCGGCCGGGCTTTCGCGCAGGTCGTAAAAGCTGTTGTTGGTATTGACGAACAGGGACCATTGATTGTTGGAGATAGTCGTTGCCATGTTGTTGGGCAGGACCCCGCTGGTCACGGTAATGACATTGCCATTGGAGATGGTAATAATCATGTCCGCCTGGTTATACAGCCGGTTGGTGCCGGTCGAGGAGTTGGGCGACTCGCCGGCCGGGGGAAATTGCAAAATGGCATCGACGTTTTGGGCGACGTTGGTGGTGTTTCCAGAGATATTGGTGCCCACGGGCAGAAGCAGCGGGTTGACGCCGCTGAGGTGCTGTCCATCGAATGTAACCGTCGTGGAGGTGGCCGGCCGCGTGGTCGTCGGATCCGATGGGTTCTCTGACAAGTAGATGTTTCCCGACCCCGAAACATCGTTGGAAAAGGTCAACGGGACGCCCGAATTGGGATCGAGATAAATATTGGTGTTGCCATGCACCAACCCGTTCACGTTCATGGTCGCCCCGGGGTCAACCTCCATCGTGTCGTTGTAGAAGATCGCGAATTGGAAAATGGGAATCTGCAGGAAAATGATCTGCTGGCCAACGGTGCTAATGATGCCGTACGGGGAAGACATGTCTTGCGCGTTGGCAATGATCTCGTAGGTGGCTCCCTGCGAATTCAACCCGGAGTATGGCGGCCCCAGCGAAACGTTGGTCACGGCGCCCACCTTCTCGACGATGACGATGTTGTTGGTCGTGCCGCCGCTGAACTGATAGTTGGTCCAGTACCCCGGCGGAACGCTGTCATTGGCGCCGGGAAGCAGTGAACTATAGTAGCTGGTCTGGCTGAATACCAGGCCCTCGCCGTAATTCTGGTCGTCCTGCACCATCGCCCCGAGGACCTTCTCGGTGGCGGCCTCGGCCGCATAGGTGGTGGTAAAGTACTCGTTATTGCGCGCCACAACCATGGAGTTTTCATTGGCCCAGTTCATGACGCTGGCCATGACCAGCATGCTGGTGGCCGCCAGCGACATGACGACGAGCAGCGCCCAACCCTCTTTGCGTGTCCCAGCTTTGAATGATCTGAGTCTCATGGTACGTTTCGTGAAGCGGCGTAGGTGATGATTTGGTAAAAGTCCACCGGGTTGCCCGGGGCAATGACGATCTGCGGGTTCTGCAACTTGGTGAAGGAGAGGTAAACTTGGATGATCGGCTGGGCGGTCGTGTTGTTGGTGATCGGATTCATCAGGTAGTCGTACTCCCGGAAAATCGAATAGTCATTGGTGATCGGATTGGCCGATACCTGGTCGAAATCACCATAGTTCGAGCCCGTATAGTTCGTCCGCCACAGGATGTTGCTGACCGAATCGTAATAATAAATGACCCAAGCCGCGTTGGTGCCGCCGCTGGTGTTGCCCTGATAGCACAACAGGGCATTCCCCTGCTGCTGGTTGGTGGTCACAGGGCACATCGTCCACCCGGCCAATCCGTTGCTGGTGTAACTGCCCACATAATTGGACGCTCCCGACCGGATGTCGGTCATCAATTTGCCCAGCGCCCGGGCGCCGTCATCGCTGGCGCTGAGCCAGATTTGCTGCCGGACGGCCATCGCCAAGCCAAACATGTTGGCCGCCACCATGCCGCCGATGACCAAGACCATCGTTGCCATGGCCACCAACGATTCGGCCAGCGTAAAGCCGCTTCGGCACTCCCACTCTGTCCTTTTGGACAAGCTCAGCTTCATGTACTTGGCGCCTTCAGAAGACCGACGGTGTTGGTGAAAGTGCCCAAACCCATGAACCCCCATACACAACTGACTTGCACCCACACGTATGGCGGATTGGTTGAAAGTTGCTGAACGGTCACTATATTGGTGGCGTAGGCCAGATTTGTCCCGTTACTGGGCATGCACAACGCCACCGTCGTGGTGTTGGTCAGCGAGGGATTGAAGAGATTCGTGCAGGGTGTGCCGGAAACAGTCCAAGCGGAGCCGACTATCCGCTCCATTCGCAACATCGCCTGGGCACTGGCGGCCAGTGAATAGGACGCATACTGGGCACGCCGAGAGGCCAGGACGTATCCCTCGAACATGCCCGCCATCACCAAGCCCATCACTGCCACCGACACGGCGACCTCGATCAACGTAAAGGCCGCTGGACATGGCTTGACCCGGTCTGTCTGGCTGATTTTCATGGCGCGACGATTTGACTGTTTCAACACTAAACGTCCATCCCCGCGTGTATATAGCAGTTTACGAGCCATGTCAATGTCGCAGACCGCTCACACTGCCCGCTGAATCCGCCGCCCCGGATGAAAGATGATTGCGGTCCGGGTCGCATTGCGCTATACCCAAAGGACGATGAACCGCCAAAGTCCATTGCAACGCGGCGCCTGTGAGCGCCCGCGCCAAAATAATTATGACCTCTGACATGCGCCCGGCGGCTGGCGCCGCCCCTCATTGGGCCGTCGTGCTCCGGGCACGCCGGCAAGACACCGCCCGGGCCATGCAGGCCCTGGGTCAACTCTGCCACACCTATTGGTATCCGCTCTACGCCTACGTGCGCCTCCGCGGCTACCCGCCCGAAGAGTCCAAGGAACTGACCCAGGAGTTTTTCGCCCGGCTGCTGCGCGGTAAAACCCTGGCCTACATGCGCCGCGACTGCGGCAAGTTCAGGTCCTTCCTTCTCAGCGCCATGAACCATTTCCTGGTCGATGAATGCCGCAAAGGCCGCTCCCTGAAACCGGCCGCCCCGCCCGATTCCCCCGCCACCGAGAAGGTCTTCGAGCGCAACTGGGCCCTGGCCGTGCTTACCGTCGTCTATGACCGTCTGAAGCTGGAATACGAACAGGCGGGCCAGGGCGAATGGTTCGCTTCCCTGAAGTTTTGTTTGACCGAGAGTGCCGACGCCCTGCCCTGCGCCGAACTGGCGCGCAGCCTGGACATCGCCGAGAACATCGTGCGCGCCTTCGTCCAGCGCCTGCGCCAGCGTTACTGCGAGGTCCTGCGCGAGGAGATCGCCAATCTGGTGGCCTCTCCCGCGGAGGTCGAGGAGGAACTGCGCTGCCTTTTTCACACCGTGCCGACGGCCTGATCGGGCGCGGCGCAACGCGCACTTAACCGTCCCAGCCTCGAAGCACCTCAGCACCAACGCTGGACGCTGTTGTATTGGTGCAATCCAACGCCGAGCCTGCCAAAAACGGCAAGGCTGCCGAAAACCTTCCCGGATCGCGGAATCTGGCGCATCAAGATGCCGTGCCTGATTTTAATGTTTTGTTCATCTCGGGTTAATCTTTACAGCGTCCAATTCATTAGATGGAGAGGTCAAATGAAAACGAGCCATCCTGAACTTCCGGCCATGCCGGTCCGAAGAAGAGCTTGCCTGATGATCAGGCAATGTTGAAAGGAGCGATGTTATGAAGCGCGTCATTCTTCCGCTCATCGTTATTGCCGCTGCCGTTTCCCTTTCTTCCTGTGCCACCAGAAACTCCACGCCGAGTTACCCCGCCCCCGCCGCGTCCCAGTACACCCCGTTTCCCGCGATTCCGCCTGGGCCGGCGATCAGCGGCGATTGGCCGCTGGTCTTCAACAATGGCACGACGGTCTGCACCGTTTTTGAGCCGCAATGCGACTCCTGGGACGGCCACCTGCTTCTGGCCCGCAGCGCCATTGCCATCCAGCCTCTTGGCCAACGGGAACCCGCCTACGGCGTCGTGACGTTCAGCGCCGTGACACTCCTCAACAAGGCCACGCGCACGGCCACACTGGCAAATGTCAAAATCACCAGTGCTCATTTTCCTCCAAACCGCAATTCCACGCCCGCTGATTTCTCATTCGTCGCCGGGGAGATTGCCCGTAGCGCGCGGCCCTTGTTGCTGGATCGTCTGACCGCCAGCCTGACCCTGCCCGAGCCTGGCCCAAGGGCCGAACTTCTCAACAACACTCCGCCAAGAATCATCATCGCCACCAGGCCGGCCGTGCTCGTTTATGTTGACGGACCGCCCGCCTGGCGCCCCGTGCCCGGGACCTCACTGGAGCGCGTGATCAATACCCGTCTGTTGCTGCTGAAAGGCCCGTCGGGCCGCTGTTATTTGCGCCTCTTTGACGGCTACCTCCAGGCGCCTTCGCTCAACGGACCCTGGACCGTGTCAAGCCAGCCGCCAGCCGGCGCCGACGCGGCTGAGAACCTCGCGTTAAATTCAGGCCAGACCGATTTGATGCAAGGTGAGCCGGACCCAATCACACGCAAAACGCCGTCGCTGAACGCCTCCGTGCCGCCGGACATTTTCGTCGTCACAACTCCGAGCGAGCTCATCACCTTCGAGGGAAATCCCGACTATGTTTCCATCCCGGGCACAGAGCTGCTCTACGCGGCCAATACTTCGGGCAATGTTTTCAAATTGCTGGCCGATCAGCGGAATTACATTCTTATTTCCGGCCGCTGGTACCGCGCTCCTTCTTTAAATGGCCCGTGGCACTTTGTTCCAGGCAATCAATTGCCGCGCGATTTTGCCGGCATCCCCGATACCAGCCCCAAGGGAATTGTCAAGGCCAGTGTGCCCGGAACGCCTCAGGCAGCCCAAGCCCTCATCGCCAACAGCATTCCGCAAAGCACCGCTGTCCCGCGAACCAACCGGATGGCGGACCCGCGGATTGACGGCCCCATTCAACTGGCTCCCATTGAAGGCACTCCCCTGAACTACCTCCTCAACAGCGGCACGCCGATCATCGAAGTGGATCTCCATTCCTGGTATGCCTGCCAGAACGGCATCTGGTTCGACTCAACGTCCGCCGCCGGTCCGTGGACGATTGCCGATTCCGTTCCCGCGGTGATCTATACCATCCCGCCGTCCTCACCCCTGCATTTTCTCACTTACGTTCATATATATGGCTCGACGCCCGATCTCGTTTACGAAGGATACACCCCCGGTTATCTCGGCACCGAAGTGGCAAACGACGGAACCGTCGTCTATGGAACAGGCTACGACTATCCCCCTTGGATCGGCTCCGAGTGGTATGGCCCGCCTGTCACCTGGGGCTGCGGCTTTGACGATTGGTGGTCGCCTTGGTGGGGGTGGGACTTCGATTGTGGGTTCGGATGGGGCTGCGAATTCGGAGCTTTGGGCTGGTGGGGCTGCGGTCCGCCAAACCCGTGGTGGGGTGGCTTTCGACACTGGGGCGGTTTTGGCCACAACGGACGCGGTTGGTGGAACGGAGGCCGCGGCGAATTGGCCAGCGCTGGCGCCGACGTTTATCGGCGCTCCAGCCTGATCGCGGAGAGTGGTTTTAGGTCGCCCAGCCGCCAGAATTGGGCAAGTGGCTACGGCCATGCTTTCAATTCACCGGCGGGCTATCGCACCGCCGGGCAACCGTACCGATATCGCAGCGTCAGGAATGGCTCCAGCTCGCACTTTTGGAGCAGAGGATGGTTCCGCGGCGGCGGCGGCGGGTTCCGTGGCGGCGGGGGCGGCTTCCACGGCGGCGGTGGTCATGGTGGCGGCGGTGGTCATGGTGGCCGTTAATCATGCCTCAATTCAAACACCGGGCGGGAAGCCACATCAGCTTTTAATGTTGTATTCATCCGCCGTTAATGTTCGCGCTGTCTGATTCTATAGGGAGTGGTGTTTTGAAAGGACAAAATGAATAAATGTGAACCCATGCCGCACCGGATCGCCCCACGCACGCTTAAGCCCACGGCGGTCTCCCGCGCGATTCTTGATATCATGCGTTCGCGCCAGCTCAGGCTGCGCAGGCGAAGTCCCCTCGCCAACCGAGGCGTCCGCCGGCGCAAACCCTTGCCATCTCTGAGTCGTTTCCCGCGTTTTAACTGCCTATGAGTGGACCTGATCCAACCGAACTGCCACGACCTTCAATGCGCCACAGAATTCAAACGCTGGTCGTTGATGATTCATCCCTGCTCAGGGACTTTCTCGTCATCCTTCTCAATCAGGAGAGCGGGTTTGAAGTTGTGGGGACCGCTGCAGATGGATTGGAAGCCATTCAATGCCTATCCAGCCTGCACCCCGAACTGATTGTGATGGATGTGAATATGCCGCAACTGGACGGGATCGCCGCCACACGCCTGATAAAGCAATCCCCCCACCCCCCCGTCATCGTCCTCGTCACCGCTGACTTCACCGCGGCCTGCCGGGCCGAGGCCGAAGACGCGGGCGCCGACGGATTCGTGTCCAAATCCGAGCATCTGCCCACGGAACTGAAATCCGTGCTCAATGACCTCTTTTCGCCAATGAGGATCGCCTCAAGGTCATTGGCATCGGTCTCCGCGTGTTGACGGAGCGCCCATTTAGGGCGTCAATTTGGCTTTGACGAGGGCGGCAAAGCGTTGCAGACTGCTTCAATGGCCTGGCCATTGCGCGTCGAATTTCCAGCAGCCGTCTGTCACGTAAAACCACCCGCCAGATTATGACCCATCGCGACCCTTCGCCTCGCGTGGAACGGCTGTCGTCGCTCCTGGCTGCGATGTTCGCCACGCTCACGCAGTGGCGCAAGTGGCTGCGGTTTATTGCCGCCATCCTCCTTGCCGTTTTTGCCGCCCTGTTTCGTTTGGGTCTCTTGCAGTCTCTGGGCACGCGCAACGTCTATCTGACCTTCTATCCCGCCGTAATGCTCGCCGCGCTTTACGGCGGCCTTTCGGCGGGTTTGCTGACCACCGCTGTCTCGGCCGCTCTGGCCGACTATTACTTTATTGAACCAATCCATCACTTCGCAATCCAGGATGCGGCCGATTGGCTCGGCATGGCGACCTTCCTCGGAAGTTCCACGATGATCAGTTGGATGGCCGAAGCCATTCACCGCGCCCGTACCCGCGCTCGCGAAGCCGAGCTTCAGGCCAGCATCGAGGCCGCGCGTAAACGTGACGCTGAAGCCAAGGCGCTTTTGGGAGCGATCGTGGAATCCTCCGACGACGCGATCCTTTCCAAGGACCTGAATGGAATCATTCAGGGCTGGAATGCCGGGGCTGAAAGTATGTTCGGCTATCGAGCCGGCGAGATCATCGGCAAACCCATCACGCTGCTTATTCCACCCCAACATCTGGAAGAGGAAGAGTGGATTCTCCAGCGGATCAAGCGGGGCGAGCGGATCTCTAATTACGACACGGTGCGCATGGCTAAGGACGGCCGCCTCTTCGACGCCTCGGTTACCGTTTCCGCAATCACCGATGGCAGCGGGCAAATTGTCGCCGTCTCCAAGATCGTGCGCGACATCACCGAGCGCAAGCGCAAGGAAGAAGAACTTCGCCGGCTTAACCGGACCCTCAAGGCGCTCTACGACAGCAATCAGGCGATGATGCGCGCCCGGGACGAAGCCAAATATCTGGAAGAGGTCTGCCAGATCATTGTTCAAGCTTGCGGACATGCGATGGCTTGGGTCGGTTTTGCCGAGAACGACGAGGCCAAGACTGTCCGGTTGGCGGCTTGCGCCGGTCTGGAGGCAGGCTATCTCGCAACCTTGCGCCTCACCTGGGCAGATACCGAACGGGGCCGCGGCCCCACCGGCGCCGCCATTCGCACGGGAAAGCCGTGCGCGTGCAGAGACATGCGGACCGATCCCGCATTTGCCCCGTGGCGCCAGGAGGCGCTCAAACACGGTTTCGCTTCTTCTCTTGCGATCCCGTTGCTGGCCGAAGGCAAGGTCTTTGGCGCTGTCACCATCTGCTCCAGGCTGCCGGATTCGTTTTCCGACGACGTGGTGAAGGTGCTGACCGAGTTGGCCGGTGACTTGGCTCAGGGCGTTTCGGCCCTGCGGCTGCGCGCTGGACGCGCGCGGGCCGAGGAGCAATTGCGCCTGCTCTCCACCGCCGTCGAGTCGGCCGTCAACGGCATCGCCATCACCGACCGCCAGGGCCAAATCCTCTGGATCAACCCGGCCTTCACCCGTCTGACCGGTTACACACTGGAGGAAGCCGTGGGCAAAAACCCGCGCGTCCTTAAATCCGGCAAGCATCCTCCCGAATTCTACCGCCAGATGTGGCTCACCATTCTGCGCGGTGAACCCTGGCAGGGGGAATTGGTCAACCGCCGCAAAGACGGCTCGCTTTATACCGAAGAGATGACGATCGCTCCCGTCCGCGCCAGCGGCGCTGATGTGACCCACTTCATCGCCATCAAGCACGACATTACTGCTCGCAAAGCCGCCGAAGAGGCCTTGCGGCGGACAGCCGACGAACTGGCCCGCTCAAACGAGGAATTGCAGCAGTTTGCCTACGTCGCTTCCCATGATTTGCAAGAGCCGTTGCGGGCCGTGGCCGGCTACCTCAGCCTGATTGACGAGCGGTTCCACGATACTCTCGACGACAAAGGCCGGCTCCAGATCGCCGGGGCGATTCAGGGCGCCGAGCGCATGCATGCTCTTATCATCGACCTGCTGGAACTCTCGCGTGTGGGCACAAGCACCAAGGCCTTCCAACCCTCCGACCTCAACGCCGCTCTGGACGCCGCCTTGAGCAGGCTCAACGCCAGCATTAGAGATTCCGGCGCCACAATCACCCGCGATCCGCTGCCCCCGCTCACTGTGGACGCCACCCAGATGTCCCAACTATTCCAGAACCTGATCGGAAACGCCCTCAAGTTTCGGGGCAAGGCGGCGCCCGAAATCCACATCAGCGCCGAACCCCAGCCGGGCCAATGGTTGTTTGCGGTGCGGGACAACGGCATCGGCATTGAGCCTCAATACTTCGAGCGCATCTTCCAAATCTTCCAGCGCTTGCACACCCGCAAAGAGTACCCCGGCACAGGCATCGGCCTGGCCATCTGCAAGAAAATCGTCGAGCGCCACGGCGGCAGGATTTCCGTCCAGTCCCAGCCGGGCCGCGGCTCCACTTTTTGCTTTACCATTCCCGACAAACAGGTACAATCAGCCCGTGAAGAAGCGCCGCAACCGGCTCCGGCTGGCTGCCCGCGCGAAACCGAATGACAACCAATGCTGAGATTGGGATCAACTCTATGAACGCCGAAAATCCCGGCCTGGGCGTGCCGATTGAAATCCTGCTCGTTGAAGACAGCCCCAGCGACACCGACCTGACCGTCGAGGCCTTGCAGAAAGGCAAGGTCGTCAACCACCTCACCATTGTCGATGACGGCGTCAAGGCTATGCAGTTCCTGCGCCGCCAGGGGCCGTTTACCGCCGCGCCCCGGCCGGACATGATCCTGCTGGACCTTAATCTGCCCCGCAAAGATGGCCGCGAAGTGCTGGCGGAAATCAAGGCCGATGCAAAGCTGCGAACGATCCCAATCGTCGTGCTGACCACCTCCCATGCCGAGCAGGACGTCCTGCGCGCCTACCAGCTTAACGCCAATTGTTACATCACCAAGCCCGTCGATTTTCGACAGTTCATTGAGGTCGTCAAAGCCATTGAGAATTTCTGGCTTGCCGTCGTGAAACTGCCGCCCAAGGACGCGTGATTATGAGCGCCGGCCCGATCCAGGTCCTGCTCGTCGAAGACAGCCCCTCCGACACGGCGCTCTTGCAAGAGGCATTGAACAAGGACGGTATCGGACCCTTTGAAATCACTCACGCCGAACGGCTGGCCGAGGGACTCGAACACTTGCGCCGCGCCAGGTTCGATGTGCTGTTGCTGGACCTGTCGCTGCCGGACAGCGCCGGATCCGATACCTATCTCCGGGCGCGCGCCCAAGCGCCGTACCTGCCCATTGTCGTGATGACCGGTGTCGATGATGAAGCCGTTGCGCTGGATGCACTGCGGCAGGGGATTCAGGATTACCTGATCAAAGCCCAGGCCCACGGGCGCCAGACTTCCCGCGCCATCCGTTACGCAATCGAGCGCAAGCGGATGGAAACCGAGTTGGAGCGCCAACGCGATCAACTCGAAGCGCGGGTCCAGGAACGAACCGCCGAATTATCGGCTGCCAACCGCGAGCTGCAGTCCGAAATCGCCCGTCGCCAGCAGGCCGAAAGTGCGCAGAAGCAGATATTGCGCCGCCTCAAAGAGTCGGAGGAGACCGAACGGGCGCGCATCTCCCGTGATCTCCACGACCGCCTGGGCCAGGACCTCACCGCGCTCAAACTGGGCCTTCAATTGCTTCAGAAACAATGTCCCTTCGCCCAGGACGTGCAGCGCGGCGTCACAAAGCTCGTGGATTTGACCAGCGGCTTGATGCGGGAAACCCATCGGCTGGCGTGGGAATTGCACCCGGCCGTGTTGGATGATCTCGGATTGGACGCCGCCCTGCGCCGCTTCACAAGCCACTGGTCCGAAAACACCGGCGTGCCGGTGGACTGGCACAGTAATGGCGTCGAAAAACACCGGCTGCCGCTGGAATTGGAAACCACGCTCTACCGCGTCACCCAGGAAGCGCTCACCAACGTCGCCCGCCATGCCAGCGCAAAGCGCGTCAGCGTCCTGCTGGAACGCCGTCCCGGCTACGTCTCCCTGATTTTGGAAGACGATGGCGCCGGATTTGACGCAACCAACGCGTTCCGTTCCTTCAGCACCAACGGCAGATTAGGCCTGTTGGGAATGCGCGAACGCCTCACCCTGGCCGGCGGAACCTTGGACATCGAATCCAGCCCGGGCGCGGGCACGACGCTCTTCGTGCGCGTGCCGCTGGAACTGAACGCGGTGACTTGACAAACCATGAACAAACTGCGTGTCTTGCTCGCCGACGATCATCGGATCGTGCGCGAAGGCCTGCGCCGGTTGATTGACTGTCAACCCGACATGTGCGTCGTCGGCGAAGCCGTCAACGGCAAGGAGGTTCTGGCCCTGGCCAAGACCCTCAAACCGGACGTGGTGGTCATGGACCTTTCGATGCCGGAAATGAACGGACTGCAGGCCACGGCACGGTTGACCGCTGAATCGCCGGCGGTCAAAGTCGTGGCCCTCACCGCTCATGAAGACGAGTCTTACTTGTGCCAGTTGTGCAAAGCCGGCGCCAGCGGTTACGTGCTCAAGCGTTCCGCCAGCGAGGAACTGATTAATGCCATCGGCACGGTCGCCAAGGGCGGCGTCCACTACGAAACGACCCTCGCCAGCAAAGCGCTGGCCCGGCAGACCGCCAGGCCTGCGGCCACCCGGGGGCTGCGCGCCGCCGCGTTGTCCAATCGCGAAAAGGATGTTCTGGTCCTCCTGGCTTGGGGTTACAGCAACAAGGAAATCGCCGCCAAATTTGGCCTCAGCGTCAAAACCGTCGAAACTTACAAGGTCCGCATCGGAGAAAAACTTGGCCTGCGCAGCCGCACCGAGATGGTGAAGTTTGCCTTGCGCCAGGGCTGGCTCAACGAGACCAGTTAGAGCGTGTTTTAAAAATGTGACAAAGCGCCGCGTGGGGGCACGCGGCCTACCGGAAACGACCGGAAATCCAGTCTTTTGTAGGCCCGGTCCCCTGACCGGGCGGTTTTTAAAACAGGCTCTTACACGCCGCCACTTTCGCCCTCACCCGGTGCCCGCGGCGGCAAATTCCCATCGACGCCGTGTCAGGCAATTTCCCGACACCATGTTTCTGTTTTCTCCGACTGTTCGCTTGAAGCGCCGCCGCCTATCCTATCGCCCATAGTTGAATGACGCACGGCGGAACAGAACCTGAACAACAGTGAACACGAATGAATCGCAGATTTTGCTTTGGGTGCGGAGAAGCCAACCTCAATGGAATGAGAATCGGTGTCTCGGTGAAGCCTTCGGCGCGGCCGTTGTCCCCGCTGCCGAACGGCTCACCGAGATGCCGGCTCCCACGCCCTGCTTCCGGCCGCCTGGCGCTATCGAAGTGAACTGGTGCCGCAACGTGTCGTGGTCAATGAAACTCGGTCACGAGACCGCCATTTCGCAATAATCGAGGATTGACCTGAATCATTGCAGTCTGTCCTCTTCCGGTCCACTCGTTCCGAGCGCTCTATTTCCCGATACAGCCACGCTCGCGCGTAGGTCCAATGGCGCTTGGCCGTCGCCTCGGAAATGTCCAACAACTCGGCCGCCTGCCCTATCGTCAGGCCGGCGAAATAGCGCAGCTTGACCAGTTCGGCCTTTTGTTTGTCATTCGCGGCAAGCTTTTCCAGCGCCTCATTGACCGCCAGCACCTCCTCGTCCTTCCCCCGGTCTGGAATGTCCACCTCTTGAATGTCCACGCGCTCTTGGCCGCCGCCGTGCCGGAGCGCTTTTTTGCGCCGCGCGTTCTCTATCAATATCCGGCGCATCGCCTCCGCCGCCGCCCCGAAAAAATGCGCGCGCCCGTCCCACCTCACCTTCTCGTTGCCGATCAGTCGCAGCCACGCCTCGTGGACAAGCGCTGTCGGCTGCAGGGTCTGGCCTGGCGCTTCGTTCGCCATTTTGTGCGCCGCCAGCCGGCGCAACTCCTCATAGACCAGCGGCAGCAATTCCTCAGCCGCTTTGGGATCGCCCTCGCTGATGGCATCTAGAATGCGTGTGGCCTCACTCACTTTGCGTTGCAGGTTGCTTCTCTGCTTCGATCACCGCGCCCGCTTCGCGCATCAACACCTGTGCGATAATCCAATCCGGCCAGTCGGCGCGCAGACCCTCGCTGACTTTGTCCATCCGCCGCTCGGCGGTCTTCATTCCCTCCGTCAACGTGGCGCGAGCTTCCTCAATGCGCCCAAGTCGAAACTCGGACATTGCCAGAACCGCATGAATCTCAACGTTCCGGTTCCACGGCTCTGATTGACTCGCGA
>Ga0326727_10008822_pt1 | contig 25292 bp, 23 predicted proteins | sample MB2enrmetagenome_FD_207643 | JGI IMG/M metagenome (GOLD analysis project Ga0326727, IMG submission 207643) | Lab enriched peat soil microbial communities from McLean, Ithaca, NY, United States - MB29MY | ecosystem: Environmental > Terrestrial > Soil > Wetlands > Peat | place: USA: New York... | reverse complement strand
TGAAGATCGCCAGCGCGCGACGCATCAGAGGCTCGGCTTGTGCGTATCGCGCTTTGGCTTTGAGCAAGAGGCCGATGCGTCGGTAAAGCCTGCCCGTCGGTTCAGCGATCGCCACCGCATCGCCGCGCTCCGCGACAGCCTGCGCGTGCAGTGCAAGCGGGTCGAGAATCGACCACGTCCGAACATCCCAGGAATCGCCTGCAAATGCCGCGTTCACCCATCCCAGCGCTTCTCGCAACGCTTCGCCCCGCCGCTCCTCCGACATGCTTCGTCGCGTAAAGTCCTGCACCAGCCGGTGCGCGACGAAACCGTCCTGCGCCGTCTTGCCGGCCTCCACCGCCGCGCGCGAGACCAGCGAATAGGCGAAGAGATTGGCGCGCGCCGCGCGCGCGTCGAAGCCCTCGGGATCGCCGGGCGCGGCGACGTCGAGCAGCGAGTCGGGGACTGGCTCCGGCGCGAGAAAGGCGAGGCGTTCGAGCAGGCGGCGGCCGTCAGGCGTCAGGCGGTCGACCGAGGTCGCCCAGGTCGCGGCGAGGCCCGCATCGTGGTCGTAGCTCATCAGCGTCTTGTCGAACCAGTTCACAACGAGGGCGCGCTTCTCGCGCCACAGTTCGAGATAGCGCGCGAAGCCGATGCGCTCGGCGGCGATATAAGCGCCCGCCTGTTCGAGCCCGAGCGCCAAGCCGCCGAGTTCGCCGGCGAGCTCCTGCGCCAGCTTTGCGTCGTCGGGCGAGTGGGCGCGGTCCTCGTCGGTGCGCTCCAACAGGAACGCGACGGAGGACGGCGCATCGAGCACGCCGAGTTCGAGCTTGCGCAGCGACGCGGGGAAATTGCCGGCGCGGCCGGTGACGGTCGCCCTGCCGCCGCGAAGCCGCGCCAGCAGCTTGTCGACGGCGGCGACGGCCGCCTCGTCGTCGACGTTGTCGAGGATCATCAGCCAGCCCGGATGGGCCTCACACCAGCCGAGCGCGGCGGCGACCTTCGCCGCGTCCTCGCGCGCGTCCTTCTCCGGCAGATCGAGAACGTCCGCCCCGACGAGCGCCGCCAGACTCGTTTCGAGCCGCGCCGGCGTTTCCGCGGACACGAACAGCAGCGCCGAGTATTCGCTCTCGTGCTTCAACGCATATTCGACCGCCAGCCGCGTCTTGCCGATCCCGCCCAGCCCATGCAGCGCCCGCCCGACGATCGCCGTCGCTCCGCCCGTGTTCGCGTTCAGCGCTTCGTGCAGCTTATCAAGGGCTTGTTCGCGGCCCTTGAAGAGGGAGCCCAGCGAGGCGAAGGGGAGGTTTTTCGGCCGGCGCGGCGGTTTCGCAAGGCCCGCTTTCACCAGCAGATCGAGAATCGCCGAGGCCAAGACATGCTTGGCGAGATTGTCCGGGCTGGTGAAAATGCAGCCGGGATAGCGCTTGAGCGCCCTGAGCCGCGCCAGATGCGCCGCCTGCGCGGCGCGCGAGGCGTCGGTGGGCGCGTAGTTTGGTCCGCGTTCGGCTTTGTCGGCGGCCTTGGCGATGAACAGCAGCTTATGATGATACAGCGCGAGCCACGCCTCCCACTGCGTATAGGAGACGCCGGCGCGGTCGCGCAGCGCCTCGCCGAGCGGCGGCAAGTCGGCGGCGAGATCGGGATGCTTGACGAGCAACGCGTCGACGTCGCGGTCAAGGGGCGTCGACCCTGTCATGTCGCCGACGAGGTGGACCACCGCGTCGCAGTTTTCGATATAGACATCAAGCTTATCGAGGGTGTCGCCGCCGAGGTCCTTGAAGTCCTCCTGCGCCTTCGCTTCGACATTGTGTCGCGTGAGGTCCGAGCGAAGTTGATCGCGATAGGCGCGGAATTCGTCGGAGACCGTCGAGAGAAAGACCTTCACCGATTCCGGCATGGGCGCGCCCGCCGCGTTCTTCGCCCTTCGGTTGTGGCACGCGCGCGCGCGAACGAAAAGCGCGACAAAGCGATGCAGCGGCGGCGGCGCGCCTCAACCCTTGCAAACGTACGCGTTCGCGTACATAAAGGCGCCCATGCGCGTCGCCTCCTATTCCACCTTGCGCCGGAACCTCGCCGCCGCCATCGATCGCGTCAACGCGGATCGCGAGCCGCTGGTCATCACCCGCGACAAGGGCAAGCCGATGGCGGTGCTGATGTCCCTGGACGACTTCGCTTCCTACGAAGAAACCCGCCACTTGCTGCGCAGCCCCGCGAACGCCGATCGGTTGCGCGACGCCATCGCCGAACTCGAGCGCGGCGACGGCGAGGAGCGGACCCTCGTCGAGTGAGACTGATCTTCAGCGAGCGCGCGCGGGAGGATTATCTCCACTGGCAGGCGGCCGATCCCAAACTCCTCGCTCGTCTCAACGCCCTGATCAAGGAATGCGCGCGCACGCCCTTCGCCGGCGCCGGCAAGCCCGAGCCGTTGCGCGGCCCGCTATCCGGCTGGTGGTCGCGCAGGCTGACGCAAGAGCACCGCTTGGTCTACCGACCGTCGGACGAAGGACTGCTGATCGCGCAGTGTCGCTATCACACCTGACGGTTCGCCCGACGGCGGCGCGCGGCCGGTTCGCCGTCTGACGCCGCAAAAACCCACTATATCAATGACTTAGCTCATCGCATCGTTTGCTCGGCGCGATGGCGGCGCGCCCGTGAACGCCCGCCCCCGCGCTTGCGCCGTCGCGCGAAATCGGGACCGTTTTTGGCGCCCAAAGCATTGAAATCGCGCGATGCGGGACAGGGCTCGCCGCCTTGCCGGGCGCGGCGGCGGCGCCCATATGCGGGGCATGGCGGGTTCAGATTTCAATCGTCTCTTCACGCTCGACGGCGAGGGCCCTTCGAACGGCCCGGGCGCTCCTTCGGCGAGCGACGAGGCGGCGCTCGACGCCTATTCGCGCGTCGTCGTCGACGTCGTCGATCGGCTCAGCCCCAGCGTCGTGCGCATCGACGTGCGCCGCGGCGGCAGAGCGGCGGGCGCGGGCTCGGGCGTGATCATTTCGCCCGACGGCCTGGCTCTGACCAACAGCCACGTCGTGCAGGGCGCGCGCAGCGTCGCGCTGACGACGCTGGACGGCCGCGAATTCCAGGCGCGCGTCCTCGGCGACGACCCGGACACCGATCTGGCGCTGCTGCGCGTCGACGAAGACGTCGCGCTGCCGGCGGCGCGGCTCGGCGACAGTTCCAAGCTCAAGCGCGGCCAGATCGCCATCGCCATCGGCAATCCGCTCGGCTTCGACGCGACGGTGACCGCGGGCGTCATCTCGGCGCTCGGCCGCTCGCTGCAATCGCGCACCGGCCGCATGATCGAGGACGTGGTGCAGACCGACGCGGCGCTCAACCCCGGCAATTCCGGCGGGCCGCTCGCCTCCTCGTCGGGCGAAGTCATCGGCATCAACACCGCGATCATCATGGGCGCGCAGGGCATCTGCTTCGCCGTCGCCTCCAACACCGCCCATTTCGTCGCCGGCGAGATCGCGCGCCACGGGCGGGTGCGCCGCGCCTACATCGGCGTCGGCGCGGCGACGACGCCGATCCCGCGCCGCATCGCGTTGCGCCTCGGGATCGACCAGGCGAGCGGCGCGCGCCTCCTCAGCGTCGACCAGAGCGGCCCCGCCGCCCACGCCGGCCTGCTGACCGGCGATCTGATCGTCGCCCTCGACGACAAGCCGGTGACCAGCGTCGCCGACCTGATGCGCCTGCTCGACGCCGACAAGATCGCCCGCACGGTGAGCGTCGATCTGTTGCGCCGCTCCGAGCGGTTGCGGCTGTGGATAGGCCCGCAGGACCGCGCGCTGGCGGCCTTGCCGCGCGCGAGCTGAGCTTCCGGCGCAGGGACAAGCCTGGGGATAAGCTGGGGATAACTCGCCGGTTCAGCGCCGCTTCGGCGCGACCAGCGGGCCGGGCAGCGCCGCCTCGGCCGCGGCGCGCAACGCCTGTTCGTGGCGGGCGATGAAGCGGCTGGCGGCGAACGCGCCGATGAGGGCGGCGATCAGCGCGGCGAGGCCGACCGGGCGCGCGTAATGCTCGAAGGCGAGCCCGAGAAAATAGCCCCCGAGGCCGAACAGCGTCGCCCAGACGACGCCGCCGAGCGCGTTGAAGAGGAGAAAGCGCGGCCACCGCAGGCGATTGACGCCGGCGAGAAACGCCGCGAACGCGCGCAAGATTGCGATGAAGCGGCCGAAGAACACGATCTTGCCGCCGTGGCGCTGGAAGAGATATTGCGCCACCTTGAGCCGCCCCTCGTCGACGCGGATGTAACGCCCGTAGCGGTAGACGAGCGGGAAGCCGAACTCGCGCCCGACCCAATAGCCGGCGTTGTCGCCGAGGATCGCCGCGAGCGCCGCGCAAGCGACGACCAGGGCGATATGCAGATCGCCGCGCCCCGCCAGCGCCGCGCCAAACACCAGCGCCGTTTCGCCCGGCATCGGCACCCCCGCGCTCTCCAGCGCGACCAGGAGAAATATGCCGAGATAGCCGTAATCGGCGACGAACTGATGCAGGTGATGCAGAAACGGCATGGGCGGGTCTCGACGCGCGCGTTGGAGGTCCGGCGAGCGCAAGCTTTACCCCAGCGCCGAGGCGCGCGTAAGCTCGCCGCGCCTCGACTCGAGCGCTCGAGCGCCATCGGCCCAGGCGGTTGACAAGACGCCGCCGGCGGGCCTCTTAGCCGGCCGACCCGGAGCCCAGGATGCCGCGCGCCCCCGACGCCCTCGCCGCCCTCGCCGCCTTGATGGGGGCCGCCGGCGTCGCGCTGATGGCGGCCGCCGTCCACGCCGACGGCGGCGAACTCGCCAAGACGGCGTCGCTGTTCCTCGTCCTGCACGCCGCCGCGGTGCTGGCGTTGAGCGCCCATGCGCGCATCGGCGAGGGCGCGGACCGCCTCGCGATCGCCGGATTTGCGCTGGCCGCCGGCGCGGTCTTGTTCGCCGCCGACCTGACGGCGCGCGCCTTTCTCGGCGCGCGGTTGTTCCCGTCCGCGGCGCCGATCGGCGGATCGCTGACGATCCTCTCCTGGCTCGCCGTCGCGATCGTCTTCGCCCTCGGCGCCGACGCGAAGCGGGCGCTGAAATGATCGCCGCCGCGACGCCGGGCGAAAAGGCGCCGGCGACGCCGCGGCGCGACGGCCTGGGCGAGCGGGCGACGCGATGAAGGGCGATATCTTCTTCGTCGTCGACGCCAAGTTCTTCCCGTTGGCGGCCATTCAGGCGGTTCGCGCCCTCGCCATGAGCGATCGTGAAATCGGCGTCCATGTCTTTGTCGACGGACCCGGCAGCGGCGAGGCCCGCTTCGACCCGCGCGTCGAGACGGAGGCGGCCGGGCGCCTTCATCTGCATCGCGGCGAATTGGCGCGCCTGATCCCGGAGGCGCTGCCGACGCCGACGCCCTGGCCGCGCGAGATTTTCGGGCGGATGTTCGCGCCACAAGTCCTCGAGGCCGATCGCCTGCTCTACCTCGACGTCGACATCATCATCGATGGACCGCTCGACGAGCTCATCTCCCTCGACATGCGCGGAGCGGCGGTCGCCGCGACCTACGACGACTCGATCGAAGCGTCTTTGGATCGGATCGCCGAGGGGCTGTTCGTCAAGGACCGGCCGGCCGGCGCTCGGTATTTCAATTCCGGTGTGCTGCTGATCGATCGCAAGCGTTGGCTCGAGCACGACATGGCGACGGAAGCGCTGCAGTTTTCTGCGCGGCGCGTCGGACCGGGTTACGGCGATCAAAATTTCCTCAACTTTGTTTTTCCCGACTGGCTGCCCCTCAGTCCGCGCTGGAACTGCATAATATCGTTTCTCGAGTCCGGCTTGCAGGAGGCGATCCGTCCGCACGTCGTTCACGTCACGGGGTTCGTCAAGCCGTGGCACCGCGAATTCGCCGATCAATATCCCCTCTACGCGGAGAAGTTCGCGGCGATGACGGCGGCGGCGCGCGTCGATCTCAGGCGATTGCCGCGGCGCAATCGCACCCCCGGCTTCAAGCGGATGAAGCGCTGGCGAATCGCCTTGCATTTGCAAGTCTACCGACTGGGGATCGTGACCCGCCGGACGCGCGCCTATCTGGCCGCTTGGCGCGGCCGACGCGCTCGACTCATCGAATTCTTGTCCGCCTCCGCGCAACACGGCCTGTTCGCCGACGCGTTCGCTTTCACGCCGCCGCCCGCGCCGGACCCGCCGGATTTCGACGGGCGGACTTTCCGCGCGCGGCGGAAGGCGTCGGCGTGACCGGCCGGCGGGCTTCCCGCCCGCAGGTCGAAGTCCGCCGCGCACAGCGGGATCAGCGCCTTGCCCACGTCTTCAAAGCTCATCAGGCTCATCAGCCCGGCGATCGGCAGCGCCAGTTCGGCGACGACGCGTCCGCCTTCGGCGACGGCGAAACCCAGATCCTATGGGGGCGAGCGGCGGCCGCATTGGATCGATATTCCTGCAATCATCAGGCGTTCCAATCTCTCCAGCGTCAGCGCCCGGCAAAAGCCACAAGGGTGTGCACCGGCACATCGAGAGCGCGAAGCCTATCGCTGCCGCCGAGATCCGGCAGGTCGATGACGAAACATGTCGCCACAACATTTCCGCCGATCTTCCGCAGCAGCTTCACGGCGCCCTCCGCGGTGCCGCCCGTCGCGATGAGATCGTCCACCAGCAGCACGCGCTCGCCTGGCGCCACCGCGTCCCGGTGCATCTCCATCTCGTCGATCCCGTATTCGAGCGAGTAGCCAATCGACACCTTGGCATGCGGCAGCTTGCCTTTCTTGCGAATCGGCACGAAGCCGGCCGACAATTGATAGGCGACAGCGCCTCCAAGAATGAAGCCGCGCGCCTCGATTCCAGCCACTTTGTCGATCTTTGTTTCCGCATAGGGACGGACCAATTCGTCGACCGCCCGACGAAAGGCCTGGGCGTTGCCGAGAAGGGTCGTGATGTCGCGAAACAGGACGCCGGGCTTCGGGTAATTTGGAATCGCGCGGATCGAATCCTGAAGGAAGGTCATCGGGAACGCTCGCTGGATCAAAGCTGCTTCTTCTGCAAGTTTGCATAGCTTCGATGGCCCTGACAATCCCGCCATTGCCAGCGGCGAAGAATCTTGTTTGATACCGGCATGGCCGCGCTCACCCATATCGGCGCCTCGGGCGAGGCGCGCATGGTCGACGTTTCCGACAAGGAAGCGACGGATCGCGTCGCGGTCGCCGAGGGGCGCGTCGCCATGAAGCCCGAGACCTTGGCGCTGATCCTCGCCGGCGAGACGCAGAAGGGCGACGTCCTCGGCGCGGCGCGGATCGCCGGGATCATGGCGGCCAAGCGGACGCACGAGCTGATCCCGCTCTGCCACCCGATCGCGCTGACCAAGATCGCGCTCGATCTGACGCCCGACGCCGCCCTGCCCGGCGTGATCGTCCGCGCCGAGGTCAAGACCCACGGCCAGACCGGCGTCGAGATGGAGGCCCTGACCGCGGCGGCCGTCGCCTGCTTGACGATTTACGACATGGCCAAGGCGGTCGATCGCGCCATGCGCATCGAAGGCCTGCGCCTGATCGAGAAACGCGGCGGCAAGTCGGGCCCGTGGCGCGCTCCCGAGCCGACGCGATGACCGGCGGCCTGATTTCGGTCGAGGAGGCGCTGGCGCGCGTGCTCGCCTCGGCGCGCCAACCCTTGGGCGAGGAGAGCGTCGCGCTCGGCGACGCGCTGGGGCGCACGTTGGCGCGCGAAGCGCGCGCGTCGCACGCCCAGCCGCCCTTCGCCAGTTCGGCGATGGACGGCTACGCGCTGCGCGCGGCCGATGCGGCGCAGCCCGGGGCGCGGCTCGCCGTGATCGGCGAGTCGGCGGCCGGACACGCTTTCGCGGGAAGCGTCGCGGCGGGCCAAGCGGCGCGCATTTTCACCGGCGCGCCGATGCCCGACGGCGCCGACGCGGTCGTGATGCAGGAGGAGGCGCGGCGCGAAGGCGATGGGATCGCGCTTCAGACCAGCGTCTCGCCCGGCGAAAACTTCCGGCCGCGCGGGGGCGACTTCGAGGCGGGCGAGGCGATCCTCGCCGCAGGCCGGCGCCTCACCCCCCGCGACCTCGCGCTCGCCGCCGCGGCTGACTGCGCGAGCCTGGTCGTGCGCCGGCGCCCCCGCGTCGCCATTCTCTCCGCCGGCGACGAACTGGTCGCGCCGGGCGCGGCGCGCGGCCCCGCCCAGGTCGTCGCCTCCAACGCTTTCGCCGTCGCCGGCGTCGTCGCCGCCGCCGGCGGCGAGCCGATCGACCTCGGCCTCGCCGCCGACGACCCGACCGCGCTGGCGGCGAGCCTCGCGCGGGCGCGCGAGGCGAACGCCGACGTGCTGGCGACGCTCGGCGGCGCCTCGGTCGGCGATCACGATCTGGTGCGACAGGCGCTCGCCGAAGCCGGCATGGAGATCGACTTCTGGCGCATCGCCATGCGGCCGGGCAAGCCGATGATCCTCGGCCGGCTCGGCGCAACGACCGTGCTCGGCCTGCCCGGCAATCCGGCTTCGTCGATGGTCTGCGCGCTGCTGTTCCTGCGGCCGCTGCTGCGCGCGCTGGTCGGCGACCCGGAGGCCGGCGCCGACCCCAGCGAACCCGCGCGCCTCGCCGTCGCGCTCGGCCCCAACGGCGCCCGCAGGACGTACTTGCGCGCGGCGCTGACGCGCGACGGCGACGGCGCCTTGCTCGCTCGCCCCGCGCCTTCGCAGGATTCCTCGCTGATCAAGACGCTGGCGCGCGCCGACGCGCTGATCGTGCGCCCGCCCGACGCCCCGCGGGCCGCGGCGGGCGACCCTTGCCGCGTCATCCGCTTCGCGGCGCTGGGCGCCTAACGGGCGACCGCCGCGACTCGGCAATCGGCGACGCCGCGCCACGTGAATTCAACGACTTGCATCGGTGAACGCGCCGGCGCCCGCCAGCCACGCGCAAGGTTCGACGCCTCTGATCGAGGCCTTCCGCCAAGCCGCGCGGCCGATGTCGAATCAGGCGCATTCCGATCGGAATCGCTGGGATCATCGCCATGAAGCAGAGGCCTCCGATCCGCAACCCCGCTTTCAACGCGCCGTCGCTGTTGCGGGGGGCCATTCGGATGCATCGGCTCGGCGAACTCGGTCGGGCCGAGCGTCTCTACAAGGCGGTCCTGGCGGCGCAGCCCCGCAATTTCGAAGCCTTGCATCGGCTGGGACTTCTTCAATTTCGGCAGCGCAGGAACGACGAAGCGTCACGGTCGCTGAGCGCGGCGCTGCGCGCGGCGCCGGCGCACGCCGCCGCCTGGTCGGACTTGGGGGTCGTCCAGGCAACGATGGGCCGCTTCGAGCAGGCCGTCGCCTGTTACGACGAGGCGATCGCCCTCGAACCCGATCACGCCGACGCCCTCAGCAACCGCGGCAGCGCGCTGGCGGCGCTCGGACGCGCTCTCGAGGCGCTGGCGAGCTACGACCGCGCCCTCGCCGTCAGGCCGAATTTCGTCGAGGCCCTCGCCAATCGCGGCGGGCTGCTGCGCGAGCTGGGACGCCCCGCGGAGGCGCTGGCGAGCCTGGACAGGGCGCTCGCCATTCGGCCGGACTATTGCGACGCGCTCAACAATCGGGGCAACGCGCTGGTCGAACTCGACCGCGCCGAAGAGGCGCTCGCGTGCTACGAAAGGGCGCTCGCTTCGAACTCTCATTCGGCCAACGCGCTCAACAATCGCGGCAACGCGCTGATCAAACTGGGGCGCGCGAAAGAAGCGCTGACGAGCTGCGAAAAGGCGCTCGCCCTAGCGCCCGCCGATGCCGACGCGTGGAGCAATCGCGGCAATGCGCTCACAGCGCTCAAGCGCCCCGCGGATGCGCTGGCGAGCTGCGACAAGGCGCTCGCCCTCAAGCCCGATCATGCCGAGGCTCACAACAATCGCGGCACCGCGCTCGTCGAGCTCGGCCGCGAAGAGGAGGCGCTCGCCAGTTATGACAGGGCGATCGCCGTCAAGCCTGACTTTGCGTTGGCCTACGACAACAAGGGAGTCGCGTTGCTCCGACTCGGCCGTGTCGCAGAGGCGAGCGCCTCTGCTGAAGCGGCCATAAAGCTGGCCCCGAAGAGAGCGCGATTCTATCATCACCTCGCACAAACGAAACGGTTCGAACTCGGCGACCCGCTCTTCCCGGCCATGGAGGAATTGGCGCGGCAAAATTCGCCGCTTGACGCGAACGAACGGATTTTCGCCCATTTCGCCCTGGGCAAGGCCCTTGCCGACATCGAGGATTACGAGCGGTCCTTTCGTCACTTATCGGACGGCGCCGCATTGAAGCGCAAGCAATCCGGTTACAACGAGGCGGACGTTTTGGGCAATCTGGAAGCCACGCGGCTCGCTTACGCGGGCGAGATGATGGGCCGCCATTACGGCTGTGGCGATCCTTCCCCGGTTCCTATTTTTGTCATCGGCATGCCGCGCTCCGGCACCACTCTGATCGAGCAAATCCTGGCGAGCCATCGCGACGTCCACGGCGCGGGAGAGATCAGCGATTTCGACATGGCGGGGACCGACCTCGGCGGCGCCGCCGGTCTGGCGTTTCATCGCCCCGAGGCGGCCTTGCAAATGTCGGCGGGCGACTTTCGTCGGCTGGGGACGCGCTATCTGCTGCGCATCGGCGCCGGCGCGTCCTCGGCGAGCCGGATCGTCAACAAGACGACCGAGAATTTCCGCTTCGCCGGTCTGATCGCGCTGGCGCTGCCCAATGCGCGCATCGTTCACGTCCGGCGCGATCCCGTCGACGCCTGCTTCTCCTGTTTCTCGACCCTGTTTATGGAGAATCTGCCCTACACGTACGACCTCGCGGAGCTCGGCCGCTATTACCGCGCTTACGAGGCGCTGATGGGCCATTGGCGCGCCGCGCTGCCGAAGGGGATGATGATCGACGTGCGCTACGAGGACGTGGTCGCCGATCTCGAAGGGCAGGCGCGCCGCATCGTCGGCCATTGCGGGCTCGACTGGGACGCGCGTTGCCTCGACTTCCATCGCCATGCGCGCGCCGTGCGCACCGCCAGCCTCGTCCAGGTGCGCCGGCCGCTTTACCGGAGTTCGGTGGGACGGTGGCGCCCCTACGCGGCGTTCCTGACGCCGCTCCTTGCGGCGCTCGGCCCCTCGTTCGCCCCCGCCGATCGCGTCTGGACGATGGGCGCGTCGACGCCGTCGCTCCGCGCGGCCTGACGCGTTTCGACGCTCTCTATCCCCCCGCCTTCGCCGCCGCCGCCAGGAACGCGCGGCGCGAATCGGGCAGCGGCAGGCCGCGCGGAGCGAAGAGATCGCGCGTCAGGAAAAAGCCGGTGAGGCGGAACGCGTCGGCGACCTCGGCCGGCTCGGGCGCCGGCGCCGCGGCGCCGAGGCGCAGGAACGCCGGCAGCGGCAGCAGCCGCTCCTTCCAGCGCGCGCCCGCCCTAGCGCTGACGGCGCGTCCCGACCTCGGCGAGACGTAGATCAGATCCTCGCGCGCGCCGGTCGCCGCGCAACGCTCGAGATCGAGCGAAAAGCCGCATTCGGCGAGCACCTGCGCCTCGAGCCGCGCGATCAGCGCCGGCGCGATTTCCGCGTCGTCGAGATGTTCGGCGATCAGCGCCAGCGCCTCGAACAGCGATTCGTGGGGATCGCGCTCGGGCAGCAGCCGCATCAGCGCGCCGAGATAGCCGACGCCGGCGAGCGCCAGGCCGCTGGCGATGAGCCGCCACGCCCGCAGCGCCAACGGTTCGACGGCGTAAATCCCCAGATGTTCGTCGAGGCGCGCGCGCCACACCAAGCCGAGCGTGTTGCCAGGCTGCAGCGCGCTCTGCATACGGGTCGAGCGGCCGCCGCGCACCAGGCCGAGATGGCGGCCATGGGCGCGCGTCATCGCCTCGACGATCGCCGAACTCTCGCCATGGCGCCTGACGCCGATGACGATGCCTTCGTCGCGCCATTCCATCGCGCGCTCCGACTCAAGTCCTGACAAGATGGCGCGACGGCGGGATTTTGGAAAGACGCAGCGCGACGATCGCCGCGGTTCCCATCAGCGCTCCCAGCAGCCCGGCGACGCCGGGCCAGCCGGCCGCAGCGTAGAACAAGCCGCCCGACGAGCCGACCAGGCTCGAGCCGACGTAGTAGAAGAAGAGATAGAGCGCCGCGGCCTGGGCGCGGGCGCCCTCCGCCCTCAGGCCGACCCAGCTCGAGCAAATCGAATGGGCGCCGAAGAACCCCCAGGTGATCAGGCCGACGCCGACGATGACGGCGGCCATGTTGTCCGGCAGCGTCGCCGCAACGCCGGCCGCCTCGATCGCGATGGCGATCCCCAGCGCGCGCCGGCGCCCGAAGCGGCCAGCGAGATCGCCCATCACCATCGAACTGACCGCGCCGACGAGATAGAGCACGAAGATGAAGCCGATGGCGGTCTGGCTCAGCGAAAACGGCGGCGCGGCGAGGCGAAAGCCAGTGTAATTGTAGGCGCAGACGAAGGAGCCCATCAGCAGGAACCCTTCGGCGAACAGCAGGCGCAGGCCGGGATCGGCCAAGTGCCTTCTTATCGGGGCGGCGAGGGCGGCGAAATCGGGCCAGCGCGGCGAAAACCGGCGCGACGCCGGAAGAGCGAAGCCGATCAGCGCCGCGCCGACGAGCCCGACCGCCCCCGCCGCCGCGATCGCCGGCCGCCAGCCGCAATGGTCGCTGAGCGCGGCGACGACGAGCCGCCCCGACATGCCGCCGAGCGTGCTGCCGGCGATGTAGAGCCCCATCGCCAGGCCGATCGCTTGCGCATCCATCTCGTCGCTGAGATAGGCCATCGCCACCGCCGGCAGGCCGGAGAGCGCGAGGCCGGCGAGCGCGCGCAAGCCGAGCAGCGTCGGCCAGTTCGCCGCCAGCGCCGCGAGCATCGTCGCCAGCGAGGAGGCGGCGAGGGAAAAGACCATAAGGCGCTTGCGGCCGCAGACCTCGGAGACGGCGCCCGCCCCGATCATCGCGACGGCGAGCACCGCCGTCGTCGCCGACAGCGACAGGCTGGCCTGCGCCGGCGAGACCGCGAACTCGCGCGCGAGCACCGGCATCAGCGGCTGCACGCTGTAGAGCAGCGCGAAGGTGGAAAAGCCGCCGAACGCCAACGGGCCGGTGATGCGCCAAAACGCGGCGTCGGAACGCGATATCTTGGGGGGTCGCGGTCGGGGCGGCAGCGGGTCGCCAAGGGACATCGGCGCTTCTTAGTCGCCGCGCGCCGAGAAGGAAACCACAAAGCGGGCCGGGCGGCGGACGCAATTGAGGCGCGGCTTTCGGCCCGAGGCGACGCTCTCGCGGTCGATCTTCGCTGCGAAGAACGGACGGCGGATGGAAATTCGCGCCGGCCGGCGACCCGGGAAACGGATTCAAAAGGCCGCGCCGAAAATTCGGCTTCGATCGGACGCGTCGCCTCCGACGTCGAGCGGCCGCCGTCAATTCAACCCGGGCCAAGCACCGACAACATCAACAACAGCGTCGACATGGTCAGGAACGACAGCGTCGTCGCGACCAACAGCGACGCCGCCGCGACGTGCTCCTGCCCGAATTGGCGGCTCAGCAGCGGATAGATGCTGAGCATCGGCGCGCTGGCGAAAATCAGCATCGACTTGCGCAAATTCGGATCGAGCCGCGGCGCGAGGATCAGCGACGCCGCGAGAATGGCGAGGGGATGGAGGATGAGCTTGCCGACGACGATCCTTGCGACGTCCCGCCATACGCCGCCGAGACTCAGGCCGACCAGGGCGCCGCCCACAGCGAACAACGCCAGCGCCCCCGACGTCAGGGAGAGCATGTCGATCGACTTGTCGAGCGGACCCGGCAGCCTCAGCCCGGACAGCGACGCGGCCGCCCCGAGAGCGATGCCCACGAACATCGGATTGCCGACCAGCCGACCGACCAGATGGGCGAAGACCTGGGGCAAGCTCTTGCCGGCGTGGCGGCCGCTTTCCGCCAGCGTCAGGGCGAGCGGGATGACGACGACGTTCTCGGTGATCATGGAAAGCGCAAGCGCGAGGCCCGCCGATGGGCCGACGAACATCAACGCCACGGGATAGCCGACGAACCCGCTATTGGACGAGGAAGAACCCAGAGCCGCCATGGCGTTCGCCGCGACGCCGCCGGGCTGCAAGACCCGCGCAAGAGCGAACATCGTCGCGAAGACGACGCCCGATCCGACGGTGTAGGCGATGAGATAATCCGCGTTGGCGATTTCGGCGAACGGACGCTGCGACAGCGACTTGAAAATGAGCGCGGGCAGCGCAAAGCGGATGACGAAGGCGCCGAGCGCGCGAATGTCCTCGCGCGTCGTGACCCCCAGCCGCGTCGACGCAAAGCCCAGCGAGATCAGAATGAAGATCGGCAGCGTGATCGAGATGACGTCGAGCATCGGCCGCAATCAGTATTTCAGCCGGGACAATCGGCGAAGTTCCTCCGGATTACTCGTCCCGAAACCGAAAAACTCGAGATAGGCGGGAATCATCTCATAAAGCATGTCGGTTCCCACTTGAACCTGACAACCCCTGGCGATGGCGGCGCGCAGGAACGGCGTGAACTCCTCCTTCATCACGACTTCGCCGACGAAGGCCGAGGGCGCGATCCGCTCGACGTCGATCGGCAACGGGTCGCCGGCCTGCATGCCGAGCGGCGTCGCGTTGACGACGATGTCGTATGCCGCGGGATCGGCCGATCCGGTCGAAATCGTCAACCCGGGGTAATGCGCCTTGAGACGATCGCCGAGCTTGGCGGCGGAGGCCGGCGCGACGTCGAACAGGCCGAGCTTGGCGGCGCCCGCTTCCGCGAGCGAAGCCGCGATGGCGGAACCCACCCCGCCCGAGCCGACGACGAGCGCGCTCGCGCCGTGGATCGCTCGGCCCTTTCGCGCCAGCCCGCGCACGAAGCCAGATCCGTCGAACATGTCGCCGAGCAGCGATCCGTCGGGGCGTCGCAAAATCGCGTTGGCCGCGCCCGCGATCTTCGCCGTGACCGTCAGGTCGTCGACCAGGCCGGCCGTCGCCACCTTGTGCGGCATCGTCACCAGCGCGCCGAGCAGATTGACGGCCTTGAACAGAGGCCGCAGCGCCGATGCGTAGTCCTCGGCCTTGACGCCCAGCGGCACGACGACGGCGTCGACGCCCTTGGCCTCGAACCAGGGATTATAGATCATCGGCGCTTTGAACGCCTCGGTGGGGTAGCCGATATGCGCGATGACTTGGGTCGTGCCGGTGATCATGGAGCGAGGTCTCGTTTTCCCCTATTTGCGGTGGATCGGAGGCGCCGGCGAGGCGCGCATGAACGGTCAGGATTCCCCGGCGATTTCGAGACGGCGGACATCGCCGAGAATGAAGATGTAGGAGACGGCGCCGAGCAGCGCCACGGCGCCGATGAAGGCGAGCGCGCCGACAAACGAGCCGGTGGCGCTGACGATATAGCCGATCACGATCGGCGTGACGATGCCGGCGAGGTTGGAGGCGAAATTGAACAGGCCGCCGGTCAGTCCCATCAGCGACTTGGGCGCGATGTCGGAAATGACCGTCCAACCGAGGCCGACCATGCCCTGGCCGAAGAAGGCGACCGAGAGAATGGCGATCACCGCATTGTCGCTGTCGACGTAGTTCGCGCTGACGATCAGCGAAGCCAGCAGCAGGCCGGCGATGATCGGCGCCTTACGAGCGATGTTGGCGGAGCCGGTCGACTTCAGCAATTTGTCCGAGACCCAGCCGCCGGCGAGGACTCCGACGGCCGCGGCGATGAACGGCAGCACCGCGAAGAATCCGACCTTCACCCAGGCCATGTGCCGCTCGGCGGCCAAATAGGTCGGGAACCAGGTGAGGAAAAACACCAGGGTCGAATTGCCGGCGAACTGGCCGATGCCCGCGCCCCAGATCTGGCGGTAGGACAGCAGCTTGCCGACGTTCGCCCAGGAGAACGGCACGCGGTCGTGGGCATGCAGCGCCAATCCGCCGCCTTCGGCGATATGGTCGAGCTCGGCTTCGTTGACGGAGGCGTGATCGCGCGGCTCGCGAAAGAGCCACATCCAAACCACGGCGAATGCCAGGCCGACGACGCCGACGACGATGAACGGGGCATGCCAGCTGTAGGCAGCCATCAGCCAGAACAAGAAAGGGCTGAACAGCGCCAGGCCGACATATTCGCCAACCGTATAGACGCCCGTCGCGGTCGCGCGCTCCTGTTGCGGGAACCAGGTGCCGACGATGCGGCTGTTGGTCGGGAAGCAAGGCGCCTCGGAGAGGCCGAGGCCGAAGCGGTAGAACACCAGCGAGGTGAGGCCGACCGCGAAGGCCTGCGCCAGGGTGAACAGCGACCAGAAGGTGACCGAAATGAAGTAGGTGATCTTCGCGCCGAAGCGGTCGAGGAAGACGCCGCCGGGAATCTGCGCCGCGGCGTAAGTCCAGGAGAAGGCCGAGAAGACGATGCCCATCGTCGCGGCGTCGATCGCGAGGTCGGTTCGCAGCGCCGGCGCGGCGACGCCAAGCACGGTGCGATCGAGATAGTTGATCATCGTGCCGATGGAGATGAGCGCCAGAATGCCGAAACGAGCCCGCGTGCGGCGGCGTCCGGCGGATGGCGATGATGGCGTCGTCGCATTGACCATGATGTTCCCCCAAGTTTTCTCTGCGCCCCCGATCAGCGGTCGCTGCGGACGCGCAAGCCTGGCCTCGGACGTGCCAGGCGCGTCGACGCGCGAGGCGCGCGTTGGCGAGGCGGACCGCCGGAACCGGCGGCGAGCCGCCAGACGGATTTGCGGCTTGTCGGAGCGGCGCGCAAGCGACGGCCCGATTCCTGTGCGATCCCCTTTTCTTCCCCTCCGAAGGCCCCCAGATTCCCCGCGCCGGCCGAGCCGTCCGCGCCGGCCTTCGGCGGAGAGCGCCGTCTCTCCTCATCGAAACCTTCTTTTCCGAAGCCTCGCCTCTGTCAAGGATCGAAGACCGCTTTCGGCGACGCGGCGGACCGGAGCGCGACGAAGCCCGCCGTTGTCGCTTTAGGTCGCGAACCGCGGCCGCAAGGCTTGCCTTCACCGCCACGAATCGAACCAGATGCGCTGGGAAAAGCCGCTCGGGCCGACCGGGAACTGCGCCGAGAGCACCGGCAGGTAGAAGACGAACGTCAGCCCCGCCGCGACGAGAAAGCCGAGCGCCAGCCAGCTTCCCAGCCGCGAGCCGCCGCGAAAGAAAACAAGCGCCAGCGCCGGCCCCAGGCAAAGCAGCGAGGGAAAATAATAGTAGAAGAATTCCAGCCCCTTCGGATTGATCGCCCACGGCAGATATTGCGCGAAGAAGCCGACCGTGACGATCATCGCGTCGACTTCCCGGCGGACGATCCAGCGCCACGCGGCGACGAGGATCGCCGCCTCGCCGGCATAGAAGACCAACGGGTTGGCGAGCGCGACGATCGCCTGGGCGGGAACTTGCGCGCTCCACGCCGAAGCGTGCCGGCCCGCGACATGGAAGAGATACCACACCGGGCGCGTCATCGCCGGCCATTGCAGCCACAGGCTCGAATAGGGGTGCGTCGCCGAACTGCCGGTCATGATTGCGATCATGCGCCGCTGCGCCGCGAAGAATTCGAGGATCGAGCCCTCGTGAACGAGTTGCGGCAGATAGGCGGCGAAGTAGACCAGCAGCGGCGTCGCGATCAGGGCGAGAAACGTGTTCGCCGGGGTCAGCGCCGCCCAGGCGTCGGGGGCGAAGAAATCCGTCTCCTCGGCGTCCTCGAAGCGCGCGCGCCACAGCTTGAGCAGCCCGATCAGCAGGCGCACCGCCAGGACGCCGCCGAGCAGGAACAGGCCCGACAATTTGCACGCGCTCGCCAGACCCAGGCAGACGCCCATCAGCGTCGCGTAGACCAGCGACTTCGCCGGCGATTTTCTCTCCTTCAGGCTCAGGGTGAAGAACGCCAGCGCGAAGGCGCAGAACGCCATCAGGAAGATGTCGAGCATGGCGATGCGCGCCTGGACGTAGACGACCGAGTCGAACAGCGTGATCGCGCTCGCCCATAGCGCCTGGCCGAGATCGCGCGTCAGCGCGTAGGCCCAGATCAGCACGCCGACCAGCGTCAGCGATCCGAACAGCGCGCTCATCGCGCGCCAGCCGAATGGATTGTCGCCGAAGACGCGCATGCCGCCGGCGATCATCAGTTTGCCGAGCGGAGGATGCTCCTCGTGCATCATCGCGCCGGACTTGATCAGCGCGCGCGCGGTCGGCACGTACCAGGTCTCGTCGAAAAAGACGTCGCGCGCGGCGCCGAGGCCCCAGACGAACAGCCCGAGCGAGCCGAGCAAGACTGCGGCGCAGCAAAGCGCCAGGGCGGCGCGCGGGCCGACGCACGGGCGTCTCGGGGCTTGCGAAGCGTTCGCGCTCATGTCCTGCTCTCGTCGTCGCCCTGGCGATCATGCCCCGCCCGGCCGGCCGCCGCAATCTTCGGCGGAATAACGGCGGCCTCGCGCTCGCGGCGCCGCCGAACTCGGCCTATATTCCGTCCGAGGAGCGCGTTCTCGCCGAACGCTCCGGCGCCCGCGGCGTCGGCGCCGAGGACGAGGCGGGGTCGCCAAGACCCGGCGCCGGAATTCAAGAAGGAGCATCAGGATGAGGAAACCCAATTCCCTGCCGGCGCTGATCTTCGCCGTCATCGTCGCCGTCGGCCTGGCCCTGGCCTATGCGACGGCCGCGCCGCCCGATTTCCGTCTGAGCGCCTGGATCGTCGTCGTGACGGCGCTCGTCGCCTTCATCGTCGCCTACTCCATAAAGATCGCCGATCAATGGGAGCGGGTGGTGGTGCTGCGCCTCGGGCGTTTCCGCTCGCTGGAGGGGCCGGGCCTGTTCTTCATCATTCCGATCGTCGAAACCGTCCCCTACTGGATCGACACCCGCGTGATCGCCAGCGCCTTCAAGGCGGAAAAGACCCTGACCAAGGACACGGTGCCGGTCGACGTCGACGCGGTTCTGTTCTGGAAGGTGATCGACCCGAAGAAGGCCGCGCTCGACGTCGCCGACTACAACGGGGCGATCAACTGGGCCGCGCAGACCGCGCTGCGCGACGTCATCGGCAAGACCATGCTCGCCGACATGCTGGAGGGACGGGATAAGATCAGCGCCGATCTGCAGAAGATCATCGACGAGCGCACCGAGCCCTGGGGAATCAACGTCATCTCCGTCGAGGTCAAGGACGTGCTGATCCCGCCGGCCCTGCAGGACGCGATGTCGATGCAGGCGCAGGCCGAGCGCGAGCGCCAGGCGCGCGTCATCCTCGGCGACTCCGAGCGCCAGGTGGCGGAGAAATTCGCCGAGGCGGCGAAGACCTACGCCGACAACCCGACCGCCTTCCATTTGCGCGCGATGAACATGCTCTACGAGGGGCTGAAGCGCGACAACGCAACAATAGTCATCGTGCCGAGCACCGCGGTCGACACCATGCAGCTCGGCGCCACGGTGGCGAGCTTGAGCACGATGGCCGCAGCGATGGGCAAAGCCGCTCCGCCCTTGCCCGCGGCGTCGTCCGGCGCGTGAGCGGCCCTTAAGGCCGGAATGGGACTCCGCGGCCGACGATTGCCTCGACCCAAGCGGGAACCGTTTCGCTAGCCGGCCCGTATCGGCGTTCGTCAAAGAGTTCGGCGTTGTCAGCCGACTCGAGGTTGATCTCGCAGGTCCCGATTCCCATCGCCCTCGCCTCGGCGACGAACCCCGCGGCCGGATAGACCGCGCCCGATGTGCCGATGGCGACGAACAGGTCGGAACGCCGGAGCGCCCGCTCGATGTCGTCCATGTGGAGCGGCGTCTCGCCAAACCATACGACGTGCGGCCGCAATCCGCCGGCGCGGCCGCAACGGGGACAGACATCGGCGGCTTTGAGGTCGTCGAGCCAATCGCTGACCCCGCCGCAGAGCTCGCAGCGCGCCTTCAACAGCTCGCCGTGCATGTGGATGACGCCGCGAGACCCGGCTCGCTCATGGAGATTGTCGATGTTTTGCGTCACCAGCGCCAAAGCGCCGCCGCGGTCGGACAGCGCCGCCCCGAGCCGCGCCAGCGCGAAATGCGCGGCGTTGGGCATGGCGCCGCGCATGTTGCGCCGTCGCTGATCATAAAAGGCGAGAACGGTCGCGGGGTCGCTCTCAAAGGCTTCGATGCTCGCCAGCTTCATCGGATCGAAGCGCGCCCAAATCCCCTCGCCCTTCTTGTCTCGGAACGTGCCGAGGCCGCTCTCGGCCGAAACGCCGGCGCCGGTGAGGACGAAGATGTTGCGGATCATGCCCCTTGATCTCCAGTCCGGCGCATTTCGCCTGCGCGGTCGGCGCATCGGCGCTCCGCCGCCGCCCGATGTCGGCGAACCGCGCGGCGGCGGCTGATCTCGAGTCAGCGACAAGCGCCGAAGGTCGACCGTGTCACGACAAAGTCAGGCGAGAGGCCGCGCCGCCGATCGGCATTGTAGGTCACTGACAACGGCGATCGGAATGCGGTCATTTTTCGCAGCCGCTCGCCGCCGCCGATCTCGAGCCCGCTCGCGCGCCGAGCGGCGCCTGCGCGTTGTCACATCTTGGGGAACTCGAGCCCCATCGCTCGGTAGCGTTCGGGATCGTCGAGCCAGCCCTCGCGCACCTTGACGAACAGAAAGAGATGCACCGGCGTCTCGTTGGCCTCGGCGATGTCCTTGCGCGCGGCGGCGCCGATCGCCTTGATCGTGCGGCCGCCCTCGCCGATGACGATCTTCTTGTGGCTGTCGCGCGCGACGTAGATCGTCTGCTCGATGCGCGCCGAGCCGTCGGGCAGGTCCTTCCACGACTCGGTCTCGACCGTCGTCTGGTAGGGCAATTCGTCGTGCAGGCGCTCGAACAGCTTTTCCCGGGTGATCTCGGCGGCGAGCGAGCGCATCGGCGCGTCGGCGATCTGATCTTCCGGATAGAGCCACGGCCCCGGCGGCATCGCCGCCGCGAGCGTCGCGCGCAGCCGCTCGAGGCCGTCGCCAGTCGCCGCGCTGACCATGAAGGTCGCGTCGAATTTCAGCGCCGCGTCGAATTTGGCGGCGAGCGCCAGCAGCGAAGCGCGCTCGACCAGGTCGATCTTGTTGAGGACGAGGAATTTCGGCGCGCGGCTCTCGCTCACAGTCGTCAGGATCGCCCGCGTCGGCTCGCTCAATTCGGCGTTCGGCGCGGCGGGCCCGGCCTTGCCCGCGGCGAGAAGCTCCTGGCGCGCGTCGATCAGCAGCGCCAGCGCGTCGGCGTCGCCCGCCGCGCCCCACGCGGAGGCGAGCATCGCCCGATCGAGCCGGCGCTTGGGCGCGAACAATCCCGGCGTGTCGACGAACACGATCTGCGCCGAGCCGTCGACGACGATGCCGCGCACCAGGGCGCGCGTCGTCTGCGCCTTGCGCGAGACGATGGACACCTTGGCCCCGACGAGCGCGTTGAGCAGCGTCGACTTGCCGGCGTTCGGCGCCCCGAGGAGCGCTGCGAAGCCGCATCGGGCGTCGTTCATTGGCCGCTCCAGCGCGCTAGAAACGCCTGCGCGGCGGCTTGTTCGGCGGCGCGTTTCGAGCTCGCTTCGCCTTGTTCCGGCGCGTAGCCGTCGAGTACCACCCGCATGACGAAGTGCGGCGCGTGGGCGGGGCCGCTGCGCGCGACTTCGACATAGCGCGGCGCGGCCAGCGCGCGCGCCTGCGCCCATTCCTGCACGGCGGTCTTGGCGTCGCGCTCGGGTTCGACGTCGGCGTCCATGCGCGCGCGCCAACAGCGCGTCACCAGTTCGCGCGCCGCCTCGAAGCCGGCGTCGACGAACACCGCGCCGATCAGGGATTCGCAGATGTCGGAGAGGATCGCCGCCTTCTTGCGGCCGCCGGCGCGCGCCTCGCCCTGCCCCATCGCGAGGTGCGGGCCGACATCCCACTCCTCGGCGACGGCGGCGCAGGTCTCGCGGCGCACCAGCTTGGCCAGCCGCATCGACAATTCGCCCTCGCTCGCCTGCGGATAAGCCTCATAGAGCATCTGCGCGACGACGACGCCGAGCACGCGGTCGCCCAGGAACTCCAGCCGCTGGTAGGATTGCGCCCGTCCGGAGCCGGCGGCGGCGGGCGCCGAGAGATGGGTCAGCGCGCGCGCGGCAAGATCGCGGTCGCGGAATTGGTGGCCGATCCTCGCCTCGAGCGCCGCAAACTCCGCTTTGGCCTTCTTGGTCATCGCCGCACGCCGTTCACAGCCGGACGGCCCAATTTGCGCAAGAGCGGCGCCGAGAATTCCATCCCCCCCTTGGGGTTACCGCGCTCGCATAACTTGGCGACGACGCGGAAACTCGCCACGCCCCTCACCCTGCCTCTCCACCGCAAACGCATGCGTTTGGCGGGCGCAAGCGGGGGAGGCAGGGTGAGGGGCGTGGGCGATTGGCCGCAGGCTTCGCCAAGAATGTCAACACGATGACCCTTTGCAGGGAGGCGATTCACCCGCGCCTTAATGCACGGCATGGAACATGCGGCTCCAGCGCACGGTCCACGGCCAACGCCAGAATTCCCACGCCGGCGCGCCGTCGATCGAAAAGAAAATCACTTCGGCGCGGCCGACGAGATTGTCGAACGGCACGTAGCCGACGCCGCCTTTGTCCGGCGGCACGCGCGAGTCGCTGGAATTGTCGCGATCGTCGCCCATGAAGAAGTAATCCCCCGGCGGCACGATGTAAGGGCCTGCGTTCGCAGAGTATTTCGACACATTGTTGTCGCCGACGATCTCGATGATCTCGTGGCGAACAGCGCCGGGACGCATGTCGTTGTCCGGCAGGGTTTCGTAATAATGCAGAACCTCTCGGTACATCGGCGCGCCGGTCAGCGGGTCGTCCTCGTAGTGATAGGGATACGGCGCCGCCGGCTCGCGCGGAACGAGTTGATCGTTGATATAGAGTCGATTGTCTCTCATCTCGATCTTGTCGCCTGGGAGCCCGATCAGGCGCTTGATGTAATCGGTCTCGCCGTCGCGCGGCAGCTTGAAGACGATGATGTCGCCGCGCTTGGGCTGTGAGGCGAACAGGCGGCCGGGCGTCGCGGCCGGCGCGAGGTCGAGAAATCCCGGCAGCGCAAAATGCGAATAGCCGTACGAATATTTCGACACGAACAGATAATCGCCGACCAGCAGCGTCGGGATGAGCGAACCCGAGGGGATGTTGAACGGCTGAAATAGCAAGGTTCGCACCACCAGCGCGATGATCAGCGCCTCGACGATGACCTTGACCGTCTCCCACCAGCCCTCTTGCTTGGCGGCGGGCGCGTCGGCGGCCCTCTTGAGGGCGTTCGGTTCGCTCATGGAGAATTGCCTCTGTCAGCGACGACGGTTCGGCGCGCCCCGCGCGCGCCTTGCGCGATTCCTATACAAGTCCGCCGCCGGCGCGCCAAGCGCGCCCGCGGCGCCTCTCTTCAGATGGAAAAGAGGCGGCGCGAAGGCCGCCTCCCGAATTTTCGCTCCGACCCGCCCGACAATCCGCTCGGAGCGCGGGAGGCGGGCGCGGCCCGTTCAGGGGACGAGAATCGTCGAGGCCGTCGTCTGACGCGCCTCCAGGGCGGCGTGAACGCTCGCGGCTTCGGCGAGCGGCGCGCGCATGGCGACGCCGATCTTGACCTCGCCCGAGGAGACGACGGCGAACAGATCGCGCGCCATTCTTTCCAGCCGTTCGCGGTCGGCGAGGAAAGTGAACAGCGATGGCCGGGTGGCGAACAGCGAGCCTTTTTGCGCCAGCAGCGCCAGATTGAACGACTCGATGCCGCCCGAGGCCGATCCGAAGCTGGCGAACATGCCGAACGGCCTCAGGCAATCGAGCGAAGCGGGGAAGGTCGCCTTGCCGACTCCGTCGTAGACGACGTGGCACTTGGCGCCCTTGGTGATTTCGCCGACGCGCACGGCGAAATCCTCTTCGCGGTAGAGAATGACGTGCTTGGCGCCGGCTTTCTTGGCGAGCTTGGCCTTTTCCGCCGTGCCGACCGTGCCGATCACCGTCGCGCCGAGCGCCTTGCCCCATTGGCACAGAATCTGGCCGACGCCGCCGGCGGCCGCGTGCACCAGCATCGTGTCGCCTGCCTTCACGTGATAGGTCTGACGCAACAGAAACTGCGCGGTCAGGCCCTTGAGCATCATCGCCGCGGCGGCCTCGAACGCGATCGCCTTGGGCAATTTCACTAGGTGCTTGACGTCGACGTTGCGCTCCTCGGCGTAGGAGCCGAGCGTGGAAACGTAGGCGACGCGGTCGCCGGGCTTGAAGTCCTTGACGCCCTTGCCGACCGCGACGACCTCGCCGGCGCCCTCGTTGCCGGGCGTGAACGGCCGCGGCGGCGGCGGATAGAAGCCGGAGCGATAATAGACGTCGAGATAATTGACCCCGATGGCGCGTTGGCGCACGCGCGCTTCGCCGCGTTGCGGCGGCGCGATCTCGACATCCTCGAGGCGCATGACGTCGGGCGCGCCGGTCTGGTGGATGCGAATCGCGCGCATGGCTCGTCTCCCCCGCGAAAGGGGGCCGAGATTGTCCCCGCCCGACGCCGCGCGCAAGCCGCATGCGGCGAAAAAGCGTTGCAAAACCGCTTTTTTCCCGCTTTGTCGGCCGCTTCGCGTCAATCCGGCGGCGCGGCCGGCGGGCAAAGAAGGGAAGGCGGGAAAGGCGGAATCGGTCGGCGAATTCGCCCCTCGCGGCCTTGCCAGCCTCGTTTGGCGACCTTATAGCAACCTGCCGTTCCGGCCGAGCCGAAACGCCGCCCCGCGCCCATCGTCTAGCGGTCCAGGACGTCGCCCTTTCACGGCGAAAACAGGGGTTCGATTCCCCTTGGGCGCGCCAATACATGAAGCGCTTAACCAGAGCGCCGCCAAGCTTTGTCCTATATCTGGCCGATATCCCGGCCCGGATTTTGTCCGACTAACATGGACAATTGACGCACGCACTCTTCGAAAGAGCGCGTCTCGGCGCCGACTTGCTTGATGGGCTTTGAGCTTCCCATTTCGGTCCCTGGCGGCAACCGCGGCGATCGCACCGGCGCTGGCGCGCCGCGCAATGGGACATGACCCGGCGCCGCGCTGCGGCAAATCGTCTTGCGGCGCGGCGCATTGCTTCGCCGGCGCGGTCGCCGCCGCCCTGCGCCGTCCGTCGGCCGGGCGCCAAGCCCGCCGCGTCCGCGGCGTAAGGTGAAGCTGTAGCGAGGTTTTTGCGGTTCTGTCGGCGCGAATCGGGCCGGGAGCGTCGTATTGTCCGCGGCACGCTTGAATAAGATTAGGTAATTCTGGATTAACCATTCCGCCACGCTTGCGCTTTATGTTCCCGTTCGGGCCAAGTCAGCGTGAGGGGATATTCGTGATCAAGCCGGCAGTCGG
>Ga0326727_10008821_pt1 | contig 25292 bp, 23 predicted proteins | sample MB2enrmetagenome_FD_207643 | JGI IMG/M metagenome (GOLD analysis project Ga0326727, IMG submission 207643) | Lab enriched peat soil microbial communities from McLean, Ithaca, NY, United States - MB29MY | ecosystem: Environmental > Terrestrial > Soil > Wetlands > Peat | place: USA: New York... | reverse complement strand
CTTCGTCATGGGTGTAAGGCTCCTTTTCAGATTGGGCTTTAGCTCGTGAGGCCAAAGCCACCTTACACCCTCCTGCCTTTTACACAATCGAATTTACGTCACCAGGCCCGTACAATGGTTGCTGACTGTTAAGACGGATTGGCGGCCGGAAGGGGACTCTGTTTGAAAGCTGTTTTTGCTCGAATCGTGGCCAAGTGGAATCTGGTGCTGCTGCCTTTTCTCGCCAAGCTAGGCATTTGGGGCGTGGGCCTGGTTGCAATGCTCGATTCCTCCACGATTCCGGTTCCCATGGACGCGATTCTGGCGCTCTATATTTGGAACAACAAGTCTCATTTTTGGCTGTACTGTCTGCTGGCCTCCGCCGGCTCGGCTGTAGGCGGCCTGCTTCCTTACGGCCTGGGCCGGGCGGGCGGCGAACTCTTTCTGCTCAAGCGCGTCAATCGGGAGCGCTATGAGCAGATGCGCACCCGCTTCGAGCGCCAGGAGCTGCTGGCCATCATGATTCCCTCGATGATGCCTCCGCCCGCACCCTGGAAGGTCTTCGTCTTTGCCGCCGGCGTCTTCGAGATGCGGGTCGCGCCCTTCATGCTGGCAGTCTTTGCGGGGCGCATGGTCCGCTGGCTGGCGCTTTCGCTGCTGGTGCTGAAACTGGGGCCGGGCGCAGTCGCGGTGGTGGCGCACCACTCCCTGGCGCTGGTTGGGGTGGTGGGTGGCCTGACAGTGGTTGGCTTCGCGTGGTGGTGGATGCGGAGAAGACGGGCCGGCAAAACGCTGGAGGACTAAGCACGGTCAGAGGAAGCCCAAGCTTTCGGCGTCCCGACGCATCCCAGCTAACTTTCTAACTTGCCGACCGCGCGAAGCGGGGCTTGTCTGGCGCATTCATACAGGGATAAAGAAAATCCTACTTTCCGGCCAGCGCCGGCTGCGCCTTGGCCGCGCTCATCCGCCGGACGAGCACCGGAGCGCCGAAGGCCACTCCGACAACGATCGCGGTCGAGATGAGGTCGTTGCGATAAAAAGGCAGTCCGGCAACGTAGCAGGCGCCCAGCCCGCTGAGCGTGCGCGGATACGGATACGCAAGGCCGCTCACCCAAGTCGCATAGTTCGAGAGCAGAAAGAACGAGGTTGGCCCCAGCAGCGCCGCCGCGCCCGCGCGCAGAAGCGTCGTCCGGCTGCGCAGCAGAATCTGCCCCAGCGCCATCGCCGCCGCGTACCATGCCCAGGTCATGGCGTACCACTCCCAGCGGAAGCCGTAGTGATAGACGTAAACGTGCAGGTAGTAATCGGTGGCCATGAGCACGGCCAGCGGCGCCAGCATCTCGCGCCACGAGCGCCGCGCGCCAAAGTAGAGCAGAGCGCCGCCGACGGCGGTGAAGTTCATCCACCCGGCATGGGGCAGCACACGGGACAGAACGGCGACCAGCAACAACAGATAAGCGGGCATGACGACCTCGATTTCTTCTCTTCCTGGGATTGATTCCCATGATAGAGGCAAGGATTCGGGCAGCGAGCCGTATTCCCGGCGGGGTTGCTCGCCGGTGAGGAGCCGATTACGGCATTCTACTCATTCTGCGGGCCAGGGGCGGCTGGGTCAATCCGCCTGGTTTGACGCAGCGAACATTGTTTTTCGTCTGAGACAAAGGCGTTCTTACAGCCGCCCCGCGGCAAGACCGCCTGTACGTACCATTTCGTGGGACAGGATCAGGTTTTCCACAGGATCGACGATTGTGGCCATGCAGCCATGCGGCCAGGATCGAATTCAAGTGAAGCTTCTGGAGGACCATTTCAACCCTCACATTTCAGAGCACTTCACGGCACTCGAAAGCTTTCTGGATGGGGAAGATGCCGGGGGCGAATTGCCGCCCAAAAGATTCTTCTTGCAATTTGTGTACTATCTGTTATAGTACACGTGTGATTCCCTTCCGAGTTCCATTCCGCGCCGGCATCTCGCTCTTTGAGCAGGTCGTTTACGCGTCGAAAAAGGCCATCGTCTCAGGCCAACTGCGGCCGGGCGATCCGTTTCCCTCCGTACGCGCTCTGAGTAAGGAGCTGAAGATCAATCCCAACACGGCTCACAAGATCGTCGCCCACCTGGTGAGTGAAGGGATGCTGGAAACCCGTCCCGGCATCGGCACGGTGGTGGCGGTTCTGCCCGAGTCGAGCCGCAAGGAGCGCACGCAACTCTTGGGTCACGAGATCGAGGAGCTGGTTGTGGAGGCCAAGCGCCTGGGAATCGAGCTGGACGAGATGCTCTCCTCGTTCTCCGCTCATTGGCAACGCCTCAGCGGCGGCAATCCAGCCAGCGCCGGGCAGTTTGCAGACAAGATCGAAACCAGCCCCAAGGATGGAGGCAGCAAGGTACGATGAATCCCGCAATCAGAACCCAGAGTCTCAGCAAACGATTTGGCCGCACCGTAGCCGTCGACGGTCTCGATCTCGCCGTGCCCGACGGGGCCATCTATGCCATGGTTGGCCCCAACGGCGCGGGCAAGACCACCATCATCAAGATGCTGATGAACATCTTTCCTCCCCCGGCGGGCCATGCCGAGGTGCTGGGCATCGACTGCCGCAAGCTGGCCGGCAAGGCATTCAGCCGCATCGGCTATGTCTCTGAGAATCAGGAGATGCCCGAGTGGATGACGGCCGGCGCCATGCTCGATTACTACCGCCCCTTCTATCCCACGTGGGACCGGGCGCTGGAGCAGCAACTGGTCCGCCAGTTCGATCTGCCGCTCAAGCGCAAGATCAAGCACCTCTCGCGCGGGATGCGCATGAAGGCCGCGTTCGCCAGTTCACTCGCCTACCGGCCGTCGCTTATCGTCCTCGACGAGCCGTTCACCGGCCTCGATCCGCTGGTGCGCGACGAACTCATCGAAGGCCTCATCGAGCGCGCGCCGGAGACTACCATCTTTCTCTCTTCGCACGACCTGGCCGAGATTGAGAGCTTCTCGAGCCACGTCGGCTACCTGGAGCAGGGACGGCTGCTCTTTTCCGAAGAAATGTCCGTGCTTTCGAATCGTTTCCGCGAGGTGACGGTAACCCTGGACAGCCCGTCGCCGCTGCCCGAGAATCTTCCCACCGCGTGGCTGCAGCCGCAGACCGTCGACTGCGTGCTGCGCTTCGTCCACAGCGAGTTCGACGAAGACCGCACACCGCGCGAGCTGGCGGAGAGGTTTCCCACAGCGCGCAACATCGCTTTCGATCCCATGCCGCTGCGCGCGATCTTTCTGGCCGTTGCCAAAGCCGGGCGCTCCCGCGCATCTTCGCAACAAGAGTCCATCAACGTCAAGGAGAACGCAGCGTGAAACAGGTCCTGCACATCTTTGCCAAAGACGCCCGCCACTTCTGGCCCGAGATACTCGTATCGCTTGCGCTTACCGCCGCTTTCGCACGCCTCTATCCATACCAATGGCTGGTGGCAAGCGTGACGGGGTTCGGTTACGGAGCCGTGGCCGGCGGCGTGCTGCCCGTACTTGCCAATGCTCTCGTTATCTTGGTCCCAATCAGTTGGTGGCTCCTGATCTCGCGCGCCGTTCATGGCGAAAGACTCGTCGGCAACACCCAGTTCTGGCTCACGCGCCCTTATGAATGGAAGAATCTGCTGGCCGCCAAGCTGCTGTTCCTCCTCGCATTTCTGTATCTGCCCCTGTTCATTGCGCAATGCCTCCTGCTCGCCGAGGCGGGCTTTCATCCGCTCTCTTATCTTCCTGGGCTACTCTTCAATCTGCTCCTCATCACAGGGGTGCTCGTCCTGCCGCTCGCGGCGCTTTCCTCGGTCACGTCCAGCTTTGCCAAGATGACGCTTGTTCTTCTGGGCGTCGTTGTTCTCTATGGCGGCATCGTAGCACTTTCGGCGGGCCTGCCCTCTGACACCACCGGCAGCGTCGCGAGCCCCCTCGGCGGCCACCTAGCCCTTGCGATTGTGCTATGCGCTTGCGGCACGGTCCTTTTGCTTCAGTACGCCGCGCGCAAGACCCTGCACTCATGGTTGCTGCTGGTTGCTATTCCAGTTTTGCTCTGCGCCATCGCCATCATCGACCCCGACCAGAGACTGATGAACCGGACCTACCCTCGTCCTGCACCGGACGCCGCTGCTCCAGTCCAGTTCCAATACCTCCCGAACCAGTTTCAGCAAGCAATCACCAACACAGCCGGTGATTCGAACCATTTCGAAGTCGATATTCCCTTGCGCGTCTCGGGCGTTGCGGATGGCTCTGAGGTCAACCCGGAGGCGGTCAAGGTTGCAATGGAGGCTGCGGATGGCTCCCATTGGGAATCGCCGTGGCAGGCCGTTTACGACCAGCGGCTACTCTCTGGCACGGAAGACGCCAAGATTCGCTTCAGAATCCGGCGCGAAGCCTATGAGAAGTTCAAGTCCATGCCGGTCAGGTTGCACGTTACTTTGGCGCTTGCATTGGCGCGTGTTGACCGGGTGACGGAGATCCCGCTTCCAGCCAGCGACTTTGCGGTTCCCAACTTTGGCGTTTGCTCGCCGCGGACGGGCTGGTTCAAGGAGCCAGGGGAGATCATTGGAATCAACTGCAGAGTCGCTCTGCGACAGCCCAAGCTCACGTACGTCAGCGTACTTTGGTCGAAGACGTCCTGTTCCGCCTCGCAACCCGAGCCCTCATCGGGAGTGCTGGGCGCTGTCTGGGTGGGATTGCTCGACAACGATCCCGCGGAGTTCGGCATTACATCCGTCTGGCAAACCCCGCTCAACTTTTCAAATATCTGGGAGAGCTATCAAAAGGGATCTGGGCCGCAGCCTCGCCAAATGTGTCCGGGTTCGCCCGTGACCTTCACCCAATACAGCCTCTCCGGACGCACGCAGACCGATCTCACGATACAAGACTTTCACCTGCCCGGTCTGGCGATCGGAGATACCTTCCTGTTGAGGATGAGGTGAGCGCCCCCGATGATTTCGACTCTGGATCGGGGTGCACTGCTCCCTACCGCTGCACCCGGCCGTTCATCACTTCGCCGGCGTCGTCGCGGCCGTCCACGATGTAAACCCAGCCGGAGAGCGGGTTCCGTGCGGTGACCCTGCCCGCGCCAAGGAACGAGTAAGCGAAGCGCAGATCAGTGAACTCGACCGTGGTCCACTGGCGATTGGGCGGCACCTGCGGTGGGGCCAACCCTGGCGCCGCGACTGGTCCAATGTCGCGCACCACCGCCCACGTGCCCCAGTCCAGATAGACCTGGCCGAGCGGAGTGCGCTTGGCGGCCTCGGCGGCCGGGGTCGGGGCCGGCTTGAAGATCACATCGCGCCGCGAATCGCTGTCGATGGAACCGGCCCAGGTGTTTATCTCGGCGGTCTGATAGAACTCCGCCGTCTCCAGAACAGCGTGCCAGCGGAAGGGATCGACGGGATAGGGTTCGAGTCCGACGCGCAGGACCGGAACGGAGGTGATCTGCAGGTTATCGAGCAGCGCCCGCGCCTGCGCCTGCTCCGCCCAGCGCCAGCCCCACAAGAGGACCATCGCGCTCAGCGCAAAGATTGCCCAGCCGCGCCCGCCAAAGGGCTGCCGGCGCGCGCCGATCTCCCGGTCAGCCAGACCGAAGAGCCAGGGGAGGACCAGAGCGAGGAAAAACAGCGCCCACAGGACCGGCTCGGCGATAAAAACGAAACTGCCCGCATACCAGCGCGGATTGAAGGGGAAGAAGGGCCGCAGCCCATAGTTGTTGGTCCAATCGAGCAGCAGGTGGCTGAGCGCGGCGATGAGCGCGGTGGCGTAGAGCCAGCCCCAATGCGGCGCCGGGCGCGGCGCCGGGGGCGCTTTTGCGTTTTGGTTGAGGGCGGCGACCCTGCGAGTATGCCGCCCCTCTCGCCAGCGATCAAGCAGCCACACCAGCCCCACCGCCGCCCCGGCCACCACCGGCACGGCGATGAAGGTGTGGGTAATGCCGCGATGGTGCTTGAGCTCCTCGACCGGCCCCGCCAGCGACCAGAGAACGTCGATATCGGCGGCCTCGGCGGCCAGCACGGCCGCCAGCGTGGCATAGGCCGTCTTGCGGTTCAGCCCGGCGCGGCCAATGCAGGCTCCGACGAGAAAATGGGTGATGGGTTCCATGAATGAGAATCCCCCTAATCGCCTGGATTGGTGAACAGGGAGAGATTCGACTGGCGGGTAGAGGCTTGGGCTTTGGGGGCCTTCTTGAAGGTTGCATCGAGTGCAAAACGCGGATATTCGGGCTGCTTTCCGCCCAGGACATCCTGGATGGTAAGGATTTGAATCCTGGGGTAGGTGGTTCCGTCAGTCGACTGATATAGTCCGGCCTCAGCGGCCTCGCGAATCATGTGCTTTGTCGGCTCCTCGAAGCAAAGAAAAACGCCAATCTCCGCTCCCTCGCGCTCGATGGTTCCACGCAAATCCCGCACCTGCGAAACCGTCACGCCGCCTGCCTTGACCGAGAAGAGAATCTGCTTAGATTCGCCGGAATTGTCGTCGTGGAAGTAGATATGGCCGTCAATTCCGCGATCGGCGCCCTTTCGCTGGTCTGCCGGCCGCGCGCTCACCAACCCGAGCGCCCACCACTGAAATTGATACTTGTCCTCGGCGGCCAGCGTTGCCGCCCCGGCATAATCCGTCGGTTCACCTATCACCGCGTAGGACTTCTTGACCTCTGGCCCAAAAGAGTCGGAGAGCCTCTGCTTAATAAGGCTGATGGCAAGGTGGGTAATGTCGATCCCAATCCAGTTCCGTTTCAGCTTCTGTGCCACCTGCACTGTCGTTCCACACCCGCAAAAGGGATCGAGAACCACATCTCCCTTCCTGGAACTAGATAAGAGGATTCGCTCCAGCAAAGCCTCTGGCTTCTGCGTCGGATAGCCAAGCCGCTCCCGAGCCTGAGCGCCGATCGGCCCAATGTCGGTCCAGACGTCTTGAATGGGCACACCCGCCATTTCGTCAAGGTAGCGTTTGTATCTTGGTACGGAGCCGGGCTTTAGTTGGACAATCCTTCCTTCTTGCATCAGCTTTTGAACTCGTTCTCGGCTGAAACGCCAAAATCGAGTCACTCCGAGGATTTCAAAGCTCGGGTTTCCTTTGGCTGCGCCGCCGGGGCCGGTGAGATCGCCCAATGTGTAGCGTCTTCCCGTACCCTCTTCGACATACTTATAGAAGCTGCTCGTATAGTCTTCGTCGTATTCCGTGAACACTTGGTTCCAGTTCCAGTCTGCGCCCTTCGAGTAGAAGAGGATGACATCGTGGATTCGCCCGTGCTGCTTGCGGCCCTGCTTGCCATCGTTGTGGGCGCTGCTGCGCTTCCAGACGATCTCGGTGAGGAAGGACTGCGGCCCAAAGACCGCATCCATCAGAATCTTCAAGTAGTGGCTGGCGGTCGGGTCGCAATGCAGATAAATCGACCCGCTCTCCTTCATCACCCGGCGCAATTCCACAAGCCGCGGAGCCATCATGGCCAGGTAGGCCAACATATCGGAGCCGCCGAGGAAGGTCCGGAAGGCGCGCAGGGCGTCTGCTACGCGGCCGCCCTTCTCGACCATCTCTTTGTAGGCGCGCTCGGCATCGATGTTCCACTCCCAGGTATCTTTGAAAGCGCGGATCTGCGAGCCGGATTTTGTACTGTCCTTCTCTTCGAATAGTACGTTATAGTCCTGCCGCGAATTGAACGGGGGATCAAGGTAGACCAGATCGACGGACTCAGCGGGCACATAACGCCGGAGCACGTCGAGGTTGTCGCCGTAGTAGAGCTTGTTCTTCGGGTTTCTCATCTGCCTATCGAAAACGTACCACAGGAAACGGACAGACGTAAGTTTCAAACCGGGTTCCGTTCTCCTATAATTCCCGGAATGAGCGAAGATTTGCCCCAGATGCCTACCCCGGCGCGCCGCGCCGAGGAACTGCGCGCCGAACTGCGGCGCCACGAGCACCTGTACTACGTCCTGGATGCGCCGGAGATTACGGACGTCGCCTACGACGCGCTGATGAACGAGCTGAAGCGGATCGAGGCCGCGTACCCGGAGTTGCTGACGCCCGACTCGCCCACCCAGCGCGTGGGCGGCAAGCCGGCCGAGGGCTTCAAGAAGGCGCCCCACTCGCGGCCCATGCTCAGCCTGGACAATGCCTACTCGGCCGAGGAGCTGGCCGCGTGGGACGCGCGCGTGCGCGACCTGGCCGGGCTGCTGCCGGTCGAGTATGTGGCGGAGTTCAAGATGGACGGCCTGAGCGCGGCGCTGCGCTACGAGCCTGCGGACGGCGGGGCGAGGCTGGCGGCCGGCATCACGCGCGGCGACGGCCAGACCGGCGAGGATGTGACCTCGAATATCCGCACCATCCGCAGCGTGCCCCTGACCATTTCCGCCGCCCGGCTTAAAGCCGCCGGCCTGCCGCCCGTGTTTGAAGTGCGCGGCGAGACGATCATGCCGGAAGCCGCTTTTTTGCGCCTCAACGAGGAGCGCGAACGGGAGGGCCTGGCTCCGGCCGTGAACCCCCGCAACGCCGCCGCCGGCACGCTGCGCACACTGGAGCCCGGCATCGTGGCCAATCGCCGCCTGGATTTCTACGCCTACTTCCTGCTGGTCGAGGGCGATTACTGGGCGCAGGGGCAGCGCGCCACACTCGATGCGCTGGCCGCGCTGGGATTTCGCGTGAATCGGCACCGCGAGCTGGTCGATTCGATCGCGGCCATGATGCGCTTCATCGATCGGGCCGAGGCGGAGCGGGCCACGCTCGGCTACGAGATCGACGGCGTGGTCTTCAAGGTGGACTCGCACGCCACCGAGCAGCGGCTCGGCTACACGGGCCGCGCGCCGCGCTGGGCCATTGCCTACAAGTTCACCGCCAAGTGGGGCGTGACCCAGGTGAACGCCATCACCGTGCAGGTGGGGCGCACCGGCAAGCTGACGCCGGTGGCCGAGCTCGAGCCGGTCTTCATCGGCGGCACCACGGTGAGCCGCGCCACGCTGCACAACGCCGACTTCATCGAGCGCCTGGGCCTCAAGCTGGGCGATTCGGTGAAGGTGGAGCGGGGCGGCGACGTCATCCCCAAGGTGGTGGAAGTGGTCGAAGATGCCGACCATCCTCGCGGGAAGCACCGCTTCGTTTTCCCCGCGGTTTGCCCGGAGTGCGGAAGCGCCGTGGTCCGCGCCGAGGGCGAGGTGGACTATCGCTGCGTGAACGCCGGCTGCCCGGCCAAGCTGCGCGAGAGCCTGCTTCACTTTGGACGCCGCGAGGTGATGAATATCGAAGGGCTGGGCGAAGCGGTGGTGCAGCAGTTGCTGGATCGCGGGCTGGTGCGTAGCGTGGCGGACCTCTACAAATTGACGGAAGAGCAGTTGGCGGCGCTGGACCGCTTTGCTGAGAAGTCCGCGCACGCCCTGATCGCTCAGATTGAAGGCTCGAAACGCGCTGGGCTGGCTCGCGTGCTGATGGGGCTTGGGATTCGCTTTGTGGGCGAACGCACCGCCGAACTGCTGGCCCAGGAGTTCGGCACAATGGACGCGCTGGCCGCGGCAAACGCCGCGGAACTGGAGCGCGTGGAAGAGGTTGGCCCGCGCATCTCGCAGGCGATCATCGAGTTCTTTGCGCAGCCGGCGAACCTGGCTCTGATCCAGAGTTTGAAGGACGCCGGAGTCGAGATGACGGCGGAGAAGAAGCAGCGCTCGGCGCACCTTGCGGGACTGACGTTCGTTTTGACGGGCACGCTGCCCACGCTTACACGCGACGAGGCCAAACAGAGAATCGAGGCCGCGGGCGGCAAGACTGCCGGTTCAGTGAGCAAGAAGACCAGTTACGTGGTGGCGGGCGAGGAGGCCGGTTCCAAGCTCGACAAGGCTCGCGAGCTCAAGGTTCCAGTGATCGACGAGGCTGGGCTGCTGGCGCTGCTAAACGACGTATCGCCGGCGAGTTGACAGGTTTTTTACCCAGATCAGGACGAATGCTTTTGGAATCCTCCCCGGCTCCGGCTCAGGGCTAGGAACGGAAACAAGGCAAGAACAATCAGCAATAGATCCATCCACACAACAGCCTCCCATTCTCCCAGGGTTCCGGCATCAACCAGAGCGGCGGCGGGCGGCCCTATCGGGATGCCGCTCGGCGGCGCGCAGCTCGCGTTCCCGCTCCCGCTCCCATGCATCCGCGCGCCAGTTGCGCGAGGCAAAGCGGGGCGGCTCATCGAGCGCCAGCGGGGGCTCGTCGCCTTGAAGTCCTCCCCGCATGGGAACGAGTTCCGGCTGTACCCGGAAGGGGAGGGGTTTGGGCGAGACCAGCGTGGGCGGCGCAAGCAGCCGCGCGGAGGACTCGGCCGGTCCATGCGCAGCGTTGGAGGTCAGGCTGGCATCGGTGGCCGCAAGCGGAGCTTCGGTGCGCGCCTCGTCAGCAGCCGGCAGCGGCCGAGCCACCGAAGCCTTGGTGATGAAATCGTCCATCAGCTTGTGCAGGCAGGTCTGACCGCACAGATGCTTCGCTCCTGGACGCAGCCGGTTGCGCGGGTTCAAGCCGCTTACCCGCAGTTCCCCGGCCTGGTCGTAGGCCACATACCAGTGGTTGGTCTGCTTCTTCTCGGTTCCGCAGATGTCGCACGATATTGCCTGCCGGATCACTGCATCTCCCTCAGCCCGCACAGTCTTCCCGCGGCTTGGTGACTTCCGCTCCTTCCAGCTCGTCTCCGGGAGGCGGACAAAACCTGCTTGCACGCCAGCCGCACCGGCAACCCAACTGGAGAAATCGCGGAATCTCCCTGCTTTATTTCATCGTGCAAGTGTGGGAATGAGTTAGATAAGGGAAAAAGAAAGACCGAGGCGAGTCAAATCTGGACAGAAAGCCCCACTATCGTCCTAAAACGGAACACACTTCTTGTCTGTGCGCGCGCGCGTTACTGCCGTTGGGCGAAGTATCCCGAGCGCGCCCGCACCTGGTAGCGGCGGTCGTTGCAATAGAGATAGATGGAACGGAAGGAGCCGTCCAACTTGAAGTCGGCCGGAGTATAGGTCAGAGCGTATTGGCTGCGCAACTCCTCTTCAATGGATTTGAAGCTGTTGGAAACTTCCTCGACCGAAGGCGGAAAGTACACCCGGCCCCCGGTGGTTTCGGCCAACTGTTTCAGCACCTGGTCGCCTTTGCCGCGGCTGGGCGTCCAGTTGGTGCTGATGGCGTAGATGATGGTCTCCGCCCGCTCGCACTCCTTGACCGCCTCGTCGGGGTGGACGCGGCTCTGGTTGTCGTCGCCATCGGAGAGCAGCACGATGGCTTTGCGCACCGGTTCCTGGCCGCGCGAAACGTCCAGCAGCTTGTCGCGGCAGGCGGTGTAGACGGCATCGAAGAGTGCCGTGCCCCCGCCGGGGCGCATGCGGTTGACGCCGGTCTGCAGGGCGTCGATATTGTTGGTCCAATCCTGGGTCACGGTCGGCAACACGTCGAAGCCCATTACGAACGCGCGGTCGCTCTTGGACTTGAGAACCTGGAGCAGGAACTCGGTGGCCGACTGTTGCTCGAATTCAAAGCGGGAGCGGATCGAGGTGCTGGTGTCGATGACGATGCCCACGCGCAGAGGCAGATTGATCTGCTGATGGAAGGAGGTCACGCGCGCCGGCGCCTTGCGGTCGTCGAGGAGCGCAAAGTCGCTTTGCCGCAGGTTGGGAATGTAGTGGCCGTGCTTGTCTGTGACGGTAAAGATGAGGTTGACCTCATTCACGGGAATCTTGATGAGGGGCGCGCTCGCATCCAAGGGCGGCTCCGCGGCCTGAGCTGCCGCGGGCGGGGCGGCCGCGGGCTTGCCGGCTTGCGGCGTGGCGGGCGGGGCCGGCGGTTGCTGTGCAAGCGGCGCGGCCGCACAAAACGTTGCCGCGAGAGCGAGGACGAATAGCTTTCTGGTCATAGCTTTCCCATTCTAGCAATCGGACCGGCCCAATCGCATTTACCCGGATCAGTTCAGGTACGCCAGCCACGGCCTGGGCCGCCTGGACCGCTTTCCAACCGGCCCAGAAACCTCTCCAACTCGACCGGCAGCGGCGCCTCCAGTTGCAGCAGCTTCCCGGTCGCCGGGTGCGTGAACTCGAGGCGCGCCGCGTGCAGGAAGTTCCGCCCCAGGCGAAGCGTTTCCGGTTCAGCCTTCCGCCGCGCGGCCTTCCACCCCAGCGACGAAGACCTGTCGCTGGGGGCCCCGGCTTTCCACCCCGGCGACAAAGACCCGTCGCCGGGGGCCCCGGCCTTCCACCCCAGCGACGAAGACCCGTCGCCGGGGGCCCCGGCCTTGGAGGGCGCGGCCTGCGAGGCCGCCTGGTCCGCCAGTTGGCCGGCTGCGCCGTAGAGCGTGTCGCCGACAACCGGGTGCCCGATCGACGCCATGTGAACTCGAATCTGGTGGGTGCGGCCGGTCTCGATGCGCACCCGCAGCAGCGTGAACCTGCCAAAGCGACTGTCGAGCCGGCGAACCACCTCGTAGTGAGAGACCGCCGGGCGCGCGTTTCGCTGCGGTTGCGCGGTCATGCGCGTCCGCCGCAGCGGATCGCGGCTTAGACCGGCGTCGACGGTGCCGCGCTGCCGCTCGACCGAACCCTGGACGAGCGCGATATAGGTCTTGCGGATGCGGCGGCCGGCGAACATCGCTCCCAGGGCCGCGTGCGTCCGGTCGTTCTTGGCCACCACGATCAGGCCGCTGGTGTCCTTGTCGAGCCGGTGCACGATGCCGGGGCGCAGCTCGCCGCCGGTGGAGGAAAGCGCCTGGAAGCGAAACAGGAGCGCATTCACCAGCGTGCCCCTGTTGCGCGCATCCTCGCTCTGCCCCGCCCCGGCGTGAACCATCATGCCCGCCGGCTTGTTCACGACCGCAAGATCCTCATCCTCGTAGACCACATCCAGAGGAATCTCTTCGGGCGTCGCCCTCAGGGGCGCGGGATGCGGCTCTCCGGCGATGGCGATGCGCTCGCCGCCGCGCAGCTTCATGGAAGGCTTCTCGCGCTGGCCATTGACCAGCACATCGCCCTGGGCCATGAGCAACTGCACGCGGGAGCGGCTCACGCCAGCGTTCTGCGCGGCAAGAGACTGGGCAAGAAACTGGTCCAGGCGCTGGCCGGCTGCCTCGGCGGGCACATCGATGGTGCGCAGTGCAGCGCTGCTCGCGTCAGCCATGCTCAGCCTCATTGCCGGCGCGCTTGCCTTTGCGCTCCAGCAGAACCAACCCGCCGGCCAGCACCAGCAGCACCGCGGCCAACTGCGGCACATTGAGCGCGCCTGCCAGCAGCGCGCCGCGACCCACGGGATCGCGCCAGAACTCGGTGATGTAAACAGCCACGCCCATCCCCAGCAGAGCCAGCCCGAAGGCATCGCCCGGCTGGCGCCTGAGCGGCAAAACCGTCAGCAGCAGAAACGACAGGGCCAGAAAGGCCAGAGCCGCGTAGGCCTGCACGGGATGGAGCGGAACGCCGAGGGGGGTTCCGCTCCATTGCGCGGCGAGGGGATCCGAGTAGGTCACAGCCCAGCGAACGGAGGCTTCCGTCCCGTAACCCGAGCCGGCCAGCAATGCGCCCAGTTGCTCGAAGGCGAGCACGAGGGCCACTGGCGCGGCCAGCGCATCGGCAGTGGTCATGAGCGGCAGGCGCTTCCAGCGCGCATAGAGCAGGGCGGAGCCCGCGCCCGCCAGCGCCCCCGCCGCGCTCAGCAGCGGATGATGAATCATCCCCAGCCCCAGCAGCCAGGAGGGATGACGACGCAGATCGCTCCAGTTGGCCAGCACCAGCAGCAGGCGCTGGGTCAAGAGGGCCGCGAACAAAGCGAGCACGCAGAGATTCCACACCTGGGCGGGATCGAGGCCCGCAATCCGCGCCGTGCGGGAGGCCAGGAAGAGCGCCAGCAACACGCCCAGCGCGGCCAGCGCGCCGTAGGCCGGGATGAGGATCGATGCGATGTGGAAGAGGACAGGATGCACCTGAGTCAGAATAGACCAATAGGCGCGACGGAGGTAGAATCCGGCCCACGGGGCCGTGGACAAGGTGCTGGTGAACCCGTCCTAAGACGGTGGAGCTCTCCGCGGTTCATTAGGCATTCCGGACTGGCGGACACGGCACACAGAACCGATTGTCGAGTTAAGCCCCTGTTCATTGATGTTGGTTCAACCAGCGTTGATCGCCCACCTGCTTTGCAGGCCGGTTTCTAGTGCGGATAGTACGGGTCCGCGCCGGGAATTGCAAGTCTTGCGCGAGAGGGGCGCTTTGTGCTACGTTTTTGACCCCGTTTTTGGGAATCGCGTGCCCGAAACGGGGAGCGGCTGCCCGGCTAATTCGCACTGTCGGGAGGCTTGTCCGCCGCCGCCGGCTGGGGCGGGCGGTTGGCCATCTCGACGGCCCGCGCAATCAGCTTCTTCAGCTTGCCATCGATCTCCGAGTCGCCCACATGCTGGTCCTCGAGTACGCCGTCGGCGTCGATGGAGAATGTGGCCGGAATCGCGGTCACGTTGAACTGCTTTGCGATTCTTCCCCCAAAGCCGCCGTCGCGGTACTGCATCCAGGTCATTCCGTTTTTCTCAACGAAATCCTTCCACTTGGCCTCATCCGAATCGAGGCTGACGCTGAGCACCACAAACGGCTGCCCGTCGAACTTCTTGGCGATATAGCGCAAGTGCGGCAGTGCCTCGCGGCACGGACCGCACCAGGTGGCCCAGAAATCGATGAGCACCACCTTTCCCGCAAGGTCGTCCATTGTGACGTGCTGGCCATCGAGCGTAGTCACCGAGAAGGGCGGCGCCATGGAGGCCCGCGCCAGATCAATGCGATCGACAAAGCGCTCGGCGCGCGGATGGAGTGTGGGATTCTTCCGGTCCTGATCGAGAAAGGCGGAGAACTCGGACCGCGCCGCATCGTCCTGATGAAGGCGCGCCAGCGTAACGCCGTAATGGAAGTGTGCCCGCGCAAGCTTGGGATCGTGTTGGAGCGCGGCTTTGAAATCGTCGCCACTCTCTGCAAGGTACTTCTCCTTCTTTTCTTTGATGCCCTGCTCCTGCAAGGCCATGGCCAGGCGGAATTCCACCTCGCCCTTTTCGTGGTCCGACTGGGCCATGGGCAGCCAATCGCGCGCAATCTGCACGGCATCCGAGTAGGCATCGAGCTTGATCGCCAGCGCATAGGCCCGGCGCAGGCACTCCCAGCAATGGCCGCCCTCCTGCTTGTTGGCCTTGCGGAAGTCGTCCATCGCCGCGTCATCGTGGCCGTGCCGCTCCCAGTCGATGGCCGAAGCAAACGTCTTGCGAGCCTTGGGATCGTTCGGTTCTTTCGGCTTTGGGGTTTCAGCGGCGGGCGGTTCCGTTTTGGCCGAGTCGGCGTTCGCTGCGCCAGCGCCGGGCGCAGCGGTCGTGGCCGCGGGGTTGCTTGCCTGGGGCGCGGCGGCCTGGCCCCAGGCGGCCGCGTGAAGGCCAAAACCCAGCGCCAGTGCGGCTATGGCAATCCATCGGTGTGTGACAGAACCATGCATTCGGAACATGGGTTTCCTCCCAGCATGCGGTTGCAAGACCCGGTTGGAACGATTGTTGCGGAGCGGCAAGACCGCCGAGGTCTATGCCCCCGTCTTCCGCTCCTCGTCGAGCACTTCGTCCAGCAAGCCGCGCAGGCTGGCAGCGCGCGCCTGGCCCAGACGCGCGTCGGCGCCGCCGGCCTGGGAGAGATCGTCGGCCAGGTTCAGCGCGGCCAGCACGGCCACGCGCAGCGAATCCACGGTGCGGCCCTGAGCTGCTACAGCGCGCATCTTGGCATCCACCCGCGCCGCCAGGGCGCGGATGTGCTCGGAGTCCTGGCCCGACAGGTGATAGACCTGGTCGTAGATTTCAACGGTCACGTACCCGGCAGCATCGCCGCCCGCTGCGGCGGAGTCCTCAGCCACGTCTTGCCTCCCAGTTCCTCTTCTCACAACTCCAGGGCATCCAGTTGCGCCAACAGGCGCTCCATGCGCTGCCGCACCTGGTCGCGCTCGGCGCGCAAGGCGTTCACTTCATTGCGCAACTGCTCGGCCAGCGGCGCCTGCTCGCGCAGTTGCGCCTCGGCCTTGGCGGCGCGCTCCTCGACCGCCGCGCGCGCCTGGCGCTCCCGCTTCACCATGTTGACGGCGCGCAGAATCCGCTCCTCAAGCGCCGAGAAATCGCTGGCGCTCAAGGCCAGCGTCTCCGGCGCCGCGGCCGGTTCAGGACGCTCCTGCACTTCCGGCTCTTCCGGCTGTCGCGCTTCAGGCTCATCCGGCTTTTGCGTCTCAGGCTCTTCTACCGCCTCGGACTCCCAGGCAAACTCAGACATTGAAAACACCTCCGCTCAAATGCACCGCACCCGTGCAGTATAGCGCCGTCCCCGCCGGTTGACTTGACTAGGTCCGCAGGCGCGCGCCTGCCTTGCTAACAGCCTCCACGAGCAGCGCCTGAAAGCTCTGCAACTCCTCTTCGCGCAGGGTGCGATCCGGCGCCTGAAAGGTTGCGCCGAGAAGCAGCGAGTACTCGCCCTTGCCCAGCCTGGGATCGCGAAAGACCTCGCGCGCCCGCCAGTCCACCAGCTCGGGAATCCGCAATCCGGCCAGCGCCCGGTCGATCGTCTCCCAGGCGACGCTCTCGTCCAGAATCAGCGAGAAATCGCGGCGCACCGGCTGAAAGCGCGAAATCTCCCGCGCAACCGGCTTGCGCAGCGGCAACTTGTAGAGCCGGTCCAGATACAGCTCGGCCACCAGCACCGGCTCTTTCAACTTGCTCGCCGCGGCGAGCTTGCGGGCCTCGGCTTCGCGGGGATGCAGCTGGCCGAACCAGCCAACCGTGGCGCCTTCGACCGCAATCCGCGCGGCGCGATAGGGATGAAGCCACGCGGGCGTAAGGCCGGCCTGGGGCGGAAAGCGGTCGAAGTAAACGGAACGCGCCTGAAACCGCTCCAGAAGCTGCTCGACAATGCCCTTCAGATCATAGAAATCGATGGCCCGCGCCGGGTGCAGCGCCCCCTGTTCGGGCAGACTGCCCACTGCTCCGAAGGCCACAGCCGGCCGCTCCTCTACTTTGTCGGCATTGCCGCTGAAGACCGTGCCCAACTCGAAGAGGCGCACGTCGCTCACGTCGCGGTGCAGGTTGCCGGCGATCATGGCCAGCATTCCCGGCACGAGCGAGGGACGGAGCACGCCGGCCTCTTCGCTGAGCGGATTGCCCAGCGGCACAACCAGCCCCGGCTGCGGCGCCGTCAATTCGGCCTCGGCGGCGGAGCAGAAGGTGCTGCCAATGGCCTCGTGGAAGCCGGCCGCCAGCAGTGCACGCCGAACCTCGGATTCCTTCTCCGCCCAGGGCAGCGCGCGCACGCCTTCGCCGAAGGGCGGCAACGTGTTGGCAAAGCGGTTGTAGCCGTACATCCGCGCCACCTCTTCGATGAGGTCGATCTCGCGCTCCAGGTCCAGGCGCCAACTGGGCAGGGTAACCAGCCACGCGGCGCCATCCCCGCACCGACTCGCCGGCTCGCCCGCCGCGGCGGACTGACTCGCCAATCCACACCCCAGCGCCGTCAGCACCCCCTCGATCGCCGCCGCGGAGATTCCCTCGGCATCCACAGTCGCACCCAGGATGCGGCGAACTTCACTGAGCGCCAGCGCAACGGGCGCGCGGCGCGCCACCCGCGCCTCGATGGCCTCAACCCGCGCGTCGACCAGTTCTCCCTCGAGCCAGCCCCCGTTAGCCAGCAGAATACTGCTCACCAGCGCCGAAGCCAGCGGCGCGGCATTGAAGTCCGCGCCGCGCTCGAAACGATGGCTGGCGTCGGTGTGCAGCCCGTGGCGCCGCGCTGTTTGCCGCACCGCCATGGGATCGAACCACGCCGCCTCGACCAGCACGTTCGTGGTTTCCGGCGTGATCATCGTCTCCCAGCCGCCCATCACCCCAGCCAGCGCCAGCAGCTTGGCGTGGTCGGCCACAACCAGGTCGTCGGGATGGAGCGCGCGCTCTATGGCGTCCAGCGTCTTCAACCGCTCGCCCGGGCGCGCCCGCCGCACCACGATGCCGCCTTCGATCTTGTCGAGGTCGAAGGCATGGGTCGGCTGTCCCATCGCCAGCCAGGCGAAGTTGGTGGCATCCACGGCGTTGGAGATGCGCTTCTGTTCGAGCAGCGCAAAGTAAGTGGCCACCTCGGCGCCGGGGAACCAGTCCCGCGAGTCGCCGATGGCGATGCCGCGCAGGACGCGCGCCGTAAAGCGCCCGCAAGCATCCTCGGCCTCGATGCGCACCGAGAAGTCCTTGCCGGACGGGCGGGCCTTCGGGAGTTCGTAGGCGAGTGGAGGAAGCTCCAACCCGTAGATCGCCGCCGCCTCGCGCGCTATTCCGTAATGGTTCATTGCGTCGACGCGGTTGGTGGTAATGTCCATCTCGTAGAGCGAGCCGTTGCCGGGGCCGAGGTCGAAGACGCCTTCGACAGCGATCCCGCGGAGGGTGAGGTCTTCGGCGAGGCGTGCGTCGTCGACGGGGAGTCCTGGTAAACACGCTCGAAGCCATTTGGTTAGTATCTTCATTCTTGTTTGCCCTGTAGCAAGTTAGCGTGCGTTTCGCGCACATAGCGAGTTAGCAAGTTGGCGAGTTAGCGGGTTCCGTCGTCTCCCGATCGAACTCCAGCTTTCCCAGCAGTCCGTTGATGAGTTTTGCGGTTTCCGTAGCCAGTTCGAGCAATTGCCGCGAGGATTCCAGATCGATGAATCTCAGGCTGCACGCCAGCTCATTCTGAGTTTCAAATTCATACAATGCCCCCCGCGCCGACCCAAGCGATCTCCTCAGCTCAGCGTCCGTCAGCTTTCCGTGACCTTCGGCAATGTGGCTTGCCACAGATACCGCGGACCGCCGCATCTGCATCCGCAGGCCAAAGGTCTCGGATTTCGGGAACTCCTCGGTCCGCAGATAGACTTGGCGGGCCAACTCCATTGCCTTCTGCCAAACGATCAAATCGCGGAAGTATCTGGTTCTGGCCACAATCGCCCGTCCTTCCCCGGCGCCAACTTGCCAATATCGAGGCAGCACATGCTAACTTGCTAACTCGCCAATGCGCGCGCAGCGCACGCTAACCTGCTGTTCTTTTTCACGCAAACTGTTCGAGAAACCTCATATCTTCATCATAAAACTTGCCGATCTCGCTGACCCCGTACTTCATCATCGCGATCCGCTCCGCGCCCATCCCAAACGCAAATCCGGAGATCTTCTTTGGATCGTAGGCAGGCTGCTTCTGGGCCGCGAAGGCAAAGACCACGGGGTCCACCATGCCGCAGCCCAGCAGCTCGATCCATCCCGAGTTCTTACACTTGCGGCAGCCCTTGCCGCCGCAAAAAATGCAACTGATCTGCACATCCGCGCTGGGTTCGGTAAAGGGAAAGAACGACGGGAAGAAGCGCGTCTTGACCGCCGAGCCGAAGAGGGCCTTCATGGCGTGGTCGAGCGTGCCCTTGAGGTCGCTGAAGGTGATGTTCGCGTCCACGCACAGCCCCTCGACCTGATGGAAGATGGGCGAGTGGGTGGCGTCCGCGGCGTCGTTGCGGTGCACCTTGCCGGGAATCACGATGCGCACCGGCGGCGGCTGCGCCTCCATGGTCCGCATCTGCACCGGCGAGGTATGGGTGCGCAGGAGCAGCCGGTCGCGGCGCGGACGCCGCTCCTGCCCGGAGATGACCAGCGTGTCCTGGGTGTCGCGCGCCGGATGGTCGGGGGGGAAGTTCATGCACTCGAAGTTGTAGTAGTCGGTTTCAACCTCGGGCCCCACGCCCACCGAGTAACCCAGCGCGGCAAAGACGCCGGTGATTTCGTTCATGGTGCGGGTGATGGGATGCTCGGCCCCGGTCAGCCGGCGGGCGCCGGGCAGCGTAATGTCGAGAGCCTCGCCGGCGAGCGCCGCGTCGGTCGGGCCGGAGCCAAGGGCCGCGTCCAGCAGCGCCTCCACCACCGGTTTCAGGGCGTTGAAGCGCAGGCCGAGCGCCTTCCGGGACTCGGGCGGGGCGGCCTTCATCCAGCGCTCCGAAACCTCCTTGAGCCGCCCCTGCTTGCGGCCCAGCCATTGCAGCCGAAAGGCCTCGACCGCCTCTGCGCCGCTCAGCGCCGCAGCCCCTTCGCGCGCCTGCCGCTCCAGCAAGGCAAAGGCCTTGTCGAGCGCGGCCTCGTCAAATGCCGTCAGATTGGGAATCTCTTCGTTCATCATGCGTAAACAGCAGGATAAACCACCGCCCCCCGTCCGGCGACCGGCGGCGATGGGCTGTTGCGCCGGAGCTACTCGCAAGCGGGCATGCGAAGGCCTACTTTTTGGTCTTCTCCGGCTTGGGCAGGAAGTAACCGCGGCGCGCCTGCAACTCCAGGCCGTCCCGGTCCAGCTTTACTCTCAGGCGGTGATATGCGCCGTCCGGCTTCAGGTTGTCGAGCGAGAGTTCGAGCAGGTAGACAACCTCGGGCGCCTCCGCCAAGCTCTTTAGTCCCGCATCCAGGTCGTTGCTGGAGTGAAAGAACGTGCCGCCGGTGCCGTCGGCGAGAGACGCCATTGAGCCTTCGGCGAGCGACATCGCGGTGCGATGGTAGCCGGACTGATCCTGCACGCTTCCTCCGGCGCGATTGGCAGTTTGGAGACTTGGACTCTGTTGGCTCGCGTCCAATTCCGCGGCGTACAAGCCGCGCGCATCGAGGGCGCTAATGGTGACGTTGGACTGCGCAGCGAGGTCCATGATGCGCGACTCCGCGGTCAACGACTCCTGCTCGATGGGAAGGAATCCGGGCGAGACCAGGATGAGCGTGCGCTGCCCCGGAAGATTGGCCATTCCGCGCAGATACTGTCCGATGGAAGCGTAAGTGGCCAGAACGTCCTGACGGCCCATGCTCATAACTCGCTTGGCAGCCGAATCCGCCATGGTCTCTGCCGCGCTCAGTTCGTACTTCAGATTCATGCCCGGGTTGCAACTGGACACCTGTCGCACCGCGTCCTGAAGCGCCGCGCCGTCGTTCTTATTGACGATCAGATCGGCCTGATAGTACTCGATTCTCGGGCAATCGGTACTGTCGGACAGGTAGTGGGCTCGTGGCTGCAGGCTCATCAATGCGCTCTGCAACTTGGCGCGATCGCGCGTCAGGCCGCTGTTGGTCTTGAGGGAAGTGGAGACGACGGCGGCGAAATTCGAACCGGACAATGCCTCGTCGAGGGCATTCATGCCGGCCTTCTGGACGCGCGCCAGGTCTTCGGCGCTCAAGTGCATGTCGTCGAAGAGGAAGACGATGAAGCGGCGCTGCGCGGGCGGCGATTGGGGCGCGGCGTTGGCGGCGGGCGGAGGTTGCGCGCCGCTCTGCGCGCCGGCGCCGGCATTGGTTTCCACCACTCCGCGCGTCTGGACAGTGAACGCGGTGACAGGACGCGGCTTGTCATTGTCGAAGACCTGAAAGTCTTCCTTCTTCAGGCCGCCCACGGCGCGCCCCTGCTTGTCGCGGACCACGACCGGCACCAACACCCTGTCGACATTCACTTCCAGTCTTGGCGGTGCGTTCTGAGGCTCGTTCGCTTGTTGCGCGGCGGAGAACGCGGGATAGAAGAACAACAGGCAACCGAGGACAAGAGCAGGACGCAACTGGACGCTCCTCTTCATACTAGAATTCCTTTTTGACTGCGAAGCTGACAGACCCTCTTGGGCTGAAGCAATAATACGCCGGGGGCTATGGGGCGCGAGGAGGCACACGGGGGCCCAGGGCTTCCACTGGGGCGGGCGAGACGCCAGAAACCCAGTGCTTCGAGCCGGCCCTATTGGATTGCGAAGGAATCGCCTTCCGTGCCCCGGTTCATGAGCTCCTTGTCAACCCATCCCGCACTTCCCGAGGGGTTATAAGTGGCGGTCGTTGTGCCGATGGTTCTGGCCATGAAGCAGAAGCCTTTCAGGCCGGGCCTCTTCGGATTGGCGTGCGCTTCCCAGGCCATGCCGGAGGCCGCGAGCGTGTAGACGTAGTTGGGGTCCGTCTTGTTGGGATCGAACTTCAAGTGCTCGATGCCTGCGCCACTGGGATACGCCCCCGAGAGTATCTGATTCATGGGGCAGACATGCTGGAGGGTGAGCTGGCAATTGTGCTCGATGATCTCGATTGCAGAAAGGAACATGTAGGCGATCTGCTCCTCGCGCCGCAGTTGGACGGGACCGTTGGCGTCTTCGATTTCTACCTTGGCTGTAGTGGCAAACGGACCCGTGGCGGGCAACGGGGCGCTGGGGCCGGCCGAGGGAGGCGGCGGGGGCGCCACAGGCGGGAAAGCGCCAGACAGGGTTGCGTTATAGATGGCGGCAACCGGGTTTGGCGCGAGGGCGCGGTTCCAGAGGGCGACGTCCTGGATGCCGCCGTGAAAGAACCTACCGGGGAAGACGGTGCTGTAACCGATGTTGAAGGCGCTGGTCTTGCCGGGCCTGCCGCCGCCCTTGTCTGTGGCGACGGGCTTGCCGTCCCAGTAGATTGCCCTGGCTCCCGAGACCGTATCGAGGGTGGCGACGATGAGATGCCACCGATTGACGAGCGATGCGGGCGGAGCGGCATAGGAGAGGTTGCCCCCGCCTGCCGTATAGAAGCGGAGAACGTTGTCGGTCTCGAACTGGAGGTCGAAATCGTTGCCGGACTCGGACTCGCCCGCCACGTAGAAGAAGTGGCCCGCCCTGGAGGGCAATTCGGCCAGGTTGACCCAGGCCATGATGGATGCGGCCGTCGTGATTCCCCCGGCTTGCGTGGTGACGATGTATGCGGTGGTGCCGTCCAGCTTGGCGAACTTGCTGACGGCGGGTCCGATGGGGGCTCCGGGAGCGGCTATGGCGACGGCGCCCACGGGCTTGTAGGTGGTGCCTCCGGCCTGGCTCTGGCCGGAGGCCGCGTCGAGCCTGTAATAGGCAAGGGGATGGGAAGCAACGACGGTGGCGACGAAATCGGCCTGGGCGTGAATCGCAGCGCAATTCAGGCTCGCGGCCAACACGAGGGCGGCAACCGCCGCCCGGCTCATTGGGGAATGCATGAGCATTTCAGGCACGCCTTTCTCTTGCAAGCTATCTGATAACCGGAAGATCGGGTCCGGGATGCAATCGACCTCTTGGGGATACCCGTTCCGCCGGGCAGGGTCTGCATAGTCTATTGCATTGCGTTGAGGGTTTTCAATGGAATACCGCAAGCCGGGCAACGAGGGGGAGATTGGCCCTGAACAGAAGACTCCCTCGCGCGGGGGCGATGCCGGTCATGCCTCGACGATTTCGAGGTTAGCGGCAAACTCATTGCCGGCCAGATGGCGGATTCCACGGTCAAGAGTCGCCAGCTTGCCGTGGTTGTAGACCGCGAGCCCGAGCAGATACGCGTCGGTGGTCTGGCGGTGGCCCTGCATTCGCGCGAAGATGGATTTCGTGCAGTCTAAATAGGCGGGAGAGTCCGGCCAGAAGACGTGGCCGGGCAGTTCTGTGAGAGCTCGCAGTGCTTCGCGCGCCTCTTGCACATCGAAGGGGTCTAACCCGGCGACTCCCTGGAGCAGAAGCCTTATCAGTCCCGCTTGCGTCATGGGGCAGGTGGCAAAGTGCTTATCTGGCCTGTGAAGAAACCAGCGATTCACTAGGTCGTATTCCGGATGAAGTGGTTGATGGAGGACGAAGAGCAGATTCACGTCGAGCAGGTAAGTCATCTCCGCCTTCCAGCGCGACTCTCTTTTGTAGTTGGCTTCTTCCCGCCCAAAAAGGCCCGCTCCACGTACTCGCGGTCCATCTCGTCCTCCGCGCGCTTGACATCTTCCAGAGTCACGTTCACGTGGCGAAACGGTACATCCAACACTAAAAAGCCGTTGACGTTCTTGAGCCGGGAGGGCTTTGGCTCGCTGCGCCGGATGATTCGATTGATGGCGGCGCTGGCGGAGGTTCCGCTGGCGCTCCGGAAGCGCTCCACAATCTCCTGCGTTTCAGGAGACAATGTGATTGTGGTTCTGCGCGGAGCGGGCCGGTTTTCGGCGAGTTTATCCGGCGGCCTGGCGGAAGAGGCGCGAGATGCACGCTTCGCGTTTGCTGCGGCGGTGCTCATGATTCCATTATGATGCACTTTTTTGGCAGAATATGCAATAGAATTGGTTCCGATGCAGAATGTTGGACTTTGCATCAGAGATTGGGGATGGTGTGCAGTACAGGCGATTGGGAAACGGGCCGCTGGAAGTCTCGGAGTTGAGCTTTGGAACCTGGCTGACGGTGGCCGGAGGGATTGCGCGCGAGCAGGCGATCCGCTGCATTCACGCCGCGGTGGATTGCGGCATCACGCTCTTCGATACGGCCAACCAGTACGGCTCGGGCGAGGCGGAGCGGGTGCTGGGCGAGGCGCTCAGGGCCTATCCGCGAGACCGGTACATGGTTGCCACCAAGCTGTACTTTCCGGTGGGCGACGAGCCAGATCACGGGCTTTCGGCGGCGCAGATCGAGAAGCAACTGGAGCGGTCGCTCGGCCGGCTGGGCGTGGATGCGATCGATCTTTACCAGTGCCACCGCTTCGACAAGGAGACGCCGCTGGAGGAGACGATGGCCGCGCTGGACCGGGCGGTGAAGGCGGGCAAGGCGCGGGCCATCGGGTTCAGCGAGTGGACGGCGGAGCAGATCGATGCGGCCGCGGCGGTTGCGGGCGCTGGCGGGCTGACGGCGTTTTCGTCCAGCCAGCCGCAGTACTCGATGCTGTGGCGGAAGCCGGAGGGCAAGGTTTTTCCGGCTTGCGCGCGCCACGGAATCGGGAACCTGGCCTTCTCTCCGCTGGCGCATGGCGTGCTGACTGGGAAGTATGCGCCGGGGCAGCCGCCTCCGCCGGGCAGCCGCGCGGCCAGCAGCGAGATGAACGTCTTCATGGAGACGGCCGGACGGCATTTCCGCTCGGATTACCTGCTGGAGGCGGTGGAGCAATTGAAGCCCATCGCGGCGGATCTGGGGCTGACGATGGCGCAGATGGGGCTGGCCTGGGTGCTGCGGCGGCCGGAGGTGGCTTCGGCGATTATCGGGGCTTCGCGGCCAGAGCAGGTGGCCGACAACGCGCGCGCGGTCGGGGCCAAGCTGCCGGCCGAGGCGCTGGAGCGGATCGACCGCGCGGTGGGCGGAGTGGTTGTGTGGGAGTGATTCGGCGCGCTACGAGCTCAGTTGATCTGGCCCCATTCTCTCAAGGTTTTACTGTGGAGGACGGGTTATCGATGAAAGCTCGACCGCTCTCCTCAAGATGTTCCACTTCGGCAAGTGAAACCCCGCGTAGCATTGCCGGCGCCCAATCCACATCACGTTGCGAGAAGCCCACGTAAAACGCACCGCTGCGGCCTAACTTGCCCCGACGAGGCGCCTTCGGATCGAAAGCAACCGGCAGATAGA